>ENA-OWNT01005319-OWNT01005319.1-seawater-metagenome-genome-assembly--contig:-NODE-5319-length-10681-cov-3.449547_pt1 | contig 10681 bp, 5 predicted proteins | sample MGYA00238136_ERZ651165 | MGnify/ENA primary metagenome ERZ651165 (study PRJEB26861, sample SAMN08777766) | seawater metagenome | isolation source: coastal seawater | place: USA: Florida | collected...
CGACGGGCACCTTGAGCTGCCGGGCGAAGAGCAGGGCGAGCTGGCTGGCCATCAGGCCGGCGCCGACGACGCCGATCCGCTCGATCTCCATGCTGCCCTCCTCACTGACCCGGAGCAACCCGGGGGGGAGGGTCGGCTAACGACGGCGGACTAGGACAGCCAGTTGGCCTCGAGGAACAGGCCTACGTCCTCGTCGAGCATCTCGTCGAAGATCGGTTCCTGGAAGGTGCCGTGGGCAGACCCCTGCACCGGCAAGCTGAACACCCGCTTCACCGTGGCCTGAGCGCCATCGGCAGAGATGTCGACGCCCTGGCTGTAGAAGACCTTGAAGCGGAAGGGCTTGGACTCGCTGCGCTCCTCGAGCCGGGCGCCGAAGTCGAAGTTCATGGGGCGGAAGGCCCACGGCAGGTGCACCCCCGCCTCGTGGAGCTCCGGCACCAGCTTGCGCACCGTGCGCTTGTTGAGCGGCATGTAGTCGATGCGGCCCGCCTCGAGCTTGCGGAGCACACGCTCGTTGTCGGGGCTCTCGAGCATGTTCGAGAGCCGCTTGAGGAGCGACCGGTCTTCGACCGAGGCCCCCGGCGCCATGAGGTTGCCGAGGTAGGCGAACTCCCGATGCACGGTGCCCAGACCGGGATGTTGCACCTGCAGGGAGAGGTCCGGGACGGGGACCCCGCCTACCGCCACCAGCGCGCGGACAGCCGCAGCGCGGTCGGGGTGCGTCATCGTGCTCATCTTCAGCGTGTCGCTCACGGCAGCCTCTCGAGGGCGACAGGCTACCACGCCAGCGGTGGGACGCGAGCGCAGCCGCCAGCTCTGGGATAACGCTGCCCCTCTGGAGGTGTACCCCTGCTGCGGTCCATGCTGCTGCTGACGCCAATCGTGGCCGCTGGCTGCCTGCGTGATGTGCCCCGTGGTCCCGACCTCGGAGACTGTGCCGTCACGCCCGAAGGCTCGTATTCGTGGGGAGACATCGGCATCGGGTCCTGCCTCGCGGGCCCCGCCGACATCCGCTTCCTCGAGGTCGACGGGCGCACGGTGCTCGCCGTCTCGAACGCGAACCCGTACATGAACTTCAACGAAGGCTCGGTGCTCCTCATCGACTACGACAGCATCGATCTGTCGGTCGATCGCAACCTGCTGCACGAGCTCGACACCTGGGCCCTCCCCCTCCTCGACGACGACGACGGTGACGGCGTCGGCGACAACCCCTTCCTCGGCCAGATCGGCGTGCTCCCGGGCGACCAGCTCCTGGTGCCGTCCCGGTTCACCGAAGACGGCACGGCCGACCCCTCCGCCCAGGGTGAGCTCCGCGCCGGGCGAGACCACGCCTACCTTCTCGACGCGTCCGACCTGAGCGCCTTCGGCAGCCAGCGCCCCGCCGAGATTCCCCTCCGCGACGACCCCATGCCCGTGGTCGTCGATGAGTCCGCCGGCCTGGCCTACGTCGCCAACCTGACCGACCACTCCCTTTCGGTGCTCACCACCGACCCCGTCACGAGGGTCGACGTCGCGCCGGGCACGTCCATCTCCCAGCGCACCTTCGACGACACCGATGCGTCCGGGTCCCTCGCGGAGCTCGCTCGCGCCCGGGTCATTCTCCCGCGCGACACCCCCGACGACATCTGGACCCTGACCTTCATCGACGGCACCACCCGCCTGTTCGTGTCCACCGACGACGGGATCGTCCGCCACGAGAGCCCCGGCAACCAGGACTACCGCGAGGTCGGCTTCGGTCCCGAGCTGCGCGGCCTCAACGGCGCCCTCGCTCTCGACCCCTTCATGTTCGAGCAGGCCGTCTACGAAGACACCCAGGCCCTCACCTTCGCCGTCTTCGCCGAGACCATCCTCCCCAGCGAGGAGACCGCCGGCGGCACCGGCATCCGCCGCCCTCAGCCCGATGGCTACTCGGCCTCCGGCTGGCTCCTGGAGGCCGACCCCCTCCTCCTCGGCAACCCCAACGGCTTCGACAGGGTGCTGGGCGGTCCCGCCCTCGTGGCCATCGACGGGCTGTCCAACCTCTTCTACGACGGGCGCGAGTCCTTCGATGGCCCCGCCTGCATCTTCCAGGCCCGCTCCGACGACGACACCTTCTTCTCCCGCGTCCAGACCACGCCCTTCATCGGCGCCACCGCATGCGGCGAGGGTGTGATCGACACCGATTACGACGAAGTCGCCCAGCCGTTCACTGCCTACGACCCCCTCGCTGGCCGCTACCGGATGTGGTTCTCCGCTCGAGAGGCCGGGCAGTGGGTCGTGGCCCTCACCGAGAGCGACGACGGCGAGGCCTGGTCCCCCCCCGAGACCGTCCTGGTGGCCGACGGCGCCGACATCGGCGGTCCCTCCATTCGCTACATGAACGGCCGCTACATCGTGGCCGCCTCCATGAACGACGGCTCCGGCTGGGTCACCGTCGAGACCACCTCTCCCGACGGCGTCCACTTCGGCGACCTGGTCGAGATCGTGGGCACCAGCGACCTCACCGACCTCGACCGCCCCCAGCGCGTCGGCCTGATGGCGGCGCCGTCGGCCCTGTGGCGTATCGAGGGTCGCGACTTCGGCGTCGCCGATGTCCCCTCGGTGGCGGGCACGGGGGCCCTCAACATCCTCCCGGGCTTCGCCCTGGCCGTCACCGGCGGGCACGAGGTCTCCAACAACGAGATCCCTTCGCGCTGGGCCGCCAACGGCCTGGTTCCCGGCTCCGTCGTCGAGCTCGACGGCGTCCCCACCCTCTACGCCACCACCACCGGCGGCGGCGGGCTCGATCACATCGTCGCCCTCCAAGACCTCGGCAATGGCTGGGAGGCGGTGGAGCCCTTCGACGCCATCGACGACGCCCTCGCTAGCGCAGGCCGCCAGGCACGGTCCCCCGTGGTGGTCGAAGACGACGACGGCTTCGTCATGTTCTACGCCCACGAGGCCAGCGGCGTGGCTCGCCTGCGTCGCGCCACCTCCGACGACGGCCTCACCTGGACCCCCGAAGGCCGCGACCTCCTCCGCGACGAGCTCGACTGGGACGCCCAGAGCCAGCTTCCGCACTCCGTCGAGGTCCAGGATGGCCGCGTCACGCTGTGGTTCGGCGGCGACGGCGGCAGTCGGCCTCTCATCGGCGCTGCCACGTCCGGCTCCCTGCGGGGCAGCTTCGCCCGCCTCGAGGGCCCCTTCGACCCCTGGCTCTTCAGCACCGGCACCCCCGGGAGCTTCGACGACTCCGGCGTGAAGGACCCCCTCGTCGTGGAGATCGACGGCGTCCGCCATCTCTACTACGCAGGCTACGACGGCATCACCTGGTCCATCGGCCACGCCGTGGAGGGCGCAGACGGTCAGTTCGAGCGCCGCGAAGGGCTCGATGAGCTCTCCCTCCCGGCCATGCGCCCCATCGCCGGGCTCTTCTCGGGGCTGGGGGTCACCTCCCCCACCCTGGCCCGCACCGACGCCACCCTCTCCGGCGACGCCGACCAGCTCCACTTCCTGTTCGCCGGCGACGACGGCTTCGCCGACCGGCTCGGGGCTGCCGTGGCCGTAGGCTCCGCCCCGGATGCGCTCTTCTACGACGGGCGCCGCCCCAGCGCGGGCGACACCCTCAGCTTCTCCACCACCCGTGGCGGTGGCGGTGTGTCGGTCATCGAGCTCGCCCAGCAGGTCGACGCCTTCACCAGCGATGGCATCGGCCTGTCCGCCGTCACCCACGACGAGCAGCGCGGCATGCTCTACGTCACCAGCAAGCTCTCCAGCGGCATCTTCGCGGTCGACATCCGCGACGACAGCGAGGCCGACTTCGTCGACGCCAACGTGATGGACCTCGAGACGGTCATCCGGCCGCTCGGGGGCTCCGCCACCCAGGGCTTCACCTCCACCATCCTGTCGCCGAGCCGCGGCCTGCTGTACGCCACGGCCAAGAACCCCGACGGCCTCTGGGTGTTCGACCTCGATGTCGTGGTCGACGACGACCGCAAGGACGACGTCTACTCCTCCGAGCTCGCCGTTCTCCCGCTGCCTCCCCTCACGGAAGACGCCGGCGACCGCACGGCCGCGGCCATCGGAGGGGCCGGAATGGCCCTCACCGACGACGAGCGCACGCTGCTGGTCACGCACTTCCGCGACAACAGCCTGTTCGCGTTCGACCTGTCCCTCGGCGACTTCGGCGAGCCCATCGCCTACGCGCCCTACCTCGGGGAGAACCCCCACGTCGTGCGCATCGCCCCGGACGGCCGCACCGCGGTGGTCGCGAACTACGTCGGCGACGTGGTCGACAAGCTGGCATCGTCCACCCTCGTGGTCATCGACCTCGACCCCGAGAGCGACACCTACCTGGAGCCCCTCACGTGGATCGCCAACCTGTGACCACCCGACACCTGGCGATCATCGGCATCGTGGCGGCCGCCCTCGTGGGGTGCCGCGACGACGAGCTCTACGACGGCGCGTTCGACATGCCCACCGCTGCGGCGGTGCTCGACCCCAGCATCGGCGGCCCTCTGGCGGCCCACGAGCCCGTGGGGATGGTGACCAACGGCATCGGTGGCCGCATCGTGCTGCTGGCGCTCAAGCAGGGTCGCTTCCTCACCGACGACGACACCGCCTCGTTCGTGCGCACGAACGACCTCCCCACCGGCGGGCTCCGGGTGCTCACCTCGGTCGCCCCCTACGCCCCCAGCTCCTACCAAGTCGACGCCTTCGCCGGCGACAGCCACTTCGAGCACCTGGTGCAGGTGCCCTGGATTGTCGGAGCGGAAGAGCTGCAGGGCGGCCGCACCGTCCCGGTGGAAGGCTACAGCTCCTTCTACCCCCCCGACGAGACGGCAGCGACGGCGGGCGCCACCCTCGTCGATGTCGAGGTCAAGCAGGGCTACACCGCCTCCGAGATCTGGACGGTCACCTTCGACGGTGCCGACTGGGTAGTCGAGGGCAGCCGAAGTGGCCGGCAGCCCACCAAGGCCATCCCCGGCCAGCGCTTCGTCGCCGAGGAGCGTCGCATCGCCTTCACCCTCGAGGGCGAAGGCAACGAGGGCGATGTCATCACCGTCGAGACCTGGAACGGCCTGGTCGAGCACGACATCGGCGGCAAGCCGCTGCAGCTCCTGATGGCCGACGACCAGCAAGACCTCGCCACCATCGTGCACGACCGGGTCGACGACCACCCCGTGCTGCGCTGGTTCGACCCCGCCGAGGGCCGCGTCACGGCCCAGGTGGCGCTCCCGGCCGACAGCAAGCCCCATCGCATGGTCTGGGACGAGCTCGACCGCACCCTGCTCTACGTGGCCGACGCCGGCCGCAGCGCCGTCTGGGCCGTGCGCCAGGGCAGCCTCGGTGCCACCGAGATTCCCATGCCCTTCCCGGTCCTCGACGTGGCGCCCATGAGCGGCGACGAACGCAACGCGCTGTTCGTCGTCCAGGACGATGGCCGCACCGTGTGGCTGTACGACCTCGACACGGGCGAGTTCGTCGACCAGAACCCGCTCCTCGAGGGCACCCAGGGCATGACCTTCGACTCCCCCGTGCAGGGGATCGACGCCCTCTACCCCACACATCTGCAGCCCGAGTACGACGACGACGAGCGCCGCAGCTCGGGCCGCTCCGTGGCCGTGACCCTCGCGCGGGGCTCGGTGGCCTTCATCCACGAAGACAGCGGCTGCCTGGTGCAGGACAGCCTCGGCCCGCGCTCCTCGTCCGAGTCCACCCTCGGCGAGACCGCCAACGACTACGAGCCCAACTTCGAAGACGAGTTCGGCCCCTACCTCGCGCTCAACGGCGCCTCCGGTCGCCATGTGCTGGTGAATCCCTGCGCCGGGGTGGCCCAGTCCGACTCCTGGACGCTTCGCTACGACCAGGTCATCGGCGGATGGCGGGTGTACTCCGAGCTACGCGGCGAGCAGCAAGGCGTCGCCTACGAAGACGAACGCTACGTCTCCGACGCCGGCGAGGTCTCCTTCACGGTGCGCGCCGGCCCGGTGCCCTCCATCGACGGCATGGCCTTCACCTTCATCGTCGACGCAGGCGTGGCCGAGGCCAACGGCGACGCCGACGGCGACGGCGAACGCGAGGTCACCCTGGCCGTGCCCGGCGACCCCATCGGCTTCCGCTACGAGGTCGGGCGCCGAGACGGCAGCTGGTATCGGGTCGACGAGCGAGCCCTCGTGCTGGTCGTGGCGGGTTCCGACGACGCCGTCGGCCGCATCGACCCCCAAGAGGCCATCGTCGACGTCGTCTGGGAATAGGGCCTGGGCGGTTTTTTCTTGACCCCGACGCTCAACCCTCGGTGGACTGATCCGATGAGGTAGGAAGAGGGAAACCGCGGCGACCGTATCCCTCTCGATACGTATCACGACAGATACCGTATCCAAAAAGAGACACTAAAGGATCGGCTGACTGTGCCGATCCCACGCCGCAGACGGGTTGGCACGGACCGTGCAGTGACTCCTGGTGACGTTCCAGGAGGCTCACATGAACACCCAGCGCGCCACGACGGCACAGCAAGACGAAGTACTCGCGCACTACGCCATGGTGGAGATGGTCGCCCGCTCCATCCACTCGCGACTTCCCAGCTCGGTCCAACTCGACGACCTCATCAGCGTCGGGGTCCTCGGTCTCATCGAATCCCTCGACCGCTACGACCCCACCCGCGGTGTTCCCCTCGAGACCTTCGCCCGCCACCGGGTCCGCGGCTCCATCCTCGACGCCCTGCGCGCCGCCGACTGGGTGCCTCACATCGTCCGTCGCAAGGCGCAGGCCATCGAGCGCACCCGCCGCGAGCTGCACCGCCGCAGCGGTGACCGTCCGAGTGAGTCGGCCATCGCCACCCGCCTCGGCATGCCCATGGAGCGCTACCGCTCCATGGCGGCCGACGCAGAAATCCGCACGCTGCTCTCGCTGGACGCTCCGGCGGCCAACGACTCCACCACCCTCCTCGGGGAGACGGTGAGCGGCGAGGCCGACGTGGCCGACGAGGCGGAGATGACGGAGCTCTGGGAGCTGGTGCACACGGCCGTGCAGAAGCTGCCCCAGCGCGAGTCGCAGGCCATCACGATGTACTACTTCCAGGGCCTGCAGCTCAAGCAGGTCGGCGCGGCCCTCGGCGTCACCGAGTCCCGGGCCTGCCAGCTGTGTGGACAGGGGGTCAAGCGCCTCCGAAAGCGCCTCCGGTCGGCGGTCTGAAGACCCGGTGATGTAAGCCCCCCACCCTGGCCACGACCTGCGCTCCGTGGGCCTTCTCGGCGATGACAGAGCCGTGACACAGGGGTGGAAGGAGCGGCTTACAGGGCCCCCGCGGCGGACCATGCGCCGCGGGAGGCAACGTGCAGGCAGGCATTCGAGGTCCTGACAGTTCCGCTCGTTCCGGACGTTCCGTCCTTCCGAGCATCGGCATTTGGCGGTCGCGCGGGGCCATGCCCGCCTTCGCCGCCCACGAGATCCTGGCGGCGGTTCCCCATGTCCGCCAGCCGGTCCACGTGGTCGCCGGCCCCGATGGCCAGCTCGGCATCGCCCCTCCCGGTGACCTCATCGGCCCCGATGAAGTCAACGGTGTGCCCACCTTCCCGCTCGTGGCCACCCTGCCGGCCATCTGGCCCGAATGGCTGGGCGATCGGAGCTTCGCAGAGGCGCACCACCTGCGCTTCCCCTACGTCGCCGGCGCCATGGCCAACGGCATCGCCACGACCGACCTCGTGATCGAGATGGCCCGCAACGGCATGCTGGGCTTCTTCGGCGCGGCCGGCCTCACGCCCACCCGCATCTCCGAGGGCCTCGACCGCCTCGAGGCTGCCCTCGGCGGCACGGGCCTCCCCTGGGGCAGCAACCTCATCCACGCCCCCAACGAGCCCGACGTCGAGAAGGCCACGGTGGAGCTCTACCTCCGCCGCAAAGTGCGCCGAGTGTCGGCCAGCGCCTACATGGGCCTGAACCCCATGGTCGTCCGCTACGCCTACAGCGGCGTGCGGGAGCTGCCCGACGGCCGCATCCATCGCGACAACTACCTCTTCGCCAAGCTCTCCCGCCCCGAGGTCGCCCGTCGCTTCCTCGCGCCTGCCCCCGCCGAGATTCTCGACGGCCTGGTCGCTGCCGGTGAGCTCACGGCCGAGGAAGCCCGCCTCGCCCGCAAGCTCCCCGTCGCCGAGGATGTCATCGTCGAAGCTGACAGCGGCGGCCACACCGACAACCGGCCCCTGCCGGCGCTCTTCCCGATGATGGTCGCCGTGCGCGACGAGATGACCGCCACCCATGGCTACCAGCGCCCCATCCGCCTCGGCGCGGCGGGCGGGCTGGGCACCCCCACGGCCTGCGCCGCTGCCTTCCAGCTCGGCGCTGCCTTCGTGCTCACCGGCTCGGTCAACCAGTCCGCCATCGAGTCCGGCCTGTCCGAGCACGGCAAGAAGCTCCTCTGCACCGTGGGCCTGGCCGACGTGGTGATGGCCCCCGCCGCCGACATGTTCGAGCTCGGCGTCAAGGTGCAGGTGCTCCAGCGCGGCTCCATGTTCGGCGTGCGCGCCCAGCGCCTGTACGACGTGTACAGCAAGTACGACGGCATGCACGCTATCCCCGCCGACGTGCGGGAGCGCCTCGAGAAGGAGGTCTTCCAGGACTCCCTCGACACCATCTGGGCCGGCACGGAGGCCTTCTTCTCCGAGCGCGACCCCAAGGAGGTCGAGCGTGCCCAGCGTGACCCCAAGCACAAGATGGCGCTCGTGTTCCGCTGGTACCTCGGCCTGTCGTCCAAGTGGGCCATCGCCGGCACCGGCGGTCGCCAGCTCGACTACCAGATCTGGTGTGGCCCCGCGATGGGCGCCTTCAACGACTGGGTGAAGGGGTCCTTCCTCGAGCCCGCCGAGAACCGCACCGCCGTTCAGATTGCCCGCAACCTCCTGGAGGGGGCCGCCGTGGTCACCCGGGCCCAGCAGCTTCGTGCTGCCGGGGTGCCCGTGCCCGCTGCCGCCTTCCAGTTCGCTCCTCGTCCTTTGCAGTGAGGTCCCGATGACCGTCTACGACCCCCAGCAGACCCCCATCGCCGTCGTCGGCGTCAGCGCCGTGTTCCCCGGTTCCGTCAACAAGACGGGCTTCTGGAACGACATCATCGCCGGCAACGACCTCATCACGGACATCCCGGCGAGCCACTGGCTCATCGACGACTACTTCGACGAAGACAAGTCCGCGCCCGACAAGACCTACGCCAAGCGCGGCGCCTTCCTCGACCAGGTCCCCTTCGACCCCCTCGAGTGGGGCGTGCCGCCCAGCATCGTGCCGGCCACCGACACCACCCAGCTCCTGGCGCTCATCGTGGCCAAGCGGGTCCTCCAGGACGCCCTCGGCAACTTCGAGGAGGCCGACAAGGACCGCACGAGCGTCATTCTCGGCGTCACCTCCGCCCAGGAGCTCCTGGGCACCATGGTCAACCGCCTGCAGCGCCCCGTGTGGGTCAAGGCCCTGCGCGAGCTCGGCTACGCGGAAGACGAGGTCACCGAGATCTGTGACCGCATCGGCAGCAACTACGTGCCGTGGCAGGAGTCCACCTTCCCCGGGCTGCTGGGCAACGTGGTGGCCGGGCGCATCGCCAACCGCCTGAACCTCGGCGGCACCAACTGCGTGACCGATGCCGCCTGTGCGTCGAGCTTCTCCGCCATCTCGATGGCGACGAACGAGCTCTGGCTGGGCCAGTCCGACATGGTCGTCGCCGGTGGCTGCGACACCATGAACGACATCTTCATGTACATGTGCTTCAGCAAGACGCCGGCGCTGTCCCCCACGGGCGAGTGCGCCCCGTTCAGCGACCGCGCCGACGGCACCCTCCTCGGCGAAGGCCTCGGCATGGTGGCCCTGAAGCGCCTGGCGGATGCCGAGCGCGACGGCGACAAGGTCTACGCCATCCTCCGCGGCGTGGGCTCCAGCTCCGACGGCCGCTCCAAGAGCGTGTACGCGCCCGTGCCGAAGGGGCAGTCCAAGGCCCTGGTCCGCGCCTACGAGCAAGCGGGCTACGGCCCCGAGTCCGTCGAGCTGGTCGAAGCGCACGGCACCGGCACCAAGGCTGGCGACGCCGCCGAGTTCGGTGGCCTGCGCCTGGCCTTCGAGTCCTCCGGTCGCGACGACAACCAGTGGTGTGCCCTGGGCACCGTGAAGTCCCAGATCGGCCACACCAAGGCCGCCGCCGGGGCTGCCGGTCTGTTCAAGGTGGTGATGGCCCTGCACCACAAGGTGCTGCCGCCCACCATCAAGGTCGAGCGTCCCAACCCCAAGCTCGACATCGAGAACAGCCCGTTCCATCTCAACACCCTGGCTCGTCCGTGGGTTCGGGCATCCGACCACCCTCGGCGCGGCTCGGTGAGCAGCTTCGGCTTCGGTGGCTCCAACTTCCACCTCACCCTCGAGGAGTACACCGGCCCGGCGCGTAGCCCGTTCCGCAGCCGCACCTCCCCCAGTGAGCTGGTCCTCCTCGGCGCAGCCACGCCTCAGGCGCTGGTGGCCGAGGCGACTTCCTGGGCCAAGCGGGCCGACGACGCCGGCCCCGGCTTCCTCGAGTTCGCCGCCCGCACCACGCAGGAGGCCTACACCGGCGGCGATGCCCGCCTGGCCGTGGTGGTCACCGACGCCGCCGACCTCGCCCGCAAGCTGCGGCAGGCAGCCGACCGCATCACCGCGAACCCCACCCAGAGCCTGTCCATCCCCACGGGCATGCACTACGCCAGCGGCAAGGCCG
>ENA-OWNT01005320-OWNT01005320.1-seawater-metagenome-genome-assembly--contig:-NODE-5320-length-10677-cov-3.632547_pt1 | contig 10677 bp, 5 predicted proteins | sample MGYA00238136_ERZ651165 | MGnify/ENA primary metagenome ERZ651165 (study PRJEB26861, sample SAMN08777766) | seawater metagenome | isolation source: coastal seawater | place: USA: Florida | collected...
TGTGAGTGAGCGAATTCGATGAAATCCATTTGAAGTTCGTTGTTCGTTGTTCGTTGTTCGTTGTTCGTTGTTCGTCGTTCGTCGTTCGTCGTTCGTCGTTCGTCGTCGTTCGTCGTTCGTCGTCCTTCGGCGTTCGTCGTTCGTTGTTGCGGGGTGTTGGGTGTTGGTCGTTGGCCGTCATCGTTGTAGATTGTTGATTGTTCGACAGGCGTTCGTCGTCGTCGTCGTCGTCGTCGTCGTCGTCGTCGTTGTCGTTGGGTCAAAGACCGTCGTCGTTGGTGGTCGTCTTTGGCGTTGGTAATTGGCTTTTCGTCGTCGTCGTTGTCGTTGCGGTGACCGTGGTTGTGGTACTTGGTGGTTTTGTCACTGCGTCAGTACCGAATACTGTGTTGCCAACGTATGATCCATAAGACCACGCGCAAAGCAAACAGGAATGCAGGGTCACATCGCAACGTGCATCATGGCAAATCATGATTGTAGCTGAGTCACGAAGTCTCGACGTCACGTCGCATATTCACGCACACAGGACACATTATTTCGAGACGGACAAAGAGTTCGTCGACGCTTTGAGCCGCAAAGCACCGCTGCAAACTGGTGGTGCACCTCGAGTGCTGACCCACGTTCGTGTGGAGGATCAACCCCGACGATAACTGCCCAGAATCAACCAAATTTGTAATATTCAAGGCCCACAATGTCATCGAAAAGCCCGCGGGACGACATCAACTTTGATCTCAAGAAAATATTGTGTCGCCCTTCTGCTTTCGGACCAGGCTCACTCGTGCCCCCAAAGGTGCGCGCAGGACACAAGCACAATCCTAGCACGAGTCTAAGTGACGTTCAAAACGCGAAAGTACTGGTGGTTGGAGCCGGGGGCATCGGGTGCGAGCTGCTAAAAAATTTGGCATTATCTGGATTCAGAAAGATCTGGGTAGTGGATGCTGACGAGATTGACGTCACCAACCTGAACAGGCAATTCTTGTTTCGCAAAAAAGACGTCGGTCGTGGCAAAGCCGAAACTGCTGCCAACTTTGTTCAGACTCGTATCCCTGGCCTCGACATCAAAACATTCAACTGTTTCATTCAGAGCGCTGAGTCTCATGAAGACTTCGACTTCTCAGAATTTGATATTGTCATCAACGGACTCGACAACTTGGCGGCACGCACATGGGTGGGGGATAAAGTCTTGTCTCTAGTTGAGTACGGTGCCGACGGCACCCCAACCGCCGATAGTGTGAAGCCGTTAATTGATGGTGGCACCGAGGGCTACGACGGACAAATTCACGTGGTTGTGCCGTACTACACGCTTGACTTTGCTGGTCGAAGTTGGATGTTCCCCAAGCGCAATACTGTTGCGATGTGCACGCTGGCGTCGAACCCACGAAAGCCCGAGCATTGTATCCTGTTCGTCATGCAAGGAGGACAGCAGGGGTGTTGGAAGCACATGGCGCGCCAGAAGGTCGCGGCCGGGGAGTGGGAAGCTGTCAACCCATTTGGCGATGGCCGTGACTTCAACACAGACGATCCGTCAGACATGAAGTGGATTACAGAGAGATCCATTGAGCGCGCGCAACAGTTCAATTTGGCAAAAGGCACACCGTTGGGCGAGAGTTTTGACAAGGCGTACTTTTTCGTCTTGGGTGTTGTCAAAAGCATTATTCCAGCCATTGGGTCGACGAACGCCATCGTGGCTGCGCTCTCTGTCGCTGAGGCGATTAAAATAGTGGGGGCCTGTTCACAGGTCACCGATAACTTTGCGTATCTGGGCGCGGGTGCCGGTTTTAGTACGCAACTGCAGTCTTTGGTCCTAGATGACCTTACGAAGCTGCCCATCAAGATGTTCTTCCCGGTCACAGCAGAAACGACGGTTGGATCTTTCAAGCAAGAAATCATCGATAGCTTCATCTTCAACTGCATTGTGTTCAAGTATTCTACAAGTGTGTATCGGGCTGTTCAGAAAGGCAGAACCGATGCCACCGGCCAAACTGTCCGAATTAGCATCGGTGCGTATGACAGACAGGAATCGGATCTCCACTTCAACGCTGTCCGCGCGGTGTCTGCTCCCCTGGAGAAATTGAGCACGGTGTCGGAGGTGCGATCATTCCTTGAAGGCAGCGGTGCTCTCGACGGCTGCGATCTGAGTGCCGGCTATTTTATTGGTCGCTACCGACCATCGGACGCGACGAAGGAAGCAGGTGGTGAGGGAATGAGTCATTTACCTTATCATGGGTATTGGCTATACGATAGTGACGATGCTGCGCTTGCACTTGATCAAGGATCGGAACTGTTTGTGTTCCCGAAACTGCCCAGCGTGTCGCTGTTTGCGGCAGATAACTCCGTCCCCATGGGTGAGGCTGTGAATGAAAAGCTGCTGAAAGCGGATCTGAATGCCGAACATGGTGACGAATTCAAATTTAGCAATGTATTCGGCCCAAAGCACAACGCAGGTGAACCGCCACGTAGTATCGCGCTGGTGCTCTACTTCACCGACGAAGACAGCAGCGACGAGGATAGCAGCGAGGACGGGGACAGCAGTGATTAGGGATTTGGGCACCAGCAGTTCGTGTACTCACTCCCCGGCAGCAATTTCACAATACATCTAAAGTAAAGTGGCTGACGGTATTTTGAAATCGTATGGTCTGCGACGTTCCTACTGCGCCCACAATTCACGACATACAATGTGCAGTGTGCGAGTCGTTAGTTATCCATGGTCTGGCTTCGACGCAGATGTCTCACCTGCTGCACGTGCGCATCTCTGTTCGTGGCACGGGTGTGGGGTCTAGCATGTTTCGTGGGTCGTGCCGTCTTAGTTCGGGAGAGCTTCTGCTCGCGTTGCTGTATCCACTGCAACCTGTGTGTTCGACGTTCTTCTTTTTGCTTTTCTAGTCGCTTCATGTGCTCCTGCTTGACTCGGATCTTGGATTCACAACTCAGTCGCTGAAGCCGTTGTTGTTTCCTCTGCATTAGCGCGAGAATGTCTTTCTCGTTTTTGGCAACCGCTTCGAAAGCTTCGGTGCGTTGGACTTTGAGCATACGACGCTTTCTCTCTGCACGTTCTGCTTGCTCTTTCCAATTTCTGGTCCATACGAGCTGTTTCCGAATGGACTCATTGCGGTTTTTTGCGTTATCGTCCGGTGAACCGTCGTGGCGTGGTCCGAATTTGAGGAACTGCCTCCTCAGTTTTCGCCTCCGCCTCTCTTGCTCGAGCAGTTTGCGCTCTCGAGCTTCCACTTCTGTTCGAAATCGCCTTGCCGCCGCGCGGTGAGCACGCTTGTAAGCCTGCAGTTTGCGTTGTTGAGCTAAATTTTCGGCAACACCGTCTGTCATATCCAGCCACGCGAGCTCTTGCTCCGCCGCGGCGAGCTCAGCCGGAGTCATGCGTCGATTGTGCGCCTTGCGCCGCGACGGCGATGACATGTTCCGTGTCGTAGAAAGTCACTCGTTCATCCAATGGCCGAACATCAGCGTGATCCAATGACACACTGCTTTGCTACTACAATAGGAATAGGAAACGACCGCCGATGTATCGCTCCGAAGGTTACTCCTCAAAACTCAAAATGCGTCGAAACACCGCACTCGAGTTGAATTCTCTTGCGAAAAAACAATACCGGCCGTCTCAAGCCGCTCATCACATAGTCTGCCACTCCAGACACCCGCAAGAACATGCACGCAAGCACACAGCGCACATGCCGTAACACCACCACTGCTGATGTAACGTACACGGCATCACAACATAGAGTCTGCGACAGCAGTAACACCGTTCCGCGTGTGTTTGCGTCCAGTGCTTCTTGCGTTGCTTCATCCCCCGAGTCTCCAACTGATTGCTCATCGCACATTCTGTCACTCCTCCGACATGGTCCTCATTGCAGCGACCCCGATCAACCGAAAGACAAACCAAAGATAATAAAAGGAAGGGGGAGTGCATGGAGAGGAATACAGCGCTGTGCACAAAGGTGGAGGCGGTGTCAGGTTGTCTGGAGATAGATAGGTAGATGACCAATGCAGTGTGTGGCGTCGTCGGTGTGTTGGTGGATGAAGGTGTCAACGCAGTGACGTTACGCGACTTCGCAAGCTGACTTCTTCTTTCTTCGTCAGTGTGGTGACGTGGCACTATCACACTGACTTACTTACATACTTCAGCGACCACTTGTCGTCTTGTTGTCCGTCTCTCCGTCCATTCTTCCATCAGTCGACTGAGTTGCTGACTTGCCGTCGTCGTCGTTGGTGATGTGGAGCGCCAGTTCGTTCGTGGGCAAAGACGTGGGGCTGACACTGTGGTGCAGGGTTCACGAAGAGCAGGGAACTGTCACGCGTAGGCATCGACGATTGTGAACAGAAAATGACGTGAGCGTGAGGTCAATAGCGGAGTGGATCAACGGCGGACGGATGGGTACGCACGAGGATATGCGCAGCCGGCCTGCCACTGACTGTGGGCGATATACTCTCTGATACATTGCTTTCTTGAATCGTTACGACAACAACAGTTCCGCAACGCCCGACACTCGACATGTGGCAGATGAACGTAGCTGGTACTCATGCTGGATGTCGACATTGCTGGTGCCGTACGCGCTATCATTCACTTGGACCCGCTATGCCATATTTGTGCAGAAAAATCTGCTGTTTACAATTCGGGCCGATGGCCACCACGTGTACGGCCAGGCGCCACCGCGGTGAAGTGTTCAACATGACAGTGTTAAAACGCGCCACGGCGTACATTGGTGCGCTCTTGTGGTTCGCACATGTTTCGTGTGTGCATTCACTTTCTGCTGCTGCCGAAATTGAGAGGGTGTCGCCTGGCACTTCGACTTCGCGACAGGTGATCGCTTACTTGCCATTGGATGAGCGCTTTGCAACGCGCGGAATGTTTCTAAATCTTGCACAGGTGGCAGAGACTAAATACGAAGTCAAGACACCGGATATGTCATTGATTTGCAATCGACACACACCTGCCGACCTATCTGCCATTGACAAGTGGGTGGAGGAGGTGGTCCCTACTGCCGACGCCTTCATCGTGTCCGCCGAAATGTTCTTGTATGGTGGACTCATTGCTTCCCGCGAGAGCAATACCACTTACGAAGATGTCATCGCTCGCGCTGACAAGTTGTTGGAGATCGGCAAACAATTTCCCCACGTCAAACTTCTTGTCAGTACGGTCGTGATGCGAATACCTGCGTACAACGGCGACTTCGAAGAGCCGTGGTACTGGGCTTTGTGGGGTGCAGACCTTTATCAGTACAGCTTCTACTTATCAAGGTATCGAGCGCTCGGCAACGAATCTGACGCTACGAAAGCAAATAGCATCAAAGCGCAAATTCCGCCAAATGTCGTCGATCAGTTTTTATGGAGGCGTGGCCGGAACTTTAACGTGACGCAGTATCTGTTGCAGCGCGGCCTGCCAAGTAACGTGTTCAATACAATGCTTATCACAGAAGATGACTCTGGGACTTACGGTTTGAACGTTGACGAGGCCACGAAGCTGAAGGACGACATCCGCACTTTGAAGGTGCCCAGCACGCAAGCCCGCGTGTATCCCGGAGCAGACGAGGTTGGCCTTGTTCTTCTGTCGCGCGTCGTAACTGCTGCGACGCATTATAATCAACGCAAGCGAGTCGCCGAACCTCCCTGCGTCAGAGTTGTATATCGGTTGCCAGGGTCAAAACAGCTTATTCCAAACTACGAAAGCCAGCCAATGGAGAACACTGTCACTGATCAGCTGATTGCGGCAGGTCTCTCCGAGTGCGCAGGCAGCTCGACATCCGAGGACGACTCTTTCTTCACGCTTGCAGTCAACAATTTCTTGGCCGAGCCCCAATTTGAAGCCCCACAGCAGCTGCAGCCAGATGTTCCGGTTGCAAACTTCACGCCTTTCGACGACATTCTGTCGAGTTGCGGCCAAAAGGTTGTGTCCTTCGCTGACTCTCGCTTTTCCAACGGCGGGGACCTTTCTTTACTTTCGTGGCTGCAAGCATTGCGACCGGATCAGACTTTGCCATGCAACATTACTTATGCTGGCTGGAACACCGACGGCAACACGCTTGGAACCAGTATTGCGGCTGGTGCGGTCATGTCGGTGTTTGGCGGCGCTGAGACACCAGCTGCAAAGCTCTTCAACCTCTATCGCGTGCTCGAAGACGCGTCGTATCAAGCCAGTGTTCGTCAGCGACTGCAGCAGTATGCCGTTGACAGCGAGGATGATACGACTAACCTGAGTACCGACCTCGAGTTCTATGAGAAGTTTGTCTGGAAGCTTCTGCGAGCACAGTCATTTGGGTGGATGAAGACTTTCGGTCTCTCAAACAAGTCCACGTCTTTGACTGCTGTTGGGTTTCCGTGGAACCGCACCTTCGAAATCTCACTATCAATCGAATCGGAGTCGGCCACTTTTTCGCAACCAACCTTGAACGGGAACGCTGTCACAACGCGCGCGTCCGTAAAATCTCCAAAGCATGGCGAAAAGGCAGCCACCGTCCACGACGACGTTGTAGCTTGCGATATTGTGATTGCAGGCGGCTCAACGGCAGCTTTGGCCGCGGCCCTGGCGGCCAGCGACGACCTTTCATCTTCTCAATCTGTTTGTTTGACGGAACCAACATCAATGGTCGGAGGACAATTGACGTCGAGCCTACTCACAGCAATTGACTTTGGACATTTCAATCGCCTGGTCGACAACTTGCCGACACGTTTTGTCGAACTCATGACTGCTGTAGGATTTCCAAGCAATCCCGGCAACTGTTGGGTGAGCACTCTGTGTTACCGAGCTGAGGACTTGATCGACGCATTTGTGAAGCCGCAGCTGGCAAAACGAAGCCAGAATTTGCGAGTGCTCTACAACACGGTGATCTCTGACATTGTGAAGTCTCCAAACGGCGCTGTCGAAGAAGTTGTGGTGATTCAAAGAAATTCGGACTTCGGACGCGACGTGGATTTTAGCGCACAGGTTGAGGCGTGGTACGATGCATCCGCTGTGCCAAACAGTACTGTCGCACGACTTCGCCCCTCCAATGGCACCAGCACCTTTGTTGTGATCGAAGCCACGGAGTATGGTGACGTCCTTGCACTTGGAAGCGACAAATGGACGCAGGGATTTGACGAAGGGCGTGCCGGCGGCACGTGCGGGCAAGCGTTGGTTTTCCCATTTTACCTGGAGTTTGGTCCCAATGCCACGGGAGCTCCCACAGAGTGGCGCGGGGTGCCCATGGACAATAATTATAGCCTTGGCACCACATCCATTGACAGTGAATGGAGTTATCGACGCGTCCACGACAATACCATCAGCATGCAAGCCTGGGGAGGCGGCAAAGGAGATGGGAACGACTATGGTGTCGGGTACATGTTTGCCAGCATTGATGAGACGAAGTCACAAGTCGCCTCCGGAAAGTGGACGGGTGGGTTGAACAAAGAAGTCCTGCAATTAGCTGAGAACTACAGCCTTGGGTTTGCGTCGTGGTTCCACGAACAGTGGGTTCAGCACACGAATGATACCTCGATGCGAATAGTCACCGACGGCATCGCTGGGGTTCGCAGCAATAAGACGGGTCTAAGCGCGGTGCCGTATGTGCGCGACACGAGGAGATCCATTGGAATTTCCGATTTTAGACTCACAGCCGCAGATTTGGGTCTGAACAAGAACAACTCCATTAGCGCGTGTCGCGCACAATGCGGTCACGATGTGTATGGCGCGCGGAATTTCGACGATATTATCGCTCTGGGTGATTATATTTATTTCGATTCCCATAGCGCCTGCCCTGTACCGGAACTTCCCACTTTGGCTCCGTATGGCATCCCATTTCGGGCTCTGACCAGTGGCGATGTTCCAAACTTGCTGGTGGCAGGAAAAACAATGAGTCAGGACTATGGTGCGAATCTTGGCACTCGATTTCAGCCAGTCGAGTGGACCAGTGGCGAGGCAGCCGGGACGGCTGCCGCCCTGATGGTGTCCAAGGGCATCCCCAACACCACCCTCATTCACGGGTCGTACATTGAAGAATTGCAAGACCAAATTCGCTCGGCTCGAGGGCCATTGGAGTGGAAGAAGTGTTCGTGTTCCAACCACAACGCACGTTGAGCAGGCACGGCTTGCGCCCGACACCCCTCACGCTCATAATAACACAATGCAACATGTGTACTCTGGTAGTCAGTACCGAAGTACTCTAATAACTTTGTTGAGATAAAAATACGAAAACTATCGCACAACAATCGCGCTTGCAGATGTCACGATGTCAGTAGTGTTAAAATCCGCGTTCTTTGCGCATAGTTATAGGTCTCCGCCGCCTGCGCCTGGATTTCCGGGGTCCTTTGCCCCGATTCGAGCGTTTTCGCAATTGTTCTAATTCCTGCTGTGCGGCCGAGGCTGCAAGCATGCTGCCCTGCTGAATAGCTTCATTCAACTCGTCCTTGACATGTCCACCGAGTCGCTGAGCGTAAATCTGTTTCATTACGTGCTTGGCTGGGCCAAGTTTGTCTTCTCGCTCCGCCACGGCGGCGTACTTGCGCTGATACACGGCCATGGCCGCTTGCAACTCCGACACACTGATGCCGCCGGAATCGTTTGTGTCTACGTAGGCGAACAGCTTTTCGACCTCTTCGTCGGAAAAATCTTCACCTAGTTTTGACATCGCCTCTTGAAATTCTGATTGGCTGACTTGACCATCGCGGTTGGAATCCAATAGTCGAAAAAATTGAAAAACGTCGGATAGATCGACTTTGGAAAAGAGCTGCCCGTGGGATGATCCACGTGTCTGAATGCGCGCTTTCTCGAGCATATTAAAAGTAAGTTCCAGCCCTCTGATCTTGGCACTTTCGATTTTGCAGTGCTCATTTGTCATGAAAAAGTCAACCCAGTCCTGCACTGCATCAGGGGCCATCGCACGCTCATCAGTTTGCAATCTGTCATCGGCGCTGGCATCATCGTCATCATCCTGCTGTGCGTCTGCCACGTTCGAAATGCGACGCGCATCCCGAGGACGACGGTGTGCACCGGCCACCACAACAGAGCCAGGTTCCGAGCGGACCCAGTCTCTTCCCACAGGCTCCGACAGCTCCTCATCGATGTCGTCACGCAGTTCGGGGTGTTTCTCCAAATTTGCGCAAAGACCACGGCTGTTGAGCCACCCAGTCATGCTGTGCTGGGCACGAGCCCTCAAAAGGAACTGCTTCCTCGCGTAGGTATTTTTGGAGATCTCTTTCCGTTGCAGGCGCTTGGAAGAACGCTGTCTTCGCTTGTAGGCTTTGCGAGCTGCCTGCTGCAGCTGTTGTCGCTTCCGCTCTTGCAACAGCCTCTTCTCTTGTCGCTTTCTCTCCCTCCGTCGATACATTTTCGCCCGTATCCAGCGCCCCAGGCGGCGCGCCATTGCCTCGTATCTCTGCTGGACCAACCGGGCCGTCCGTTGGCGGGCCAAATGCGAGTGCACCAGCCGCTGCAACGGTTTCAATGCAGCTGTTCTGGCCTTTTTCCACAGCCACTTCCTCGTTGAACGTTGGATCATGCGGCAAACACCATTGAGAACGCGCTGCTTGACCAAACCAGCGCCGCTGACCATCTCCCTCCACAGGCGCCTCTTCTTTAATCGCCGAAACCACTCCGCGATGAAGCGAGACGCCTCGTCTCGCCTGACCTGCTGTCTCCATTCTAGAAAGTCACGAACTTTAGTTTGTATCTTTTCCACAGCACGGCTCTGAATTCGCGTGAAGAGGAACACGATGCGCTGTTTGCGAAGCAATCTCGCTCGCTTTTGAGCTCGGCGTTCAAATGACGAGATGTTCTTTTCAAGAGTCTGCTTCATCAAGGCATCGCCTATTCTCTTGTGCTTTGGCTTTTGCTTGGGCCGCTTTTTCCTCTGCTCCTTCAAAGTTAGCGCGGTCAACGAAGAGTCCGTGAAGTTAACGACATGGTCGCGCACGATCTGGTTTGATCGAAAGTACGAATTGCGTGGCAGAGCGGTCTTGCGACCACTCCGGGAGGTGCCTTGGGGAAGCTGCGGCAAGTGGTAGTGGTGGAACGACATCACTCACACAGCCACGGGCACTGCCTACTGTGGGCGACGACCGCCGCTACATTGCTGTCATTGGAAAAATTCTCACGGATTGTCCTTGAATTTCATCATGAATAAAACAAGTGAAATAAAAACAATTCGAAAGGTCAAGTAAATGACGCGAGGACGCCCAGCCAGGCTGTCTCACACACCCACGGCTCGCGCGTGTCGTGACTCACACCAGACAGCAACAGCAACAACGACGACAAACGACGACTTCCCAGCTTCCCAACTTCCCAACTTCCCAACTTCCCTGCTTCCCCTCTTATCATCGATCTTCATCATTCCACCGCACAGTGCTGCACGCAGATGCCGGCGGACAGCAGCGACAACGAACGTCGGAACGTCGGAACGTCGGAACGTCGGAACTTCGGAACTTCGGAACGAAGGACAGCGATAACGCCGTCGATGTTTGCAATCGATGCTGACGGACAGCAGCGACAACGAATGTCGGAACTTCGGAACTTCGGAACGTCGGAACTTCGGAACTTCGGAACTTCGGAACTTCGGAACTTCGCAACTTCGCAACGAAGGAAAGTCGGAAAGTCGGAACGTCGGAACGTCGGAACAAAGGACAACGACAACGACAACGACAACGACAACGCCAACGCCGTCGATCGATGTTCGTTCGTTCGTTCGTTCGTTCGTT
>ENA-OWNT01005322-OWNT01005322.1-seawater-metagenome-genome-assembly--contig:-NODE-5322-length-10672-cov-4.796225_pt1 | contig 10672 bp, 8 predicted proteins | sample MGYA00238136_ERZ651165 | MGnify/ENA primary metagenome ERZ651165 (study PRJEB26861, sample SAMN08777766) | seawater metagenome | isolation source: coastal seawater | place: USA: Florida | collected...
AGCTCCTCGGCCTCGGCCGTGTCGAGCTCCCACTGGCTGCGGGACGGGCTCGCCTCGGCCCGGCAGTGCTTGCACACCAGGCCGCAGGCGCGGGTCATCTCCCAGAACACGATGAACGGAGCACGCTGAAACGGATGCATGCGTCCGAAGCCTGCACTCACCATGCCAGCCGCTGCTTGCGGAAGTCCCGCCCGTCCCCGACGATGGAGCCCCACGATGGAGGCGCGCTCATGGACGAGCACTACCTGCGCGACGAGCTCTACTCCCTGGTCCGGAGCGATCCGCTGATCTTCGAGTTCCTGCAGGCCGGCTCGCTGGACGGGGTCTGGTACTGGGATCTCGAGCGGCCCGACTAGGAGTGGATGAGCGCCCGGTTCTGGGAAGTCCTCGGGCAGGACCCATCGACGCGCGAGCACCTGGCGTCGGAGTGGCAGCACCTGATCCACCCCGAGGATCTCGAGCGGGCCGTGAGCGCGTTCCACGCCCACTGCGCCGATCCGAGCTGTCCGTACGACCTGATCGTCCGGTATGCGCGCCCCGACGGGAGCACCACCTGGGTGAGGTGCCGCGGGCTCGCGATCCGGGACGCCGACGGAAAGCCGATCCGCATGCTCGGCGCCCACAACGACGTGACCGACCTCAAGGAGGCCGAGCTCCAGCTGCGGGAGGCTGGGGAAGGGCTCGAGCGCGCGGTCCAGGAGCGCACCGAGGAGCTGCGGGTCGTCAACGCCGCCCTGCGCCGGCAGATGGAGGAGCGCGTCGAGCTCGAGCGGAAGCTGCTCCAGACCCAGAAGCTGGAGAGCCTCGGCGTTCTGGCGGGCGGAATCGCCCACGACTTCAACAACCTGCTGATGGGCGTGCTCGGCAACGCCGACCTCGCGCTCCTTGCCACGCCGGCGATGTCACCAGCCCACCCGAGGCTCCAGGCGCTCAAGAAGACGGCGCAGCACCTGTCCGACCTCACGAACCAGCTCCTGGCGTACTCGGGACGCGGCCGCTTCATCGTCACCCGGCTCGACGTGTCCGCCGTCGTCGCGGAGATGCAGCAGCTGCTCAGCGTGTCCCTCCCCAAGAACGTCGTGGTGCGCGCGGATCTGGTCGAGGGCCTGCCCGTCATCGAGGCCGACACCAGCCAGCTCCGGCAGGTCGTGATGAACCTCCTGACGAACGCGGCGGACGCCATCGGCGGGAGCAGCGGCATCGTGGCGCTGCGCACCGGGCTCACGGACGTGGGGGAGGCCGGGATCGACGACGCCTGGCTCGGAGAGGGGCTGCCGGCCGGTCGCTACGTGTTCCTCGAGGTGTCCGACACGGGCGAGGGCATGGACGAGGAGCGGCGCAGCCGGATCTTCGACCCCTTCTTCACCACGAAGACGCGCGGCCGAGGGCTGGGGCTCGCGGCGGTGCTGGGGATCATGCGCGGGCACTCCGGAGCCATCCGCGTCTACTCGGAGCCTGGGCGTGGCACGACCTTCAAGCTCTTCTTCCCGGCGGTGGACGGGGCGCCCTCGCAGAACCCTCGCCCGATGGCCGCGCCGGCGCGCGAGGGGCTCGTGCTCGTCGTGGACGACGAGGAGACCGTGCGCGCGATGGTGAAGATGCTGTTGGAGACGCTGGGCTACGGCGTCGTGACGGCAAAGCACGGGGGGGAGGCGATCGAGATCGTCCGAACCCGCCGGGACGGCCTCGCCGCCGTCCTGCTGGATCTGACGATGCCCCACGTGGATGGCGTCGAGGCGTTCAGCGAGATCCACCGACTGAAGCCGGACCTGCCGGTGATCCTGTCCAGTGGCTACAACCACCAGGACGCGACGAGCCACCTCGCTGGCAAGGGGCTCGCCGGGTTCATCCAGAAGCCCTACGACCTCGAGCGGCTGGCCGCCGTCCTCGGTGAGGTCATCGGCCCCGAGTGACCGCTACCAGGCGTTGGCGCGGAGGTACTTGATGATGCCGTCGATCTCGTCGTCCGTGAGGTTGGCCACCGCCACCGGGGACGTCTTCGAGAACGGGCGCATGGCCGTGTTGTCCTTGCCGTCCTTGATGATCTGGCGGAGGAAGCCGTCCGTCGCCATGCCGAGGAAGGCCGCGCGGCCGACGCCCGTGCCCGAGCCGAGCTCGGAGTAGCCGGCGCCGTTGCGGCCGTGGCAGGTCGCGCAGATCTCTCCGTAGAGCTTCTCGCCCGTGGCCTCGTCACCGCGCAGGGGGGACTCGTCCAGCTCGACGCCCTGGGTGGTCTGCCAGGAGCGCAGGAACGCCACCATGTCGGCGACGCCGGACTCCTGGAGCGTGGCACCCCACGGGATCATGTTGGTGCCGACGCGTCCCTCGGAGATGGTCTTCGTGAGGAGGTCGTTGGACGCCGTGGCGAGGTAGTTCGTGCTGCTGATGTTGGGGCCGACGCCGATCTGCCCTTCGCCGGTGGGACCGTGGCAGCCCACGCACATGGCGAAGCTCGCCTTGCCGCGCGCGATCTGTTCGGCCGTGCCAGGAGCCTGGTCGGCCCGGTAGATGCCGTCGGCGCCCACGGTCGCCGGAAGCAGGATGAGCGCGATCATCGCCAGGGTGCGGGCAAGCATCTTCACGTTCGGGGTCCTCCACGTGTCGCCGCTGTGCTGGATCGCACAGGCAGCGAGGCCCAAGTGTGTGAAATCACCCCGTTTCGTGCCAGTTGGCGCGCTCGGAGTGCTCGATGCCGGACTGCTGCAGGATTTGGACCAGCAGGTGTGCGGTCTGCCGCAATTTGTGCGCAGTGGCCCGCTCCTTGCTCGGGAACTCCCTGATGCGGCTCGTCCTCGTGCTCCTCGCGGTCCTGCTCGTCCCCTCGCGCGCGGCCGCCGACGAGGGGCCCAACGCCGTCTGTGACGAGTGCCACGCCGTCGCTGGCCTCCGGTACGTCGACGACTCCGGTGAGAGCCGCCTCTACAGCATCGATCCCAAGACCTACGCCCGTTCGGCCCACCGGGGGACGCCCTGCGTGTCCTGCCACAGCCCCGGCTACGGCGACTCCCTGCCCCACACGGGCCGCTCGTTCTGGCCGATCTACTCCTGCGTGGACTGCCACGAGGGGCTCGGGGATCTGGCGGAGCTGGAGCTCGGCACCCGAAAGAAGGAGCTGCTCGGCAGCGTGCACGGGCGCACGCTGAAGCCGCGCCTGGACTGCCACGACTGCCACGACCCGCACGCCTTCGACCTGGTCCGCGCCGCGGACGCCGCCGCCGCCCGGATCAGCGCGTCCAACCGGCTGTGCCTCGACTGCCACGGGGACGTGAAGGACCGTGCGTTCGGACATGAGGGCCTGAGCGACGCGGCGGACACCCACGACCACTTCCCCAACCCGGCCCGCCACCTGCAGCGGCTCAAGTGTGTGGGATGCCACTCCCCCGAGGGCGCCGGTCAGGGCCACGACGTGCTGCCCACCGACGAGTCGGTCTCCGACTGCGCCGCGTGTCACAGCCGCGACGATCCGCGGTACGTGGCGAGCTACGGGGTCTTCGGGGGCGGCGACGCGCGCGACGCGCGGGACGAGGCGCTCGCCAACGTCTACGTGATCGGCTCCACCCGCAGCGTGCTGCTGGACCGCGCGAGCCAGTTCGGCTTCGCGCTCTTCCTCCTCCTGGTGCTGGGACACTCGGTCCGCCGCCGGATCGGCCATGCGCAGTACGCCGAGACCCGGTGGATGCACCTGGACGGGCCCCGCGCGCTGGTCAGCTGGCACGGGCTGCAGGTGCTGCTGATCGCGGGGCTGCTCGTGTCCGGCCTGTCCATGCACTACACCGACTCCGGGCTCACGCCGATCCCGTTCCGGCTGGCCGTGAAGAGCCACAACCTCCTCGGCGTCGCCAACATCGCGCTGTGGGTCGCGTTCCTCGTGGTCAACGCGCGCAGCGGGAACCTGCGTCACTACGTGGATCGCCTGCGGGCGCTGCCGGCCGAGCTCCCGCGCCAGCTGCGGTACTACGCCCTGGGCACGTTCCGGGGGGAGGCCGAGCCGTTCCCGCCGGGGTCACCCAGCAAGTTCAACCCCCTGCAGCGCCTCGCCTACCTGGGCGTCATGTACGGCCTGATGCCGCTGTCGATCGCCAGCGGGTGCGTGCTGCTCTACCCGCTCGTGGCGCCCGAGCAGGCGCTGGGCCACGCGGGGTTGTGGCCCACGGCGCTGGTGCACCTGACGGCGGCGTACCTGCTGACGCTCTTCATCGTCGTGCACGTCTACATGATCTCGGCCGGTCCGCCGGAGTCGCCCGATCAGTGAACGATGAGGATGGCCTTGTCCCACACCGGGCAGGCCTCGCGGCACAGACCGCAGCCCGTGCAGGCCGCGTCGTCGATCGTCGGGTGCAGGCCCACCATCACCACCGCGCCGGTCGGACAGGCGGGCTTGCAGGCCCCGCACTCGGGCCCCTGGAACGTGAAGCAGCTCGCCTCCTGGATCTCGGCGAAGCCCAGCAGGATCCGGTGCGGCTCCGTGGCCACCAGCGCGCCCGGCTCGCACGCCGTGATGCAGGGCGTGTCGGGGCAGAGGTGGCAGGCGACCTCGTTGGGGAGCATGGCCGGGGTGCCCTCGAGCCGCCCGGACGGGATGCGGCCGATGGATCCGTGGGGGCAGGCGTCCATGCAGGCGTCGCAGCGGGTGCAGGCGTCCAGGAACGCGGCCTCGGTCAGCGCCCCCGGCGGACGGGGAAACGGCGGGGGACCCACGTCGGCCTTCGGCGTCCGTGGCAGCGCGAGTCCGGCCAGCGCCTTGCCCAGGCGCCCCAGCGCGAAGCGGCGGTCCGTCACATCCGGCCCATGCGCATGTTCATGTCCAGGCTCATGAGCCACAGGCCGCCGGCCGACAGCGCGATCATCATGACCAGCATGGGGATCGAGCTGCGGATGGCGCTCGCCCGGTCCGGGAACAGCCGCCGCGAGATGCGGTGCGTCACGGCGATCCCGAAGACGTGCCCCACCAGGATGAGGGCGACCTGGATGTACCAGATGGGCTCCTGACCCAGGATCGGCGGCAGGTGCATGTCCGCCGTCCCGAACCAGTTGGCGCCGCGCCCCAGCGGGTCCGACAGCGCGGGGACGAGGTCCTGCCCCTCCATCAGCAGGTGCATCGCGTTGTGGGCCAGGTGATAGAAGAGCGCGACCGGAAGGAGGGTGTAGGCGTACTGCACGAACAGCGTGCGGAAGCCCACGCCGCTGCCCCGCACCCACGCCGCCGCGATGAGGGACGTCAGCGCGTACGCGGCGATGGGCACCGCGCAGATGACGACCATCCCCACCGTGAACGCGCCGAGCTTGCCGACCCCGAGCGACGCCTCGAGCCAGCCCGTGAAGTCCGGCGTGCCGGGCACGAGGTTCTTCCACACGGGCGTCATGGAGAAGCCGTGGAACGCGGTCAGCGCGAGCAGGACCAGCGCGAGCCAGGCCTCGTCCATCCGCGGCGTCTTCACGCGGGAGAGGTCCTTGCCGAGGGACCGGATGTTCACGGTGGGCTGGTTCAGCGTGCAGCTGCGCACGCAGGCGGTGCACAGGGTGCAGTAGGTGGACTCGTTGACCTCGGACAGATCCAGGTCCGTGGGGCACGGGGGGCCGGCGTCGTTGCCTGTCAGGCAGTCGTGGGTGGTGCAGACGTCGCACGCCCGGGTGTCCCGCGCGCGGAGCTCGATGGGTGAGAACATCGAGTACATCCCGCTGATCCGCCCCACGAAGCAGAACGATCGGCAGAAGAGCTTCTTCTCGAAGGTGAGCGCGAAGCCCATGGCGGCCACGGCCATCGCCAGGCCCATCGTGGCGGTCTGCCGGGGGTTGTTCGTGATGCCCCACCCGAGCTCGAGCCAGGTGAGCACCACGAACAGCGCGATGGCCGGGTACACGTTCTTCAGCCACGCCGGCCAGGGGCGCTCCATCGACAGGGAGCTGTCGTGCCGCCAGAACGAGAGCTTGCTGGCGAGGTCCGACAGAGCGTCCCAGGGGCAGACGAAGCACCAGGCGTTGCCGAGCAACGCGACGGCGAAGATCAGCCCGGCCCACCAGATCGTCCAAACGAGGATCGGGGCGATGTTGTTGCTGAAGGACCCGAAGAGCCCGGCGTAGATGGTGAACAGGAACCCGACCAGCACCGGGCCCTGGAACAGGAAGCGGAACCACGGCTTGCGGACGAAGCGGCGGACCCGGCTGCGGCGGGTCAGCTCCAGGGACAGCGGTGCGCGCTCGCTCAGCCCGCGCCACTCGATGACGATGAACGACAGCAGCACGACGAGGGCGATGGAGCCGGCGAACAGCGGGCCGGGCAGCCCGTCCATCACCATCACCATGTTCCCGTCCTCGTCCATCACGTGCTCCATGCCTTCGTGGCCGGGCATCACGTGGTCGGCGTGATCCATGGCTGGCATCGCGTGATCGGCGGGCTGGCTGGCCTCTGCGGGCTGGCTGGCCTCTGCGGGCTGGCTGGCCTCTGCGGGCTGGCTGGCCTCGGCCGCGACCGGCTCGACGACGGGCGCCGGGGTGCTCATGCCGGCGCGGCCCGGGGGGTGTGCTTCTTCTTGCGTCCCGCCAGCGCCAGACCGAACAGGATCGCGAGGGCGGCGAGCATCCCGCCGACGAGCGTCCAGTTCACGCGGTCGGCCGCGAGATCCACCCGCACCGGAAGGCGGAGCAGCACGTCCTCGCCGTCCACCGTGAACGCGAAGCGCAGGTGATAGATGGCCGACTCCGGCATCGTCACGCGCGTGCGGTAGACGGTCTCTTCGTCCGGGGCCATGCGCCCGAACGTCTCGATGACCTCACCGTCGAGCTCCACGCCCATCTCGAGCGCGCCCTCGTACGCCTCGTCCTTCTTCAGGTCGTAGACGTAGGCGAAGATGCGCACGTCGTTGGGGGTGTCCGACGTCTCGCGCTTGAGCCCCTGGAAGTTGAACAGGGTCGCGCCGAACTCCCAGCGCCCGTCGTAGCGGATGAACTCCTCGGTGGGCACCTGGGGGTAGTTCTCGAAGTAGCCGTAGTGGGGCAGCCCCTTGTTGTGGTGCGCGGCCACGTCCGACGGCAGGAGCACGGCGGCGGCGAGGACGAGCCCCAGCGTCGCGGCCACGGGGGGAGCCTTCGCGGCGGGCTTCTTGCGACGGGGCAGCTGCACGAGGTGCTCCAGGCGGCCGTCCGGGCAGACCGGGGTGCAGCGGCCGCACGTGTCGCACCCCGGATCGTGGTCGCCGCGGGCCGGGAAGAGTCCGTAGGGGCACGCGCGACGACACAGGTCACAGCTGGTCGGACAGCCGTCCTTCGTGCGCACCACCCGCAGCACGGAGGCGCGCCCCACCTGCTCGAGCAGCGCCCCCGTCGGGCAGAGGGACCGGCAGATCTGACCCGGCGCGACCAGCAGCTCGATGGCGACGAGCATCGCGAGCCAGACGGCGATGGTTCCCACGGCGCCGGCCAACACCAGCTGGTGGATGGACGCGGAGACCACCAGGTACGGCAGCACCAGGTGGAAGATCCCCGCGCCGGCCACCGCCGCGAAGGCGAGCCCGGCGACGGCGACGTACCCGCCGACCCGCGGCAGCAGCAGGGAGGGCAGGGGGATCCCGATCCGCAGGAGCCCCAGGCGCACTGCTCCCGTGATCTCGAACAGGAGCCGGGCGGGGCAGAGCCACGAACAGAAGACCTTGCCGAGCAGCGCCGCCAGCAGGAGGGGGACCAGCGCCCCGAGCAGCATGCTCAGCGGCGGCATGTGTCCACCGAGCCCCACCGCCGCCACCGACCACGGGTCCGTCAGGGGCAGCCCCGCGACCCGCGCCGCCCACGGGCCACCGAGGAACCCGTCCGAGACGGCCTCGGGATCCCCGAAGACGGACAGGGCGTCCTCGTTCCACTGGTACATCTGCCCCCAGAACTCCCCGCGGAGCAGTCCCACGATCCGCGCCTGGTTGTGGGCGACCTTGTAGTTCCGCCAGTACATCGACAGCGACGCGTAGACGATGAACAGCAGCGCGAGCAGCTGCACCGTCTTGCGGGCGACCTGGAGCCAGGCGCCGCGCCGCGGGTGGCGCCGGCTCACGCAGGGCCCCGCTGGCTGTTCGGGATGATGCGGATGGCCTGGGGCACGTGGATGCAGGCCTGCTCACAGAGCCCGCACCCGATGCACTGGTCGAAGTCCACGACGGGGCGTTCCCACATCGTGATCCGCATGGCCTTCCCGGGGAACGGGCACGCTCGGTAGCAGACGCCGCAGGTCCGGGCGGGCTCGTCGTACGAGTAACACATGGACCGATTCAGCCGGGCGACGCCCATCCGCACCGTGCCGGGCACGGTCTCGGGATCGGCGCTCTGGGGCTCGAGGGCGCCGGTGGGGCAGACCTGGGTGCACTTCATGCACGCAGTGCAGCCCTGCGAGCGGGGCTGGATGTGGGGCGTGAGCGCCTCGCCGAGCCCGCTCTCGAGCCCCTTGAACACGATGGCCCCGTTCGGGCAGATGTCGCCGCACTGGAAGCAGCGGATGCACTTGCTGAGGAAGGCCTCCTCCGCGATCGCGCCCGGCGGCCGCAGGGTCGGCTGGGCGAGCGCCGATGGCTTGCCCGCGACGGTCGCGACCGCGCCCGCGGCTCCCGCGACGAGGCCAGCGATGAGTCCGCGCCGGGTGATGGAGGGGGAGTTGGGGTCGCTCACGGTGATCAGTCGAGCAAGGACCGTGCCGGGTCGGAGTTTCCCCCATGTCCGCAGCGAAGCCGCTGACAGCGCCGCTGCGGACCGAGGGTCGTCGGGTGGGTGTGTGCGTAACGACACACCCTGATCGATGTCATGGAGTGTGATTTCGCACGGTCGCCGTGCTCCGGCGATCGGCTGGCTACGCCTTGTCGATCTTCGTGATGCGGGCGGCCAGCTTCTTGAAGTCCACCTGGCCGCTGACCGGGTCGAAGGCGCGGTGCGACACACGGTTCACGAGCCACTTGTTCTTCTCGGGGTCCGCCGAGTCCGCGACCGACAGGTTCCAGGGCGAGAACATGTAGCCCTGGGGGACCAGGTTGCGGGCGGGCTTCACGACCGAGTCGAGGCCGATGGAGACGCGCGCCTGGTAGCTCGATCGGCGGGTCGAGATCTCCACCCACTCGCCGTCCTCGAAGCCCAGGGCCTTCGCGTCGTCGGGGTGCATCTCGACGTACATCTCCGGCACGAGCCGGCGCGTGGTTCCAGAGCGGATCGTCTTCGCCGTGTGGAAGTGCTCGTACACAACGCCGAGGCCCAGCCAGTAGGGGTACGCCCCCTCGGGGACCTCGTCCCAGGCCTTGCCCTGGTGCTCGAAGTCCGGCAGCTCAGGCGTCAGCGCCATGTCCCGGGCCTGCTTGAGCAGGTCCATGTTGTCGATGGCGTAGAACTCCTCTTCACCCGGCGCGCCGAACCGCATCAGCTGCTCGGTGATCTCCTTGCGCTGGCTGTAGTCCTGCTCGCACAGGTGGATGTGCAGCTTGCCGTCGGCGTGCCGGAAGCTCCCGTAGGGCTTCTCGACCCAGGACGCGTCCTCCTGGCTCCGGTAGCGGCGCTTCGTGCCGCCCTGCTTGGCGATCTCGTACGTGGGCGCGGGCCACTGGATGCCGCGGTGCTGCCGGATCTGCTCGTACAGGCCAATGCCGTCGCGCTCTTCGACTTCGAGCATCCCGCTCATGTCGGCGTCAGAGCCCTTGCTGGCCTTCACGAAGTCGCGGAAGACGTCCTCGGGGTCGAAGAACCCGTTCTCCTTGCGCTCGTAGGGGAAGATCTTCTTGCCATCGAGCCCCAGGCGATCGGCGATCATGATCCCCTTGTCGATGACCATGTCGATGTCGGGACGGGTGTTCGGCAGCGGGTTCGCGGTGCCGTCGGTGACGTAGAAGCGCCGCTCCGACTGGATGTACGTGCCGCCGACCCACTCGCCCCATGTGGCGGCGGGCAGGATGACGTCCGCGTACAGGTTGTTGGGCGCGTGCCGGTAGATCTCCTGCACGACGTTGAACGTCTTGCTCAGAGCGGGGCGGACCAGCGTCTCCTGGTCCGGCAGGTCGATGTGCGTGGCGTAGATCAAGAACATCGCCTTGACCTCGTCCTTGAGCGCTCGCTCCATCATGCCGATGGCCATGCCCGGGTTCTCGGCCTTGGCGACCGCCGCGAGCCGCTCCCGTGGAACGTTCCACTGGTCTGCGATGTGGTCGCGCCACGTCTCGTTGTTGAGGCCCTGGTTGAACGGCAGACGTCCAGTCAGGCCACCCGTCAGGCGCTCGCCCATGGCGTTCGGCTGGCCGGTCATGGAGAACGGTCCGCAGCCGGGCCGCCCGATGTTGCCGGTCAGGGCCATCAGGTTGATGAGCGACACGGTGTTGTTCTGGCCGTGCAGGTGCTGGTTGTAGCCAATGCCCCAGAAGGAGAGGACGCCGCCCTGGCCGTTCTCGCGCCCCTTCACGGACGCGGCGGCCCACTGCTCAGCGACCTTCTCCATGTACTTCGGGTCGACCATGGTCATGTCGGCGACCTTGGTGGGCTCGTAGTTCTTGACGCCCTCGACGTACCGCTCCCAGCCGGCGGTGTGCTTCTTGAGGAAGTCCCAGTCCACCGCGTCCTTGAACTTGTTGAGCATCAGCCACGCCATGGCGTTGTGGATGCTGATGTCGCCGTTGATGGTGCGGAAGTGGAAGGAGTTCTCGACGCCGCCGATCTCCTCGTA
>ENA-OWNT01005323-OWNT01005323.1-seawater-metagenome-genome-assembly--contig:-NODE-5323-length-10670-cov-3.450864_pt1 | contig 10670 bp, 4 predicted proteins | sample MGYA00238136_ERZ651165 | MGnify/ENA primary metagenome ERZ651165 (study PRJEB26861, sample SAMN08777766) | seawater metagenome | isolation source: coastal seawater | place: USA: Florida | collected...
CAGGCGGTAAAAAAAGTTCGTGTTGATCCTTCAAATACGTAATGTACCTAGATGGCAGCTCTGGTGAATCCTCTTTAGTTTTTGGCAATAAAGCGGCCGGCTCAACAATATCGCTCTTCCCAATAAGCTCTGCGATCCAAAGACGAATCGGATGATCTGCCAGAATATGCGTTACGGTTTTAGTTGCCTGTCCAAAAATCTGGCGAGCTTCGGGCTCAGTCAATGCGCTCCCTTCTCTCTTATCCGCAAGCCTTAGAAGTGGAGCGAGCTTAGGAGTAAATGGCGATATATTTGATTTAAAGTGCTGATTAGATTCAAAGCTAACCGAGCTATCACTTGCGATATTGGTTGTAGCAACAGTCACAGGCAAACCAAATAGTGGGCCCTTTTCGAAACTTGCAAAAGCCGCCCATGTGGAATTGAAAGTAAAGTCCATCAAATCTAAAGAGGCTTGGAGATAACCTTCTTCTGTTTTGTGTGTGGCAGGTTTGAGTTCACTAAGTTGTGTATAGAGCTTATTAAACACTTTATATACCAACCAAGGTGAGACTCTTATTTCATCTAATTTATGTCGTCTTTGCCACTCTTTAATATCTTTTGCCAAATCGACCAAGCCTTGCGAATCCGAATCACTTTCGTTTTCTAGGACATCACCGTCTTCAAGTGCGCTTTCATGTGTTTCAACCAAAGATAGGTGCTTCGTCGGCGCTAAGTCGTTGGTTGCATAAAATGGGGCTTTATGGGCAAGATTTCTAAGTGTCAATTCATTTACTGGAGCCACTAGGCTATGAATCAAAATTTCAAAAATACGGCCACTATTTAACAAGCGGCTTTGATTTGATGTTGAATAGTAATTGTAGTTTGTTAGCAATGTTAGCAAAGTATCTTTCTTATCAATATAGCTTTGTTCACGCTGCCAAGATGTCCTGGTCTGCACGCCTACCTGTGGTACTGGGTAGGAAAGAATTGTGTTCAGGCCCCTGTGTTTTTGCAACCATGATGGCGGGAGGCTATCTTTTAAAGCATCTTGCCACTCATCAAGCGTATTATATTGCTTGTACTTTGACCAACTAGCATCATTCTGTTCAAGAGGCTTGAATAATGGAGTATCAAAAATACTGTTGGTTGCTTCTATATTGTGCCAATCACGCATAGCACGAAGCACCAACATTAATGGCCCTGCTTCTTCTTCGTGAGTAAAATGACTGGCAATAGTTTCTTCCCAGTTCCTGACTTTCCCCGCATCCAGTACAAAAGAATTTTTAGGTTTAGACTGCAACTGCATTGCAAACTCGCGAAAGATAGTCGCATACCTTCTTTTTTCTCTGTCGTCGCGGCTTTGCGTATAAAACTCGTTGTAAAAGTTATCTATCAGCTCCGATGGTACTTGTGGCATTTGCCAGAACCGCTTCGCTTCCATTGGGTTCTTTGCCTCTGTGATTCCCTCGGGCAACTCAGGCACTAGATTTTGACATCTGTTGAGCAATTGGGCCAAAGCACGGATACTCTTAATCGGGATTAAAAGGGTACTGTTTTCTAATCCATTCACTGGACCCGCGACGAATATTTCCAACCACGCATAAAAATTAGCCAAAGACATATAATCTTCTTTGTGTTTTGTCAGAGTAATGTCTCGGTTGTAAAGGTAAGAACTCACATCCGGCATGGTTAGACGCCTTGACACTGGCATGACCTTTCTTTGATATTCGTTGGCCAACTCAACAGCTCGTTCAAAGGCTAAATCGGTTTTGAATGTGGAGTCTTTGGTTAGACGATAATGAAAGTCTCTCCATATAACTTCTTGATACAACTCTAAGTCACCCCCAATGATTGGCAGAACTACAGGTGAAGTTAAATAACGACGCACGATTTCTAAGTTTTCAAATGCACGATTTAAGGAAGTATCAACATCATCGATAGGTAATACCAGCAGCTTTCGATCGACTAGGTTTAATATAGCAGAAAAGAAATTTTGTACGGCATCTTCCAAGCTATTGTTATCAAACATGTTGCGAATCTTCTGCATTCCCTTAGCAGTCGAGTCAGGCTCTGCGGATTCCAGAGCAGTAGCGAGTTTATCCAGTGCTCTGTTTAGCGCAATCATTTTATCCGGCGAACGCTTTTGACTCTCTATAACTTTGTCGTCTGATAGGAGTGAAGCAACAATTATTGTCAGGAATAATGAATCACCGTCTTCTAACAAAGTCGGATCGATGGGCTTTAATACCAGCGTATCTCGCGCCAATTCTTCCGAGTGTTCTTTAAGATAAACATTCAAATTGACTAAGATTGAGGTTTTTCCTGTTCCTCGCTTACCATCAACCAATATTGAGTGGTGAGAGCGGTATGAGCCACAAAGAGAGTCTTTTCTATCGAGCTTGTGGAGAGACTCCTCAATCAAACGTTCCAGACTTTTATATGTTTCCTGTGGAAGTAGGTTATCGAGCTTTTCGAAGCTTGCGGACTCTTCGCTGTCTATTGGAAATTTCAATAAGCCGTGTGTCATTTTCGCCTCATCTGACAATGATTTTAATGAGACATTATTACATACAATGAGGACCTAAATCTTTATAATTTAAAACATTATGAGCTGTCTAATTGTGACTGAGACAGCTCAATATAGTGCGTTCTTAAGTAAGATTGCTCACTATTCATTTGATGAAATGGAGTATGGAGGTAAACTAATTCGGTAGGTACGTCTGGATTCGTCTTCAGACAAGCCAATAGCGCTCAACACATGTGATGGCGTATTCGACATTGCATTACACGCGGAGCCCTGAGAGACGAGCCAAGCTTGCTCTTTGGCAAAACGCTTCACTTCATCATCATCGCTAAAGGTAATATTCCACGTTGATGACAGGACGTTGTCTCCGCCATTTCGAGAGAAGTGATACTGGTGAATTTCTTGCTCAAAAGTCTTTTGCTGCTCTGAGGCGCTGCCAGGAAAGTGCTCCACAGCCGCCCCTAACCCGACGATCAAAGGCGTCGGTGAGGTACCTCCTCGAAGGCCTAGCTCCTGCCCTCCGCCATGAATAATAGGTACAAGTTCAGAGTCACGCGCATCTCTAATATACAATGCGCCAATGCCTTTGGGGCCATATATCTTATGCCCAGAAAGTGACAACATATCGATATTCATATCGTCAACATCGATGTCTAGTTTGCAAAAACTCTGTGCAGCATCAGTATGGAATGGGATACCATGTTCGAATGCAACATTTCCTATTTCTTCTATGGGTTGGACTGTTCCTAGCTCATTATTCACATGATGAACTGTAATAAGAAACGTGTTTGGTCGAATCGCTTCTTGGACTTGCTGGGCAGAGATTAAACCCGAAACGTTGGGGGTTAGGTAAGTCACGTCAAAGCCGATCGACTCAAGGAACCCACAAGTATTCAAAACACATTTATGCTCAATCGAAGAGGTAATAAGGTGCCCTTTTTCTTCTAGCCGTTTGAAAGCCAGACCTTTAATGGCGAGGTTGTTTGACTCGCTAGCACCACTAGTAAATACAACTTCACTGGGCATGGCTCCGATCGCATCCGCAATAATCTCTCGGACTTGTTTTATTGCGTTTGATGCTTTCTCCGCCTCTATATGAGCGGCCGAGGGATTGGCAAAGCTGTCGCTTTGCCAAGGGAGCATGGCTTTGAACACCTCAGTTGAAACTGGGGTTGAGGCAGCATAATCGTAGTATTTTTTCATTTTCTGTTTTAACTAAATATTTCCCGAGTAATTGAGACACACTGAGCGTTAATCAACCTGCCAATATGAAAGAGCTAAACGGATTAACCCGTCAAATACTCTGGATTCAGTAAATCCAACCTGAATACTCATTGTTTGCCCCTCTGTTTTGACGATACCATGTCCGTACCCAAGTAAATTTTCAGCTCCAGACTCACCTAGGATTATCTCTGAGTTCAAATCACGGTCAACTTTCAAGGCAACTTTAGTGTCAAGGTTGGCTCGAAGTAAAGGAAAAACTACATCATTACTTGGCCTTTGAGTCGCAAGCACTAGGTGAACACCTGCAGCTCGACCTTTAGATGAAAGTCTAACTATTATGTCTTTTGCTAGTTGCTTGAACTCATTATCCAGAATCCAGTCAGCTAACTCATCAAAGAACACCACCTCTCTAGACATACGATTGTCAGGGTAACTCAGATTATAAGCTTCGATATCCTTTAGTCCCAAATCCCTTAGCTCTGCATATCTTTCATTCATCAAATCTTCTAGTTCTTGAAGACGAATTACAGCTTCTTCTTTTTCTAGTACAACTGGGTGAGCTAAATGAGATGAATTTGAGTAAGAAGCAAACTCTACCTGTTTTGGATCAAACAAACGTAATCGCAAATTTTCAGGAGTATTAGTCATAATCAAATCAATAATCATATTGTTCATCAGTATAGATTTTCCTGACTTGGTCTGCCCTCCAATAAGAGCATGAGGACTAGCTCCATCGAGTTTAAAGAAACAGCAGTCCTCTCCAAATTCATTCTGGCCGAGAAGGATTTTGTTATTAAATCCATCTTTCAGCGTTTTCTGCCTTTCTATGAGAGTGCGCCTGATCAACTCTGAAAAATAAACTGTCTGCCTTTTGTCTCGGTCGAAAACTAGAACCATAACACCGGGCTCAGGATAGACCTGTCTTAAAGATAAGCCTACAACCGATAAGAACGTACCTCTCATGTTTGTAATTTTACTCGCGTTTAGATTTACATCGCCAGCGAGCTTAATGACTATTGAGTTAGGAGTAATTACAGTATCCGAAAAGTTTGATGGCAAATTAGAGTGACTAAGGATTTTTCTGACCCCAGACTTCACATGTTCAACATCAATAGGATCTTCTTCCTCAACCTCAACATTACTATCCAAATAGGCTAGGCATTTATCAATAAGATTTAAGGGGGACTTGTCGCAAGTATCTAATTCTAAGAGTTCTATTTGCGAGTTTGGAGACTTACCATTGCTTTCATTTGTGCTAACTTTAGAGCCTCTATTGTCATTAGTAATTAAAGTAACATCGTTAGCAGGCTCAACATTTTCTTCAACATCTAAACTCTTTTTATCAAGCTGTATTTCGCTAGACCCAAGTTCTACTTCACAAGATATTCTATTAAGCTCTAGTGGAGATAGACTAACCTCAGTTTCTAAACAAAGTAAAGAAGAAGAATCTAGCATATGCTTAAAAACCTTCTTTGTGTCATTAGAGCTAAGGGAGATTTGATTCAGATAACTAGATTCATAGATACTATAACAATCTGAGTTAACGGTTTCATTTCCATAGTGGAATAAAACAGATAAGCCGTATAGATTGATACGAACTTTTTCTTTGTCAAGGTTTAATAGGTTGTTAAAGTCAAAAGCATTTGGTGAAAACTTAAAGTTCCCAATAGCAAACTCCAAAAACTTATTTAACCAATAACGGAAATCAAATGCGTCAGAAGTTTCGAGCATTGACTTAACTAGTTCACAAGTAGACTTAAGTTGCTTACAAGATTTAATCGTTTGTTCTAACGAACCATTAATTAACTTTGACTCACAAACAATAATGTTAATAGAGATGTTTCCATCACCATCACGGCTCAAGTACATCCCCATAAGGTCTGAGATATAGTTAACTGAACGGCCAATAGATTTAAGGGTGTCATCTTCGACCGAAGACTTAAACCAACCAATATAATCATCAAGATGCACCCAGAATATTTCGGCAATCTTTTCTTTCTCTTTGAGCAAAGATTGAATTAATACAGTTGACCCCGCTGTGCCAACTAAGTCATGCGAAAAGTTACCATTCCCCACCGATCTAAGAAGCACATCGCTACTAAAGGAATTAGAAAGCGTAAATATCTTATCAACAACAGAAGGTATGTCATTTGGATGTACTATACGCCAGTTACGGATGCTGCTATCAAGATTTGTTGTAATATAGTGAGTTTCTTTCTCTGTGATTATAGCTAGAGATCTCTTTAACCCTTCTCCCTGCACATAGCGTAAAACACGACGACTACCTGGACCTACTGAATTATTATGATTAAGAGTGTCTTTAGAAAGCAGATAATCGTATATCACAAGCCAATTGCTCTTAGCTAACCCTTTGTTAATTTCATCTTTCAACTCAGCTTGAGCGACTTCTCGACAAAATGATATATCTCCAAGCTTACCCGAACAACGCATAAATGCTTCATGGAAATTTGCCGATGTCGTATCAAAGATGTGATTGTTGAGAGAGAAAGATGACTTTTTAGTTATCGGATTAGGTGGAATCTTCCTTGATGCACAATACTCCCAGAAAGTACTTTTGTCTGAAGACACCAGAAACTTAGGAGCATCTAGCGATAATACGTTTGTAGTGTAGAGTGGATCAAAGCTTATTAAGAGGTCCACTTCACCTTCTTCGATTTCGTCTAAGCTGCTTACCAATCTGACTTTAATATGGCTATCAATCATACTTGCATCAAAGCTTTCACAAATACGTTGATAAATGATATCAAGCAGGTAGCGGTCATTGCATGTAAACGTGATAGAAAGTGATATTTGATCTTCTTGGTCGTCAGACAGCTTTAGTATTTCTTCATAAACAGTCAGAATGTGATCATAAGAACTCAATCCGCTACACATAACTTGTAAATGGTGGCGCTCGTTCGGGAATGTTTCCAAGAATTTGGTCGTTGTTGCTCTTACAACCGAACGAATTTCTTTCTCATTTAAAGCGTTCTTAGAGTGTGATAAAGATGTATATTCAAAATAGCCAAATCGAGATTGAGTACATACCAAGTCAAGCCACTCAAGTTTTTCAGTCTTCTTAAGAAATAGATTCTTACCGTAATTTTCGTTCAGTTCCTCTATTAGTTTTGACAATACACCTTCATCTTTATTGCCTATTTTCAGTTGCTTTTCTTTGTATGAATAAGCTATGTCCCTATATATCTTGTTCTTTTGAGCAGCCATTAATAGACCGTATGGAGACCAGGGTAGATAGACGGCATAGTTCTCATTCTCGGAAATGAAAATAGTATGAGCTGTGATAAATTCATATAGAAGTTCTCTAAAGCTTTCACCAATCTCAGTACGTGAAACCAAAAAAACCAATAGTTTGTTGAAAGCAAACTCGAAGTCTAACAGTTCGACGCTCAAGGGGTTCCTTAGCGTAGAGTCAACAGCATTTCTCCACTCAATGACAAACTCACCGTATATATCATTAAACGTGTCATGCTCTTCCATGGTGAGGTGTTGATGCTGTAAGAGTTGCGATAATAGATTACTAATACCATCTCCCTCAGAGTCCATCTTTCGAATTAGCTCCCCTCTCTTCATACGAGGACTAATAGATAGAAACATTTGACTATTACTAATTGTTGGATTGCAATCTGATCGTTTCACAAAAAGTGGGTCAATTGATAGGTTGTGTTTATGGCAATAACCCTTTCTATCTAAAACTTTCGAGAAGTCAGAGAATTTAGCTGACTCGAATCCATAAGGGTTAAACAACCACTTTAAATCCCACGACTCTGAAGGAGATCTAGGATCCTCACTATAGCGAATAACTCTGAAGTAAAGTTCGTTTGCCGATTTTCCATTCCGACCTTTTTTTAGATCCTTATTATTAGAATCCAGTAAAGATGACTCAGAAAATGGCTTAGGGAAATCAATTTCAAAGTTATCTCCGAAACGAGACCAAAAAAACTCTATGTCACGGTATTCATTAAAGAAAAACTCAATAGCATCTTTGTTTTTCTTTGATAACATTCTCTTTGATCGATCTTTCGCGAGAGATAGCCGTACCTTATCTGAACCAATATCGGTCATAAATATGGACCTTGAAAGAACCGATAACAATCCTTCAAGAAAATCATTTGTTTCGGTAACCTTGCTACTACTTACTTCTTTAAGCCAAGCTTTTTCCAGCTTAGAGCTCTCAGAAAGCTCTTTTGAAAAGGTAAAGTAAAATGACCTTAAGTCATTCTTCTCTGGTTTTTCAGTTTTATAGTCTACAAGTCGGACAAGCTCGGCATGAGCATCTGAAATGCTTATATCGTTGTCAGCAAAGAATTGGAGTGTCTCTTCACCAAGTTTAAACTTAGTCGCAGCTTTCTTTGGTTGTAACACCGAATTAAAAGGTGCATGTGAATCATAGTCTTGCTGAATAAACGATTGAAGAGTTTTTGCGGCTTCGGGGGTATTAAAGTATACGCTAAAATAGTCACCTATTCGATCACAAAACTCTGAGTATTCAGGTTCACTTTGTCGAATAACCTCAAGGTTCTCATCTATCTCAGATTTATCTATTTCTTTATATTTGACGACAGCTACCCAGAAGTTAATATCCACTAGAAGTGTATTAGATACTAGTTTCCGGAAAATTCTTCGGTAGTTTTTCCCCGCACCTTTAAGGATACGAAATTCGTCTAGGCGGTTGATGCCTCCCAAATAAATACAATTCTTGCCTATTGCATCCCACAATAGCCCATCCCGTATAGTGTCTGAAATTACATGTTCAATGAATTCATCGATACGGTCAATTCTGATAAAAGGTCGATTTTGCCACTTAGTATTAGTTAGTTCGCTTACAAAAGATGCAAGATCTGTGACTTGTTCTTGTGAAAAACGTACTGCATCAGGATGGAGATGTTTTGCTATATCTACCCACTTCAATGTTTCTGCTGGGTCAAAAACTACACTTTGATCTATCCTTGAGACCTGATCATGCGTAGGTTTAGTTTCAGCAATAAACATCAGACAATAGAAATTACCGACTCTATTTCTCTCATGAGTAAGATCTGCGAATGAATACTTTTCTACACTCAAGTTTTGATAATGATCGTGATCTTCAACCGCAATAATAAAGCCCGATTCACTTCCAATACACGATATCGGTAGTTGAGATGCTTGAATTTTTTCAAGCAGTGCCTCCAACACCTTTGGATCAAACTCCCTAAGAACAAGTCGACCAGGAACCCCATCACCAGTGCTATTGCTAAGCCAATCGTTATAGTCTGACTCGATAAGGTTAAAATAATAATGGGCTAGGGACTTCACAGAGTATCCTCCTTGTATGGATTAACGACATAACTACATGCATCCGAAAGATGCCTTAACATCCCCATCTGGTAGAGTAAAACTGAAAGATTTTTTGCATTTCTATTTAAATCACTTTGAAGAATTTCTGAGTCTTGATTAGGGGCTTGATCAACAAATATATTATATCTTTGCGTCAGAGCCTTCATAAACTTTCTAAACTCTAATCTTTTCTCTGTCCCCAAAATCGTTATTACCAATGAATGTAAAAAGTCTTCAGTTATAACGTACCTAAAACTGCGTGTGTTCTTTCTCGATACAAAGCCTATATGTCTAAAGCAGACATGAGGATAGCCTACAATATTCTTATTCAGGTAGTCAGCAGCTTCTTGTTCCGATTCCAGAAGAATGTTGTTTTTTTCGGTCTTGTCTTCAAACTCATCATAATAGTCAAATATCCTAGGTACACTATTTGACAAAACTCTTTTTAAACGATTCCTTTGCGTTGATACGCTCTGAATTGAAGCTTTGCGGATACTGTTCGTTGTCTTAGTAAGAACTTCTGCCATATAAGTCGGTGGTTTATTCTCGATATCAACTTGAGACAATAAATCTTGCTCGCCCACACTATAGATATAGTTTCCGATATGAAAGCCAATCATATCGGAAAGGAGTTTAATCTTGTCTAAACGCTCCAAATCAAGTTCGAGAGTCTTGATTATATCTTCGGCCAGCGTCTCAAAGCATTGCATGCTCCTATGTGGTAAATGACCAAGATTTCGACGTTTACTTCCTTCTAGAGGATAGCGCTCCTCTTGTATCGCTAAGGCCCTCGCCAAGTTAGAGTATGAATCCTCATCACTTTCTAACCAGCCACTAAACAAATCTTCAAGTTGGTGTCTGCAGTTTTCTGAGCTTCTACACAACATTAAATATACTATCTCTCCACCTCGAGAGAAAAAGCGTCGATCTTCAGAACCATCAACATTATTAAAATCACACCATATATATTCGTGGCTAATTGGAAAGATAAACTTAGAAGTCCAACGCTTATTTGAGAGAGAATCAAATGTTAAGGAACTAAGTATCTTCAGGGAATTATAAAAACTATCAAATGATTTAAAGTTCATTCTTATATGTTCTATATCATCATCGTCGAAGCGGAAGTTATCCCCGTCTAGGCTTCTTAGAAATTCAGCCTGACGATCCCATTTCTCGGAATCTGAAGCATTTGAACGCTGTATCGTTTCAAGGATTTCGTTTTGATATAGAAGTATACGTAGTTTAAAGCTTCGTTTATGCCTAAAGTAAAGAGTATTATTTTCTGGTGAAAATATATTATTTATAAAACCTTTCTTTTTCGCCTGGTATTGATTTTCGATAACGCACAATAGTTCGAAAAGTAATAGCATGGGCGTCTGCTCTGGCCTAAAGCGATGGCCCCAAATATGCTCGACATAAGGGATATTCTTAAGACCATATTTTTCTTGTACATTAATTACACTGGAGATCATATCATCCATTTTTAACCTCTAATATGGCCGGTTTAAACTCACCACTTTGAATTGAATACGTTTCAGTTCTTCTATTCTTCCTAATAAGGTTTGATAATTTAGAACGAAGAATCAGAAGCTTTTTATATAATCTGGGG
>ENA-OWNT01005324-OWNT01005324.1-seawater-metagenome-genome-assembly--contig:-NODE-5324-length-10668-cov-3.955812_pt1 | contig 10668 bp, 12 predicted proteins | sample MGYA00238136_ERZ651165 | MGnify/ENA primary metagenome ERZ651165 (study PRJEB26861, sample SAMN08777766) | seawater metagenome | isolation source: coastal seawater | place: USA: Florida | collected...
AAAATACGCGCTTTAAAACCCGGTATGTTGGTGAGTTCCACTGTGGTTAAGTGTCTCAAAAATGGCGTCAAGGTCGTATTTCTCAAGAATTTCGAAGCCACGATCCAGAGCATGCACCTGAAGGCGGACCGGAATTACGCAATTGGTGATCCCATTCTTGCCCGAATTCTATTTATTAACTACGCCAGCAAAGACATTGGCTTGTCAGAGGCTGATCACATTGTACATCTCGCAACGCCCTCCGTATGCCAGGTCCACTTTGGCGATTTCTGCTACGATTCACGAGTGGTCGAAGTTAAGAAGCGAACGGGCCTCATGGTTCGGCTCTTTCCACTACTAAAAGAAAGTGCTCACCCATCGTCCACGAAAGTGTTCCTCAAACCAAGAGAGACTGACGATGATGATGATGATGACACTGCAGTGGAGTCTTCAGATTCCAGTATCTCCGCTATTGGCCAGATTCGGATTGGTGCAATCCAGGACGAGCGTATTAAAGCTATTCCACGTGATAAGCATTTCGTCGGCCAGATTGTGACCCGTGCCAGAGTGGTGGGCCACAGATACGTCGAGAACATGGTATTACTGTCCACCCAACCTTCCATTCTGGATGAAGCAGTTTTGACTTACGAAGCTGCCAAGGCGGGAGCCCTTGTTAAGGGCACGGTTAGTGACGTCACCGATCATGGCGTGGTGATCAAAATCAGCCGAAGCGTCGTGGGATTTGCCAACTTGATGCACTTGTCAGACGTTGGAACTTCGAAAAATCCAAACAAAAAGTACGTTTTATGTTTCAAGTGAGAATTCGGCAGAAATTAGCAATGTACTAACTTGCGAGTGATTGGTTGTTATGGTTGGTCCACAGATATCGCAAGGGACAGCAAGTGAAATGCAGAGTGCTTTCTTGCAACACTTCAACCCGCCAGCTGTTTTTGACTCTGAAGCACACGATGGTGAGATCAAAGTTGACGATTCTGTCGTCCTACGAACAGGCAGCGACTGGAACCTCTGCCCACGGTTTCGTCAGTGCTGTGGATGCTCGAAAGGGAGTGACTGTAACCTTCTACGATGGTGTGTTCGGACGGATCAACGCCTCCGAACTTGCGATCGTTGGTGTAGATGACTGCACCGCAGCGTACCAAGTCGGCCAGTCCATTGCGTGTCGTGTCATCAGTTGCCATGGAAAGTATCTGAAACTAACTCTGGACAGCATTGGAGATGAAGCTATTGCGCGTGCAGCTGCACAGGCAAAAGTAAAACGGGCTGAGGCACAAACTCTGAAGGCCTTGGCGCCCCCTGTTGGCACGCTCATCAATGGAACAGTCATTGAAGGCAACGACGACTTCCTTCTCGTCCGCATTAGTACAAGCGCAAGCGAGTCTGACGACGATAGTGACGACAACGACGACGAAACCGCACAGCATCACCAGAACACTCGAGCGCTCAACCATTCAGATGGGGTGGGCGCGCGAAGCCGCGCCCACCACTACATCCCGACACGCGAACAAGCAGCACGTCCGTCCATCACGACCGCAGGCCTGTCAAGCTGTGAGCGCTATGCCCCAACGGCGGCTGTCGCCGCCGCCGGCACCACCACCACCACCACACTTCTTACTTAGTCGACCGAAACGTGGTTACTACTTACATACAGTAACACAGTGAGTGAACCATGACTGCGTCGTCTGTCTTGATTACACCAAGGTGGACGAACTAGTCGCCTCCTTGTCGTCCCCGCCCGCTCTTTGCGTAAGTTTTCCAACGCAGAATTCCACGCCAGCGACGCTCACTTACGAGCCATCTGAAGTTGCAGGGGTGTCCACGATGCACACTCGTGAGCCGCGCGAACTTGCAGAAGCGCGAGCTTCCATGAGCTTCCATGGCGCTTGCCGCAGCGTGTCGCTGCATCTCTGGTCTCATAGCTTTTTCAAACGCCGAGGAAGTCGTGAATGGCTCGACGTGCATAGCGCGACGCGAATACGTTCCACTGGCTACACCGCGGCGGTGGGACGGCGGTGGAGGCAGTGTGCGGTGACGATGATGGCGCGGAGAAGCGAGAAGGAGCGTGTCGCGGCCTGCGGCGCCGTGTCGTTGTTGGCGCACTGACCAAGTTGGCGCGCTGCTGGTCCAAAAGTGTGAGTGAGGTCAGCTGACCATGCATGACACGACGTCAGCTGACCACGATTCTCAACCATGCAGGAGGGGTGGGGTGGGGTGTTTGGGACATGGGTGCGATCCGCAGCACCCATGTCCCCTCGCGGCAAGTGTACCGATGCGGGAGAGTTGCTGAGTGTGGTCGTGCTGAGTGTGGTCGTGCTGAGTGCTTGAGTGCCCTTGCATGCTTGCAAGTCGCGCAATGTGGGGTGCTTGGGTGCTCACACACCCAACCACCAATGTGGGTAATGGATGCTGGCGCACCCATTACCATGATGCGTTGAGCCTTATTGGGTGCTCACGCACCCAAACACCAATGTCGAAATGTCGATACTGGGTGCTGACGCACCCACCGTCAAGTGCCATACCGACTACACAAAAAAACGCACCGAATTAATCCCGTGTGGGCTTAGGCTATGCAATGAAATGCACAGGTCTAAGGATTTGTATTGTATTTACCACGGCATTAATTAACGACGACAACGATGGCATACATCAAGAAAGACCCGGGTACTTTTTGTTTGGCGAGCAATGTCCTACAACGTCATCGTTGTTCGTCGTCGTCGTCGTCGTCGTCGTTGTTTGGTTGTTTGGTTGGTTCGTTGACTTCAATTTGTTGGCTTCGTTCGTTCCAAAAGTCAATGTTCGTTCGTCGTCGTTGTTTTCTTAAGTTTCGCTCCGCAACGCAGCTTGGTTGGATGACTATTGAGGTCGGGATGCGTGGAGTTGTCTCGTGCGCTTGTCGTTGGACGGTGAGCGCGTCGCTAAATAACTACATTTTGTTGTTAATCCGTCCGGCAGCATGGCCAGGGCATTGTCGGCAGCAAGCGGAAGCGGATGCGGCGGCCTCGATCCGCGGTACCTGCCATTACGACACCAGCCAGTTGAAGTGGTGCACCCTCACATAACGCAATGGGCCCGGACATTTCCCGCAGGAAGTGCAGCGCTATCGCGACCTAAGCATTCTTGCGAGCATTCATGCAGCGGCAGATTGCTCGGTGTTGCGTGACGAACACACTCCGGTGCCGGAAGAATCGACCACGCCCACGAAGGATTGGCGTTCATTGCAGGGCAGTGGCGAACAAGCATCGCGACTTATCTTCCTACCACCACGTGTGGATGGCGAGCGTCGACGCGAAATCAGCTTGACGTATTTCAAGAGCCCCTACGAGGTGGCCAACAACAGGATGCGCCGACTGCAACATGCAACGCTGACAGTGAATTTTCCGAACGAAAGCAGCAAGGAGTAACTAAGTAACTAAGTCAATAGGTGAGTGAGCAAGCGAGCAAGGTTCAACGAAGAAAAGGTTGCCAGGAGGGTCTGTGATGATAGTATAATATTATGAACACCGCCTCGATGTTTGCATGGTATGGCTTTGATTCATCGCTATGCTGTACATACGTGCAGATGCATTGTTATAGCAAGTCGCGGATGCTGTTCATTGCTCGCTTTTGTCTCACGTCTCCACCCGCTGCTTGATCATCGTTCTTGATCGTACATCAAAGCGGTTGTCACTCGTCCTAAGGGGACGCGAGCACTCATCATGGTTCACCTTGCTTCGTATCTCCCTTCGCCGCGCGTCGCTCCAGCCACAGACGTCGGCGCTCCCTCCTCTGCAACACCAGCTTCACCGTGGCGGGCGACAATTTTCCGAGACTTCCTGGGCGGCGCCGACCGCCCGCGCGGGCACTGGGGCCCTTCGGCGACAGAGATGCGGTCTCCTTCAGTTTCTTTTGAAGCGCGCGGATTTCTACCCACGACATCGGACGCCACTCGCGCCGCCGGGTGGTGGTGGATCGCTGTGCGCCCTCGCCAGTGTGCGGGTCTGCATTGTCTGAAGTGCTTGCACCTCTGTCGTCTGGGCTGCTCTCGCGGCGCGATCTGCGTGCTCGTCTGCGTCCGGGTGTGGTTGCTCGACGACGGCGCCGACTGATGCCTGGGGTTTGAATTCGCTCAACGACCCTCGGCTCGTCTGTCACCTCTGCAGCGCTGCGGACAGACGGCATCGTCGCTCTGTCCGCGCCAGGCTCGAACGCTTCGCCGGCAGCACGAACCGAGGCCGTCGTCGGCACGATTGCGCTCTTTTTGACGACAGCACGAGGTTTGTCCTCGATTTGCGCTTGTTTACGAGAGAGTGCGTCCTTTTCCCTCGTCACTTTCTCCAGCCGCCGCTGCAGCTCACGGATCTTGGCCTCCGCGGCCTCGAGCTTCTGCTGGGCTTCGTCGCGGCTGCCGTCGAGAACCTCCAATGCAGCGTCGGCTGTGCGCAGTTCCTTCCGCGTGACGCGCTCTTTGACGGCCAGATCTGCCTCCTGACTATCCCACTTATGCAATTCGATCTTCCGCGGCCTCATGGTGGCTTGGCGAATGCGCGACAATTGCGCTTTGGCCAGCGTGATTCCCTCGAGCTCCACCTCGCATTTCCGCTTGACTTCCCTCTTGGCTATTTTCTCGCGCACAACGTCTGCTTCGGCGCCGCTTGCTACAAGTTGCAGCGCCGTCATCTTCGCTGCCTCCACTTCTGCGTGTGCGCTCACCGCTGCGATCTGTAGCTCCACGGCGTCCTGCTGCTTCTGCAGCCTTCTTGTTAACCTCCGCTTGCCGCTGCGCAGTATGACCCAACTCACGAGCAACTTGGAAAAAATCACAAGCAGTGAAATCGTCGGATCTGTAATGAAGATTTGGACGATGAGGGACTGCGCCACGTCGCCGACCCACAACACGCTCTCTTCCTCGTTAAACGCGCAGGAAAGAAGCAAACAAATGCTCAGCGTGAAGGCCACCAGCACCAGCAACACAGATGTGCTCAACATTGCGAGCGCGTGCCGGTCGTGCCGCAGCTCTTCGTACCACGCCGTAAACTCGACGTCTCGCGTTTCCCGCGCCACCGCATACCACTTCTGCCCGCGGGTAATGCACTTACTTGACGTCCGCCAGTGTGCCGAGTGGGCGCGGGTTGTTTCTCCCTTGCCCGGAGACCACGTCTGGGATCAGTCCCTCCCTCGGTCCACACTTTGATCAAGGGGTAATACCGTAATACCCACCTAGACTATGACCCCTTGCCGTGCCGTCAATGATGTATAATATGTACTGTAACGTCGAAATACTATTTACCGATAATATGGCCTATTTCCATACTGTCGAACAGCGACAGCAGATAGATCATGCTGAGTGTGAGCGACAACGATCCATTTTCCATTTGTGACTTTTGGGCCGCATCGACGAAATCGGCCGAAATCGACAACGAACGAAACACAGACGAAAGTAAGGAAGTCAACGAACTGACTGACAGCCTGCAGGCTCAACGTTATTCTGGTGATTGACTGAAAGGAAACCACTCAGCCCGGAGCCGATTAAGTCATCCTTCGGACGCGAAAAGTGTCCATTCTTAAGTCGATTTTTGGAAAATATAAGAAATTTTCTAATACTTAGTGTACAGTACGATTCATCAAGTCTGAGTGGGTTCCTTGAAGTCTATCCGATTGCTCAGAATGAGTTTGCTTGACCTGGATGTTGACTGCTCTAAATCGAATAGTGGCCCAACGAACAGGCGTGTACAGTACTCGAGTACCATAAACTGGTAACTTTCTTGAGGTGAATCATGTGCGACAATTTGTAGTTTGGTCGCTGACTGGAGACCAACAAATTGCAACAAAAAAGTTCCGTTGGTCACTCGTCTTCGGCGGCGGCGGCATCCTTCAAGAGCTGGAATCCTTCAAGAGCTGGAATCCTTCAAGAGCTGGAATCCTTCAAGAGCTGGAATCCTTCAAGAGCTGGAGCAGCTCTTGCCGACGTGATTTATTTGATGAGTTTCCAGGCCTTGAGCACATCTTCGATGGGGGCAACTTTGAGAAAAGTTTGGACGTCACGGAGGGTAGGTCGCACACTACTTGGTCTTGGTGTCCGCATCGGCTTTGGTGGCGTGCGCGGAGGTGTGGTCAGATTGTCCAAAATGAGCGACGTTGCTTCGCGCCTTCGCCGTTTTTGCTTTGTCTGCTCTCTGCCTGCTCGAATCTGCGCAATTGTAGCTGGCCCGAACTGACGAAGTGCAGCTTCACTGTCTTTGCGCAACACATACCAATGCGCGACATCTGGATCCCACTGGCAGTTGAAATTGGATTTTGCTTCTTCCTTTTCTTGGTAAGGAACTTTCAAGTAGACACGGTCGTCGCATTGTGCTGGTCGCGTCTCGTCCTCGTTGGCGTTTGCACCGCCATCATCTTGCACAGTGTTTTGCGCAATGTCATGTTCTTCGCGCAAGTCGTCGTCGTCAAGAAGCAGGTCGATGTCGTCGTCGACGCTGATGATGCTGCTCGACTTGTGGTCACCACTAATCGCTGTGTCTGGTCGCGAAGTATCATGTTTCACCCCTTCGCACTTGCGAGTGTCGTCGTTGTTGGCGGATACGTTTTCCCGCTTGCGAATAGCTATATCAATAGCTGCTTCTTGTTGCGAATTTGTGTTTTGCTTGCTCGCTTTGCGTTTGCGGGTGCGTCCTGCCCGGGAGTAAGGCATTGTGGGGTTTGGGGATTTGTTGGGTTTGCAACGTAACAAAAAGGACTCACATCAAAATGCGTGGAAAAAGCGAGACCCAAATTGTTCAGGTCGTTGGACTTCCTTCCCGAAGCTCGCTCTTGCTTCGAGTTGCAAACCCCAACAACACAAGTGAATTCTGCTGCACCACTGTGGCCCGCTCGATTGATTGTGCACGCCTGTGTATTTCGCACGGTGAGCGCATGGCGCTGGGCAGAGCGACGCAGCAGTGGCAAGAATCGTTTCCGTCCATGGACGACGGTGTCCCTACCACTACGTGAACATGGAGGTCTTGGTGACCATTGCCTTTTGCGTTCCAGCGTGTGGACATCAACCTCTCAACATCGCACCTGCTCGGCGGGGGATGGGCCAGCGCGAGCCACCGCGAGCTGTCGCTACTGGACCGTGGGCGTTGTAGTTCGCGTCGAGATACGCAACTCTTCCTCGCTGGTCACCAACACCTCCTCCACCACCACCGCCACCACCACCACCACCACCACCACCACCACCACCGCGTGTTTAATACAGCGTTGTTGCGCTACGTTCGAGTGCGTGGGAATCAACTTTCTCAGCGGTGGGGGAAACCAGCGCGATGTGTCGCTGCTGGACCGTGGGCGCTTCAGTGCGCGCTGACATGCGCAACTCTTCTCCGCCCGTCACCGCTACCACCGCCGTCACGGCCATCACACGCATTTCGAGTGTGTGGGAATCAACTTTCTCAGCGGTGGGGGAAGCCAGCGCGATCTGTCGCTGCTGGATCGTGGGGGCTTCAGTGGGCGCTGACATGCGCAACTCTTCTCCGGCCGTCACCGCTACCACCGCTGTCACGGCCACCACACGCATGTCTCATGCCTGACTGTATCGCTACCTCTGCTGTTAGAGTGCGTGGTAGCGCGAACGATTGCTCCTTCTGCTGGACCGTAGACGTTTCAGTGCGCGGCATGCCAGGTTGCCGCGGATGTGTACGGTACCATGCACAACGTAGTGCACATTGAGATGCAGCCGTTTGACACGGTCCTGGTGGTGCAAAGCCATCACAAGTCACAGCGTGATCGTTTTTCGGTAACGGAACGAATTACGGTCGTCATAATTACGGTCGTCATCGGACGTCTCTGCGACCCTCGGGAATCATAAGTGTGTACGCCAACGAAAGCCACGTCACGCGTGATGGATCGAAACCACTTTACGCAGGATGGTCGCTGCGTGGTGAAACCCTCGCCGCAAACGGCCGTTCCATGCTTCCGCTCTGCACACTGCAACGCAAGCTGCCTCAATGCCTGGTCCAAAGCCATGCCACGCGTGATGGATCGAAACCACTTTGCGCAGGATGGTCGCTGCATGTTGAAACCATCGCCGCAAACGGCCGTTCCATGCTTCCACTCTGCGACTGCTTCGTTTGACGCGCACGTGTTGACGCTGTCTCGCGGCAATGCCGTATGCAGCGATGAGCGGTTGCTGACCGCATCTTGGACGACGCGTTTGAAGCGTTTCGAGCTTTGCGAACATCAATTTTGTCACAACGGCTCTGCATTCGCGTTTCCCATGCCGACGCGTGCAAAAAAATACCACAAAATAAAAACGGAGGGATTTGATTTCAGGCGACGATGAATGGCGACACGAAACGATCGGGCTCCCACAGCAATGTGAGTTCTTTGAACATAATTGAGTATTGTTTTGCATAACTCGCGGTTCGTGCGCGACTCACAGCTTCTGCATGACCAGGGGCTTGGCGATGGGGACCACGGAGTCGGACTTCAAACCTTGCGGTGTCGAACAGCGGGGTTGTGTAAAGCGGATAGTGCACACGCAAAGCACCACGAGCGCGAACAGCCACGCACTGCAACTGTGGAGGCGGATAGCACCCCGAAACGGCCTGATTGCTTTGCAGGCACCGTTCAGTCGCTCAAAGCCGAGTCGAGGAAGAGCTTTGTCAACGGGAACACGAATAAACTAAACTCCGCGAGCACTTTTAACGATGCGAAACGGCCAAGTCGCTCAACGAACACGATTCCATCCCTGGACGCAGACTTCGATAAATGTGACTACGCGCACCACTTTGACCGCACGGCTCAAGTGTTTGCGCACCGCCTTCGAGACGCAGTGTTGTGCATACAACGAAACGTGCCCGAGCGATTGTGCGAGCAAGCGTGCTTGAGCGCAAAGGCATTTTTCCCCAGCACTCGAAAGCCGCGGCAACAGTTACCGGCGAACAGCGCAACAAAGTCCCGTCGAAAATTGGTGGCCAGATGGCAATTGTGGCAGCGCGAGCAAGAGCTTCGCTTGGAGCAGGGGGAAAATATGAAGCGCGTTTGTGACTTTTTGGTGAATACCGCGAAAAAACGTAAGCGGAAGCTTCTTGGGCAGCTGCCAAACGATGGCCAACCACAAACAGAGTGCGAGCATGCACCGTTGAAGAAACCGACAATTGCAAGACATTTGCTCGACGAAGCGACCTCGTGTGTCTCGCGAGCAGTTGCTGCTTTGACACGCGCCCGACACATTCACACATGCGCCGTTTCTGCTTTGCAGCGTGCGTTGCAACTTCAACAAGATAAGCAACTGTTGAAAAATGCCCGCAAAAATGAATTCAGTGAACGCAGCTTTGCGATGCAGTGGTGTCGTGCGCAGTTGCGCCTGTTTCCAAATTGGCCTGTGAAGCCATGTGCATCAAGTGACACATGTACCCCACGAGCCATGTTTGAACGGGCCCTAGTTTTGCTACACGACGCTGAGGAAGCACGGCGCGTTGGGAGGCAAGTAGGCCACGCTGCCAACAATTGCGTCGTCAAGTTCGTGCGGGCAGCGGTCGGCACCGAGCATCACAGAATGCTGATGCTGCAGTTCGAGACGACGACGGGCGTCCACTTGAGTTTTGTAAGGAAATGCTTGACGGAATTGTTTCCAATTCATCAATCCGGAGGTGGAAGATTCCATGCCGAAGACATTGAGCGGGTGACGCAATATGCAGCCACAATGGCAGTGCACGACCCCCAGGTGCACGCCCGGTTTTCTGCGGCTCTCGTGTCCCGCATCGACCAGTACGACCCCAACAGTCCACTTTCACTTCTTGAGCACTTCCACGCGTGCTCGGGTGCACGCTTGACATTGAACACTCGAAGACTTGTTTCTTTGCCAGAGTCGACCCAGTGCTATCGCCGATGCAGCGCACTCGTTGGCGCTGACATAGACAAATTTCTGCAAGTGTCCACTGAGGACTCTATTCGTCAAGTGAAGAGTTACAACAAAGCTGTTCGATGCATCGACATGCGAACTTGCGCTGTCTGCGCTGCTCGTGACCCAGACGAAAGGCACGTCGAGATACATTTAAGCTCCGTGCCAAACACACACTGGCTGGTCGTAGACGAAGCTGCGCGGAAAGAAATGCTCAACGCGCCGGCTGTTCAACTTTTGAGCGACGCTGGAGAAATCATGACTGTGCAACAACACGAATTTCGCCACTTGTTCGATGACAAAGGTCGGTGGATGCACTTAGTGGGTTGCGCTGTCAACGTAGGTCGGCGCAGTTTCTACGCGTGCCGCAGCTGTGCCGCGGCCGTTCAAAAGCGCCCAAAAAAAAGAAATGTTCGCTCTGCCGCGAGTGACTCCCTCTTCTATAGTGAAGATGCACCACCAACTTCTCTTGCGAGTGGCTGCGACTACGGGAGAATGGACTTCATCAGCACAAGGTACCTCAAGCCTCCTTCAACACTAGAACTGTTGGTACTTGGCGAAGCGCGCTCATTATGCGTTGCGGTCAAAATCAAGCGTGCTGGTCCCCGATTCTCACACAAGCTGCAAGGCCACGTCATCACGTTCCATCATCACGTCGTGAATGAAGATCACGAACCTGTCCGTCTGTGCCCGGCCGTATTGCGGGCTGCATTCGCGCGCCTCATGGTATTGTTTTTGGCTCCGTGTGAAAAGGGCAAGAAAAGCGAAATGTGTGAGAATGCTCTGCTGCAGATCCCGAGTCTGCAACTGCGCCC
>ENA-OWNT01005325-OWNT01005325.1-seawater-metagenome-genome-assembly--contig:-NODE-5325-length-10664-cov-4.627845_pt1 | contig 10664 bp, 8 predicted proteins | sample MGYA00238136_ERZ651165 | MGnify/ENA primary metagenome ERZ651165 (study PRJEB26861, sample SAMN08777766) | seawater metagenome | isolation source: coastal seawater | place: USA: Florida | collected...
GTATTACTCGAGCACAAAAGAATCCGAATATTAGCATCAATGGAATGGCTGATTTACTTACAAATGATGAATCAAGAAACTTTTTAAAATCTATTGGTTACTCTTCTGGAGTTAGTAACTTACCCCATTCCCAATTAAAGAAAAAAATCGCAGAGGTTTCAACAATCAACGTACTTAGAAACTGGCTCTTAAACACTTTAAAGGAGCGACAATCAAACTGGAAACCCAGCACTCAAGCCGCTCAATATAAAGAACCAAATTTAGTTATTTAATAAACTTATCCGTATTGTACTACCTGAGCTATATGGTGATGGATAAACTCAGATACATGGAATGTAGAGTTACCAGGCCCAACTTTAGGAGGCTCTTCAGCCCTCATAAACCAAACATTATCTGCCCAAGAAAACTGAGGGCCACGGAACTCGGTTTGAAGAACTAAAAGTTGAGTTAATTCGTAAATAGCTGCTCGGTCCTTTCCTTGCTGCCTAAGTACCACCCAGTAATTATCATGTGTATATCTAATATTAATATGTTTACTACGCATGATCTCTGACTGATTCCAATCAGGGCTTAAAGTAGCATAATCGCTATAAAATAATTTTCCTTTTAAAGACTCATTTAAAATATCGAATAACTTTTTTTCAAAACGAGTTATATGCTCTACACCAAGAATCCCTTCTAAAGTTTTAGGAAAACTTCCTCCCGAAACAATTAAGTTATTCACGCCTGCGTTCTGGTACATTTCAATGATTGAGACAAGTTCAGAGGAAGAAGATATATATCGCTCCCCGATATTTCCAAAATCAATGATTACTCTTAACTTTTTATTTTGACAAAACTGACTTATATAACCTAAGTGCTCATCATGTAAGCTTTTATCTAGAGTATCATGCAATGAGGACGGACATGCCACTCGGAAGCAAGGGCTCATATCAAATATAGCTCTTAACTCTGGATTCAAGTGGCTCAATGCTTTTGGTGAAATAGCAAAATCTAAATCACTTGAAGTTACCGCTTCAAGTAAATCGTCTTCTATATCTTCTATATCCACGCGACTCATATCTAGTATTTGCTCTCCACTCCAAAGAGACTCTATACCTAACGCCGTATCCACTAAGCCCTGCTGAGGATTCTCAACTATCCATATAGGACAAACTTGCTCTTCCCAGACCATAGGCCTATTTTCAAGAGCTTTTACCTCGCCTTGTTTCCACCTTAAATTAGGATAATACAATTCCTTCTCCTTACATTATTTACAATTAACTTCCTAACCTCTCAAGTACTGCATAAACCTTGAAGACCAAGAAAAGATAGCATCAATACCTAAACCATCATCAAGCTTAGTTTTTTGGTGTGAGATACTAATGTGGCTCTCTTTACCAATTAAGTTATCTAAGTACTTTTTTGGCCAAGAAATTTGCCCTTCCATCAAACGAAATTCAATTTCAGGGATAATATCGTTTAATTTGCCTTTAAGCGCTGATGCGAAAAGTAATTTAGTTGCTAAAGATGCCTTACCGTCTGACGTGTCTACCTCAAGCAAGTAATAGCCTTTTGATTGGTACTCTATATATATAATTGCAATACATCTTGAGGAACCATCATAGCTGAGCAAGTGCTTCTTGCTTCTGCCAAATTCCGGCAACCTACGTATAATTGGCTTGCCTATTTTAACTCCATGCTCTTGCTTAAGAATCTCAAGCATTTGAAAAAAGCTCTCAAATTTATTGAGGTACATGTAAGCATCATCATTTTTATCATCAAGCCCATCTATAGCAGCTCTAGGATTCTCACCCCTTGAGTTTTCATTATCTGTACTTACATCAGGCGGAAGTTTACTTGGCTCTTGTCCATCCTCATTTGCACCACTAGGTTTTTTAGCTTTCTTATAGATTTTATGGCTTTTTACATGCCTGTTAAATTGGATAACTGTTGCATCACAAATAATTAGAGCTGGCTGATTTTCATTACTGCCATCACTATCAGCATTAATGTCTCTCTCATGTGGTTTTTGTGGATAAGTGCCGCCACTTGCTTTGCCTGTCCCTTGCTTATTTTCTACAAAGCTCGGGTGGGTAAACCCTATATTTTGTATATCAGGAAAATCAATGTTTAGAACTGAATTTATTCGGTTGATAAAGCTAACTTTCCCATCTTCTGAATGCCAACCACTACCTTTAATTGTTACTCCAGCTAAATTAGGAGGCTCAAATTTGAAGTTCCAACGAATCGACTTAGCATTTTGTTCACGCTCATGAATAAAATGTTGATAGATACTATTAAAAGATGATTTGGCCTCAGGGTTGAGCAATAACCAAGCTAAAAGTTGTCGAAAGTTCAGATTATCAAAAAGCACTTTCGGGCATTGAGTAACGGAAAGTGCATGAATAATGGCGTCAGCTGGTTCCTCTTCTTCGTCTAATTCTGGTGAAACATCAACATAAAACTCTAGATCTAATATATTTAGTTCTAACGCAGTATTAGCGAAGTAGTTATTAGTAAAAAAAAGCGCCCTTGCCAGCTCTAACTGAGGTAAATAGATCGTTTTATCTTGGCTTTGAAGAACAAAACACCATTGGCTTTGCTCTTCTTTATCTCGAAATTTGACTAGTCCACAGTCATTCACTTGAGCGGTTTGCAAGTCTTCTACACTAGGAAAAGTGAACTCAATTGGATAGCCTAACTGTTGTAATGATTCCGTTTGGTTTAATACAACCTGACGACTCAAATAAGGAAGTTGACTAAATTTAAGTGACTTACGAGATGTGTTATTGAAACGAACGCCAATATCCCACGTTTTACGATCGTGGTATTTGAAAATATTACCCATACCTTGAATTCTGGCGTTGTCAGGCAGAGTTTTAAAGCGATCAGCTTGAGTCATACGCTACTACATATCCCAATAATTCTGCCGCTAGGGGGCAGATCCTATCCTTACTGAGCCGAGCGAATCGCAGTATGCGCCATTTCCTTAAGTCGTGATGATTTCTTTCACTTTTGATGCATGCCACAGCGATACGACGGCATTGGTACTCTTCTATAGTTTCACAATATTTAGCCAAAAACAATTTACATAATGGTAACTTATCAATATGTTTGATCTGAGATAAAGAAATATCAGCATTGATAAAATACCAATTTTTTGAAAAGTGCTCCGACTCTAAATACATTTCAGTCTGGTTACGAAGACTGATAAACCGCTTTACATAACATAAGTCTCTTGCCTTCCAATTAACTCGCGTATTAATGCTTACAGTTGGCAGACCTAGTTTAGAGTTAGTATCCAAAAGCCACTTTTTATCATGCCGATACAGCCAAGCATAAAGGCTGCCAAACCCTAATAATCTAGCCTGTTTAATACCTAGTTTAGTTGCTGAGGTCTGCCAAAGTGCTCTTTTATTTTCATCTATTACTACCTCTTGAGCCGAATCATAACTTGCAGGTGAATTATCTAAGCTTAGGTTAGAGGCTTTTCTTAGTGCCACTTCAACATTTAATCCATTACCAAAGAAAGCTTGCCAAACTAATAAGTGTTGAAGGTAACTAAATGACTTCCTATGCTTTCTGAATATAGACCTAAGCCAATTAGTGTCTTTGCAAGCATCCACTTTTAAACCTAATTGCTCCAAGAAGTTACTTTGCCAATAGCTTTCTACCTGTTCAAGAACCCTATCATGATCAATATGCTCTCCATGCTTGTAACCATGCTCTAACGCGAGCTTTTTGTAGAATAAAGTCCATTGCTCTGGGTATATCTTTAATGCTTTTAACTCTAAAAATCTTACTGCATTTGTAGCAAGTGATAGCTGCTTACTGCTGCCATATTGGATAACTCCGCTTTGCAATGAGCTTGGGTTTAAAGCAATGAATTCATGCTTGTGTAGTCCACTAATCTGCACATTACTATTCAATAAAATACAAGCATGTTTGGGGCAAACAGATATACCAGGTATTTGCAAACCTCGTTGCCAGAATGCCTCACCATATCTATTTATTTGCTCACTTACACAATTAGGGCAATACCTAAGATAAACAGGACTCTTTACGCATGACGCAGCTTTACCTAATTGCACATCAGCTGAGTGAGGCTCATCTTTTAACAAGGCCTGTTTTGAGAGGTAAGCCTTCTCTGGATGTACAAAAGGCGCATATAAGGGGTAAAGCGTATGCTTCTGTAAAAGCTTGTACGGGGTTAGTTTCGGATTACCTTGGTAATGTGATGAGATCTTGCCTAAATGTCCTTGAAAGGCGACTGAAGCAACAATTTGTCTATTTTGAAACACATCATCCAATAGCTGCTTTGGTGAAGTAGTTAGTGTATGAACCCCATACCTCCCTATGACGCTATAAAGCAATTCATCAGGGTAAGGTATGGGTAAACATGCCATATTAAATGCTTTGTTTAAGCCATGATGTCATATCAAATACATTTCCTTGTTGTTTATAAAACTGATGTAGTTCCGTAGAGCGTTTATTGTGTTGAGAGTAGCCATAACGTAAGTCTTCACTAGGTAACGTATGCCAACTTTTTGCATTGATCAACTTTGGCTTCTCCTTTGTCTCTTCTGCTTCATTTGGTTTTTGTTCATACCACTCAAGAACAAGTGGAATAAGCGCTCTAACTTGTAAGTTTGAGTGTTCTGTTATTGCTCTTTGCACTAAAGGGACAAGTAAACTAGATTCGCAGCCCATACCTAACAGTAGGTTATAAAGCCTCATCCCTTCAGAGTTACTCGCAAAAGGTAACGTTTCTGTTTTTGATATCTCTATTTCCGAAATTTGCTTACTAAGTTCTAGTAAGCGCTTATCGATTGCTTTGTATTTTAAATCTGAATATTTAGCGATAGTGGCTGCTTTACCTGATTTAAGCGCCTCAATCATAGGGTGGATTGGCTGTAATTCAGATTCGTATACTTTAATGAGTAATTTTGAAGATAACCTTTCAACACCCGTAACTATTGCGCGAAGTTGTGCTAATACAAATAACTTCACAACAATATCTAGCACGCCTTGTGATAGCTCAAACCAAGTATTGCGGATCTCTTCGGTTAGTGGCTCATCACGATGAATAAGCCACTGATACTGCCAAAGTTTATCGGTCAGCAACCGCCACTCCGAAGGTTTTGGCTTACCTGTCACCTTATCAATCTTATTTTTATTCTGAGGTAGGGGTTCCCAAACCATTGAACCAATTCCTGTACTTCTTCTTGCCGATTGCAATTCAAGTTCAAAAATAGGTCTTGCTTTAGGAGTACCAACCAAAATAACAGGCACACCAATAATATTCACCAAGGCTACAAAAAACTCGAGCATTCGCTCTTGTCCTGCTTTTTGTTTGCGACTTAAGCGCTGGATTTCATCAATAACGAGTACGCCAATGGCATATTGGTTTGCTACTTGCGCCATGAAAGACAAAAGCACTTCTGTGCTGTGTCTTTTGCGTCCATATCGCTCAGTTAGGTCTGTATGTAAATGTTTATCTACCTCTTGGAAAAAGTTTAAGCATAAACTTTTTAAAGAACCATCTACAGGGCACTCTATACGCAAATACGACAGTTGATATGTATTGTATTTCTCATGATAAATAGCCTGAGGGTAAGTGGCTAAAATGCGCATCACACTTGAGCTTTTACCACTTCCAGAGCAACCTATAAGTGACAAGCATCGAGCCGTAGAGGGCGCTTCAGCGAAACGAAAACTTGTAATATCACCCGTCATCATTCGCTCATAGCCATTTTGTAAATGCTGCTGTAATTGGCCAGTTTCTATGTTTCTTGCAACATAACCCCCTCTCATCATTAGAGATATCTTTTCTTCAAGCGCAACATGCATGGATAAAGGCTGAAAAAAGTCATCTAGTAACCCACATAACTCATGCGCTCTTTGCCTTGCATCAAGGTAACTAGCAGTCGGGTTATATATCACTTTTCCTTCAAGTTTACTCTTGATGCCTCTAATTGTGCTTATTGCAGGCAGTGCTTCAATAAAAGGGTTTCCTTTATAACGCGCAATATCTGACTCAGCATAAACAGCTCGAAATATATTCTGCGGTAAGCTCATGACTGATCATCCTCACCAAATAATTCATCTGAAAAATCAGGAAAATCTAATTCATCATCTGGCTCAGAAAGGTAGTGTACTTGGGCTGATTGGTTCGTATCGATTTCTACAGGCCTATATGCTCGCGCTTGTCGCTCTTTTGTTTTTTCTGCATTTCGATTTTCTCGAATATTGTTAATGCGTTCAGCATCAGAGAGGCCAGTATGAGCAGGTGTTGCTTTTTCAGCTTGTTTTATGGTTTCTATTATCTTTCTTTCGAGCGCTCGCTCTTGTTCATTCGCTACTAACTTAGCCTGAGCCTCTGTATATTTTAAGGCTTCATTCTGCTCCCAAACATCCCAAAAGCTAGCACCTGTAAACTGCCTTGAGCGTGTTGCTAACTGACAAACAAAGTACTTGTTACTATTAGCCTCTGGGTAGACATATATGTACTCAGCCGTTGCTAAGTCGTAAGCAACATCAACTTTTTCTGGCCTTTTAACCTCTTTTCCTCGATGCATCCAACCGAGCTGCATAAGCTCAGAACTCGTGTAGTACAAGCCAAAAATACAAACGCCTGATTCAGACACAGTTCCACGTATACGAGGCATAAGTGCCACACGCAAATGCTCAGGTTCAGATTTTTTTAATCGACCAGTACGGTGCTGAAGCCCCCAGTTCCAAAGAGCTAATGGGTTATTAGGTAAATCCGTCGGCATATCAGAAGCTTTATCATAGCGCTCGATAACATGGTACTGATTGTGATAAAGCACAGATGCTAAGATTATCTTAGTGAAGTCTTCTATCGTAACCTTGGCATCTAAGCGATAGTCTCGATCTCCTTGCTTTTTAATTTTTGTACCAGTAACCACGCCTGGTGCAAATGGCTTAAATACTTGCTGAAAAGAGCGGAAAGACCTCTCAACAATGCCTTTTGCTTCACTCCTGAAAGGCGGTGTATTTTCAAGGCGTACTCCAAAGCCTTTTTCTAAACACTCAATTTGATGACCCATTAACTCCCCCCTGTCAGCTAGCAATGCAGAAGGTAAACCAATACATGGCCACTGCTCGGGCTTTACTTCAAAGCCCTGCTCTCGACAATATTCTGATTTATCTGTAGAAGCCATATACAACGCTTGGATAGCAGCAGTATAAGAAGGGTTTTCAAAACCAATATAGAAACCAGCTACCATACGGCTAAACACATCTACTACCATATAAACGACAGGGCGGCCGACTATGTTGCCTCGTTCAGAGCTGGATACTAGATATATATCAGCAATCGTTGCATCAATCTCATAACGCATACCAGGGCCTAAAACATCAGCTGTAGCAGTACCAAATAAAGGGCGAATGTCTTTCTTAGATCTGATTTTTCCAGCTTGTAGTTCAAGCTTCTCTACTTGCCTATATTCGCGCTTATAAAAGTGCTCCATTTGCCTCAAAGTTGGGAGTTCTTCTTCAGGTAACTCAGGAAAGTACTGACTATAAATATCTTTAAGCCGATTATGCGCATAACGGAAGGACTTGTTTTTATCAGTCATTACATGACGATCGATAGCGACTCTGAAGAGCTTTTCAGTAAAATCATCGATTAAAGCACCAACACCAGGCATGTATATGCGAGGGCGGCCTAGCTTTTTAGTCGTTGCTCTACGCTTTTGTCCTTTACCGCCTGAATTTTTATAGTCTGGTAAAAGAGCATTAGGGATCTGGCCACGCTGCCAATACCTTCGAGCAAAACGATATATTGTTTGTTTCGTTTTTCCTGTCTCAGCAACAATTTGATTGACGACTTTGCCACGAGCCTTTGCTTGATAGCTATTTTCAAAATCTACTAGCGGTTTAATTACTTCATAATTTTCATCACGCTTTATCTGAGCTGTAGAGCCATATTCAGGAGTTACAGTGATTAAGTCACTATATGGGTCATCCACTCGTTTTAGTATTTCATCTTGAAAGCCTTGTTCTAACTCAGCAATTTCTATGAGCTGAGGAAAAGCCTTATCATCATGTACTTTTATCCAAAGTACATAGTATTCAAAAAGCATTAGTATGCGATAAAGAGTCTGCTCGTATTGTAATACCTCATTGATTCGAAACACGGTAAGCCTCCTGAATAATACCCACGTCACCAAGCTTAAAATCACCTACATGCACCTTTTGAACTGGCTTGAAAATGTCAAAAGTGAAATATCGATCAGCCAATAAACAGCGAATTTCATACAGTGACTCACCTAAGTCTAGTCCATAAGCTGTATCTATCTCTTTGCAGGCTGCTATTAGTGTTTTAGCTGGGTATTTAGAAAAGTAGTCTGCATAAAAAAGAGCTTGATCTACGGCTGAATGAGAGGCTTCTTCAGAAGCGCCCTGCATAGGGTAAATCCACTCAATATTAGCTTTTACGACTTTGGGGATTTCTGCTTCAGTTACTATTTGCCAAGGTATATTTCTCTCTAACCAATAACGCCTCTCCAACTCAAGAATTTCTATCTTTCGCTGGTCTTCAAGTGCATTTATGTATTTCGCTTGCAATGCATAATAGGGGAGCCCTGTTGATGACGTTTCGACGAGGAAGTCGCTCGACATATATTGGTCAACACCTCTTACACTAGGGTGTTTTATACCCGCTGATTTAGCTAATTCAGCGGTTAAGTCTCTCTCTAATGGAAACTGCTCTTTAATTTGTAGTACTTCTTTGCGCCACTCAAGCAAATAGAACATTGATAGTTCGAGGTCAGATAATAAATGATGAGTTCTTTTAGTTTTATAACCAAAGACACGATGCACACGACCATCTGATGGTGAATCGTAAACAGTTAGCCAAGGCTTATAATCCTGATACTCGCCCAAGCCTCGACCTTCTTTGATCCACTTACGATATTGGGCCTCAGTGTGACCAATCTTCCTAGACATAATATACCGCTATAACTGATTGAAATTTCAGCATAGCTAGAGTGAAAGTGTGATGCAAATTAATTAGACATCATGCTCTCGCATCAGCAGCCAACATTACGTAAACTCGTTATAACAATAACTCTGGGAGTCATTATATGGATACATCGATTATTATTGGCCATTTCATAGCAATTGCTGCATGCTTCATTTCGATTATTACGTTAATCGTTCAATTTCGTGCAAACCGGAAGCAGCTAGAAATACAAAACAACCAACTAAAGCTACAAAACTATATTGAGTACACTAAAAGGTACCAAGACATAATTATCAACTTTCCTGAAGATATCAACGAACCTTCTTTTGACATGCAAGCACTAGATCAGGGTACATATGACAAGACCATGAGGTATATGAGAGTATATTTCGATCTATGTTTTGAAGAGTATTATTTGCATCAGGAAAAGCTAATTGATGACAATATTTGGAGTACTTGGGAGGGAGGAATGATATTCGCTTTTTCTAAATCAGCCTTTAAACAAGCATGGCAAAAAATAAAAACAGATACCGAGTATAACGATAGCTTCAACGCTATGGTCGAAAACTCGCATGATTAAAGCTTTATAAAAACTTTATGGAAGAAACTTATGACGATGGACCAACACAAATTTATTTATAAAACAATTGGAACTCTAGCTTATCTATGTTTTTTGGGTGTCGTAGGATTGGTAATACATGCCATACACTGGGCAATAACAACCGGGAAGAGCACATTAGATTTGATAAAAGCACTATTGAGTATTGATGATGGGGGAATGCTACTTTACCCCCTCATAACGGCTGGGGTCATATTTATATGGATAAAAACATTTATTAAATTAGGTTCAGATACAAAGTAATGGAAGTGGTCATAATTAACATAAGTATGAAACTTTATTGTTTGGTATGACATTTTATTGTTGTGGATGAAACTTTATTGTTCATCCACATAAGTAAACCGCTATAACATGTTAATTACTCAACCGTTACCGACTTAGCAAGGTTACGAGGTTGGTCAACGTCAGTGCCCTTAATAACCGCTACGTAGTAAGAAAGTAATTGTAGTGGAATTGTGTATACCACAGGTGCAATCACGTCTTCTACGTGGTTTACGTTCATTACACGCATTGTGTCGTCAGATTCAAACGCTGTGTCTTTGTCTGCGAATACGTAGATGATACCGCCACGTGCGCGTACTTCTTCAACGTTCGATTTAAGCTTTTCAAGTAATTCGTTGTTTGGTGCAACAACAATGATTGGCATGTCTGCGTCGATAAGCGCCAGAGGACCATGCTTAAGTTCACCTGCCGCGTAAGCCTCAGCGTGAATGTATGAAATTTCTTTCAGCTTTAACGCACCTTCCATCGCGATCGGATATTGAGAACCACGACCTAAGAATAGTGAGTGGTGCTTGTCTGCAAACTCTTCGGCAAGATCTTCGATACCTTCAGCCATGCTTAGCGCTTCTTCAAGCTTGTTAGGTAGCGTTTTGATAGCATTGACAATCACGCTCTGATCACGACCTTTCTCTTGTGCGATAGAGGCAGTAAGCATTAACAAACCAACTAACTGAGTGGTGAATGCTTTGGTTGAAGCAACACCAATTTCAGCGCCCGCTTTAGTCATGAATGCTAAGTCTGATTCACGCACTAGCGAAGAACCCGGCACGTTACAAATGGTCATTGAAGCCA
>ENA-OWNT01005327-OWNT01005327.1-seawater-metagenome-genome-assembly--contig:-NODE-5327-length-10661-cov-3.868670_pt1 | contig 10661 bp, 6 predicted proteins | sample MGYA00238136_ERZ651165 | MGnify/ENA primary metagenome ERZ651165 (study PRJEB26861, sample SAMN08777766) | seawater metagenome | isolation source: coastal seawater | place: USA: Florida | collected...
GGTCGTCGAGGCCATGGCGCCGTGGTGGGGCGTGCCGGCCAATGCGTCGTCGGTCCATCAGGCCGGCCAGCGGGCGAGGAGCGCCGTGGAGCGCGCGAGGCGTCAGGTCGCCGGCCTCCTCGGGCGCCCCCCCCAGGGCATCGTGTTCACGTCCGGAGCGACCGAGGCCAACGCCACCTGGTGGGCAGCCCAGGTCGCCCTCGGGCGCAGCGTCGTCGCCATGAGCGCCCTCGAACATCCGTCCAGCCGAGGGGCGGCCGAGCGCAGTGGCGTTCGCCTCCACCACCTCTCCGTAGGAGCCGACGGGCGAGCCGTGCTGCCGAACCCATGGCCCGCGGAGATCGATGCCATCTCCCTCATGGCCGCCAACCACGAGACCGGCGTGCTCCAGCCCTACGCCGCCGCCATCGCCTCCGGCCGGCCCGTTCATGTCGACGCCACCCAGGCGCTCGGCCGCGTCGACCTGGACCTCAGCGGCGCCGAGGCCGTGTGCTTCAGTGCGCACAAGCTCGGCGGCCCCCCGGGCGTGGGCGTGCTCTCCCTTCCCTCCGCCGACGACTTCCCCTCCCTGATTCCGGGCGCCCAGGAGCGAGGGCGACGCGGGGGGACCGAGAACGTGCCGGGCATCGTCGGCCTCGGTGTGGCCTGTGCCCTGGCCCAGAAGGACCGCCACGCCTCGACGCAGCGAGCCCGGGCCGCGCAGGAGCGCCTGGAGGCAGGGCTTCGCGAGCTGGGGGCCACCATCGTCGGAGGCGGCGTGCCCCGGGTGCCGCAGACCACCTGTGCGGTGTTCGCGGGTCTTCCTGGCGAGCTGGTAGTCCAGGCCCTCGACCTTCGCGGGTTCGCCGTGAGCAGCGGTGCGGCCTGCGCATCGGGAAGCACCGAGCCGTCGCCGGTGCTGCTGGCCATGGGTCATCCACACCCCGAGGCCAGCGTGCGCTTCTCCGCCTCCGGCGACACGACGGCGGCCGAGGTCGACGCCGTCCTGGCGGCCCTCGGGAGTGCCCTGCCCTCCCTGCGTGAGCTCTCCGGTGACACGGTCCACACGAGCCCCTCGGGCAGCCTGCTGTGACCGACGCAGCCCAGACCGCCGCGCTCCTCGACTGGTACCGGCGTCATGCGCGCCGCCTGCCGTGGCGCGACGACCCCACGCCGTACCACATTCTGCTCTCCGAGCTCCTCTGCCAGCAGACACGCATCGCCACGGCGCTGCCGTACTACGAGCGCTTCACCACCACCTGGCCCACCTTGGGCGACCTGGCCGCCGCCGACGAAGACGATGTGCTCAAGGCCTGGGCGGGACTGGGCTACTACCGCCGCGCTCGGGCCCTCCACGGTGCGGCCCGGGCCGCGGTCTCCATGGGAGGCCTCCCCGGCACGGTGGAGGAATTGCGGGCATTGCCCGGCATCGGGCCCTACACGGCCGGAGCCATCGCGTCCATCGCCTTCGGGGTGCCGGCCCCTGCCGTCGACGGCAATGTCGAGCGCGTGGTGAGCCGCCTCGACCGGTCTCCCCGGCAGCCGTGGACCGCTGCTGGCAAGCGGGCCCTGCATGCACGGGTGGCGCGCCTCCATGCCGCCCTCGGGCCCGACGACCACCCGGGTGATCTGACCCAGGCGCTGATGGAGCTCGGCGCCACCGTGTGCTCCGTGACCCAGCCCTCGTGCCCGGCCTGCCCCCGCGCCCCCGCCTGTGCGGCCCGGGCCCAGGGCGACAGCGAGGCATGGCCCAAGAAGCGTGCCCGCACCCCGCCGAAGCGCATCCGGGCTGCCGCGGGGCTGGTGTCGTGGCGTGGCCTCCCCCTGCTCGCCCGGCGTCCGGCGACCGGCCTCCTCGCGGGCCTGTGGGAGCCCCTGATGGTGGAGCTCACGGCTACCGACGACGCCGCCCTCACGCTGGCCGCCGCCTTCCGCGCCCGAGCCGGGCTCGATGCCATCGTCGGTGAGCGTCTCGGCACGGTCACCCATGTGTTCAGCCACCGGCACCTCAGCTTGGAGGTCTTCCGGGTGCAGTGCGAAGGAACTCCGGCTGTCGGGGAGCACTACCAGGCAGTCGGCTGGCATCGGCCCGAGGACGTCGGGCTGAGCAAGCTGGCGCGAAAGGCCCTGGCCTTGGGCGAGGCCCCACCCCTGCTCCTCGCCGCCGAGCCCGCTGAGTAGCGTAGCGAGCTAGGCGGCCGGCCACTGCATCATTCCGTACGCGAGGAGGGCGGGGCCAAGTTGTCGGCGAAATAGGCCGATGGATCGCCGTCCTAGGCCGCCGGCCACTGCATCAGGAGGACGGCGATGTCGTCCTGCAGGGCCTTCATGTCGAGCCCCATCTGGCGGTCCCAGCCCATGGGCAGCGTCGGCGCCTCGTCGCCGGACATCTCCGCCTCCACCGAGTACGCCGCCACGAAGACGACCCCTCGGGTGGTCATTCGCTGGGAAGGATGCGGGAGCCCGGCATGGGACAGGCCCACGGCCCCCACGATCTCACCGGGCAGCCCCCAGGCCTTCAGCAGCTTGGCACCGATCTCGGCATGGGACACGCCGTAGCGGGCGAACTCCCGCGCGGGAAGCTCCCAGGTCGGCCCACCGGAGAGCACCTCGGCGTAGTCGGGTGCCACCCGAGCCAGGATCAGCTGCCCGATGTCCATCAAGATGGCGGCCGTGCAGGCGATGGCTGCGTGGGCGCCGTAGCGGCGTCGGATCAGCTGGGACGCCAGCAGACCGCGGCTCTGCACGTCGCGAACATGGTCGGCGGCCGCGTCGGGGAAGAGGTCGGGCATCACCCCGGCCAACACGACCCCCTTGAGCATCGCCAGCCCCAGCACCGTCACGGCGCGCTCGACGGTGCTCACCCGGCCTGGCAAGCCGAAGTAGGAGCTGTTGGCGACCTGGAGCGTGCGGGCCACCAGGGTCGGGTCTTCCTCCATCAGGGCGAGCACCTGGCTCCGGGAGCACTCCGGGTCGTCCAGCACGGCCATCAGACGGTGCACCGAGCTGCTCAGGGGGGGGAGGTCGATGGGCGCAGCGAGTGTGGCCTCCTCGCCCCAGGGACGGGCCCCGAGCCAGCCCTGCATCGCGTAGATGTCCTGCGGGCCAGCGCTGGGGGTGAGCAGGTGAGATGCGAGCTGCATGTCCGGCCCGGTGAGACGGTCGCCCACCACCGCGACGCGCTGCACCAGAGGGTGGATCTTCCGCAGAGCGGCCAGCTCCTCCCGGCTGCCGGAGACAGCGAGGGAGGGCTTTCGAAGACCACGAATGGCCTCGGGCGGTGCGCCGATCAGCGCCTGGCGAGTCTCGGCGAGGGCCGGGCAGGCCTCCACCGCCGACGTGCCAATCCACACCGCGGGGGGGTTCTCCTCCATCCATGCACTCCTGTGCGCACCACGCGCCGCTCAGTCGCCTGTCTCTTCGGCCCCGGTCCTCGACGATTGAGCGCAACCTTGACTCTCGGGCATTGGCAGCTCTTCACGAACCATCACGGCGGGTAGCCACTCGAGGAAGCACACACTAGACTGACGTGTCAGTCACCCTGCGCACCTCGAGGCAATCCATGGCTCGCCCCTCCAAGATCGCCGTCGGCATCGACATCGGCTCGACCACCGTGAAGGCCGTCGTGTGCGACCCGGCCACCCAGGAGATTCTCTGGCAGGACTACCAGCGTCACGAGACGCGGCAGCCAGAGATGGTGCTCGAGTTCCTCGTTCGAATCGGCGCAGCCTTCCCCGATGCCGAGGATATTCGCTGCTATCTCACGGGCTCCGGCTCCGGCCCCATCACCGAGGCCATCCACGGCAAGTTCGTGCAGGAGGTCAACGCCGTCACCCTCGCCGTGGAGAAGCTCCACCCCGATGTCGGCAGTGTGGTCGAGCTCGGCGGCCAAGACGCCAAGATCATCATCTTCCGCGAGCAGGAGCGCGAAGACGGCACCCGCGAGAAGACCGCCATCACCTCGATGAACGACAAGTGCGCCAGCGGCACGGGCGCCACCATCGACAAGTGCATGATCAAGGTCGGCATGGAGCCCGACGCCGTCGGCAACCTCTCCTTCGACCCCTCCAAGCTCCACCACGTGGCCGCCAAGTGCGGGGTCTTCGCCGAGACCGACATCGTGAACCTGGTGAAGTCGGGCATCCCGTCCAACGAGATCATGAACTCCCTGGCCGACGCCATCGTGCACCAGAACCTCTCGGTGCTCACCCGCGGCAACACCCTGCGGCACAAGGTGCTCCTCCTCGGAGGCCCCAACACCTACCTCCCCTTCCTGGTGGAATGCTGGCGCATGCGCATCCCGGAGACGTGGGACAGCCGCGGCTACGACTACCCCAAGGATGTGCCCATCCAGGAGCTCATCCTCACCCCCGACAACGCGCAGTACTACGCCGCCTTCGGCGCGGTGGTGTACGGCCTCACCGACCTCTCCGACGACGTCGACGAGGCCCGTTTCTACGGCATCGACGGCCTGAAGGACTACATCGAGAACGGCCGCAGCGCGCGCCTGGGCGACTCCGCAGCCGGCCCGCTGGTCAGCACCCGGGGCGAGCTCGACGACTTCCTCGCCGAGTACACCATCCCCACCTTCGAGGCCGCGTCTTTCGAGGCCGGCCAGGTGGTGCGCGGCGTCATCGGGCTCGACGGCGGCTCGACCAGCTCCAAGGCCGTGCTCGTCGACCACGACACGGGCGAGGTGCTCTACAAGGCCTACACCTTGTCCAAGGGCAACCCCATCCAGGACACGAAGGACATCCTGCGGGAGATCCGTGACTATGTGCGGTCGTTCGGAGCCGAGCTCGAGTGCACGGGCTTCGGCGCCACGGGCTACGCCGCCCAGGTGCTCGAGGAGAGCGTCAACGCCGACGTGAACATCGTCGAGACCGTCGCCCACATGATGTCCGCGGTTCGCTACGTGCCCGACGCCGACGTCGTCTGCGACATCGGCGGCCAGGACATCAAGGTCCTGTTCCTGCGGGAGAACAAGGGGGGCGGCCGTGACGTGCGCGACTTCCGCCTGTCCAACCAGTGCTCCGCGGGCAACGGCATGTTGCTCCAGGCCATGGCCGACCAGTTCGGCGTCCCCCTGCACGACTACGCCGACACGGCCTTCGAAGCGGCCCTCGCCCCCAAGTTCAGCTACGGCTGCGCCGTCTTCCTCGACGCCGACCGCGTGAACTTCCAGAAGGAAGGCTTCTCCTCCACCGAGATGCTCGCGGGGCTGGCCCAGGTGCTGCCGAAGAACGTGTGGCAGTACGTGGTGCAGGTGCCACGCCTCGCCGAGTTCGGCCGGGTGTTCGTGCTGCAGGGCGGCACCCAGCGCAACCTCGCCGCCGTGAAGGCCCAGGTCGACTACATCCGCGCCCGCGTCCCGGACGCCAAGATCGTCGTGCATCCCCACACGGGGGAGGCCGGCGCCATCGGGGCCGCCATGGAGACCCGCCGGGTCGTGCGGCGCAACGGCGCCTCCACCTTCATCGGCCTCGAGCAGGCCATCGAGCTCGCGTACAGCACCATCAACGACGAGTCCACCACCTGCCACTTCTGCCCGAACCACTGCAGCCGCACCTTCATCGACACGGAGACCCCCGACGGCCGCACCAGCCGCTACATCTCGGGCTTCTCCTGCGAGAAGGGCACGGTGGAGAGCAAGGACGCCCTGAAGAAGCTCACCCGCGAGCGGGCCATCCTGCGCAAGCAGTTCCCCAACCTCGTCGAGGAAGAGGGCGAGCTGGCCTTCAAGCACTTCTACAAGCCTGCGCCCATGCCTCTCGCGGGCAGCCGAAAGGACGACATCGAGGTCCGGCGGCTGTCCTTCCGCCGCGTGGCTCGGAAGGCCTTCCAGCGGGGCTTCAAGCGCTCCCACGTCGACCTGTCCAAGGTGAAGGTCGGCATCCCGCGGGTCCTCAACCTCTTCAGCACCGCGCCCTTCTTCCGGACCTACTTCGAAGCCCTGGGCATGCCCAAGACCAACATCCAGTTCTCCTCCGAGACGAGCGAGGAGATGTGGGTGGAGGGCGGCCGCTACGGCTCCATCGACCCCTGCTTCCCCAGCAAGGTCATCCAGGCCCACATCCATGAGCTGGTGTTCCACCACCACATCGACAAGCGGCGTCGGAAGGGCCCCCTCGACTACATCTTCTTCCCGTGCATCACCCACGTGCCCAGCTTCCTCGAGAACACGATGGACACCGCGAGCTGCCCCATCGTGGCTGGCTCGCCCAACGTCACCAAGGCGTCGTTCACCAAGGAAGTCGACTTCTTCGAGCGCGCCGGCATCGAGTACATCGACCCCGCCCTCAGCTTCACCGAGCCCAACCTGCTGAAGCGACGCATGTTCGAGGTCTGGGGCCCGCGCCTGGGCATCACCGAGGACGAGTCCGACTTCGCCATCGACCAGGCCTTCGCGGCGCTGCACGCCTTCGACGAGCGCATTCAAGCTCGCGGGCGGGCGGTGCTGGAGGAGGTCGAGCGCACCAACCGCGTCGCCATCCTCATGATCGGCCGTCCCTACCACCTCGACCCCGGGCTGCACCACGGCATCCCCGATGAGTTCCAAGTGCGCGGCTACCCCGTGCTGTCGGTGCGGAGCCTTCCCCGCGACCCCGAGAGCCTGGCTCGGTACTTCCCCGACGGCGACGGCCTCGACATCCGCGACGTGTGGCCCGAGAACTACTCCGCCAACTCCGCTCAGAAGGTGTGGGCTGCCAAGTTCGCCGCCCGTCACCCGAACCTGGCCATCCTCGATCTGTCCAGCTTCAAGTGCGGCCACGACGCCCCCACCTACGGCATCATCGACGGCATCGTGAAGACGGCGAAGGTCCCCTACTCCGCCCTGCACGACATCGACGCCAACAAGCCCGGTGGCTCCATCCTCATCCGCGTGAAGACCTTCACCCACAAGCTGAAGCTGGTGGAAGAGGAGCTCGAAGACCGCGCGGCCGCCAAGGTCGAGCTCGCTCGCCGCGTGGCCCAGCGCCGCGAACAGATCAAGTCCCGCCTGCTGGCCCGCCGGGGGAACACCCCCGCCGAGTCCGCGCCGGCCCACGCCAAGTAGTCCCTACCCTTCTCCCTTCTCCTTCGTGCTCGCAGACGAGGTGCGCATGTCCGACGACCACAGCCACGACTTCGGCCCCGCCGACGACGACCTCCCCCTCTCCCCCGAGGAGGAAGCGGAGCTGCAAGCCGAGCTCGACGCCTTCGCCTCCGAACAGGCCAAGGAGCTCGGCCTGGAGCGCAAGCAGTACACCGAGAACGTGCAGCAGGAGTTCTGGGCCGACCAGGTTCCCCACACCACCATCCTGGTGTCGGGCCTCTCCCTCGCCCACGACCACCTGGTCACCGGCGCCCTCGCAGGCATCGGCTACAAGGTCCAGACCCTCGACGTGCCCGACGTGGAGTCGCTGCAGTACGGCAAGGAGTTCGGCAACCGTGGGCAGTGCTCGCCCACCTACTTCACCGTCGGCAACCTGGTGAAGCACCTCGTCCACATGCGCGACGAGCAAGGCATGAGCACCCAGGAGATCATCGACGGCTACATCTTCCTGACGGCCGGCGGCTGCGGGCCCTGCCGCTTCGGGATGTACGTCACCGAGTACCGCAAGGCCCTCCGCGACGCTGGCTTCGACGGCTTCCGGGTCCTCACCTTCCAGATGGCCGGCGGCATCCAGCAGGCCACCGGCAAGGAGCTGGGGCTCAAGATCGACCCCAACTTCGCCTGGCACGTGGTGCGCTCCCTCATCGCCGGCGACGTGCTCAACCTCATGGCCTACCGGATGCGCCCCTACGAGGTGGTCGAGGGCAGCGTCAACGAGGCCGTGGAGCAGTGCAAGGCCGTCCTGTACGACGCCTTCTCCCAGAAGAAGCACGCGTCCATCGCGCTGTACAAGTGCCGCCGCATCCTGCGGAAGGTGGAGCTCGACCGCACGCGCCCGAAGCCCATCGTCAGCCTGATCGGTGAGTTCTGGGCCATGACCACCGAGGGCGACGGCAACTACCACATGCAGCAGTTCCTCGAGCAGGAGGGCGCCGAGGTCGACATCCAGGGCATCACCAACTGGCTGCTCTTCATGATCTGGGAGGCCGGCTACGACACCGAGCAGCGTCAGGTCCTGCGCCACGACGACACGGCCCGCAAGGGCCTCGAGGGCAAGAACGCCACGAAGAAGCTCTACAGCCTCCGGGCCGGCTACTGGGCCGTGCGTGGCATCTTCCAGGCCTACGCCAACATCCTGGGCCTGCACGACTACCACCTCCCCGACATGCACCACATCGCCGAGCTGGCGCGCAAGCACTACAGCAACGACGTTCGCGGCGGCGAGGGCCACATGGAGGTCGGCAAGCTCATCCACTTCGTGGAAGACAAGGTCAACCACATGACCGTCTCGGTGAAGCCCTTCGGCTGCATGCCCAGCTCCGGGGTCTCCGACGGCGTGCAGTCCAAGGTGCTGGCCAAGTGGCCCGAGGCCATCTTCGTGCCCATCGAGACCACGGGCGACCAGCAGGTCAACGCCCACAGCCGCGTGCAGATGATGCTCTTCAAGGCCAAGCAGCGGGCGCGCGAGGAGTTCGACACCGCCCTGGCCGACACCGGCCTCTCCGAGCGCGAGTTCCGTGACCGCGTGGCCAAGAGCCGCCGCTTCCGGAACCCGTTCCGCCGGCCGGCCCACAAGGTCGCCGGCGTGGCCGCGAACCTGGTGTACGCCCTGGGCTGACCGGGCTGACCGCCCCGCCCCCTACGGGCAGGGCGTGTAGGGGGCGTCCGGCAGGGCCGAGCACTGCTGGTCGGACACGTAGGTCACGCGGTCGGCGTCCCAGTACCACCCGCCGAAGACCGTGCCGCTGCTCTCGAAGCCCACGGCCGTCTGGCCATTGGCGACCCGGCGCACGGCGTAGTCGAAGACGAACTGCGCGGGCTCCCAGAACTGGTCGTAGACATCCGAGCAGGTCGTCTCGGCCACGTTCAGCTGGGCCTGACCGTTGATGCGGAAGTCGAAGCCCGGCTGGCTGGTCGCGCCGGCGCTGCCCACGAGGTCGTAGACGACGACGCAGTCCGGCGGCATGGCACAGAAGGACGCGAGGTCGGCGGACGCGTAGAAGGCCATGGTCTCGGTGCCCGTGACGTCGAGCGTCTTCGGGTCGACGGTGACATCGCCGATGTAGAACGCCGTGTAGACCATGTCGGCGTAGGCGGTGGAGCAGGTCGGGCCCAGCCCCAGGAAGGGATTGGGAATGGCGCCCCAGGACGTGGCCGTGTCGCCAGTGGACGCGGTGTCCGTGTCGGTGTCCGTGTCCGTGTCGGTGTCCGTGTCCGTGTCCGTGTCGGTGTCGGCGTCCGTGTCGCTGTCGGTGTCGGCGTCCGTGTCGCTGTCGGCATCCGCGTCGGCGTCGGCGTCGCTGTCGGCATCCGCGTCGGCGTCGGCATCCGTGTCGGTGTCGGTGTCGGTGTCGGCATCGCCATCGGGCGTCTCGGTGGACGCGGCGTCCTTGTCGCCGGCGCAGGCCCCCAGACCCAGCGCCACCAAGATCCACAGAGGACGCATCATCACAGCGCCGCGCAGCTGTCGTAGAACCAGGAGTAGTGGCTCTCGTTGGCGTAGCCCTCGGCGAAGGGCTCGGTCTGGTTGTCGAAGAAGAACCGGGCGGTGCCGGCGTCGACGTGCACGTTGTAGTGAGCCTGACCGGAGAAGACCTCGTCTTCGTAGGGGTCGAAGGGGCAGTCGGAGGCGCCGAAGTCGCGCTCCAGGTAGACATCGAGACCGAAGTCCGCGCCGCCCTGCCCGGCGTCGACGACCCCCGAGACGTTCCACACCACCATGCAGTCGGCGGCCTCGTGCACGGTGAAGGCACGGTCGTTGAAGTACAGCAGACCGAACTCTGTGCCGCCCACGTTGCCGCAGTCGTCGATCGTCAGCTCACTGAAGAAGTGTTGGCTCGCGTAGGGGACGCTGGGGTTGTAGGCGGGCTGGCTCTCGCAGTAGTCGTCGTCGCGCTCCTGGAGGGTGAGCACGTCGGGGAGGTCGTTGGCCGCTACCACCTCGCACTCGAGCGTGGTGGTGTCGTCGTCATCGTCGTCGTCACCGCCATCATCGTCGTCGTCGCCGACCGCGTCGTCGTCGTCGTCACCGTCGACGACCACATCGGTCGTGTCGCTGCTGCCTCCGCCATCGCCGCAGGCGCCAGCGAGGAGAATCAGTCCCATCCACAGCCAGGGTCGCATTGGCCCTCCAGGCCCGCAGCCTACCACCGGATCGCCCCCACCTGCGGGCCCAGGACCCGCTCAGCGCGCCAGGCGGCCTGCGAACACGGACACGCCGAAGCGTTCTGCGTGGGCGCGAGCTCGTGTCAGGAGAGCCGGCCCTTCCTCGTGCCCGGCGTCGACCAGCACGAGGCGTGCGTCGACCCCCCACTCGGGCCCGGCGGCATCGGCCACCGGCAGGGCGCCGTACAGGGGGGCGAGATCCCCGCGTACCTCGGCCAAGGCCAGGGCACGGTGCAGCTCGGCCCTCTCGTGGTGGAAGCCCTGGGCCTGGGCCAGCCAGCGCTCGGGGTCCAGGTCGTGCCAGCCGAACACCAAGGCGGCACGGGTGGCGCTCTCGACGAACCAGTAGTCTTCCGGCAGGCCTGCCTCGGCCAGAGCGTCGGCGTAGACCTCGTGGGCCTCCCGGCCGAGGGCCTCGTCG
>ENA-OWNT01005328-OWNT01005328.1-seawater-metagenome-genome-assembly--contig:-NODE-5328-length-10660-cov-3.692148_pt1 | contig 10660 bp, 9 predicted proteins | sample MGYA00238136_ERZ651165 | MGnify/ENA primary metagenome ERZ651165 (study PRJEB26861, sample SAMN08777766) | seawater metagenome | isolation source: coastal seawater | place: USA: Florida | collected...
GGAGCTCTCCTGGCTCGCGTTCAACGAGCGAGTGCTGGAAGAAGCCCTCGATCCGGCCACCCCCATGCTCGAGAGGCTCCGCTTCCTCACCATCTTCCACACCAACCTCGACGAGTTCTTCATGGTGCGGGTGTCGGGCATCCGGCAGCAGGTCGAGGCCGGCGTCGACGTGCTCACCACCGATGGCCTCTCCCCCCGAGCCCAGCTCCAGCGGGTGCACGAGCGGGTCGCGAAGCTCGTCGCCATGGCCCAGGGCGCCCTGTCCGAGCAGATCCTGCCGGGGCTCGAGGCGCTGGGGGTGCACCTCGTCGACTACGCCGCACTCCGGAAGCCCGAGCGCAAGCGCCTCGACGCCATGTTCCGACGCTGCGTCTACCCCATCCTCACCCCCCTGGCGGTGGGCTCCACCCATCCCTTCCCCTTCATCTCCAACCTCTCCCTCAACCTCGCGCTGTTCGTCGAGTCCCCCGAGGGTGAGCGCCGCCTGGCCCGCGTGAAGGTCCCCCTCGCCAACCTGCCCCGTCTGTTCGTGGTCGATGGCGATCCCGAAGCCCTCCCCGTCCGCTACGTGCCCCTCGAGCAGCTCATCGCGGCCAACCTCGACGCCCTCTTCCCCGGGATGTCGATGTCCGAGCCGTGGTTCTTCCGCGTCACCCGCGACGCCGACCTCGAGATCCGGGAAGACGAAGCCGACGACCTCCTCGACAGCCTCCAGCAGGAGCTGCGCAAGCGCCGCTTCGGCGACGCCGTTCGCCTCGAGGTGCAGGAGCGCATGCCCGACGACGTTCGCGACGCCCTGCGCGAGGGGCTGGGGCTCGAGCAGAGCGATGTCGTCGAGGTGCAGGGCCTCATGGCGGTGCCGCGGCTCACCCAGATCCTCGACGCCGACATTCCGGGGGCCAAGTACCCACCCTACGTCGCCCACCGAAACCAGGCCATCCCCCAGGGAAGCGACGTCTTCGCCGCCATCCAGCACAAGGACGTCCTCCTCCACCACCCCTACGAGACCTTCGCCCCGGTCGTGGAGTTCATCCGGGCCGCCGCTCGCGACCCGCACGTCGTGGCGATCAAGCAGACGCTCTACCGCACGAGCGGCGACTCTCCGGTCATCCGTGCCCTCGAGGAGGCCATCGAGAACGGCAAGCAGGTCGCCGCCGTGGTGGAGCTCAAGGCCCGGTTCGACGAAGAGAACAACATCGTCTGGGCCCGGCGGCTGGAGGAGGCCGGCGTGCACGTCATCTACGGCGTGCCCAACCTCAAGACCCACTCCAAGCTCGCCCTGGTGATTCGGCGGGAGGGCGAAGACCTGGTCCGCTACGCCCACATCGGTACGGGCAACTACAACCCCACCACCGCGCGGATCTACAGCGACCTGGGCCTGCTCACGGCCCACGCGGGGATCACCGGCGACGTAGCCGACCTCTTCAATCGCCTCACCGGCTTCGCGCGCCCGCCCGCCTACCAGCACCTCCATGTCGCGCCCAACCACATGAAGCGCCAGGTCATCGAGCGCATCGAGTTCGAAGCAGCAGAGGCCCGAGCCGGCCGCCCCGCGAGCATCATCGCCAAGTGCAACGCCCTCACCGACACCGACGTCATCGACGCCCTGTACGAGGCGTCCCGCGCCGGGGTCCAGATCGACCTCCTCATCCGCGGGATCTGCTGTCTCCTCCCCGGCATCCCGGGCCTCTCCGAGACCATCCGCGTGCGTTCCGTGGTCGGGCGCTTCCTCGAGCACCACCGCATCTACTGGTTCGAGCGAGCCGGCACCCCCGCGGCCTACATCGGCTCGGCCGACTGGATGGACCGCAACCTCGAGCGCCGGGTGGAGGTCACGACCCCCATCCTCGACCCGGACCACGCCCGCTGGCTCCGCGAGGACGTCCTGCAGGCCTACCTCGACGACAACGTTCGGACCCGCCTGATGCTCTCGGACGGAAGCTACCGGCGGCTCACTCCGCCCCCCGAGGGCCCTCGCTACGACGTCCACGAGACCTTCATGGCCATGCGGCGCTGAGATGCCCTCCATCCCCCGCGCCGTTCGGCGCACCCTGCGACGCCTACGACCGCACCGAGCCCATGTGTGGCACCACCCGGCATTCCGGGTGCCGATCGCTGGGCACGGGCGTCCCCTCCTCGACCCCCGTCGTGGCGACAACGCCCTCACCTGGGCCCTCGACACCGGCATTCTCGACCCGGCCGATGTGAGCGAGCCCACCGAGATCCCGTGGTCCGACGCGGCCCTCGTGCACGACCCCGCCTACCTCCACTCTCTCGACGACCGCGCGACCCTGGCCCACATCCTCGGCACCGAGGACAACCCCCTCATTCCGGTGGCCGGCCTGGTGGAGATGTGGCGGCGGGCCTCCGGTGGGGTCCTCGCGGCCGCACGCTGGGCCCGCGCACGAGACGGCATCGGCGCCTGCCTGATGGGAGGCTTCCACCACGCCGAGCCCGATCGCGGCGGTGGCTTCTGTGCCCTCAACGACATCGCCATCGCCATCGCCCGGCTCCGCGCGGACGGTGTCCGTGGACACATCGTCGTGATCGACCTCGACGCCCACCCCCCCGACGGGCTCGCGGCCTGTCTCGCGGGAGACCCGGACGTCGACATCCTCAGCCTCTCGGTCGCCTCCCACTGGACCGTTCGGCCAGGGCCCCACATCGTCGACCGGCGCGTGCCCGCCGGCTGCACCGACGAGCCCTACCTCCGCGAGGTTCAACGCCTGCTGGCGGAGCTCCATGGCCGGCCCGCCATCGCCTTCTACCTGGCCGGCACCGATCCCCTCCGTGGAGACCCCCTCGGCGGGCTGTCGGTGAGTGAGGAAGGGCTTCGGCGTCGGGACCGGGCCGTGCTGCGTGCGTTGCGCGGTGTCCCCACGGTCATCGTCCCTGCCGGCGGCTACACCGACCGCGCCTGGAGAGTACTCTCCGGCACCCTGGCCGAAGCGACCGGCAGCGGCGCCACCGTGGCCCCCGACTACGACCCCCTCCAGCGGCGCACCCGCTACCTCGCCCGCCGACTCGACGTGAAGGTCCTCAGCGGTGAGGACCCAGACGAGATCGGTGACGCCGAGCTCATGGCCGAGCTGGGCATCGCGCCACCACCCGTCGACCGCTTCCTCGGCTACTACACCCGCCACGGCGTCGAGCATGCCCTCTCCCACTACGGGCTGCTGCCTGCCGTGCGGGCCATGGGCTTCGACGACCTGCAGATCCTGACCACACGGCAGGGGGAACAGCACCGCCTGCAGGTCTCGGCTCGCCACGGGACCGGCCGCGCCGACCTCCTCGACCTGTGCCTGTCGCGGCGAACCATCGCCGGCTGTCGCGTCTTGTTCATCGAGTGGCTGGAGATGCGGGACCCCCGGCTCACGTACACCGCAGAGCGCCCGGAGCTGCCGGGTCAGCGGGGGCCCGGGCTCGGGCTGGCCCCGGAGGTCGGCCATCTCCTCTTCGCCGCAGCCCAGCGGTTGTCCCTCGACGGCGTCGGCCTGGTGCCCGCGCACTTCCACGTCGCGTGGATGGCTCGTCATCGGTACACCACCGTCGACCCGGAGCTTCGCGGCGCCTTCCGCGCCATGTGCGAGATGCCCTTGCCCCTGAGCAAGCTCAGCACCACCCTCGAGGAGGGTGGCCTGCCCACACCGGAGGGCCCGGTGCGGTGGGAGCCGGTGCCCATGCTCTGCCCCATCTCGGAGCGCTGCCATCGGGTGGTGCAGGAAGGCGAGGACGCGGCCGAAGAGGCCTATCGCACCATGCGGGCGCGATTGGGCATCACCACATGAGGGTCGCCCTCCTCAGCTGCTCACCGCTTCCCGAGCCCGACCACGACGAGCAGCCCCTCGTGGCTGCGTTGGAGCGCAGGGGCGCCTCCGTGTCCGTGCTCCCGTGGGACGACTCGTCCGTGGACTGGGGACACTTCGACCACGTGGTGGTGCGAGCGACCTGGGACTACCACCTCCAGGTCGACGCCTTCCTCACGACCCTTGCGGCCATCGACCTCGTCAGCCGCCTGCACAACCCCCTGCCCGTCATCCGCTGGAACGTGCACAAGCGCTACCTCCACGCCCTCGACGCGGGGGGGGTGGGCGTCATCCCGACCCGGCTCCTGCGTCGGGGAGCCACAGCGTGGCCCCCGCTTCCCTCCCCCGCCGTGATCAAGCCCGCCGTGAGTGGCTCCTCCTGGGAGACCCGTCGACTGGACGGGCCGAGCGCCGAGCGCTTCCTCACGGCCTCCGTCGCCGCCCGTGACACGCTCGTACAGCCCGATGTGCCGGGCTTCGTCGACCCTGGCGAGCATTCCCTGGTCTACATCGGCGGGGCCCTCTCCCATGCCGTCGTCAAGCAGCCACGCTTCGCGGGCGACGACGAGTCGGTGCGGGCGCTGGCATCGCCTCCACCGGCGGCACGAGCGGTCGCAGATGCCTCCGTGGCGCTACTCCCCGCCCCCTGCGCCTTCACCCGGGTCGACCTGGTGCCCTTCGACGGCGCCTGGGTCGTCTCCGAGCTCGAGGCCATCGAGCCCAGCCTCTTCCTGCCCACCCACGGTCCCGCCGCGGACCGACTGGCCGCCTGCATCCTCCGCGGGTAGGCCTCCCCTCGGAGGGACCATGGACCAGCCCGTCGACGCTGTCGTGATCGGGAGCGGCCCCAACGGGCTGGCCGCTGCGGTCGAGCTCGCCCGCAACGGTGCCTCTGTGGTGGTCTACGAGGCCCACGAGGCCATCGGCGGCGGCACCCGCACCGGCGAGGTGACACTCCCGGGCTTCCACCACGACCTCTGTTCGGCCTGTCACCCGATGGGCATCCTGTCGCCCTTCTTTCGCTCGCTGCCTCTCGACCGCTACGGCCTCCGCTGGCGGCAGTCCGGCGTCAGCGTCGCCCACCCCCTCGACGACGCTCCCGCCGCGCTGCTGGTTCGCTCCATCGAGGCCACGGCCGACGGGCTCGGCCCCGACGCCAGCCGCTACCGCCGACTGGTCACCCCCTTCGTCGAGCGAGCCGACGAGCTGCTGGTCGATGCCCTCGCTCCCCTCGGGCTGCCGCGGTCCCCCCTCCTCATGGCACGCTTCGGGCTCGCCTCCCTCCGCAGCACGGAGCAGCTCGCCGCCACCTTCCGCTCCCCTCGCACCCGCGCCCTGCTGGCCGGCTGCTCTGGCCACGCCACGCAGCCCCTCGACAACCTGCTCACGGCCGCGATGACGCTGATGTTCCTGGTGAGCAGCCATGTGGAGGACTGGCCCGTCGCCGAAGGCGGCAGCTGGGCCATCACACGGGCCCTGGCAGGGCTCCTGGAAGACATGGGCGGTCGCATCGTCACGGGCACCCCCATCACCCACCTCGGGCAGCTACCGCCGACCCGGGTGGTGATCTTCGACACCAGCCCCGACCAGCTCGCCCGCCTGGGTGCGACCCGGCTCCCGGCGGCCTACCTCCGGCGCTTGTCCGCCTACCGCTACGGCCCTGGCTCCTTCAAGGTGGACTGGGCCCTCGACGGCCCCATCCCCTGGGCCGACCCCACGGTCGCCACGGCCGCCACGGTGCACCTCGGCGGCACCATCGAGGAGATCGCAGCCGGCGAGAAGGCCGCGTTCGAGGGCCGACACACCGACAACCCGTACGTCCTGCTCGTGCAGCAATCGGTGCTCGACCCCACCCGGGCCCCCGCCGGGAAGCACACCGGGTACGCCTACTGCCACGTGCCGGCCAACACCGAGCGTGACTACACCGACATCATCGAGGCGCAGGTGGAGCGCTTCGCGCCCGGCTTCCGCGACCGAATCCTGGCCCGCCACACCATGAGCCCGCGTCAGCTGTACGCCTACAGTCGGAACTACGTCGGCGGCGCCGTCACCGGTGGCACCGCCGACCTCGGCCAGCTCTTCACGCGCCCCGTGGCCCGCCTCGACCCCTACTCCACCCCGGACCCCCACCTGTTCATCGGGTCGGCCAGCACGCCCCCAGGAGGCGGCGTGCACGGCATGTGTGGCTACCACGCCGCCCGGTCCGCCTTGCCGGCCCTCCGGCGGCTGGCCCCCACGAAGCTCGGCTAGATGCCCCCGACGCTAGGCACCGCTCGAGGCGATCCAAGAAGAAAGCCACCAGACCGTGAGGTCTGATGGCTTTCAAATGATCGGGGCGACTGGATTCGAACCAGCGACCACCAGACCCCCAGTCTGGTGCGCTACCAGGCTGCGCTACGCCCCGAAGACCCTCCGCAGGTAACCGTCGTTCGTCGCCGAGGCAATGTGCGGAGATCCGCCTCGTGCGATGCCTGCCTCCCTCCTGCGATCAGGAGGATCCCTCGCCTCCACCGACGCCCACGGTGGCGTATTTCTGCTGCAGGCCGGTCACCTTGGTTCGCAGCTCGGCGATGCGCTGGAGCGCATCTCCCAAGCGGCTGCTGTCGGCCGACGACACGGTGGCAGACGAGGCCGACGGGCCCTCGGTCAGCACCTTTCGTGCGCCGGCGATGGTGAAGCCCTCGTCGTGGAGGAGCTTCCGGATACGAAGAAAGCGAGCGATGTCGCGGCGGCGGTACATCCGCTGCCCCGAGGCCGAGCGCTGGGGCCGCATCCGAAACTCGGACTCCCAGTAGCGGAGCACGTGGGGCTCCACACCGACGATCTGAGCTGCCTCCCCGATGCGGAAGAACAGCTTGTCGGGCATCTCGATCTCGGGATCGATCTCGTCGCTCACTCTTCCTCCTCCGACGAGAACGCACCGTCGGGCTCGTACAAGCGTACCTCGAGGGTATCGGTGCGACGTTCGTCGGGGGCGCCGAGCGACTCTAGTTCCACCGCCCAGTTTCCGGCGTCGGCCGAGTCTTGGCGGAGCTCGAGCTCGTCGTCGCCGCGGTTCCCCGAGGCCACGACCGTCGCCCGACGGACGATGTCTTGGAAGGCATCGAGCACCTCGATCTCCAGCCGATGCCTCGTGCCCACGGGGCCGAAGGTCGGATCGAGGATCGCGGTGCCAACGTCGTTCGCTTGGAGCGACGAGCGCAGACAGATGCAGCCTTCGAGGCCATCACACAGGGACGGCACGTCGCGGCAGCGATCGTTCTGCTCTGGGGGTACGTCATCACCGACGGCGACGCTCAGGGTGTCGCCATCGGTGTTGAACTGCACCCACGTGATCTCGTCGTCGTTGTTGCAGCCGGCCGAGAAGACCAGCAGCGACAGGGACGCGAGGAACGTGAGGGGGCCGGAGAGCGACCGACCCACGCTACAGGGCAGCCTGCGCCTTCTCGACGAGAAGCGCGAAGGCCGCGGGCTCACGCACAGCCAGGTCCGCCAGCATCTTGCGGTTGATCTGGATGTCGGCCTTCTTCAGACCGTGGATGAAGCGCGAGTAGGACAGGCCGTGCATCCGGCTGGCCGCGTTGATGCGCTGCGTCCACAGGCGACGGAACGCCCGCTTGCGCTGCTTGCGACCAACGAACTGCTGGGCATCGGCCTTGAGACGGGCCTCGATGGCCTGACGCAGCCGACGGCGGCCCATGAAGAAGCCGCGAACGCGACGGAAGAGGTTCTTGCGACGGGTGACCCGGTTCTGGGCGCCCTTGATACGAGCCATGATGAACTCCTCTGGTGCCGTTTCCCAGCCCTCTCGAGCGGTGACGGCGGGATGTTGTGATGGGTGGCGTCAGTCGCCGCGGAGCATCCGGACCACGTGGCCCGAATCGCAGTCGCCCAGGTAGCCGGGCTTGCGGAGCTTGCGCTTGGTGGAGGTCTGCTTGGCAGACAGGCAGTGGCGCAGGTTGGCCCGCTTGAACTTCACACGACCGGAGCCGGTCTTGGTGAAGCGCTTGGCGGCGCCGCGGTGAGACTTCATCTTGGGCATGATCGCTCCTGGAACCAGGCCGGCGTAACCGATGCGCGGCACGCCGTCACGGCGCTCGTCGTGGCGGCCAGCGGGGCTCGTCACGGCGCTCGTCGTGACGGCCTTCGGGGCCTTCCGCCAAGCGGAGGCTCCCGAGCCGTGGGGGCGACCAGTCGCCCCGAAAGGAAGGGAGTAGGCACGGGCGGATTTGAACCGCCGACCCCCGCCGTGTCAGGGCGGTGCTCTCCCACTGAGCTACGTGCCTTCATCGCCCGCTCTGCGTGCGACCCCCCCTAGCTATCTGCGCACCGGAAGGGTGTCAACGATGGCAGCGCGTACGAGCTCCGCCACGGGCCCCCCAACCTCCCAAGGTGCAGGGGAGTCGCCGAGCAACGCCGCCACCGAGGTCACGGGAGCTCGGTGACCGCAGGGGACGATCCACTCGAAGGAGCTGAGATCGGGCCGCAGGTTCAGCGCGAAGCCATGCATGGACACGCCACGACGAAAATGCAGGCCCACGGCGGCGATCTTCGCATCGCCCACCCACACCCCCGGCCGCCCGGGGGACCGATGGGCGGCGATCCCCTGGGTCGCCAGCCAGCGGATCAGGCCTTCCTCGATCGCGTCGACCATCCGCCGCACGGAGCCCTTGCGGGAGCCCAGGTCGACGATCAGGTAGCCCACCAGCTGGCCTGGACAGTGAACCGTCGCGAGCCCCCCACGCTCCACGGACACGACCGGCACGCCCTCCGGCACCGTGCGGAGCTCCCCTCCCCGCCTCCCCAGAGTGACCACGGGGTCGTGCTCCAGCAGCCAGAGCGCCTCGGGCGCGCGGCCCTCGATCACGGCCTGACGGCGTGCACGCTGCAGCGACAGGGCCCAGCCGTAGGAGAGCCGCCCGAGGAACTGCGGGCGCGGCAGCTCCTTCAAGGGTCGACCACCACCACCACCCGACCGCGGCCGAGCACAGTGGTGTCGAGCACGCCGCGAAGCCGGCCCGCCTCGGCAGCGCCCAGCACCACCCTTCCCTTCCCACCGCCCTCGGCGCGGAGCATGAGGGGGGCATCGCCAGCGAGGGCGGCCACCGAGTGAGAGGGGTCGGGCACCCACCGGCAGGGGGCCACCGACACGGCGTCTTCGTCGTACAGCTCGCCGGACCACAGCGGCTGCCCGTCGACCGAGGCGATGGTCGGCGAGTACACGGGTCGCACGCCGGTACCGCGGGCATCGATCAGCACCCCGGTGAAGTCACCATCTCGTGGGGTGGGCGGCGTGGGGCTCGCGATGGCGAGGGCGTAGGGCTTGAGGAACTCCTGCAGAGACAGCTCGGCGTGCAGGTCGACCTTGCCCGAGGCGGCGTACACCGCTTCGACGACGCGCCAACGGGAGCGACGGGAGCGCAGCGGCGCACCGAGCGCTTCGACCTCCATGAGCTCGGTGACCGAGCGTTCGGCGGTGACGGGCACATCCCCCACCCCATCGACGATGCGCTCGTCGATGGCGAGCCGAGCGGACTGCTCCACCGCCTTGGTGGCCTGCGCCCCCGCCCGGTAGCTGCCGGCCTCCACCTCCACGACCCCCTCCGTCCAGTTGATGACCACGCCATGGGACAGTGGCTCGCGGAGATCGGAGGGGTGAGCGGCAAGGGCAGCGGCGCACAGCAGGATCATGACAGCGCTACTATGTCGTTCCGGCCGAACAGGGCATGCACCGATTCTTCCATCTTCGTGGAAGGCTCGACCGGAAGCTCCGGGAGGAGCAGCTCGGCTTCGTAGGCGCCCTCTTGGCGCACCACCACTCGACTACGACAGCCTCCCCGCCGCTCCTCCAACACGGAGCGGAACGACCGCAGCTTGGGCGCGGTGAGCTCGTCGAGCTCGAAGAGGAAACGGACCTCCCGCGTGGTTCGCGCACGCACCTCGGTGAGCGGCTCGGCGGTCTTGCCCATCATCTTGAGCTCCTCTCCCCGCTCGAGCTTGCCTGTGATGAGCACGGGCTCGCCGGCCTCGAGCGCGCGCTGGCTTCGCGCCCAGGCATCAGGGAAGAACACACACTCGATGCTGGCCTCTTCGTCTTCCACGCGAACGAAGGCCATCTTGCTGTCGCGACGGCCCTTGGCGTTGAAGGTGCGGATGTCGGACACCATGGCCAGGACACGCACCTCATCGGAGGTGATCCGATCGAGCTGGCCGATGCACTCGGAGGCGTAGCGAGAGACGTCGCCATGGTGCGCCTGCATGGGATGGCCCGTGAGGTACAGCCCCAGCACGTCTTTCTCGAAGCCGAGCTTCTCGGACAGCGGCCACTCGGGAAGGGTGGGCAGCCGCAGGCGGGTGGGCTGGGACGCGGCCACCGCTCCGAACAGGCCGATCTGACCGCTCGCTTTGTCTTGTTGGGCGCGGGCGCCGAGGGTCATGGCAGCCGCGAGGCCCGCGAAGAGGGCGGAGCGAGGGTGCCCGAAGCAGTCGAGAGCGCCGGCCTTGATGAGGTTCTCCAGGACCCGGCGGTTGACCGCCCGATAGTCGAGAGCCTCGAACAGCTGCTCGATGGTGTCGAACCGGCCGCCCGCCTCTTCACGCGCCCGGATCAGGGACTCGATGGCGCCGGTGCCGACGTTCTTCACCGCCGCGAGCCCGAAGCGGATGACGTCGAGGGGTTTGCCGTCCTCTATGGGGCGGTCGGCGGGCTTGGGAACGCTGAACCAGCGCTGCGATGCGTTGACGCAGACCGGCTCGATGCGCATCCCCGCGGCGCGACAGTCGAGGATGTAGGTGAGCACCTTGTCGGTGTTCGCCGCCTCGATGGTCATCAGCGCGGCCATGTACTCGGGCCG
>ENA-OWNT01005329-OWNT01005329.1-seawater-metagenome-genome-assembly--contig:-NODE-5329-length-10658-cov-14.811076_pt1 | contig 10658 bp, 11 predicted proteins | sample MGYA00238136_ERZ651165 | MGnify/ENA primary metagenome ERZ651165 (study PRJEB26861, sample SAMN08777766) | seawater metagenome | isolation source: coastal seawater | place: USA: Florida | collected...
GATCTTCTTCCTGGCCCGCGAATATTCCGCCGAGGACATGGTCCGGATGGGCGCGGTGAACGAGGCCGTGGACCACGCACGCCTCGAGGAAGTCGCCCTGGAATACGCCGCCGACATCGCCCGGCAGTCGCCGCAGGCCATCCGTATGCTGAAGTTCGCGTTCAACCTCGCCGACGACGGCCTGGCCGGCCAGCAGGTCTTCGCCGGCGAAGCGACCCGCCTGGCGTACATGACCGACGAGGCGGTGGAGGGCAAGGAAGCCTTCCTCGAAAAGCGCGACCCCGACTGGTCCAAATTTCCGTACTACTTCTAAAGGCGCCCTGTGACTTCCGGAGCCATGAACATCGAACCCGCGCTCAAGGCGCTGGCCGCTGCCCTCCACGGCGAGGGACCCGCCGTCGAACTCTCCGCCGGGCCGGACGGCTCACCGGTGCTGTCGTTCCCCGCAACGCCCGGCATCGAGGACGCGGCCGTCGTGGTGCGGACCTCCGGTTCCACCGGCACGCCGAAGGCAACCGTCCTCACCGTTGACGCCCTGGCGGCCTCGTCAGTGGCGACCGCCTTTGCGCTGAAGGGCGAAGGCCAGTGGCTGCTGGCCCTCCCTGTGCAGTACGTGGCCGGGGTCCAGGTGCTGGTCCGCTCGCTCTTCGCGGGCACCCGCCCGTGGGTCATGGACATGAGCGGCGGCTTCACCCCGGAGGCCTTCACGGCGGCGGCGTTGGAGCTCACGGACAAGATCCGCTTCACGTCCCTGGTGCCCACCCAGCTGCAGCGGCTGCTGGACTCACCGTCGGCCGGGACGCTGGCCGTGCTGCGTCGCTTCAACGCCATCCTGCTCGGCGGCGGTCCCGCGTCCGCGGAGCTGCTCGCCGCAGCCAGGGACGCCGGAGTGCGAGTGGTGACCACCTACGGCTCCGCCGAGACCTGCGGCGGGTGCGTGTACGACGGCTTCCCGCTCGAGGACGTTCTGGTCCGTGTGGAGGACGACGGCCGCATCCTGCTGGGCGGGCCAACCATCGCCGCCGGGTATCTGGAGGCCCCTGCCCTCTCGGCGGAGACGTTCACCGAGGAGGACGGCGTCCGCTGGTACCGGACCAACGACCTCGGCGAACTGGACGCCGACGGCCGGCTCACCGTGCTCGGCCGGGCCGACGACGTCGTCATCACCGGCGGCCTCAAGGTTTCGGCCGCGCATGTGCAGGCTGAGTTGGAGAAGCTCGACGGCGTGCGGGCGGCTTTTGTCGCCGGCGTCCCCTCCGCCGAGTGGGGCCACGCCCTCGCCGCTTATGTGGCGGTGACCGACAGTACCCCGGACGGGCTGGCAGCGTTCGCCGAGGGCCGGAGCGAAACCTGGGGACCGGCGCTGGGTGCACTGGCCCCGAAAACGGTCCTGACCGCCGCGGAATTGCTCATGCTGCCCAACGGCAAACCCGACCGTCTGGGCATGACGGTCCTGCTGGACGCACTGCATCAGGGAAAATAGACAAGCCGCCTCCGGCTTCCGGCCGACTGGCTATTCAACCAACCAACGAGTATTCAACCAACCAACGAGGTACTGACCGTGGCCACAGCCGCACAATGGATCCAAGGCGCCCGACTGCGCACCCTGCCCGCCGCGATTGCGCCGGTGCTGATCGGCAGCGCGGCCGCGTACGAGATGGATTCGTTCATCCTGCTGAACGCCGTGCTGGCCGCGCTGGTCGCCCTGCTCCTGCAGATCGGGGTCAACTACGCCAACGACTACTCGGACGGCATCCGCGGTACGGATGAGGACCGGGTGGGCCCCCTCCGCCTGGTGGGCTCTGGCGCTGCCAGCCCGGAGCACGTCAAACGGGCCGCGTTCGCGGCGTTCGGGCTGGCGATGCTGTTCGGCCTGATCCTGGTGATCATCACGCAGGCCTGGTGGCTCATTCTGGTCGGCATCGGCTGCGTGCTGGCCGCCTGGGGCTACACGGGCGGCAAGAACCCCTACGGCTACCTCGGCCTGGGCGACGTCTTCGTGTTTGTGTTCTTCGGTCTCGTGGCAACGCTTGGCACCACCTACACCCAGGCGGGCCAGCTCAGCCTCGCCGCGATCATCGGGGCGATCGGCACGGGGCTGATCGCGTGTGCCCTGCTGATGGCCAACAACGTCCGCGACATCCCGACCGACAGGAAGGCCGGGAAGAAGACCCTGGCCGTGCGGCTCGGGGACAAGCACGCCCGCGAAAGCTATGTGCTGATGCTGGCCGTCGCGATCCTGCTGGTCATCGTCCTGGCCCCCGCCCGGCCGTGGATGCTGATCGTGCTGCTGCTGATCCCCGCCAGCCTCATGCCGTCCTGGCTGATGATCTCCGGGCGCCGCCGCAAGAGCCTCATCCCGGTCCTGAAGCAGACCGGGCTCATCAACCTCGGCTTCGCCGCGTTGTTTTCACTCGGACTGGTCCTGAGCCACGGCTTCTAGGAGCGCCGCTTCTCGGGCCGGGGGTTCTAGGAGTCTTTGGGGCGGTTGTCGGCGCGGACTGCAATGTCCGGGTTCGCGTCCACGAGGCGGTCCTCGGCCTCGGCGTCAGCCACCTCGCCGGCGCTGCGCAGCGGCTTGGCTTTGCCCGAGAACCGGTGGTGGAGCGTCGCGGTGGCCGCGTCGCGCTGCTTCTGGAAGAACAGGAAACTGATGGCGAAAGACATCATCCCGGCGCACAGCGCGGCCAGCAGCACCCCCAGCTGCAGGTAGAGGAAAAGCGCGAACAGGGGCGCAAACAGCGCCAGCCGAATCAGGGTGTATTTGAGGAAAGCCACCCCCCAAGTTTAGCCGCCAGGATGGCCTCCCGGCTTCGGCAGCCACACTGCCCGCAGCCGGGGTGCGGCTGGCCTGCACCGGGACCCGGTGACCTGCGCGGTTAGGCCTCCTGACGGCTAGACTGAACATATGCTCCGTGTAGTGGTTCCGATCGTCATACTGGTCGTATTTGTCTACGGACTGGTCGACCTCATCCGCACTGACGCACGGCTGACCAGGGGCATCTCCAAGACCGCCTGGGTTTTCGTGCAGATCCTCCTCCCGGTGGTCGGTGCCATCCTCTGGTTCCTTATTGGACGCCCCCGCGCCACGGACGCCGCACCGGTCACCTACAGCCACCCCGTAGCGCCCGACGACGACCCCGACTTCTTGCGCAACCTGGAAATCCGCCGCCGCAACCAGGCCGACGAGGACAGGCTCAAGAAGCTCAAGGACGAGTACGACGCCAAGCGGAACAAGCTCGACGCCGGCACCGCGGAAGCCGGCGGCACCGAAGCCGCAGGCGATGCCCACGAGCCCGGCGACGCCGGAACGCAGGGAACCGACGAGGTCAAGTAGCCTTCTAACAGCAACGCGGGGTCACTTACGGCCCATTCCGACGCCCGGAATGGGCCGTAAGTGACCCCGCGTTGCTTTGGGTTCTGAGGGTTTTCAGACCCGGGTGTCCTACAGCCCGGAGTACGAGTGCAGCCCGTTGAAGAACTGGTTCACGATCGTGAAGTTGAAGACGACGCACAGGTAGCCGACGATCGACAGCCAGGCGGCGCGGGTTCCGGTCCAGCCACGGGTGGCGCGGGCGTGCAGGTAGCCGGCGTAGACCACCCAGATCACGAAGGTCCAGACTTCCTTGGTGTCCCAGCCCCAGAACCGGCCCCAGGCCTTCTCGGCCCAGATGGCGCCGAACATGAGCGTGAACGTCCAGCCGACGAACGCGATCGCGTTGATCCGGTAGGACAGGTTCTCCAGGCTCAGTGCGTTCGGTACCAGGCGCATGAACCCGAGCTTGTCGGCACCGCCGGCGGCGATGGTCTTTTGCCGGTGCGACTGCACGAGCTGCAGCGCGGACATGGCGAAAGTGAGGGTGAACAGGGCCGAGGACATCACGGCGATGGAGACGTGGATAATGAGCCAGTAGCTCTGCAGCGCCGGCACGAGGTGGCCCACGGGCGTCCAGAAGGCGATGGAGGCGGCAACCAGCATGATGATGGCCAGGCCGATCACGAACGTGCCCAGGAAGCGCAGGTCGCGGCGGATCAGCACGAGCAGGAAGACGGCCACGGCGACGAACGCGCCGGTGGTGAGGAATTCGTACATGTTGCCCCACGGCACCCGGCCCGCGCCGAGCGCGCGGGTGATCACGCCGGCCGCATGGATCGCGGCGCCGAGGACGGTCAGCGCGACGGCCACCCGGGCGGGGGCACGCCGCTCGCCGCCGTAGCGCATGCTGCCGTCGGCGGTCTGGCCCGCGCCGGCCGCGGCACCCCGGCCGGTGGCCGACGTCGGACGCTCGGCGCGGCCCGCGGGTCCGCTCACGTCCGAATCGGCGCGGTCAACCTCGCCTCCGGCGGTCCCCGCACCGACGCCGACGGGTACGCGAGCGGCCTCGGTGGTCTGCCCGGAGAGTTCCGCGGCTTTGAGGTCCACCGCGCGCAGCACCTTGCTGCTCTTGGCCAGGTCCCAGGCGAAGGCGATGAAGGCCACCGTGTACGTGCCGGCTGCCAGCAGCATGAAGAGCTCGCTGTACTGGCCCATGGTTTCGTTGATCGAGAACAACATTACTGATCCTTCTTCGACTCGGAGGAGCCGGCTGTTGACTGGATGAAGTCTTCTGCGGGTTGTTCAGGGGTGGCGTGCGCGCCGTCTGCCGTGCTGCCTGTTGCCGTGCCGGCCTTGTCCGCCCGGTCATTATCCGCTGTCCTGCTGGGAGCGGGCTGGGAACCGGGTGCGGCGTCCTGGTCCACTAGCCATTCGCCGGACAGGAGTGTGCGGATGGCCGCGGCCTCGCCGGCCAGGCGGTGGTCCTCGCCGCGGGCCAGGAGACCGTACTCCACCATAGTGCGGCCGTCCTCGTGCGTGCCGGTGCGGACCCAGACGCGGCGGCGGTTGACGTAGAGCGAGGTGACCAGCCCGGCGACGGCCAGGAGCGCGAAGATCAGGGCGTAGAGCTGGCCGGGGTTGTGGTGGATGTCCACGCCGATGTAGCGCTTCACGCCGTCGAAGCTGATGGAACCCTTGCCGTTGGGCAGCGTGTAGCTGCCGCCGGGCGCCAGGACGATGCCCTTGGTGTCCAGGTTCCTGGCGTTGAGCGGTGTCAGTTTCTTGACGTCGAGCTCGAAGACGTTCTGCGGGGAGCCCGCGTCCAGGCCGAGGTCGCCGAAGTAGGAGTTCAGGGTCAACTGCGGGTTGATGAGCTCGGGGTCTCCGCTGAAGGACACGCCCTTGTCGGTGACGAAGGCCGTCGGCAGGAAGAATCCGGCGAATGCGAGCTGTTCCGGCTTGGCGTCCGGAACCTTGATGACCACGGAGGAGTAGTAGTTCTCGCCCTGGAGTTTGGCCACCACGGGACCCTGCATGGCGATGTTGCCGGCGCCGTCGCGGATGGTGACCACGGGAGCGTAGCCGTTGCCCGTGAGGTACACGCTGGTGCCGCCGAGGCTGAGCGGGTCGTTGACCTTGAGCACTTCCTTCTTGGCGGGCGCGTCCGGGTTCTCCTTCGTGGTCACCTCGGCCTTGAAGTCGATGGGCTGTCCGAACTTGCCCTTCGATTCGCGGTCGAAGGTGATGTTGAACTTGTCCAGCTGGACCGAATAGGGCTGGAGCTGGCTGCTCTGGAAATTGGTGCCGGGCGTGAACTGGTCGTAGCCGACGAGGGTGTTGACGAAGGTGTCGCCCTCCACCAGGATCCGCTGCCCGCTGTAGCCGAAGAGACCGCCGGCCGCCACCGAAACCAGCACGCCGATCAGCGCGGTGTGGAAGACGAGGTTGCCGACTTCCTTCATGAAGCCGCGCTCGGCCCCCAGGGAGGGGCGGGCGCCGTCGCGGTCCCGGACGTCGACGCGGTATCCGCGCTTCTTGAGCAGCTCCGCGGCGGTGGTGATGGCGTCCGACGCCGGGATCCCGGCGTCGGCCGGAATCACCAGGGTGCCGTATTCGGGGAGCCGGGACAGGCGGGCGGGGGTGCGCGGCGGCTGGGAGCGCATCGCTTTGTAGTGCGCGATGGCGCGCGGGATCACGCAGCCGATCAGCGAGACGAACAGCAGGAGGTAGATGGCGGAAAACCAGGCCGAGGAGTAGACGTCGTAGAGCTGCAGCGAGTCCAGGATTTTCCCGTAGTCCGGGTGGTCTTTGATGTACTGCGTGACAATCGCCGGGTTGGCGGGGCGCTGCGGGAACAGCGAGCCCGGCACGGCGGCGACGGCGAGCAGCAGGAGCAGGAACAGGGCAGTGCGCATGCTGGTCAGCTGCGTCCACGCCCAGCGGAGCATGCCCAGCGGACCCAGCGACGGCAGGACGGCGTCAGGCTTTGGGGATTTCTTCTTTACGTTCACGCGCTCGCTCATCAGATCGGCAATTTCACATCGGTTTGGAACCAGTACTGCAACCCGGAGACCCAGGTACCCCACACGCCGCTGGCCATCAGGATGCCGAGCAGGATCAGGATGCCGCCGCCGGTGCGCTGGATGGCGAGCCGGTGCTTGCGGAAGAAAGACATCACGCCGATGCCGCGGCGCACGGCCAGGGCGATCAGCAGGAACGGGATCCCCAGCCCAAGGCTATACACGAAGGCCAAAAAAGCGCCTTTGGCCGCCGATGATCCGCCCGAGAGGCTGAGCAGCTGGACGGCGGAATAGGTGGGGCCGATGCATGGAGCCCAGCCGAGCCCGAAGGTGATGCCCAGCAAGGGCGCGCCCCACAGCCCGGCCGGGGGTTTGGCCTGGATTTTGGCGTCGCGCTGGAGCCAGCCGAAGCCGCCCATGAACACGACGCCCATGATGATCACCAGGACGCCCAGCAGCTGGGTGATCCACCTGTTCTGCGAGCCGGTGATGAGGCTGCCCAACTGACCGAACGCCCCGCCGAGGAAAACGAAGATCACCGAGAAACCGAGGACGAAGAGCCCGATCCCGGCCAGCATGCGGCCGCGCCGCTGCTTCTGCAGGTCGACGCCGGTCAGTCCGGTGACGTAGCCGAGGTACCCGGGCACGAGCGGAAGGACGCAGGGTGAAAGGAAGGAGACGAAGCCGGCCAGGAGCGCGACGGGGATGGCCAGCAGGAGCGATCCGTTCAGGATGGCTTCGGCGAAGGGACTGTTCACGGTGCGGACCGCGCTACTCGGCCACGGCGGAGGCGATGAGGGTTTTGAGGGTGCCCTGCTGGATCTCGCCGAGGACCCGGGACGCGACGCGGCCCTGCTTGTCCAGCACGAGGGTGGTGGGCACGGCACCGGGCGGCACCAGGCCGGAGACGGCCAGCAGCACGGCGCCGTCCTTGTCATTGAAGCTCGGGTACGTCAGCTTGAAAGTCTTGTCGAACGCGTCGGCCGTGGCCTTCTCGTCGCGCAGGTTCACGCCGAAGAACTGCACGCCCTGGCTCTTGAATTCCTGGTTGAGCGCCTCAAGGGAGGGCGCTTCGACCCGGCAGGGCGCGCAGGCGGCGAACCAGAAGTTCAGCACCGTGACCTTACCGGCGAAGTCCGCCGAGGTGACGGTGGTGCCGTCGAACAGCGTCCCTTTGAGCTCCACGGGACTCTTGCGGTCCGCGACGGCGAACTCGGTCACGGACCCGTCGCCGGCCACGTAGTTCTTGTTGTCCCCGGCCTTGGCCTGCTTGGCGAGGGCATCGTCCTGGGCGCAGCCGGACAGCCCGAACACCGCGGCCAGCGCGGCGCCTCCGGCGGTCAGGACGCGGCGGCGGGACAGCGGAGTCTCCGCGCGGCGGTTCTGTCCCATGGTCAGGCTCCCGGGGTGCTGGCGGCACCGGGCAGAAGGGCGGCAGCCGGCTCGCTGTAGTCGACCCGCACGAGGCCGCCGGCGTCGTCGAACACCAGGGACGTCAGCGACGTCAATGTGCACTCGCGCTTGCGCGGGTCATGCCACAACGGCCGGCCTTCGGCGCTGAGCCGCGTGGCCCAGATGGGCAGCTGGTGGCTGACAAGGATGGCTTCGGCCCCGTCGCCGCCCAGTTCGATGGCCCGGACGCGTGCATCCCGGACCGCAGCGATGACCCGCGCGGCCTGCTCTTTGTACGGCTCACCCCAGGACGGCCGGAACGGGTTGTAGAGCCGGGCCCAGTGCTTGGGCCGGAGCAGCTCCGCCTTGGAGACGTGGAGGCCCTCAAAGTAGTTGGCGGCCTCAATGATGCGGGCGTCGGTGGCGATCTCAAGGCCGAGGGCATCGGCGATCGGCTGTGCCGTCTCCTGCGCCCGGGCCAGCGGCGACGCGGCGAGGTGGACGATCCGGGACCCCTGTTCGGAACGCTCACTGAAGTGTTCTGCCAGCGTGCGGGCCATCTCCCGGCCGAGTTCGGAGAGGTGGAATTCCGGCAGCCTGCCGTACAGGACGCGATCGGGATTGTGGACCTCGCCGTGGCGGAGCAAATGAACGGTGGCTTGGGGCATGTCTACCAGTTTCTCAAACATGACGGTCGATCTGAAATCTTCTACGAAAGGTAGAACTGAAGAGTTTTGAAAAATGTTCCCGGGAGTTGGAATAAAAGATGCAAATGCATGTTTATACTGGGTGAAGCAGTTAGTTGAGATTTCAACCAATGATGCTTCAACTAACGATCAGACGCACCGCCGCAGTACCCACCCGACTCAAGGAGAATCACCATGGCACTTCCCGCAAACATCACTACCGGCACCTGGACCCTCGACCAGTCGCACAGCGAGATCGGCTTCACCGTCCGGCACGCAGGCATCAGCAAGGTCCGCGGCCAGTTCACCGATGCCGCAGCCACCCTGGATCTCGCCGAGAACGTCACCGACTCCAAGGTCAACGCCTCGATCAAGACCGCAAGCTTCGACTCCGGCGATGCCAACCGCGACGGCCACGTCCGCGGCGAAGACTTCTTCGACGTCGAGAAGTTCCCCGAGATCTCCTTCGTCTCCAACACCATCGTCCCGAAGGGCGACGCCTACGAGCTCCAGGGCGACCTCACCATCAAGGGCATCACCCGCCCGGTGGCCCTCGAGACCGAATTCAACGGCGTGGCCGTTGATCCCTTCGGCAACACCCGCGCCGGCCTCACCGCCGAAACCACCATCAGCCGCAAGGACTTCGGCCTGACCTGGAACGCAGTCCTCGAGGCCGGCGGCGTGCTGGTCAGCGACAAGGTTGCCATCAACCTGGAACTGGCGTTCATCGCTCCCGCAGCGTAGTCCGTACCGAACTGGCCCAGTCGGCATAGTCCGGGCCCGGACCGCAGCCTCCGGACCGGCCGACGCCGGACGTCAGGTTCCAGCGCCCCGCTTCATCATCGCGATGAAGCGGGGCGCTGTTGTTTCCGCCCTCTGGTTTCCGCGGCCTTGGTGCCGCCGGTGCCCCGGCCGGGGTTTCCCGGCAGTTGCCGTCGATGATTCTGCCGGTGTTTCCGCAGAAACTTCTCGGGCTGCGGCACCCTTGAACAGGGGACGGGACGGGCCCCAAATTCCCTAGATAACAGGGAATCGGCGGTCTACAGTGAGAGCCATGAGCAACCCAAATGATGTACCGCCGCAGCAGCCGGGTGCCCAGCCCCCGCCCTCGGACCACGTCCCGCCCGCCGGCCCGGATCAGCCCCCTGCCAACCCGGCGGCCACTCCGGGATATCAGGCACCGCCATCCGGATACCAGCCTCCGCCCCGGTACCAAGGGCAGCCGGGCTATCAGGCACCGCCGCCCGGGTACCAAGGGCAGCCGGGGTCTGCCGGCGGAAGCCGCTTCCAAATGCCTGCCGATCGCCCCAGGAACTTCAACGACGCATTGCCCGCGGGCGGCCTGTCCGGCATGTTCAAGGTCGCGGCAATGCCTACCGAGCTGAAGGTCTCGTACTGGATCTGGGTCATCGGCGGATTCCTGGGACTCCTCGGCGGAATCATCGGCTTGTTCGGCTCCTTCGTCCTCATCGCTTTCGCGCCGGCGATCGGGCTCCTGGTGCTGCTGCTGGTTTTGGTGGCGTTCGCACTGGCCACCGCCCAAATCATCCTGGCCATGAAGATGAAGGAGGGCCGGGAATGGGCCCGCCTCGCCCTCACAATTCTGGCCGGCCTTTCCTTGCTGCTGGCACTTATCAGTGCCGGCGTTGCTGACGGCCGGGGCGGCGGCAGCGTGCCGGGCTTCATCATCAGCCTGGTGGCAACGGTGCTCATGTGGTTGCCGAACTCGCAGGCCTGGTTTGTCGCTCAACGGGGCCGGGTCTAGGGCTGCCGCTTCAACGGGAGCCCGCCTCATACCTGCAGCGCGCGGGCGTCCCGGCCGCCGGTCCCCCGGCCGACCGCCGCGGCCGCTCCGGTGTTCGAAAATGGTGTTCGAAAGGTGTTCGAAAGAGGCTGAGAATACCTCTCCGGAATGATCCGCACGGCGGCCGGCCCGCGGTACGGTGGAGCTAAACCATGCTGGGGGCAGGGCAGGATCGCTGGTCCCGGTGGCCGATTCAGTGATCGACACGCAAAGGACCGCTTCATGAGCAACCCTCCAGTCCAGCCTTCACCTCCCAACGGTTCCGAGCCGGCCGAGGAATCCACGCCGGGCCATGGCCAGAACGCCCCCCAAACCCCGCAGTACGGCCAGCAGACCCCACCGGCCTACGGCCAGAACGCACCGCAAACCCCGCAGTACGGCCAGCAGACCCCACCGGCCTACGGCCAGAACGCACCGCAAACCCCGCAGTACGGCCAGCA
>ENA-OWNT01005330-OWNT01005330.1-seawater-metagenome-genome-assembly--contig:-NODE-5330-length-10658-cov-3.132785_pt1 | contig 10658 bp, 10 predicted proteins | sample MGYA00238136_ERZ651165 | MGnify/ENA primary metagenome ERZ651165 (study PRJEB26861, sample SAMN08777766) | seawater metagenome | isolation source: coastal seawater | place: USA: Florida | collected...
GAATTTGATAAAGTTCTTCTTGTTGCTAACGGTGAAGACATTAAAGTTGGTGCTCCTCTAGTAGAGGGCGGTAAAGTGGTTGCTGAAGTAGTACAGCACGGTCGTGGCGACAAAGTTAAAGTCGTTAAGTTCCGTCGTCGTAAGCACTCTCGTAAGCAACAGGGTCACCGTCAGTGGTTCACTGAAGTGAAGATCACTGGTATCAACGCTTAATCTATTAGGAGAGTTTAACAATGGCACACAAAAAAGCTGGTGGTTCTACTCGTAACGGCCGCGATTCAGAAAGTAAACGTCTTGGTGTTAAGCGTTTCGGCGGTGAATCTGTTCTAGCTGGTAACATTATCGTGCGTCAGCGCGGTACTAAGTTCCACGCTGGTAACAACGTTGGCCTAGGTAAAGACCACACTCTATTTGCTCTAACTGACGGTAAAGTTAAGTTCGAGACAAAAGGTCCTAAGAACCGTAAATTCGTTAGCATCGACGCTGAGTAATTTTAGCTGAGATAAGAATTTAGGCTTCTAGCTGAATTCAAAAGCCCTGCCAGTCCGGCGGGGTTTTTTATTTACAGTAACTCAGTATCTTCTGGGTGGAGCTAATACTAAGGCACTTTGAAAAAAGTCCCTCATTATTTGTTCCTGGGTAGCAGACGATCTTAGGTTTAGGTGATCGATCTGAAAATGGGATCTGCTAGAATTTATATCATTCACGACCATATTTTGGGGTGAGATGATATTTGCAACGCTGCTATGTAAAGTAGCAATTGAGCGGAGTAAGAGATGAAATTCGTTGATGAAGCGGTAGTTAAAGTTCAAGCCGGTGATGGCGGTAACGGTGTAGTGAGTTTCTGGCGTGAGAAATTCGTTGCAAAAGGCGGACCTGATGGTGGTGATGGAGGTGATGGCGGTGATGTTTACATCCAAGCTGATGAAAACCTCAATACGCTAATTGATTATCGCTTCCAGCGCTTCTATGAAGCGGAACGTGGTGAAAATGGCCGTGGTGGTAACTGTACGGGTAAGCGTGGTAAGGATAAAGTACTACGTGTTCCTGTTGGTACACGCGCTGTAGATATTCACACAAATGAAGTTGTTGCTGAAGTTGCTGAGCATGGCAAAAAGCTGATGGTTGCCAAAGGTGGCTGGCATGGTCTAGGTAACACGCGTTTCAAGTCTTCAGTTAACCGTGCACCACGTCAAAAAACGATGGGTACTAAAGGTGAAGTGCGTGAATTGCGTCTAGAGCTATTGCTGTTGGCGGATGTTGGTATGCTAGGCCTGCCAAATGCGGGTAAGTCTACATTTATTCGTTCTGTTTCTGCTGCGAAGCCTAAAGTGGCAGACTATCCGTTTACGACACTGATCCCAAGCCTTGGCGTTGTCAGTGTGGTTCCAGAGAAAAGCTTTGTGGTTGCGGATATTCCTGGTCTGATCGAAGGGGCATCTGACGGTGCAGGCCTTGGTATTCGATTCCTTAAACACTTAGAACGTTGTCGCGTACTGCTGCATATGATCGATATCATGCCAATTGATCAGTCGGATCCTGTTGAGAATGCACTGACGATCATTGATGAATTAGAGCAGTACAGCGAAAAGCTAGCGGAGAAACCGCGTTGGTTAGTATTCAACAAAGTTGACTTAATGCAGGAAGAAGAAGCGGATGAAATCATCCAACGCGTTCTTGATGCTCTGGGTTGGGAAGACGAATACTTCAAGATCTCGGCGGTGAATAAGCAAGGCACAAAAGAGTTGTGTTATAAGCTGGCTGACTTTATGGATAACTTGCCTCGTGAAGAGGAAGAGCTTTCTGAAGAAGAGAAAGTCAACTTCATGTGGGATGACTACCATAAAGATGCGATGTCTGGTAACAACGTTATCACCGAAGATGATGATGACTGGGATGATTGGGACGACGAAGAAGATGACGGGCACGTTGTTTACGTTCGCGATTAATTCCTGACGAAATTTAAGCCGCAATTATCTATTGCGGCTTTTTTTGTGTCTAAATCAAATCATTCAGGTAGATAATTCGCAACAATACATAGCTTAAGAAAAACGGGTTCATTACCCGTGTTGCACACTTGAACTATGTTCATTGAATAGTGGAATAGCTTGATTTGTTAATGTTGAGGTTGGATTCTAAAGGAGTAGAGCAGGTTCATGGATTCTAAACAACGGTCAGTATCTCGTTTAATTGCTCATGCGGGGCAAATGCTACTGGCTCATGGTGCTGAAAGTACATTGGTCGGCGATTTAATGCGTCGCTTTGGTATTGCGGCGGGTATGGATGAAGTCGAAGTTTCACTATCGGCAAGCTCCATTGTTGTCACGACGGTTTACCAAGAGCACTGCATCACGACTGCGCGTCGTTGCCCTGATCGCGGGATAAATATGCGTGTCATCACTCAGGTGCAACGGATTTGCATTATGCTGGAGCGCGGTATTATCGATTACTCGATGGCAAAGCAAAAGCTCAATCAAATCAGTCCAGAGCGTTACAACCGATGGTTGGTTGTGTTTATGATTGGTTTATCCTGCGCGGCATTTAGTCGCTTGGCAGGGGGGGATTGGACGGTGTTTGTCATGACCTTTATCGCCTCTGCTATCGGGATGGTTGTCAGGCAAGAAATCGGTCATCGCCATTTCAACCCTTTGATGAACTTTGCGGCGACGGCTTTCGTCACTACCGCTGTCTCGGCACAAGCCGTGATTTATAACCTTGGCAATGCTCCTTTTGTGGTGATGGCCTCTTCGGTTTTAATGTTGGTTCCTGGCTTTCCTTTAATTAACTCGGTAGCAGACATGCTCAAAGGTTACATCAATATGGGCATAGCGCGCTTTGTGATGGCCAGCTTATTGACCTTAGCAACCTGCCTTGGCATCGTTGCCGCGATGAGTTTGGTTGGCGTGTGGGGGTGGGTACTATGATGACTTTTGAACTATTGCTAGGTCTCCTGAACGACATGGCGTTTGCGTCAATTCCCGCAGTCGGCTTTGCATTGGTATTCAACGTTCCACAAAGGGCTTTAATCTATTGTGCTTTGGGTGGCGCGATTGGCCATGGTTCACGCTATTTGATGATGCAGTTTGGTGTGCCGATTGAGTGGGCTACTTTTTTCGCGGCGATGATCGTCAGTATGGTCGGTATTCATTGGTCGCATCGCTTTCTTGCGCACCCCAAGGTCTTTACGGTGGCCGCTTTGATCCCAATGGTGCCAGGTGTGTTTGCCTTTAAAGCTATGATCGCTTTGGTGGAGTTGAACCACCGTGGTTACAGTCCAGAGCTCGTTGCGATGCTGATGGAAAATTTCCTTAAAGCGATGTTTATTATTGCAGGATTAGCGGTTGGCTTAGCGATGCCAGGGTTGTTATTCTATCGCCGCAAACCCATTGTTTAAGGTCGTTAGGCCAAGCAGAATCCAGGAGTATTAGGAATGATCATTAGTATGATCGCCGCAATGGCACAAGATAGAATCATTGGTAAAGATAATCAGATGCCTTGGCATTTGCCAGCGGATTTCGCTTGGTTTAAACGCTGTACCATGGGGAAACCAGTGGTGATGGGGCGTAAAACCTATGAGTCGATAGGGCGTCCTTTACCTGGACGTCAAAATATTGTGATCAGCCGCGATCCAAGTTTAGAAATTGATGGTGTTGTAACAGTGGCATCGATTGACGACGCGATTCAGGCCGCTGGTAATGTTGAAGAGGTGATGATCATTGGCGGTGGTACGATCTATGAAGTGTGCCTGGCCAAAGCTAACAAACTTTACATTACACATATTGATGCAGAGATTGAAGGTGACACTCAGTTTCCCGAGTGGGGCTGTGAGTTCAAAGAGACTTATTCCGAGCAATACCCAGCCGATGAAAAGAACGCGTATGATATGCAATTTGTAGTATTAGAGAAGTAACTTAATACTGCTAAATATGTCGTACAAGGCCAGTGTTTCACACTGGCCTTTCTATTTGGTTGGATTTATAGAGCTGGTTGGATAAAGAACTGTTTATCTTCCCATCGCAACATGGTCAAGCTACCACCCCATACACAGCCAGTATCTAAGCCGATGGCATCTTCTCCGTGGTAACCTTCTAGGGCTGCCCAATGGCCAAATAAAATGGTTTTATCGAGCATGACGCGATCTTTAACTTCAAACCATGGGACTAATCCAGCGTGGTCGACGTTTTCTGGAGGCAGTTTACATTCCATATCTAGACGGCCATTGGCAAAACAGAAACGCATTCGGGTATACGCGTTAATGATATAGCGATAACGATCTAATCCTGTCAGTTCTTCGTCCCAATAATCAGGCTGGTTGCTATACATGTTTTCAATCAACCATTGCCAATTGTCGCTTTGCAGAACCGCTTCGACTTCTCGTGCGCTTGAGCGTGCTTGTTCTAGTGTCCATTGAGGAGATATTCCTGCGTGGCACATTACGAACTCGTCGTGTTCAGCAAGTAAAGGTTGGCTTCGTAACCACGCTAACAATTGTTTTTTATCTTCCGCGGCAAAGATAGCGGCGGTTTTATCTTTGTTTTTTACTTTATGTATGCCTAGCGATACCGCTAAAAGATGCAAGTCATGGTTACCCAGTACAACTTTTGCACTCTTTCCTAGGGACTTAATAAAACGAAGAGTTTCAAGAGATTTAGGGCCGCGAGCGACTAAATCTCCGGCAATCCATAGGGTGTCTTGCTCGGAATTGAAATCGACTTGCGCAAGAAGATGCTGCAACTCATCAAAGCAGCCTTGGATATCACCAACAATGTATGTGGACACAAGCTTATCCTAAATTGAGATTAGTTGAGAATATTGGGAAGAGCGAGGCGAAAAGGATCGATTTCAGCCATGAACTCTTGGCCATTCTCATCCAGCATTATGTATTGCCCTTGCATCACGCCAACAGGTGTCTCAAGAGCGGTACCACTGTTGTAAGTGTATTCATCGTTGGCAGAAATAAAGGGTTGCTGACCTACAACACCCTCTCCCTCAACTGTCATCTGTTTACCGTTGGCATCGGTAATCAGCCAGCGGCGTCCAATGAGTTGAACGGTCTGAGAGCTGAGGTTCTTGATAGTAATGATGTAGGCAAATACGTATCGCTTAGCATCGGGCTGAGATTGCTCAGGAATGTATTTGGTATGGACTTGGACTTTTATACAAGGGGCAGATTCCATTTTAACTCCTGCTTAAAGCCAAAAAATAGAGTTGTCGCCGTCAGGCGTACAACTCTAAGTATATGAAGATTATTGATGATTTGCGTCTAGCCAGTTAGCTAAATCAACAAATTGCTCTAGTGTTAGGTTCTCTGGTCGCATGCCAGGGTTAATGCCAAGCTCTTCCAGTGTTTCTGCGGCAACCAGACCTTTGTAGCAGTTACGAACTGTTTTACGGCGTTGGTTGAAACCATCACGACACACACGCTCTAACCAGCTAAGACTAGTCGCTGGGTAAGGCAGCTCTTCGTACGGCACGAGGCGAACAACCGCAGAATCCACTTTCGGTGGCGGGACAAACGCGGTTGGCGGCACTTCTAACACAGGTACAACTTTACAGTAGTACTGAGCCATGACTGTTAGACGACCGTATGCTTTAGAACCAGGGCCAGCCGCTAGACGGTTTACCACTTCTTTTTGCAACATAAAGTGCATGTCTTGAATGTCTTTATGGTATTCAAAAAGGTGGAACATCAGCGGTGTCGAGATGTTATATGGCAGGTTACCAAAGATACGCAGCTTGTTATTTGGTTTCACTAACTGTGTGAAGTCGAAGCGCATGGCATCGCCTTCATGAATCGTTAGTTTGTCTGCGAGTTCTGGATGATTACGCAAGCGATCTGCCAAGTCACGGTCAAGTTCAATCACCGTAAACTTATCGACTTCGCGTCCTACAGGTTCTGTGATTGCTCCTAGGCCAGGGCCGATCTCTACTAGGTTTTGACCAGGTCTAGGGTTAATTGCAGAGACAATACCGTCGATAATATATGGGTCATTTAAGAAGTTTTGACCAAAGCGTTTACGCGCTTTGTGCCCTAGATGGACATCATTTCTCATAATTTTCTCAAGTTAACTGGTTTTCTTTTCCACTAGCTCAATCGCATGAGCCAGCGCAGTCCTAAAACTTCCTGTATCCGCATCGCCCGTCCCTGCAAGGTCTAATGCGGTTCCGTGATCAACGGAAGTCCTAATGAAAGGCAGGCCTAACGTGATATTCACAGAACGCCCAAAGCCTTTGTATTTTAGTACAGGGAGCACCTGATCGTGGTACATCCCTAGCACAGCGTCAGCTTCTTGAAGGTACTTCTCATTAAAGATAGTGTCCGCTGGAAGCGGCCCAATCAAGTTAATGCCATCACGCTGCTGCAATTTTTCTAGTGTCGGGGTGATGGTTTCTATTTCCTCGTTGCCGAGACAACCATCTTCACCTGCATGCGGATTCAATCCACATACATAAATTTTAGGTGACGGGATAGCAAACTTTTCCACTAAATCTTTGTGTAGAATGTGGATGATTTTTTCCAATCTTTCTTCTGTTACCGCTTTCGATACGCTTGCCAGAGGAATATGAGTGGTGACCAATGCGACGCGCAATCCTTCTGTCGCGAGCATCATCACAACCAGTGGAGTATTGGATTTTTCCGCAAAAAACTCGGTATGCCCACTGAACGCTACCCCTGCACGGTTAATAACCCCTTTGTGTACAGGGCCGGTGACAATAGCATCAAATTCACCATTCATACAGCCCAAAGCAGCTCTTTCTAGGGTTTTTAATACATAGTGACCATTGGCTTCATTTAAGGTGCCAGCGACGGCTGTTTCTGCTAGTGGAATGTGTTCAACGATGAGTGTCCCTGCTTGCTGAGATCTCGCTGCTTTTGTTGCATCATAGTCGATGAAGTCCACTTTGATACCAAGTTGTTCCGCGCGCGCTTGTAGCATGCTCTTGTCTGCACAGACGACAATCTGATGAGTCCAGTTCTCTTTAGACAATGCGAGGACGAGATCTGGGCCAATACCAGCTGGCTCGCCAGCGGTAACGATAATACGTTTAACGGTCATTTTCGCTATCCTCAACAATTTCAATGTAGGCACTGGCTCGTAGCTCTTGCAACCACGCGCTCACTTCTTCATTAAACTTACGATTGAACAAAATGCGATACGCTTTGTTCTTTAATGCGGAATCGGTACGGTCGACTTGACGGCGATCCAACACTTCGACGATATGCCAACCATGCACGGTTTTAAATGGTTGACTGATTTGACCGATTGGTAGCGTATCCACTTGGTGTTTAAACTCAGGAACGTAGATGTCAGAGGTTTGGTAGCCAAGTTTACCGTTTTGGGCAGCCGAACCTGGGTCTTGGCTGTATTGCTTTGCCATTTCACCAAACGTTGCTTCGCCTGCACGAATACGTCGAATGATATCGTTCAGCTCCCTTTGCACACCTTCATCACTTAGGATCACGGTTGGGCGAATCAGGATATGACGGGCATTAATTTCTGTCACAGCTACGGTTTCAAGGCCTTTTACATCTTCGATTTTTAAGATGTGGAAGCCAACACCGCTACGAAATGGTCCAATCACGCTGCCTTTATTCTGTAGATTGATTTGGTCGGCGAAAATGGTCGGCATTTCCTCTTTTCTCATCCAGCCCCAATCACCACCTTGCAATGCTTTCGGGCCTTTAGAGTAGGTGTAAGCCATGGTGCTAAAGTCGGAGCCCGTATTCAGCTTATCAACGATCTCTTGCGCTTGTGCCTTTATCGCCGCAGGGTCATCACCGTCATTGAGTCGCAATTGAATATGACCAATTTTATATTGCACAGTGGCATTGGTTTCTTTCGCGAGAATATTGGCTAAGTTGTCCACCTCCGCAGGAAGGATGTTAATACGGCGGCGAACGAGTGCGTTGCGAGCTTCACTGGCGGCGATTTCCTTACGGATTTGCTCACGAAATTCAGAGTAAGTGAGGCCTTCTTCGGCTAAAGAGGCGGTCAGTTGCTCAACTGTCTGGTTGTTTTGCTTGGCAATATCGTCAATAGCGGCACTCAGACGGTTGTCATCTATGCGCACGCCAATACGTTCCGCTTCTTGCTGCTGGAGCGTATCAATGATCAGCTTTTCAGTCACTTGCTGACGTAGTACGTCATGGCTTGGTAGAGCTTGATTGCTCTGTTTTGCGTTTGCTTTGAGGGCTTTAATGGATGTGTCGATATCACTTTCTAAAATAACGCCACTATTAACGATGACGTTAATCTTATCCAGCTCGACAGGCTCGGCATTGGCAAATGTGAAATGACTGACTGCAATTAATGCAAGCAGCGACTGTTTCCAAAGTTTCATCTGTATTCCTATCCATTTATTCGTTTGCTGCCGTTAGACAGCAAACGGGGAAATTAGTTGTTCAAGAAGAATGGGCGGCCATAGCCTAGTGAGTTATCACTGCTTCCAGAAATGCCACCAACTTGAGTGCCGAATCCAACAATACCGATGTTAATACTGAAGTTGCTCTCGTAGTCAGGCTCTGCGGCTGGGTAACTGGTAAATTCTGGCTCCCAAGTTCTAAGCTGATTGCTGTAAGAAAATCCGACGTACCAACAATCTGATGTGTAGCTGACTTGGCCAAGCCACTCTATCGCTTGATCGGTGGTTAAATCGTAGAAGTATTGGACGTTCGTATCCCAGTGTCTGGACAGTTTATAGTTGGCCAATAGTCCAACTTGAGAGATGCCATCTTCGGTAATCGCATCCAGATCCCCCAGGCTATCCCCTAATGTATTATTGATGTATTCGCGTGTTACGTAGCGGTAGTTACCTTGGACATAACCCTTATCAAAGCGATATTCCAGCGTACTGTTTCCGGATTGAACGCTATTGGTGTCGACATCGTATTGAATACCACCATGATAAAAAATGGCGTCATTGTAGTTGAAGTCCATTTCTACAGCCCATGCCGAATAATTTGATGGGCTTTCAGAACTGATGTCTAAACGGTTGGCTTTATCAATGTATAAGATTTGACCAAAAGAGAGGCTCAGGCGTTCTTTATAGTTGTCATCGTAGAAACGAGTACTCGCACCATAACTGAGCTGATTTGCCCCTTGGATTTTATCGACGCCGCTGTATTTTCGGCTGCGGAATAGTCCGTAATAGTCGCTTTGTAGCAACGTCGTATCGTAGTTAGCGATATTATTTTGCTCTTCTTCAGGGATATACAAATACTGGACTTTCGGCTCTAGGGTTTGCGTGTAATTGTCTAAAACAACCGTATCACGCTCCAATACAATACCAGCCACGGTTCTAAACTCTGGAATGACACGTGACACATTTTCTTCCAAATCTGGGTCATTCACACCATCAAGATCTTGTTGATAGTAAGTCCCTAATACACGCGCTTCCGTTGTCCATGAGCCCCAAGTGGTGCCGATAGGTAAGGAAATACCTGGTTCAATGTGAACACGTGTGGCTGATGGCTTCCCTTTGGCGTCGGTGTCAAAGCGCGTAACATGACTGATCACATCAAAATCAAAGGCATTGAGCAGCTCTGGCGCGTAATAGTTAAATGAGAGCTGAGGGAGGATCCGGTAGGGGAGGTTATCTCTTTCAGTGAGGACCTGGAAGTCACGACTGAGTAATTTGGCATCCCAATTATTTGTGCGGTACTGAACACTGCCTTCTTGCACGAGCTGGCCGTCTTCTCGACTACCAATATTTGAGTCTAAATCCGTGAAATAGTTGATATCGCTAACCTGAGAGTAATCAATATGAAACTTCCAAGCTTGCTGATAAATACCGCTGTGCGTGTATTGAACGCCCCAACGGTCTTCTAACTCTGGGTATTTCTCGTCATCGGCGAGGTACTCTGCTTCCACCTGGCCTTGGCCAAATGCAGAGAGATAGCGGAATTTATTGTTTAGCTGAACGCCACGCTTTTGCATGTACTTCAGCGTGGTTTCTAAATCGTAGTTGGGTGCGATATTCCAGTAAAAAGGCACATCGATTTCAAGGCCATCACTAGAACCGTAAGAAATAGTTGGGTACAAGAAGCCTGTTTTACGTGTGTCGCCAATAGGTAAGGTTAAGTAAGGCACATAGAAAATTGGCACATCCAAAACCTCGAAACGAGTGTTGTAAAATGTAGCTTCTTCTTCATTTTGATCAATCTCGATATCCGATGCGAGCATTCGCCAAGCATTATCGCCTTCTGGGCAAGAAGTAATGCTGCCATCTTCAATCTCGTACACCGCTTTGCCTGTTTTTGAAACGTAGACCGCTTCCCCACGGCCTGATTCACACAGGAATTGGTATTGCGTGTTTTCTAGCGTGACATCGTCGGTGTTTAGGTTGTTCGTGACCTTATCGGATGTGGCTTTTACTTGACCGTCACTGAATGCGACATGTCCTTCTGCCACGATGATGTTTTCTTTTTCATGCAGCGTGACTTGATCGGCCTGCACACGTTTTTTGCCCTGTATGACGACCACATTGCCGCTATAGGTCGCTTTATCTCCGCTGATCGCTTCTAAGCTATCAGCTTCAACAGTTACGGGTTGTTGATTTGGGTCTTCAGGCTCGTGTTCGTCGATCAAACATTGATCTATAGCGGGCAGTTCCTGCACACTATCGTCTAACATAGCTTCTGCTTGAGTCTGAGGCAC
>ENA-OWNT01005331-OWNT01005331.1-seawater-metagenome-genome-assembly--contig:-NODE-5331-length-10655-cov-4.581584_pt1 | contig 10655 bp, 9 predicted proteins | sample MGYA00238136_ERZ651165 | MGnify/ENA primary metagenome ERZ651165 (study PRJEB26861, sample SAMN08777766) | seawater metagenome | isolation source: coastal seawater | place: USA: Florida | collected...
CGCCAGGCGATTTCGCCATCAAAGTGTGATCCATCACAATGTGATATGTACTTGCCCAACCGCGAGAGTGGTGCGTTCTTATGACGAGGCACGTATGTGTGAAATAAATTTATGCCAAACCAGTATGCACGTGCGAACAGTGTGTGTTTGCTCACGTGATTCACAAAAGTGGGGTGTCGGCGGCCCAGCTAGTTCTTTTCAGAAGCATCAGATGTCTCAGTTGACACTTTGGTGGTTGATCTAGTGGTTGCCTCCGTGGTTGATCCAGCAGTGGCTGCTTGATCGACGGCCGCCTCTGCTTCACTCAGCTTCATGGCTTCACGATGAACACCTGGAGACGCTGCTGTCGGAATGCCGTGTTGGGCTAAAATGTCACCCTCGCTCAACATGCAGTCGATCGTTTCCAAAACAATTCGAGAATCATTCTCGAACTCAAACACGAGGAACTGTTCCGCCTTGGATTTCTCCTTCTCTTCACTTTTCTTCGTCTCTGGCTGCGCGGCATGGTCACGTTCTATACTTGCTGCTGCTGCCGCCGCAGTCGCAGCCGCTTCTGCTGCCGAAGCTTCGGCGGCGGCTGCAGCAAGCGCTGCCACACTGGCATTGTCTTGGTGTGCCGGGTGATTCTGCGCAGCGAGGGCATAAGCCTCCTCAGCGGCAGCGCATGCCCTCAAGGCAGCGTCGGCCTCTGGCATTGCACTTTTGCAGATTACATGATACATCAGGTAAAGATGCGCCAGATTCTTGACTTCTTTGCCATTGAATTTCGTCAGAATGCGCCATCCTGAGCCATGCCCATACCCGAACGTGGTCTCGGACGCGAGCACATCAATGAGCAGCACCTGTGGCAGTGCGCATTGGATCACACTTCAGTGACTTGCAGTGCGCGGTTGGAGCGCCAATCTGTGAAACAAACCGTCTCTGTCCCAAGTTCTGTGCGGTCATCGCTAATTCTTGCTAACAATTCGTCATAAACTGCCAAGTATCCCGAGGCCTGAATGCACACCCAGAACCGCCACCTGAGAGGGCGCAGCTCCGCTTGAAGCGACCTCTCCAAACGCAGCGCACCTGCAAAGCCTTCGAGTTCGACTGCATTAAAGGGCACGACAGCTTTGTGAACAGCAGTCCGCCGATACAGAGCCAGCTTGGCTGGGCGTCAACACCGTGGTATCTTGGGACATTTGGAATCAACGGCCCAAGCGTAGCAGTGATCCTAGGACATCGCCAACGCGAATGAGAGAGGTCAATTTATGGTTGATGGGCGGACGCACACAATGCAAGAATGCTGACCTGATGGACTTTTCATTACGAAGCACGTCGAACGTCGTTGGCTCGCCCTTGCGCTTGCCGGTGATGAGAAAGTCAGCCTAATGACGCCGGTGGCTACTGTGAAAAAACTGTTTTCTGTCGCCAGCGACACCAATCGAAAAGTTGATTTGACGGACCTGAAGAAGTTCGTCGTCACGCAATCGCACACTGAAGTCATCGCCGATCACGCGTCCATCGATGTGGGTGATGACATCGTCCTTTTGAAGAAAATCCTCCAAACCTTGCGCTTTGGCGGCCTTGATCGCGAGCGGTGCTACTTTGGTCACCACAACACCCGTGACTTGCTTCGGCATCTTCAAAAACCGCCGGAGAGAGTTGCTTTGCAAGTACATCGCTCGGAAAGGGCATTCCTACGCAGAGAAAACAGCAAGTGGGTCAATATGATCTGTGTCGGCAACACGAACACACGGCCAACACACACGCACGCACCTGCAACCCAGGATACTCGAGACGAGGGCGTCCATCTGGCCCTGTTGTGCTGACCAGCGCCGCCAGAAAGTTCTTCGCGATGCACGTGGGAATAATGTAGCCAACATTGTCAATGCCCACCGACCTCATACCTTGGAACGCAACGCCAACAACGTTGCCCAATTTGTCAAAGACGGGCCCGCCACTGTTGCCGGGGTTGATGGCGGCGTCGATTTGAATGACCAGCAGTTTGCCAGGCGACTTGACGAGGCCGAGACTGTAGTGTGTAGCGTCAATCCGCGAAATCACTCCCTCGGTCACGCAGATAGTTCGACCACCAGCGGGGTAGCCCACGACGTTCACGCTGGACTGCAGGGACGGCAACTCGCAGCTCCAAGGGCACGGACTCACGCCGTTCCAAAACGCAGCAGCGGATTCCTCGTCGACGGATTCATGGAGTACGACGACTGCGAGGTCCACATCCTCGCCGGCGCAGAGAACTCTTGCTCTCCACCGTCGCGAATCGCCGTGCTTCCTGAGACGAATGTCAGTCGCGTGCTTCACAACGTGATCGTTGGTAAGGATGCGCTTGTCGCCAATGGCAAACCCAGTACCACTGCTACTCCATTGCCGACTCATTTGCCATGGACGCAAATATATACGGCTCACTTTGCGCACTTCCAGCAACACTACAGATCCAAAACTGGTGCTCAACATAGGAGGCACGGCATCTCGGGAGATGGATCGTTCGAAAGATGTCACACGGGCCAGGGGTGGCCTTGAAATCCCAAGCTCGGGCGTCGAAGGTGACAGAGGTGGGCGGCCATCGCCGACGCCCATTCGAATGGGGGGCCGGCCAGATGCGCCAACACCGACCCCAAATTCAGGGGAGTCTTGCATGGTGAAGCGAGGACACTGAATTCGCACGCTCTTTGCACCCCTGAAAAAACCCAGGATGTTCTTATGCTTCTTGTTGTGCCGCTTCAGTTGGTTCTGCCCGCTGGGACACGCATTCTCGCACCGCAGCCCTAGTCGCTGAGAGGCTCGAAATGAGTCACCCACGTCCCGATTGGCGACTCGCGAGCGATTTCCCGGCCACCGGTCACCATGTACGAGTCACACCTGGCAGGGAGGCGTTCCAAGCAACAACCAAGCAAACAAGTCGCACGGCACAAGGTCGGCAAAGCAGCCAGCCTGACCGCCATCGGGAGCCCGTGTTGCAGAAAAACAGGCGTTGTCGCTGTTGGCTCCAGCACAAGGAGCATGTTGAACAACAAGCAATCAACAACGAGCAACAAACAACAAGGAACAACAAACAAGCAAACGAACTAACTGCTCAACTCGAGTACGACGGACTGCTCGAGAATGGTGACGCACGCAGGAGCACGCACAACATGATAACGCACACGAGTGCACGAACGTGGAAACCACGCGGCGCGAGGCGCGATTGTTGTAAGTAAGTTCACAAGAAAGTGACAACAAAGGCAAACAAAGCACAGCCAACACTCAGCCTCCCGCCCTGCCCCCTGCCGCCCTTCCGCCCGAGTGAGCAGCAAGCAGCACTGACTAAAACAAGAAACAACAACGAAACAACAACAAAGCAACAACGAAACAACGAAACAACGAAACAACACTGAATGAATGAATGAATGAAAAATCACGAACACAAAACTCAAAACTCTCAAAAGAACGAACGAACGAACGAGAACGTTCACTCAACAAACTCAAGCCAACTCATTCACTCACAGTCGCTGTAAGCAACCAACCACTCTTCCACTCATTCACTCACTCACTCATCCATTCACTCACTCATTCACCAATCAATGATCACTGATCACTCACAAGCTCAAACACGTCACAGCAAAAAACATCCGGGAAATTGCGAAACTGTAAAGTGACGTAATGCGAACGCAGAACAGAAATATGGATCTGTACGGGGTTCTTGAATCGTCTGATTTTAATCTTTGAACTTTGAACGAACCACTGACCACTGACTCCTCCGCGGTTGACGACAAATCGACACTTTGACGTTGATCGAGAAAAGTGGAAATCCTAAATCCTGAAATCCCACAGTGTGGCTCAGCGCTGATCGAAATTGTCACTTTTCCAAGCTGCCGCAACTGCCAGCCACATCGGCTGGGTGGTCAAACACTGATTGACAGATTGAGTGTCTGTCTGACTTTGACCTCCCACGGCCAGAAGTCTGAAGGAAGGAAGGATGTATGGTATGTACATGTACAGGTCATTGCAACAACGATCATCACTGCATTCACACATTCATTCGACAACATCCATTCATTCAACGTTCATTGATTTAGTTAGCGGTGGCAGTGAGTGAGTGGCAGTGGGTGAGTGGCCAGGTTGCTCGCTCGCCCGCTATATCACACAGCTCGGCAGCCTCTGACTTCTACTCATTTCGTTGTGGACATGGACGCTATGTAAACATGTGAATCATGTAACTGTACATGCACAAAATGAGTAAAGGAAAGGAACAAAGTGAGTGGTGAACAGTGAGTGAGCGAGTGAGTCAGGGAGCCTGAACGGTGTGAGTGCATAGTGGAGATTGACTGATTACTGCGATCTATGAGTGAGTGAGTGAGTGAGTGAGTGAATCAGTGAGTGAATGAGTGAATGAGCGGGAAGAACAGCCAAAACAGGCAACCACGCTCACCACTCACTCCACTCCACCCACAGTCACAGTCACTCACGGTCACTCAGAGCAAGGAAGGGCAGTGGCAGACAGACAGCAGACAGCCACTCGCCGTCACCTTCCTCGCCTCACTTCTTCTCCTTCACTCTCCTCCACTCTCCGTCACTCTCGTTCACTCTCAGTCAGTGTGACTCACAGTCAAGTCAAGTCAAGTCAAGTCAAGTCAAGTCAAGCAAAGGAAAGGAAGGAAAGCCAGTGACAGCTGGCTGGCTGCTCTCCGCCTCCCTCCTGCCTCCGACTGACTGACTGACTGACTGACCGACTGACCGACTGAGTGAGTAAGTGAGTGAGTGAGTGACTGCTTGCTTGCTCGATTGATTGATTGATTCATTCATTCATCGATTGATTGGTGAGATCTTTCGCACTGTCACTCACTGTCACTGCCACGCACCTTGAGCCACCACCACCTTCTTACCACACCTGGCCAGTGAGTGAGTGAGAGAAAGTGAGTGTGTGTGAGTGTGTGAGTGTGTGTGTATGTGTGTGTGTGTGTGTGGGCATGCGCTATGCCATATCTTGCTGTCCACTCGTCCACTCCCACTGCGCACAAATCAGTCGCCTTCGTCACACGGTAGTCCCTGTTGCACTATGATACTTCACTGGCTACGGAATCCAACACACACAATGTCCTTTCCAAAGAGGTCTTCATACCACAAAAGAAAGGTACTTCCGCAACAGACCGCACTGGCAATTCCAACAGAGCGCTTCATAAACGACATTATACTCCGTAAACGCCATAAAACGTCCGAAACTACCTCAACTAACTGCCGCCAGTCAGTCAGTCAGTCAGTCAGTCAGTGCGACGATGTGCTGACGGTGCAGTGGTGCGGTGGTGCGGTGGTGCGGTGCCGTCACAGAGGCAGCAGTCAGTGCAGCACGAAAGTCAATCGATTGAATCACAGTGCGTGGCAGTGAACGAGTGAGCGAGAGAGAACGAATGTGTGCATGTGGGCGAGGAAGGGAGGAAGGAAGTTGTCGTGTTGTCGCTTGCTGTGAGTGAGTGAGTAAAGAGTGAGTGAGTGGGTGAGTGGGTGGGAGAGTGACTGCGGGTGGCGGTCGTGCAAGATGGCATCCACTGTGTTACGTGCTCACTCGTCCACTGTCACGCGGTACATTTCAGTCAGCAGAGAGAGAGAGCGTCTCTTCGGGACAGCGGACAGATGGGTTGGTTGGTTGGATCTCTCTCTCTCGAACACAACACAACAACAACACAGCAGCACACAACAGCGCGGCACAGCACAGCACAGTACAGCTTGTCGAGGCGAAGGCAGACAGTCGTTGATTGGCGAACTGCTTCGTTCGTTCGTTCGTTCATTCATTCGGTCGTCGACTCAAGAAGAAAAGGGAATGAAGTGGTTGTAGACTGACTTCGAACGTGGACGGAGACGGAGACGGAGAACGGAGACGGAGACGGAGAACGGGGCGGAGCGGTGGCGACTCAGGACAAAACATACACCCAGCGATGAGGGCGCCGTCTGTCGTAGTTGACAGCGAAACTGCAGAAGCCCCAGTGAACACGCAGCGACGGCCAACGGCTGGATGAGATCGCGCGATAACTGGCCCTTTGCCAGAGTGGTGGTCTCTCTCTCTGTTCTTTCTTTTGCTGCTTTTTCTGCGTGTTTCTTCTTCTTCTTCTTTTTTGTTCGTTGGCGGCCCTTTGCCCTTGCGCGTGGTGCGAGCAGACACAGCCTGATCCACCTCACAAACAACAACCAGCACTTTGCACACAAACGGCAACATACACACAAAAGCAAAACACAACAACAACAAAAAACAGCCGACGCAAACTTTCAGCACCCTCCTCCCTCGGACCGCAAGAGTAGCAACAACCGAACGAAGATGTCTGGAGACAAGGACCACGCGCTCCTCGCAGAGCTCAACACCAAGACCTACGCCAACCAGGCCAAATGGTTCCTCAACACCCTGTGGGGCGAGCGCTTCGCCGACGACGAGAAGGCCCGTGAGCAGATCTGGACGTTCTGCCACAACATGATCAAGCTCGACAAGGTCAAGGGCGCCAAAGGTTGCGGACTCTCCGAGATTGTCGCCCACATCTTCCTGGAGAAGAACTCCGACTCCCAAACGTGGACGGAGTTCCGAGACAAGATGCGCGAGATCGGCTTCGAGCACAAGCTGGTGTCCCTCCTGAACTTCCTCATCTTCAACTTCAAGCTGGACTTCCGCAAGCTCGTCAACACCGTGTCCGGCCTCGACGAGGACGCTGACCTGAAGATCCAGGAAGCCCAGGACAAGATGGACGAAGCGCAGGAGAAGCTCGACGCCTGCGTTGCCGCGGAAGCCGAGGCTGCGGCGGCCGCCGACAAGGCCGCCAAGGCGCTGAAGGAACAGCAGGAGGCTGAAGCCGAAGTCAAGGCCGGACTCGAAGCCATCGAGGCCGAGGAGAGCAAGAAAGCCAAGCTCATGGCCAAGCTGAAGGCGCGCTCGGAAGACGACAACCTCGGCGTGGTCAAGAAGGGCAAGGCGTTCCAGGAGTACAAGAAGCTCGAAGGCGAAGACCCTCTGCCGCTCCGCGAGGCCAAGATCAAGCAGGGTGCCAAGGTCCGCAAGATGAAGCGCGCCACCAAGGCGTGCAAGAAGGCCGAGAAGAAGGCCGTCGAAGCCCGTGAAGCCGCCGAGAAAGCCGTCGAAGAGGCGCGCAAAGCGCTGTCCGAGGCTGAGGACTTCCTCGCCGAGGTCAAGGCCTCCTGCGCTGGCGGAACCAACGACGGCGTCCTGTGGTGGATGGACCGCGAGCTCACCGAGGCACGCAAGTACTTGCCGAAAGGCAAAGCTGCCGCCCTCGCCAAGAAGATCAAGAAGGCCAAGGGCAAGCTCGCCAAGAAGGGCAAGGGCAAAAAGGGCAAGACCACCACGGCCGCACAGAGTGGCGCTCTCATGATGGAGATTGGCGGTGGTGCCAAGAACGTCGAGCTCAAGCACACCGAGACTCGCGGCGAAGGTGTGAGCGAGGCCGTCAAGGCGGCGTTTGTTGCCGATGCAAAGGGTGAACCCGTTGAGGAGGAAGAGTGAGAGAAGACACTGCTGCTTTTTTTGGAACGAGAACCGTTGCTTGAGCGGCGGGTCTGCCACATGCAAGCCAGTATCTCGGAGCGGCGCAAACACCATAAAAAAATATATAAAAACTAAGATTACGACATCAAAACCACTTCGACAGCGTTTCGTGTGGTGAGGTGACTGACATGCGGCGATTGATTGCACTCAAGTTCGCACGCCAATGCAGCCACATGCTCTTCCTGCTTCAGCGGCGGCGATCCCCGCTGCGACGATGATCGTCGCGGCGGTGGCGGCGATCGCGATCCTTGCTGCGGCTGCGACTCCTGCTCCTGTCGCGATCGGAGCGTCGTGCACGGCGTCTGTCTCTGCCACTGGCTCGATCTCGACTGCGAGTTCGGCTGCGACTACGACTCCGATGGTGGCGGTCCCTACTTCTGCTGCGGCTTCTGCTGGCGCTGCGATGGTGGTCACGATGCTTTTCTTGGCTCCGGCTCCGGCTCCGGCTCCGACTACGACTCCGACTACGGCTTGCCTTGTCGATGTTTGCAGCTTCCGCGCTCTGCCCTGCAGGCGTTGCCTGCAAGCTTGTGTGCGAACCGATCGGTGATGAAGCTTCCTTGCCATTCGTCCCCGCACCGGCAGCGGTTTCGTCTTCGGATGTTTGTTTCGTGGTGCCGTCACCTTCGCTGCTTGTCGATTCTGTGGCCTGCGGCGGCTGTTGCTGTTGCGACGTTTCGGCGGTGGGGCCCTCAGAAGTTGACGGGTCGGTCTTTTCGGCGGCTGTTGGTTCGATGGCGGGAACCCCGAAGTTGTTGCGGCTCATACGTAGCACGGCATCCCGCTCAGCACGCGCAGCTTCGAGGTCTCCAACAATTGAGCCATCTTCAATGTCCAGGACGGCGTCTTCGAGGGCCTCCAGACAATCGAGGACGGCGCCCTACACAGAAAAGAACGACAAAGGCAACGTGGCTCATCGTGAGGTGCAGGTGAGAGTGCTGGGGATGGCAAAACGTGACGTCACCTTCACGCGGTCTATCCCGATGTTCTCCTCGTCCAGTTTTTTGCGGGCATAGTTGAACACTCGGTCGCTTCCCTCCATGACGAAGCCGACCACGCACGCAATGCGCTGCAATGTCGATAGACCAGCACTTTCGTTGTAGTCTTCAATCACATCCTGCAGTGAGAGTCCTGCGAAGGTAGTCCTGGCTTGCTTGGCGTATGCTCGCACGGCCTGCCCGCGGAAACACACGACAGAAATGGTCAGAAGTCTAGGCACATAGTCATCGCACAAGTCAATGCCGATGCACAGACCTTCGCGCTCGATTCTCGTACTCGCGTCGTGTAAGTGTCAAAGAGCTCCACTAACCGATCTACCTTTTCGAAATCGTGCGACACGAACTTCAGCAACAATCTTGCGCGTTCCTGTGAGCCTAAAGCCAAGGAGGACGACCAAGATGCAACGACTGCAACGGCATTTTCAATTTGCTCAAGAGGCTCGGCCTATGCAAGATGCAGCAGGCACGGGGTTTACATCGCCAATCACTGTGCAGTGCAAATTGGACAAACGGTACAGGCGAGCGTCCAACCTGATAGGCCTTTTTCTGCTTTTTCAAGCCACGCCCCATAAGTACCGGAAATACGAACTTCAAACCGTTGACGGCGATCAATCGCTCGCAACCCTCGGCGCTGTGCGCGGTTGCGAACTTTAGAACTTTCAGAGCGCAATGGGCGGCATACTTTGCTTCTTGCAATGTCCGCACCATGAGTTCAAAACCTTCTGCGTGGCGGAACTTGTCCTGTAGAGCGACGCACAACCAAGTAAATAACACATAACTGCCAGCCCGTTGTAGGTAGGCTTCGCTGACAGCAAACTCTGTTGACCTGGTGCTTTCTGCCTCCATGCTCAAGCAAGGCACAAAGCGCCACGAAAACGTTTTCGCAACATTCTTGTTCCTCCGGTGACCTGCAAGGGCACGCAGTTGGAACTCAAAACATGTCGCACAAAGGGACCACACACAACTGCAAACGCACTCGGGATCACGCCGCCGCCAGTAGGAGCATATCTGAAGGACATAATCCATTCCGTCGAGGGTTGTGAGCTCGCCTAGCCGACTGCAGTTGTCCGCAGATTGCTGGCACAGAATCGATAGTATTTCTGAAGCGTACAACTTGTTGGAATCGAAAGCCTTTTGCTTCAATCGCTGCAACAAGAACTCGAGGATGCTGGTGCGTTTGACAACCACGCTTGCCAGATCTGGCCGTGATTCCAATACATTTTCGATGACACCGAATGTCTTCCACACTCCGCCGACATGCTCGGGATCACGAGACCCCTGTAAAAAATAACGAATCAAACGTTCGTGAAACGGTGAGCAGGACAAACTCACATCACGGTGGGAAACTAACCTCGTTGAGTCGTTGTAGATTCTGCACAAGGAGCTCGAACATAGAGTTGTTCACCAACGCATCGACAAACGCACCGGCTCCCTCTCCGAGTTCGGCCAACACAGCAGCATCCGTCAGCTCGTATAGAAGCGCAATGACATCGAGACAGATGTCGGTATTCTCGTGTGTTAATAGCCCGAGGATGGAGATGTGGCTGTTGTTGGATGTGATCAGCGAATAAAACTGCGGGCTGGACGCGAGGTTGTGCAGCTTTTGCAAGGATTCGTCCAAGTCCACCTCGGATTCCACGAATTTTGCTGGATCTGACGCATGCTTCGCACGCATCATTTGATTCTTGTTAATCCTTTTCTCGAACTGCAGCAGCATTCTCTTCACGGAAGCAGTGGTGAGTTCTTCGACCTGGACGGAGTCAGCTTTTGCGAGGAGCTCGGCAATGGACTCTTTGCTTGCGTTGCGAGATTGTGCACTCGCCGATTGCGTAGCAGTTCGCCCGAGTCCCGGCTTCTGCACGGACGGCGGTGGCCGCTGGTGCGCATCCAAATAATAGCCTACGCCACGGGGACCATTGCTGAAGTAATAACCATCTCGTCGTCCGGCGTACTTCGCAGCTGGCTGGAAGTCGGCCATTGTGAGACCGCAAACGGTGCCAACCGAGTGTGCGTGGGAACCACTGACTCACAACTGGCTCGCGAAACTCACATGGAATAAATGTTGGTGATCACAATAAGGTCAGGCGGTCACACAGTCGAAGAGTAGAACTCCTGTCATTGCAATGTGACAACGTGCA
>ENA-OWNT01005332-OWNT01005332.1-seawater-metagenome-genome-assembly--contig:-NODE-5332-length-10655-cov-3.116279_pt1 | contig 10655 bp, 11 predicted proteins | sample MGYA00238136_ERZ651165 | MGnify/ENA primary metagenome ERZ651165 (study PRJEB26861, sample SAMN08777766) | seawater metagenome | isolation source: coastal seawater | place: USA: Florida | collected...
CGGTCAGGCCCATCATCTCCTTGTCCTTGCCATCCTTGCCTTTCAGCATGGCAAAGCGGCCCTTGAGCCAGTCGAGATCTTCCTGCCAGACGCGGGCCCAGTGGGCCCATGCCCCTGCGGTCAGGCCGTAATAGCCCGGCAGCGTATCGGCAAGCACCCCGAGGTCGGTCGCGCCCTGCACGTTGTCATGGCCGCGGAAGATGTTGGTGCCGCCACCGGCGGTGCCCATGTTCCCCAGCGCGAGCTGCAGGATGCAGTAGGCACGGGTGTTGTTGTTGCCGTTGGTGTGCTGGGTGCCGCCCATGCACCAGATCACGGTGCCGGGACGGTTGTTGGCCAGCGTCCGCGCCACGCGCTCGAGCTGAGCACCGGGAACCCCGGTCACACGCTCGACTTCCTCGGGCGTCCAGTTCTTCACCTCGGTGCGGATCTCGTCCATGCCCCAGACGCGACTGCGGATGAAATCCTTGTCCTCCCAGCCGTTCTCGAAGATGTGCCAGAGCAGGCCCCAGACCAGCGCCACGTCCGAACCGGGACGGAACCGCACGTATTCGTCCGCGTGGGCGGCGGTGCGGGTAAAGCGCGGATCGCAGACGATCAGCGGCGCGTTGTTCTGTTCCTTGGCCTTCAGGACGTGCTGCAGCGAGACGGGGTGCGCCTCGGCCGGGTTGCCGCCGATGATGAAGATTGCTCTGGAATTGTGGATGTCGTTGTAGGAGTTGGTCATGGCGCCGTAGCCCCATGTGTTGGCAACGCCCGCAACCGTGGTCGAGTGGCAGATCCGGGCCTGGTGATCCACGTTGTTCGTGCCCCAGTAGGCCGCGAACTTGCGGAACAGGTAGGCCTGCTCGTTGCTGTGCTTGGCCGAGCCCAGCCAGTAGACCGAGTCCGGCCCCGAGCTGTCACGGATCGACAGCAGCTGGTCGCCGATCTCGTTGATCGCCTCGTCCCACGAGATGCGCTGCCATTCGCCGCCCACCTTCTTCATGGGATACTTGAGGCGGCGTTCACCGTGGGCGTGTTCGCGCACCGATGCGCCCTTGGCGCAGTGTGCCCCGAGATTGAACGGGCTGTCCCAGCCGGGCTCCTGCCCGATCCAGACGCCACCCTGTACCTCGGCAAGGACGGTGCATCCGACGGAGCAGTGGGTGCAGACCGACTTGATCGTCTTCACCTCGCCCGTCGCCGCTGTCGCGGCTGTTGCCCGGGTCACGGTGCCGCCCGTTGCGGCCACGGCCGCGAGCCCCCCGATTGCCAGGCCCGACCCGCGCAGGAACGCCCGGCGGTCGACCGAGGCGTTGGCCACCTCGGAAAGGATACTTGTCCGCTGGGGGCGTCGCGCAACCCCGTTGGTCTTTTTCCTCAACATGTTTCTATCTCCCCGTGCGTGCTCGGCCCCCGCATGGTGCCTTGCTTGCTTGGATTATGCTCAGTGCCTTGGACAGTCGGGCGTCACGCAACCAGTCGTCCTTGGCGGGAAGTGCCTCGTCCGGTCAGAACCGGGCGGCGGCGTAGTATGCGCGCGTGTGCGCGGTGTCCTGCATCTTGTTCGATGACAGGTCCGGTTCCGACGCTTCTGCCTCGGTGCCGGTCGTGGTCGCCACGGCGACCGCCGCGAGCGGCGCCGCCGTCGAGGCGAGTTTCAGGAAATCGCGGCGGCTGGTCGCCTCCTCGTCTTTCCGCTTCATCGAGAGACCTCCTCTCTCTGGGTTATGGCGGTTACCCGCCCTGTTGCGGATCACTCCGCGCTCATCCGGAAGGTTTCGGATTCGATCTCCATGAAAGCCCGGCCGAGACGTCCGACCGGGGCATAGAAGACCGAGTTCTTTGCGCCTTCGAGATCCGAAAAGAAATGCGCCGCCCAGGGGGCGACATGCTTGTTGAAGAAGGTTTTCTGCTGGCCGAGGGTCGCGGGCGAGCCGAAGCGGCCGACGATCATCGCGCCCATCATCTCCATCAGCGACGCGATGTTGTCCTCGGGTTCGAACACGTTCTCGGCCCGGGCGAGGCCGCGCGCGGTCATGTCCTGACGCAGCGCGGCGAGCGGTTTCTCGTTCAGGAAGCCGGTGAGGTAGTAGGACGCATAGGGCAGCAGCTCGCCCCGGCCGAGACCGATGAACAGGCGGTTGTACTCGCTCTCGACCGCGCGGGGCTTGGAAATGCGCGCCACCTTTGCAAGCGTAGTCACCGCCTCGCCGATGGGGCTGGCATCGCCGGTCAGCCCGGCGGTCTGGTCGATCAGGCCCTGATCGGCAGGCCGCGCGAGGATCAGGCCGAGGAAATTATAGAGATCGGCGCGGAGGCGATCCTCCTCGGTGATCTTGGCGGCGGTCAGGTCGGGGGCTGCGGTCATGTCGGCGGTCCGTGTCAGCTGGTTTCGAAGGTAAAGCGCATGCGGCGCGCGCTTGGCGGCAGCGGGCTTTCCTCCGGTTCGGGGTCAGGTTCGGCGATGGCGGTCACCGTCGGTTCGGCGGGGTGCAGCGGCGGCAGGTCCGGCTGGGCTTCCACGGTCGGGCCCAGGGTTTCGGGCACGCGGAGCTGCGGCAGGGGGGCGGTGGCGACTTCGGCTTCCGCCTCGCCGGTGGCCGGTTCGTCCCGGCCGATGTGTTCTAGGTGCGCGAGGAGACCCTTGCCGACCTGGTAGGTGGTCCGGAAGTCGCTGGCCGGGGTGACGATGGTGAAATCGTCGTCGTAGTCGTTCAGCCCGTCGAGGCAGGCGAGCACCGGGTTCGACCGCCAGAGGGCGCGCAGGGCGCGGTTCTTGAGGCGGCGCGGCAGCTGGGACTCGAGGAACTTGCGCGCCATTTCCCCGTTGGTGATCTCCTCGGGCAGGGGCAGACCGGCCTCGGCCAGCAGGTCTTCGTCGGAGCGTTCGGCCAGCTGCGCCTCGGTCTCGGCGCGTTGTGCCTGCTCCAGCGCGTCCACCTCGGCGCGGGACTCGGCCTCGACGGCGGCCTTGCGGCGGGACCAGAAGTCGCTCACAGCAGCCTCCCCCTCTTGAGGGTGGGCGAGGCGTAGATATCGGCGGGCTTGGCAATGCGCGGATCGCCGATGCCATCCTGATGGCCATCGACCTTCTCGCCCTTGCGGCGGCGCTTGACGAATTCCTCGTCCTCGTGGTGACGCTCGACAAAGTCGCCGACCCAGGCCAGCAGCCCCGGCGGCATCGGAACCTTTTCGACGATGTCCTCGCCGCTGTCGCAGTAGTCCTGCGCCTCGTAGGGCGAGGCGGTGATCAGGACGATCTCGTAGGGAAACTCTCCGAGGATCTTGCGCATCACGACGTAGACGCTGGGGGCGCGGGCGGTGATGCCGTGGAGGTAGGCCTCGGTCTCGGCCTGGTAGAGTTCGAGAGAGACGGTCGCGGCGTGGTACTCCACGGCATCGCCCTCGCGGCGCAACTCGCGCCAGTGGGCAGGCCCGGCGCCGGGCAGCACGGCAATGGCCCGCCACGACCATTTGGCCCAGCGGGTCACGCCGGGCGTGCGTCGCAAGACGACCCCGACCGGCATGTATTGATCATTGCTCGGATAGTTCGACACGTTCGTTCAGCCTCTCCCCGGAACGATGATAGAAGCAGGCCCCTGCCCCGTGGGAAGGGACAATATGCGCAAAGGGTAAGCTTTTGCGTGGTCAGGTCAAATTGGGTAGTCCGTTTGGGGTAGGGGCGTTGGTTGGGACAAACTGTCCAATCCGAGCTTTTTTCTCTGGAAAGATGCCGCGATGCGGCATGCGAATCACCTGGCCGTGCGGCCATGCCCGGGCCGCCCCCGATGATTCGGGGCGCCCGGGAAATTGAGTTGTGAGAGGGGGCGAATCGGGGCTAGCTGTGTGTCTAACCGAGCGAAGAGACGGCGGCCAAGACCCCGCTCGCCAGGAAGGATGACATGACTAAGACCTTGATAACATGCGATTGCATGGGCACCCAGTCGATCGACGCCAAGGCGCTGTCGGCGGCGACCGGATTCGAGGTGACGCCCCCCTGCCATACGCTTTGCACCGCGCAGATCGAGCTGGCCGCGAAGGGGTTGACGTCGGGGAATGTTGTTCTCTGCTGTACCCAGGAGGCACGCACCTTCGAGGCGCTTGCCGAGGAGCTCGGGGTGGAGACCGCACCGCTGCTGGATCTGCGGGACCGGGCGGGCTGGAGCGCCGACGCGGCCCCGAAACTGGCCAAAATGTCTGCGCTGGCCGCGGAGGCCATGCTGCCTGCCTCTCCCGAGCGGACTCTCGACGTAGTCTCGGAGGGTCTGTGCCTGATCCTCGGCCCGGCGGATGTGGCGCTGGAGGCGGCGGACCAGCTGGCGCCGCATCTGGGCGTGACCGTGTTGCTGGACGAGACCGAGACGGTGCCCGACAGCCGCGCCTTTGACGTGGTTACCGGCAGGCTGCGGCAGGCGCAGGGGGCGCTGGGGCAGTTCCGCGTGACCATCGACGCGCTGCGGCAGGTGGAGCCCGGCGGGCGCGGTGCGCTCACGCTGGGAGAGCCGCGGGATGGCGGCGTTTCGGAATGCGACCTGATCGTCGATCTGCGCCGCGCGCCGCCGCTGTTCCCGGCGCATGAAAAGCGCGAGGGGTACCTGCGCGCCGACCCGAACCGCCCGCAGGCGGTGGCGGCGGCGGTGATGGCGGCCTCGCACATGGTCGGGACCTTCGAGAAACCGCTCTACGTGCGGACCGAGGCGCTGCTCTGCGCCCATTCGCGGGCCGGGCAGACGGGCTGCACCAGCTGCCTCGACCTGTGCCCGACCGGGGCGATCCTGCCCGACGGGGACCACGTGAAGGTGGACCCGATGATCTGCGCGGGCTGCGGGGCCTGTTCGTCGGTCTGCCCCTCCGGGGCGATCAGCTACGACGCGCCGCCCGTGGACATGACCTTTCGCCGTGTCCAGGTGCTGGCCAAGGCCTTCCTATCGGCAGGTGGTGTCGCGCCGCGCCTGCTGGTGCACGACGCCCACGGGGCCGAGATGATCCGCCTTTCGGCCCGCCACGGCGATGGGCTGCCTGCCGACGTGATCCCGATGGAGATGGCGGCCATCGGTGCCTTTGGCCATGCCGAGACGGTTGCGGCGCTGGCGGCCGGTTTTGCCTCGGTCACGCTGTTGCCCGGGCCGGGCGCGGACCGGCCCGCACTGGAGGCGCAGGTGGCGCTGTCGAGCTCCATCGCAGGTGCGGGCAAGGTCGCCCTGCTCGACACGCCGGATCCGGAGGCGATGTCGGCGGCGCTTTATTCCGAGAAGGCGCCGGCCCCCGTTGCGAGCCCGGTGCGTCCGATGGGGACGCGCCGGCAGATCACCCGGCAGGCCGCCCGTGCGCTGCACCCGGAGGCGGAGGCGCTGACCCTGCTCGAAGGGGCGCCCTATGGCGCCGTGCTGGTGAACACCGACGCCTGTACGCTCTGCCTGTCCTGTGTCTCGCTCTGCCCCTCGGGCGCGCTGGGGGACAACCCGGACCTGCCGCAACTGCGGTTCCAGGAGGATGCCTGTCTGCAATGCGGGCTCTGCGCCAATGTCTGCCCCGAGGATGCGATCACCTACGAGCCGCGCCTGCTGCTGACCGAGGCCGCGCTGGAACAGCGGGTGCTGCACGAGGAGGAACCGTTTGCCTGTGTCGAATGCGGCAAGCTGTTCGGCGTGAAATCGACCGTGGAGCGGATCACCGAGAAGCTGCAATCGCATGCGATGTTCAGCGGCGAGCGGCTGCGGATGATCCAGATGTGCGACGACTGCAGGGTGAACGCGCAGTTCCACTCCGAGAACAATCCCTTTGCGCAGGGCGAGCCGCGCCGCCCGCGCACCACCGACGATTACCTGAGCAAGCGGCGCGATCACTGAGCGCCGGAGGAGGACCCGATGAGCGACGATTTCAACATGTCCATGCGCAAGTTCCTGAAGCAGGTGGGCGTCACCTCGCAGCAGGCCATCGAAGAGGCCATGCGCGGGGCGGACAGCGCCGGCAAGAGCTACAAGGTCAAGGCCGTGCTGACCATCGAGGAACTGGGCCTGACCCACGAGGTCGATGGCGAGATCAAGGGACAGGAGTAGGACTTGCCTGCCACGAGGGAGACGGTTCAGGCCGTCCTGAAGACCATTGCCGACCCGGTCGCGGGCGGTGACATCATGGCGAGCGGTGTGGTCCGTGCGCTGAACGTCGATGCGGCGGGCGCGGTGCGCTTCGTCATGGAGATCCCGCCGAGCCAGGGGGCGACCTATACGGCGGTGAAGGATCGGGCCGAGGCGGCGTTGAAGCAGGCCGAGGGCGTGTCCTCGGTCGCGATCGTGCTGACCGGGCACACCGACAAGGCGCCGCCGCCCGACCTCAAGGCGCGCAGGGCAGAGCCGCAGGGGCCGCAGCCGATCCCTGGGGTGAACCGGATCGTCGCCATCGCCAGTGGCAAGGGCGGCGTGGGGAAATCCACCGTCGCCTCGAATCTTGCCTGCGCGCTGGCGCAGCAGGGGCGCCGCGTCGGGCTGCTGGATGCCGATGTCTACGGGCCGAGCCAGCCACGGATGCTGGGGGTCTCGGGGCGGCCAGCGAGCCCGGATGGCAAGACCATCCTGCCGTTGCGCAACCACGGGGTCACCCTGATGTCGATGGGGCTGATGACCAACGACGACCAGGCGGTCGTGTGGCGCGGGCCGATGCTGATGGGGGCGCTGCAACAGATGATGTTCCAGGTGCAGTGGGGCGCGCTCGACGTGCTGCTGGTGGACCTGCCGCCCGGCACCGGCGACGTGCAGATGACGCTGAGCCAGAAGGCGAAGGTGGACGGTGCGATTGTTGTCTCGACCCCGCAGGACGTGGCGCTGATAGATGCCCGCAAGGGGATCGACATGTTCAAACAGCTGCACGTGCCGCTGCTGGGGATGATCGAGAACATGTCGACCCACATCTGTTCCAATTGCGGGCACGAGGAACATGTCTTTGGTCACGGCGGCGTGGCGGCAGAGGCGGCAAAGCTGGGTGTTCCGCTGCTGGCCGAGGTGCCGCTCGATCTGCAGATCCGGCTGGCCTCGGACGGTGGCGCGCCGGTGGTGGTGAGCCAGCCCGACAGCGCGCAGGCCCGGGCCTTTCACGATATCGCCGGGGGACTGGTGGCGCGGGGGGTGGCATGAGCGGGGCGCAGGAGCTTGCCTTCCCGCCGCTGCTCTGGGGCGAGGAGGTGACGAGCGACGCCTTCGACCACGCCTGCCAGCGGGCCCTGCTGGGCTGCGATGCGGGGCTGGTGGCCTACCGCATCGGCGCGGACGTGCTGGAGGGGGCGCTGGTGTTTGCGCCGGAGGTCCCGCTGCGGCAGGCCATGGCGATGCTGCCGGTCTGCGGTGTCGGGTTCCAGAACGCCCTTGGTGTGATGGCGCCGCCGGAGGTGTCGGTGCACCTCGACTGGGACGGCGGGATCCGCGTCAACGGTGCCGCCTGCGGGCGCTTCCGTTGCATGGCGGCAACCCCGGACCCGGAGGCGGTGCCGGACTGGCTGGTGGTCGGGTTCTCGCTGCCGCTGATCCCTGAAAGCGACCGGCCGGGCGACACGCCGGATCAGACCTCGCTCTATGCCGAGGGCTGCGCCGAGGTGTCGCCGCCCGCATTGCTCGAGGCGTGGGCGCGGCACAGCCTGAACTGGATCAACCGCTGGGAGGACGAGGGCGGTCGCGCCCTGCATTCCGAGTGGCGCGGGCTGGCGCAGGGGCTGGGTGAGGATGTGGTACGTGATGGACGGGAGGGCACCTTCCTTGGCGTGGACGAGGACTTTGGTATGCTGCTCCGAGATGGCGAGACGACCCACGTGATCCCGCTGACCACCCTGCTGGAGCCCGCCCCATGAAACTGGCCCGTGCGATACATTTCGACGAGAGTGACACCCGCGTCTTTGCCTCTCCCGCGCGCACCGGCGAGTGGTGCATCTCGGGCGGGTTCAAGTTCTCGGACTGGACCGAGGGTGACCTCGAAGGCAAGGCGCGGCAAGCCTTTGCCAACGGCTGGCTCGGGCTCGAGACCTTCGGGCGGGTAACCTTCGTGGCGGTGACCGTCGCGGAGGCCTCGGAGGTCGAAGCGCTGACCGGGCGCCTGGCCGAGCATTTCGTGACCTACTACGGTGCCCCCTCGGTCGAGGCGGCGCGACCGGTGGCAGAGGAGGAAATGGCGCAGATGGTGGAGCTGTGCGAAGACCATGCGCCCAACACGCTGCTGACCGTCGCGCGCGAACTGTCCGGCGCAGGCGTCCGCGAGGCCTATCGGGTGATCGAAGTCAGCGATGCGGGTCTGGACCAGCTCGCGGTGCACGGCTCGCTGGACGAGCCGCACCAGCACTGATCTGCGCGGTCCGGTGGTCCGTATCGTGCAAGGTTCGGGAACAGGGGCGGGGGCGGCCCGATGACCAGCGTCCGCCTGCGCCTGCTGATCCTTGCGCTTGCGCCGATGGTCCTCTTGATGCCGCTGCTGCTGTTGCTGGGCATGACCCGATGGACCGGTGACTATAACAAGCTGCTGGTGGCCAACGTGCAGAGCGACCTGCGCATCGCCGAGCAGTACCTGTTGCAACTGATGAGCCGGACCGGCGAGGAACTGGGCGGGGTTGCCGGATCGGTGGCCTTTGCCGGTTCCTTTGCGGACGGTCATCCCGACGAGGCGTTCCTGCAGGGCAAGCGCGCGGCGCTGGGGTTGGATTTTCTCTACTACCTGCCTGACCCGGAGATCACCGAAGGGGATGCGCGCTGGCCGGTGATCGGCGCCGCGCGGGAGGGACGGCCCGGAACCGCGATCGACATCTTTCCGCCCGAGGTTCTGGCCGCGCTGCCCGGCGGGCTCGATACCCGAGCGCGGATTGACCTGATCGAGACCAAGGCCGCCGTGCCCACGGACCGTGAAGTGGAGGATCGCGGCATGGTGGTCCATTCCGCCAGCCCGGTGACCCTGCCCGGTCATGAGGGGGTGCTGGTGGGGGGTATCCTGCTGAACGGGAACCTCGGGTTCATCGACGCGATCAACTCGCTGGTCTATCTCAATCCGGTCACCGGGGGGGCGCGGCAGGGCACCGCCACGCTGTTCCTCGATGACGTTCGCATCTCGACCAACGTGCGGCTGTTCGAGGATGTACGCGCGCTCGGCACGCGGGTCTCGGCCTCGGTCCGGCGCGCGGTGCTGGACGAGGGGCGGACATGGCTCGACCGGGCCTTCGTGGTGAATGACTGGTACATTTCGGGGTATCTGCCGCTGCGCGACAGTTTCGGACAGCGGGTGGGGATGCTCTATGTCGGCTTTCTGGAGGCGCCCTTTGCCGAGGCCAAGCGCGCCGCCTACCTCTGGATGATGGCCGCCTTTGCAGGGGTCATGGCGCTGTCGGTGCCGGTGTTCCTGTGGATGGCCAAGGGGATCTTCGCACCGCTGGAGCGGATGACCCAGACCATGCGGCGGGTCGGACGCGGTAACCTTGCCGCGCGCATCGGCCCGGTGGGGGCACGCGACGAGATCGGGCAGGTGGCGGCGCATCTCGACGGGCTGCTGGACCAGGTACAGAACCGCGACCTCAAGCTGCGCGCATGGGCCGAGGAACTGGAAGATCGGGTGGACCGGAGGACGGCCGAGCTGCGCGAGGCCAATGCCAAGCTGGAAGAAACCTTCCGCCAGCTGGTGATGAGCGAGAAGCTTGCCTCGATCGGTGAGATCACGGCGGGGGTGGCGCACGAGATCAACAACCCGATGGCGGTGATCCAGGGCAACGTGGACGTGATCCGCATGGAACTGGGCGAGGAGGCCGCGCGGGTGGGAACGGAACTCGGGCTGATCGACCGGCAGGTGATGCGGATGGAGGCCATCGTCGGCAAGCTGCTGAAGTTCGCCCGGCCCTCGGAGTTCTCGGACTATGCGGGGGCGATCCAGCTGGGGCCGGTGGTGGAGGACTCGCTCCTGCTGGTGGAGCATGCCCTGAACAAGGGGAAGATCGCGGTGGAGACCACGCTGCCCGAGGTGCCGCCCGTGGCCATGGACGCGGGCGAGATGCAGCAGGTGGTGATCAACCTAATCCTGAACGCGGCGCAGGCGATGGGGCAGGAGGGACGGCTTTCGCTGGCGCTGAAGCGCGAGGTGCGGGACGGGGTCGATGGTGTGGCGCTGGAGGTGCGGGACAGCGGTCCGGGGATCGCGTCAGAGAACCTGTCGTCGCTGTTCGATCCGTTCTTTACCACTCGGCGGGGCGAGGGAACCGGGCTGGGCCTGTCGATCTCGCAGAGCATCGTGCAGGGCGGCGGCGGGCTGATCAGCGCGGCCAATGCCGAGGGGGGCGGCGCGGTGTTCACCGTGTGGCTCCCGGTCGCGGCCGCCTGAGACACGGGCAGGATTTACAGGCGGCGGAGAGGAACCTATCACGATGGGCATGGACTGGGATCAGGAACTCGATGCGCGGGGGCTGCTCTGCCCGCTGCCGGTGCTGAAGGCGCGCAAGCGGCTGCAGGGGATGACCCGTGGCCAGGTGCTGCGGATGCTGGCGACCGATCCGGCGGCGGTGATCGACGTGCCCCATTTCTGCAACGAGGCCGGTCACGCGCTGGCGGGCACCGCCGACGAGGGCGAGGCGCAGGTCTACCTGATCCGCAAGGGATAGCGCTCAGGTCAGCCCGAAAGAGGCGTAGGGAATGTACCGCACCGGGGTGCCGGGGGCG
>ENA-OWNT01005334-OWNT01005334.1-seawater-metagenome-genome-assembly--contig:-NODE-5334-length-10651-cov-3.753357_pt1 | contig 10651 bp, 10 predicted proteins | sample MGYA00238136_ERZ651165 | MGnify/ENA primary metagenome ERZ651165 (study PRJEB26861, sample SAMN08777766) | seawater metagenome | isolation source: coastal seawater | place: USA: Florida | collected...
GACAACGACGACCGACAACGAACAGCGACGACGACGACGACGACAAACGGCAACGATGTGCTTCGTCTGAAACGGCACTGCATCCCACAGTCACTCAGTTGGTGACCGTGAGTGACTGTGGGTGACTCTGCCTGACTGACGGAGTTGGACGATTGAGGGAAGCTATGGTTGTTGTTTTGAATAATGTAAATTGTCGAAAGAAGGAATGTATAGTGGTTCACAGAAACTGTTCAAATTTCATGTAAGTGTACAACGGTTACGAATGTTTTAGTATCTCTCGGTGGAATCAAATGAACATTCCTCGAATACCAAATTACGAAAACACAAAACGATCGTAAAACCACAAACTCCAAAAATTACTAAACTCCTCATTATAATGGTACATATATCGACTCTACAATTTCCTAATGGTTCATACATCGACTATTAACCTACAATTCCATGTGGTACATGCAACGACCATAAACATTTCTTACGGCCTTACGGTTCATACACCGACTCTTACTGCTTTGGACTGAGTGACAGTGCGTGACAGTGAGTCAAGCAGTGAGTAGTGGTTCCGTTAGAGTCTGGTCCGCCGCCGTGACACGCTCGTTCGTTGTTGGCGCGCGACAGTGAGTGCTTCGTGGCGCCAACTCACTCACTCACTCACAGCCACTCACTCTCACTCACTCACTCACAGCCACTCACTATCAGTCAGTCCGTCACTGCACTGCTTCCTTCCTTCCTTCCTTCCTTCCTTCGTCGGCAGTGAGTGCACTGACGACGTCTCTGCGCTGCGCTGCGTTCGTTCGTTCGTTCGTTCGTTCGTTCGTTCGCTCTCAGTCACTGTCGCAGTGTTCGCAGTTCGCAGTTCGCAGTTCCCCGTCGACGACTTTCGACCTTCGACTTTCGGCTGTCGACCTTCGACCTTCGACCTTCGACCTTCGACGGCGTTGTCGGCGACTGCGGACTGCGGCGCCTTCGTTGGTCGTCGTTGTTGTTCGATGTCGTTCGTCGTTCGTTGTTCGAAATAAAGTGTTTGCTTGTCTGTCGTTCGTCGTCCGTCGTTCGTCCGTCGTTGTTGCCTTCGTCGTCGATTTCATCGTTGTTGCCTTCTGTGCCTGCCTTTGGTCGTCGCATTTCGCTTTCGTTGTTGTTGTCGTCGTTGTAGTCGTTGCCGTCGCCGTTGTTGTTGTCGATGCCTTAATGCCTTCTCTTTGCCTTTAGTCGCTGTTATTTGTTGCTGTGACTGTCGTTCTTATTGTTCATGGTCGTCGTCATTGATCATCTGTGGTGTCGCTTTCGTTGTCGTCGTTTCAACTTTGTGATGGTGACTGCGAAGGCACACAACCTCTTCAACATTGACGTGGCGTCGTGGTGCGACAGTGTGACCCCGTGTCGCAACACAACGGGGCGTGGAATACCCTCGAACGCCTGACAGTGGTGTGGAGGTCTTGCAGTGGCGATACTCGAGGTGGAGCGAGTGGAGGAAGTTAGTTGGACTTGCTGTGATCACCACACAGGACGGGGACAACAACACTCCGTTCTTGCTTCCCGTTAAGGGCCCACGAGCCGCATTTTCTCGTTTGCCTTCACGAATTTGCAACGCATTTTGCAGGCGTTGTTTTCTCTCGCTCACAGGAAGGGAGGAGCCTGCTCTGAGCTTGGGGCGAACTGCCAAATTCCGCGGGGTCTGCCGGGACCACAACACGGCCTCTCTTGCACACGTCATCATGCCAGCAAGTGCTGCAGCAGCGGGAGTAGCCGCAGCAGGAACGACTGCAGCTTCGCCAGCGGCTTCGTCATCCTCTTCTGCCGCACGTGGCAGCAGCGGAGCGAGATCGCGGGCAGGGTCCAGCTCCCCAGCACGACGCAGCGCAACCACTCCTCCAAACTCAGACGGAGCTACGTCGAGTCCCGCCAACGGGGCAACTCGTAAGCGCAAGCGAAAAGGAATTATAAAACGATTGCGTATGGAGCTTGGGCAACTGATGACAACCACCTGCCCAGGCATCGTTGCCTTCCCCACTGCTGACATCCATGAGTGGACCGGAACAATCGAGGGACCTCCAGACTCGGTGTACAGCGGCCTTAGTTTTTCTATTAGCATCATCTTCACCGATGAATACCCATACTCGCCGCCAAAAGTGAGGTTCACGACCTCTATATTCCACCCCAACGTGGATTCCAATGGCCAGATCTGTCTGGATGTGCTAAAAAATATGTGGTCCCCAGCGTTGACGATCACAACAGTGTTGCTGTCCGTTCAAGCCCTCCTTGCTCAACCGAACACGGCCGACCCGCTGAACCAAGATGCAGCCCGGCTGTGGAGCGCTCAAGAACAATTTCGTGAGACAGTGTTGCGATATACACCAATGAGCAGCACCGCTGTTGCGCCATGACGCACATTTTTCCTTCGGCAAAGGCGGACATACGTGTTGTCGTTGTGTTGCGAACGATGACCGTGGCGACTGTCACACATTAGTTTTACGTTATAATAAATGCAAGCCACATCTCTTGTTGCGTTGCGTTACAATTTGAGTTCAATTTTTTTGTGCGTCTCAGTCTGCTAATCCTCCAGCAGAGAACACGGAACTTCTCTCTGAAATAAATATGGTGATAACAACAGCAGTTGGCGTTGCTACCAACGCCGCGGATGGATCGTTTTCACAATTTTATGCTCTGGAATCCAGGTCACATGCATGAGAACTTCACATTGGATCACCGCTGATAGCAGAACGACAAAATCGCATGATGGACCGGACGTTGACAAACGGCTGGCGTCACACAATATTATTTGTTCGGCACCTCAAGCACGACCTGACACCAAAACAAGCCCTTTTCAACTTTGCCTGCGGATCTCAGTGTTCTGACCGTGGCTGTTGTTGGTCAGAGGATGGCTGACGGTTCGTGGCGTATGCAGAATGCGTTGCAAGCACGTGCATGCGAATGTCATGCTGCATGCGCCACGCGACGGGACTCAACAACCCGCCTTCCACTTTCCACACGCAACGACCGTCCCTCGAGCGAGACAAGGTGTCTCCATGCAACGTCCAAGAGTTAGTCGCAGTCGCAGCAACAACAAATAGCGTGAGTGAGTGTCGAAGCTTTTGAACATCGAAATCGCAGCAGTCAGTCGTTGCGCTGGTGCGCTGGCGTGCCTTCGCACAGTCCCTCAATGAACACAGAACCAACAGTTCGTTCGTTCGTTGTTCGTTCGTTCGTTCGTCGTTCGTTCGTTCGTTCGTTTGAACTGTCCGTCAGTCGGCTGCCTCGTCGTTGTGTTTCGTCTGCCTTGTGTCTGTGTCCATGTCGGACGGACAACATAGTGACCAACCAAACAATGCGTGCGGAAGCGTCCCTGGCGATGCGTGCACGTGCGGTGTGCGTGCTTGTGGGTGTTGCGTGCGCGGACGCTGCGGATGCGTGCTGGCTTTGATGGATGTTCAGTATTTGAATTCAGCAGATGCGCTCACAACATTAACGGCGAACCTCTCTTCGACAGCGAGGAGTGCACTTGCTGACGTCGATCAGGGTTGGCGACAAACCGTTTGGATGTGGAGCCACCAACCAAAGATCGTGGTAATGTGAAGCGGAGTGGGGCACAACCACACGAAGCGACAATACTGAAGAGTCGTGGTTGGTGTTGTCGTTGTGGGATGGTCATGCTGCTGCCATGGTTGGGCGGTGGAGTGCGAGAGTGATAGTCGCTTCACAATGACGCCTTTGGACGGGGAGTGTTTCGTTTCTACGGTGGTCTTTAGTTTTGTAGTGCAACAAAATAATGGGATAAACCTGTTCCAACGCAGTGATCGGTGCGCTATTCAGTTCGACGAACTTGAACGAAAGACTGCCGCAGCCACCACTCTAGCACGTGAACCGGACGCGCTTGGAGTGCGCGGCCATGTGGGGTAGTTTTCAAAAACTCGCCTCAAAGGCGCTTTCTGCCTTGCCGTCGAAGGAAGAACTGCTTCGCGAAGTCGAGAAGGTCAAAGTATTCGGCGACTTAGATTCTCTGAAGGACTCACCAGAGCAGCAAGCTGCGGATCAGCGCCGCCAGCATGCCCGTGACCTTGGAATTACGTTCGCCACTGATCGATTGCTATTGATGGGTCGCCCTCACGCGGCATCAACAAGGGCGGGGCGGGTGAACCTGGACAGCGTCGCAACGTTCTTTCATGATCACTTTCAGGGCAAATTCATGGTGTGGAATCTCAGCAAGTACACCTACGACTACGGTCGCTTGGACGATCAGGTCATCGCTTACGACATCAAGTCACACCCAGTACCACCTCTAGGTTTGCTGGTCAAGGTTTGCATGAGCATTCACAGCTGGTTGAAGGAGGATCCATCCAACGTTGCGGTCATCCACTGTCGCGACGGCCGCGTTTGCACAACGGCTGTTGCGGCGTGCTACCTCGCTTGGTCCGCTGAATTCTCGGACACGGGACGGGCCTTCGCTCACATTTGTGAACGCAGAGCCCAGTCCGCTCGACGGTTATCAACGGCCGCAGAACTGGCTGTGCCTTCCAGCCATCGCTACATGAGATATTTTAATAGTATCCTCAGTGGCGTGCGCCCGTCCGGAAACATGTTGATACTGAATCGTATCATCGTCCATGGGTTGCCTGCCCTGGACGGCGACGGGTCCACGACATTGAACGTCACCGTCCACAAAAGTGGAACAAAATTGTACGACCACGAGCTGCTGGCAGATGTTAGTGATGCCGATAATGCTGTCGGCGATGCGTTCGGCGCAACCACTTTGCCCAAACACCTGGCGAAGGAAGGCGCTCTCAAGTTCGACGTCCGGGTGCCGTTGCAAGGCGACATTGTCGTAGAATTTTGGCATGTGCCGAGGACAGCCGCATCACGTGGCGATGTCACTGGGGAGATACCGACCGTAGCTCCTAGGGTGATCTTCAGCTGTGCATTCCACACTGGATACGTTGTCGACAACGTGCTATCTCTCCCTCGCGAAGAGTTGGACATGTTCCACAGTGCTGTTGATGCAGCAGTTGCTGGTTCAGCTGGGGGCCATGGTAGCTCTGCAGCAAAAGGCGAGCTTCCAACTCGCTCTGCCAGTGAAGTAGATTCTCGGTTCGGAGAGGATTTTGCCCTTGATTTGATTTTCTCCAGTGTCGAAGATTCGAGAGTATGTCGACTGCTGGACTGTTCACACGTTATGCTGCCGCTCTGACTTGCGTTCTGTTGCCAATGAAATCCATTTGCAGGCTCAACTACGACGTATCAGCACAGGTACACCCCGAACGGAAGGATCTGTGGAAGTGCAGGCGATGGATCTTAGCGCCTTTGAGTCCATGATTGGAGAGCACTCCAACTTCTGGGATGAGATTCCGAAACGACGAGCGGACTGCGCAAGCACGTTGCCCGAAAGAGAAGCCTCCAAGCAACCTGACGACACGCATTTGAAATTGGGACCCACGCAGCTCGAAGATGCAAATTTGGCGAACCAAACGCCGAAAGTTCAACGTCGGCAGGCGGAGATTCACATCGAGGACTCGATGTTTTCTGATAGCTCGGAGCCCGAAGACAATGATGAGGGGGCCACTCTCGTGGATCCACCAAGTGCTGACTCCGACAACTGTAGCGTTGAGGACAAACTGTCAGACACTGGCAATACTACCCCGTCCGACGGACCACGAGCGAGCACAACGGACGACGTCGCAGTGGCGCGACGACGTGGAAGCGCCACCGTAGCGGATCAACCTCGATCCCCACGTGATGTTGATGAACTAGATATTTCACCCATACGAATGCCAACGTCCATTGATGGCTCGAATGATGAGCACATCAACACCAATGAAAGTCAAACCACAACAACAGGACATGGTGAGCACGGCGTTGCGCCGAAGACGCCCATTCCAGCGAATGTCGCAGCCGCGGATGCTACCAATGGCGACGATTCACCTTTTGACTTGGAAGGTATGAACGCAGAGCTCGCCGCATTGGGCTTGGACATCGGTATGGACTCCACAGGTTTGGCTGGCTCGTTGTACCTGATTGTTGTACTTTCTTACATCTCATTCGGCTACGATATTGACTTTGTTCTGCACGTGTGCTTTGTGAACTTGGTGGTTGCCATGAAGCGGAAGGGGACAGCCCCAATTTAGCGAAATCGTTGCATGGCGTGGATACTGACGAGGTGTTCGTTACGGTCGAAGAAGCCGCTGCAGCTGCCGCTCAGGAAGGAGAAGAGCATGGTGACGAAGATGACGACGATGACTTCGAAGACTTAGAAAACTACCTCGCAACGCTCGAGTCCTGAAGGAGAGCAATCAATAAAATATTTTACTGTCGAAGATGCAATCACTATCTAGTGGCTTGCTTGAAAAGGCACTTGCTCGTCGACGGAATTGAGTTGGTTCTAAAATGCCGCCATGTTCGTCTTCGAGTCCAACTTTTTCTCCTCTGAGCTGCCGTAAACCTGCGAATGACGCGACCAAAAAAACATCTCAGACAATAATCTACACACGACACGGACCGCGATAGTTGCTTACCGGGGAATAATCCTGCCCCAAGTTCACGAAGTACTTCCCACTAGCAAGTTTGGCACGATTGATATCTGCACCGACGTTCGTTGAGTGATGTCCTGGCACAGGAACACAAGAAAACGGGTGTAAAGGGCTTGCCACGCAAAACAAGCCACCCCAAACAAAGCAAGTGCTTCATCAGGACAAGATTGGAAACCCACCTACGAACTCTAAATGCAGTGCATGCACCGCGCGCTTGCAGTCGGCACTGTCAACCACGACACAAATGCTATCTTCAGACTTTCTAATGTTGTGCGGTATAGAGTTCGGAATGCCATGCTTCCGAAGCCGGGAACGCAGTTTTGGCAACAAAGTGCGCGACTTGGCAATGCCCGTGCCAACGAGGGTTACGAAGCTGAGGTTGCGACGTCCTGACGGAGTTGTTGAGGTTGCTGCGGATGCTGTGGTCGATGCTTCCTCGTTTCCTATAACGGACGATGATGACGCCACAAGGCCGGCAACCTGTGCCTGCAGGTTCTGCAACCGCAGATGAAACCCTTCTGGGTGGGTTTCGAGGATTTTTTCGCGTTGAATGCGGCTGGCTTCTCGCAAAAAGTCTTGGTAGCTGTGTTGGATTGTGGCAATCGAAACATCTTTGTCGGGTTCGTCACCGTGAGTCATTGTGGGCTTCGGCACCGTTACGGAGGTGCCGTACTTCTGCTCGTACGCATCCACAGACCTATCACATGTAATTCGCGAGACATACATAGAAACACGTGAATGAACACTGATACTGGTTCAGATGGACTGGGGACGGGGGCTTGAAAAACGTGCTCGCAGGCAGCGCGTGGCGGTGTCGTACATTGAAGTGATAGATATCACTGGCTGCGACAAATCGATGTCTGCCCCGGCTATGATTTTGGTCCCTGGATGTGAGTGGTCGTAATTGTTTTTCACAAATATTGGGATCGATTTGCGGATGGCCGGGAAAACCGTCGACGGGTGCAGCACCTTCTTCCCGAAGTGTGCCAACTCCGCAGCTATGTCGTAACTCATCACCGGAATGGTGACAGTCGGTTCTGCATCGTGTACGATGCCTATCCACCTGTTCGCGAGAAGCCAGACAACAAGCACACGCAGACATTGAGTGGGGGTGATGGGTGAACAGTGTGCCGTCGGCGCCTCGTACCCTGGTTGCCACTCGTCCAACCACCCATCTTCAGTTTGCGTGTATTCGACCTTGTACAAGTTGATTTCGTCGGCATTCAACGCATATCCCACCACAGCCGCTGTCAGGTCGGTCCCCCCGCGGCCTAGCGTCATCAGCTTCCCGTCCGTGTTTCTGCCGAAGTACCCAGATACCATGGGAATTTTGCCCTCGGCAAGGAGTGGTTTCAAGTTGGCGTCCACTTTGATTTGTGTCTCGTCTAGCAATGGCTCCGCGTTTGAAGATTCGTCTGTTGTAACGAGTATCTTCACAGGTAAATGACACAAAGAAGGTGTGAAGGACATGTGGGCTCGTGCATCTGTTGCGTCGGTGGGGTGCTGAGCAAGTGGGTGGGCTCTTCGCGTACCTCGTCGCTCTCGCACAGTGCAGAGGGCAATCCAAGCTCCTTGCAATGCGCGTCGATGAGTTTGATACTGAGCCGCTCTCCCAAGTGAGCCACGCAGTCACGGTCGTAGGCCGTGGCGTGCTGTGCTTCTGCAACCCGTTGCAGCGTCGCATCGAAGTACCTAAGCACAATACATCAGCATCGAAGTTCACGCCGTTGCTGGATATTGCACACCCGGCAGCGAGCTGTGTGTGGTGGAGCACTACAAGGGGCTGCAGAGATCCATGGTGCGCATGCATGGTTCTTACTGTTGTAATCTCGCGTCAATCCAGTCAAGAGACTCCTCCACATTGCCGTTATCGACCAGCAGGTCCCTCGCTGTGCGGGCATGCAGGTCCCAGATGCTGTTACGGGCGGCTGCCACTCCGTCAGCATCATCAACACGTGCAGACTGAATTGCGTTCAGGAGACGGTCTGTGACTGCGAACATGGCACTAAAAACACCGACGCATTTGTGTCCGGCGTCATGTTGTTCGGTGAAGTACTGTCCCAGGCGACGATAAGCGGCAGCATTGCCACAGCTGGAGCCCCCAAATTTACTCACGATGAGTCTGCTTGACGCCATGGCGCGGGCAGACAGAGTGAGAGAGTGGGGAGCAGCCCTCGAAGGTGAATGAGTGACAACACCTCGCGTGGAAAGAAAGAAAGAAAGTAAAAAATGAATGGTAGCTGAAGTGACAAGGGTGAACAAATAAGAAGCTAGAACGTACTCCCAACCTCCAACGGCACGTTTGGCGTCCTTGGCGGCGTCGTTACAGCCTGTCTCACTCTACTGCAATCGCCATTCAATTCCAGCCTCCACCGTCCAGGTCCCACTCCCGTACATTCTCACAAACACACCTACATGATGTAGTAAGGTCGTTCTTGCGGTACCCAGGCTGTGGTTGTGTTTGAAATAAACAAGTAAATGGTGCATGGACGCACACCGTTGATGACGGGCGGTTGCACGGAGCCCCACACTCCGCACACTCCACACACACACACACTGACTTGGACACCCCACCTCCCACCTCCCACGACACAACAACGACGACAACGACACCATCATCAACAACAAGAACAATGCCTGTCGTCCAGGATGGTAAAGGGAACGACACTGTCGCCGCTTGATGGGAGTGAAAGGGGTCTTTCTGCGCGTCGTCCTCGGTAGTAGTCTACTCGGTTTCCGTAGTCATTCATTGCTTTGATAACTTTAGTTACAACAACAACAACAACAACAACAACAACAACAACAACAACAACAACAAGACACACTGTCCATGGCCAGTCGAGTGGGGGAGCGGGGTTGTCCGTCGGGTCCGTCGGGTCCGTGGGGTCCGTCCGCTTTCATTTCCTTTTTGTCTTATGGTCTTATCGGTTATCGGCGCACCAGGCGTGTCATCACGCAACAACAACAAACACGCAGCACGCAACGCATACGTGCGTACGTGGGGGGGAATCCAAACTGCCGCCACCCAACCACCAACCAACCAACCAACCAACCAACCAACCAACCAACGAACAAACGAACGAACGAACCGCGGGCGATCGATCGATGGCGTGCGCCGACTGCGGGGGACACTCACTCACTCACCCGCTCTCCCCCGTACAACAACACAACAACACAAAAGTACTATTATCTATATACGAGACTTTCACTGTTTCTACCCATATACAGCTATGCGAAAACGTGGAATTGTAATTGTAGATACATAGACGTGTAGACGTGGTTATTGCCGAGTGGAGCGGAGCTGGGTATCTATGTTTGACATTAAAGTTGTATTCCCGCACACACCGCTATGCAAAAACGTGGAATGTCAATTGTAGATACATACCCACGCTTTTCAGGAACTGCGTTATCTATATCTGATACTTTTACCGCATTACCCCACAGCGTTCTGTGCAGAACCGTGAAATCGCGGTTGTAGATACCATGACATGGTCATTATGTGGTGGCATAGCGTTGGGTGTTTGAACACCCAGTAATCCATTCGAGCGCAAGACCACTGGGTGTATGAACACCCACACATCCACCCCGCTCTTCCAAAGCAATGGGTGGTCATACACCCAGTACTCAGTTTAGTTCACGAGCTTTGGGTGTATGAGCACCCAGACACATAAACGTTCCACTCAACCTCACTGGGTGGTTAGGCACCCAGTATTGAACGGAATATCGTACACTGGGTGTTTGAGAACCCACCATAGCAGGCCAGCACCAGCGGTGAGTGAGTGAGTGCGCCAGCGTGTTGAGCGTTCGTTCGTTCGTTGTTCGTTGGCGAGCTGGGCTTCACGGAGTCGACGACGTCGTCGTTGCGTTGTCGTCGTTGCGTTGTCGTTGGTCGTCGTTGCGTCGTCGTCGTTGCGTTGTCGTTGGTCATTGTTGGTCATTGTTGGTCGTTGTTGGTCGTTGGTAATCACTGTCATTGTTGGTCGTTGTTGGTCGTTGGTAGTCACTGTCATTGTTGGTCGTCGTTGGTCGTCGTTGGTCGTCGTTGGTCGTTCGTAGTCACTGTCATTGTTGGTCTTTGTTGGTCTTTGTTGGTCGTTGCGTCGTTGGTGCGGTGGTTGTATCGCAGCAGTGAC
>ENA-OWNT01005335-OWNT01005335.1-seawater-metagenome-genome-assembly--contig:-NODE-5335-length-10650-cov-3.816325_pt1 | contig 10650 bp, 9 predicted proteins | sample MGYA00238136_ERZ651165 | MGnify/ENA primary metagenome ERZ651165 (study PRJEB26861, sample SAMN08777766) | seawater metagenome | isolation source: coastal seawater | place: USA: Florida | collected...
AACGACTCACGACGAAGGACGAACGACTCACGACGAAGGACGAGCGACTCACGACGAACGACGAACGACGAACGACGAACGACGACGACGAAGATCCAAAAACTGCACCCAACCGACTTTCACCAACTCACCAACTCACGAACACCAACAACCAACAACCACCACGCAAACACACAAACACACACAACAGCAACAACAACATGTGTACACTACAACATTCCCACCTTTCCAACATTTCCCCAACACAACAACGAAGCAACGAACGAGAAACTGTACAACGAACTTTGGAACGAACTTTGGAACGAACGAACGAACGCACGAACTTTGGAACGAACGAACGAACTTTGGAACGAACTTTGGAACGAACGAACGAACGAACGAACGCACGTGAAACCTTCAAACCTCCGACCTCGTGGTCGGTGGCCGCGACGTCACGATGCCGCGAGCCGCGCAGCTTGCTTCCTTCACCACTTACACGTTCCCCGCGCGCCGCGTCATGACGCTTCCTCCCTCCCCCCGCCCCTCCTGCACGGCCGGCCGGCCGGGCGTCGGTTGAAGAATCAGGTGCTGCGTTGTGGTGGGTGGTGGTGTGTGAGGCAGGCGGCGTGTCAATGCGGGTGTACGGCATGCGGCCATGCGGTCGAGCGATTTCGCGCCATTGTGACCGCGGAGCCACCAACCGCACCGCGGTTGCGTTGACAAGCGCAACTACCCAGGTCTTGCGGGCCGCTGTGTTTCCTATTCGTGCTGCGGTCGAGGGCTGTAGGGCGGAGCTAAGCAACATGGCTCGGCAGAAATCTGCAAAGCGCCGTGAAAGTTTCTGCAAAAGAATTCAGAGCAACTAGTGCTGAAGAGGCCCTTGACACGTTTGTTTGTCGCACCGTTGTGTGGAAGAGATATAATGTTGGCACGTACCAAACATCTACTGAGGCACGGACGCACATGTGCGCGCTACCTCCATGCCTGCTCTGGCATATCCCATGTTCAACGAACAAACACTCACAGCCTGACGTCCCGGGCTTTTAGTGTGATCCCGAGTGAGGAGAACTTGAGGAAACTGTCTCGGAGAGAACTGCAAGCTGAGGCAAAGAAGTGTGGTATCAAGGTTTGTTATTGAACGTAGTGGTGAATTTTAGTGTGTTTGGAGTCAGCCGTTGTTCCAAACTTACAAGTTTTTATCTTTGCAACGGAAGGCAAATGCTAAATCAGAGACAATTATTCAAGCACTAAATCAGCAACGGGGCGAGTTTCAAGAAACGAGCACGGCACAGGACACTCCATCTTCGGCCTCCAGTGAGGCATTAGAGAGTGCTTCTACGAAAGCCACCCCACCACCGCCACCAACGGTGCGCGTTAGCGATCCACTCATCGTGCCGTTTCTGAAAGTCATGGAGCCATTTTTCGTGAAACAAGCCGAAGGTCACCAACGGCTGTTGGACATGTTTGATCAGGGACGTTGACGAGAGCGAAGCTTGTGCGCCAACGACATGCTGCGAAGGGAAACTTATTAGATCGCCGCATTGATGCCAATAATTAGTGTTAGGTTTATGTACATGACGGCCCATGCGGCGAGTTTGACGCTTTCTCAAGCTAGTATGAACTCTTGTTCACGGCTGCTCGAATACGGCTGCCGGCAAACTGCATTCTTGCGCTCAGCAGTTCTATTTTCTTGCCTTGCTTCGACGTGATTTCACACCGACTCACGCACTCCTCTCTGCCAAACTCTCTTCACAGTACTGCTGCCGTTGCGCCGTACCGGGGGAGATCCAAATAAAATATTCATATTTTGCGCACAGACAGCACATATGTCGTGACTCTTATTGTGTGCCACAGCACTGGTGATTGCTCACTCCGAACTGTTTTGGCGAGATGACGCACTGTGCCTGTGAGATTGTTACGTCGCCAACACATCGAGCATTAGCTGCGCTGATACAGAGACATCCTGGGTAATGTTCCTGCAATAGAATGTGACTCGAGTCTCGGATGGAAGTCCGTTCGAAGGCGTTTACGCCGCATCACACACCACACGTCACATCACTAGCAAGCACCACAGCCACACCACCACCACCGCAGTCACTCCACACATCACACCAACAGTGTCACGTTAGCTTGCACAACGTACTCTGCTGGTTCACAGATAGTGCGTGGTGAGCGGTGGGACGTTGGCGAGTGCAGAGTGCAGGGGGAGCGGAGAGCGGACAGTGAAAGGAAGCCAGCTGAGAGAAGCGCGCGAAGGCTGAAGGCTGAAGGCTGAAGGCTGAGGCTGAACGCGAGCGGGGAGTACGTACGGAGTGCACTCACCCACCCACTCACCCACTCACCCACTCACCCACCCGACAAAAGATACGTCGAACAACAAAGATACGAACGCGGATTCCATCGACGCGGGTGGCTCGGAGAGTTGGACTTTCGTGGTTTCGTTTGCTCCTGGAGTGTCTAAACGATGGGGGTACGAGGTAGGGGAGGTTGTTTACTCGAGTATCATATCATTGCATTGCTTTGTGTGCCGTGATGCATGTACGTGGATGAAGTGCAATGCCGGGCACATGCACGACACAGAGTTTACAGTTGCGGTTGCCGCGTGATGGAGCTAGTGAACTGCGCATGTGGGAGGCTAGTGTGTTATGGTGTTTAGTATAGCATTGAAAATTCGAATCCCTAGACCATGCCGAGACCACGACGCACACTGCCGTCACCCGGGAATCGCGGGCCGATGCCAGCGCTCGCCAAGAACGCGACACGGGATTGCTGACCGGGTCGCTGCTTGGTGTAGTTCACACGACAAATGGTTCGTGCATCGCTGAACGACAAAGCGTCCTGACGGACCGGTCCGTAAAGTTGCGCCCCGTAACATCTGTGTGCAACACACTACAACTCTACGAGTCTCAAGCAACATTGCGCTACAACTACAACTCAACAAAAATAAATAAACGCACATTTCACCGCGCGTTTGCGTTGTGCCCTTGACAACTCTGTGTGCGATCTTGACGTTGGCTGGAGAACCGACACTGAAACATTCAGTTGCCCACAACGATGGCGGGGCTTTCGTTCGCTGCAAAGGTCCTACTTCTCTCGCTGGGCATCGCAGGAGTCCTGGGAAAAATCCCTGCGTACTTCAATGGGCAAAACTACACCGAGGACATCCAGAACGTCGCCCGCGCACTGTCTTTTGCAGGCGCTGCATATGAGTCACCAACCGACGTTCGGGACTGGGCCTGCGGTGAGTGGTGTGTTCGCTTACCACCGTCAATGCGACCGTTCCTACCGGTGAGCGTCGTTCAACGACAATCAACTGTCCTGGGCAAGGACAAAGTCGCCGCATTTGCCGCGCAAGCAGGCGATGGAACACTAGTGGTGTCGTTCAAGGGAACGGGGGACACAGGAGAATGGTGGGACAACGTGAAAATTGGAACGCAAAACCTGGACTTGTATTTCAACACGTCAACCAACGGCGCACTTTCGAGTAAATTCGGAACTGTGGCCTCGTCTTGGCTGTCTCGCTTCCTGGACATTTACAACGATTTGAAGGCTATGCTGTCGGATGAAGTTGTCACCAACACACAGATCGAGCGCGTGATCATCACTGGACACTCGTTGGGAGGCGTACTTGCTACCTATCTTCTGTACCAGCTCATGTTCGAGCGTGACCTTGCCAGGTTGCCAGACGGCCACTTTCTGCTACGTTCGGATGTCACTGTAATGCTGGTGACCTTTGGCTCTCCACGTCCGGGGAAGAAAGACTTTGTGGCCGACTTCGTGGAAAAAATCGATCGCACTGCGGCGCGTGTCGTTTCGTATCGGCTTGTCAACCGTCTTGACCCTGTGCCGACGGTGCCCGTGAACGCCCTGGGATGGAGGCACATTCCTCAGGAGGTTTGGTACACAGAGAAGATAGAAAACTTTGACCCGTTGATATGGTTCGCGAAAGAGGATTTTTTCTGTGACCTTCCCTGTTGGGTTGGGGATGGTACCGATGCAACTTGTAGAGAACGTACCGAGCCTGGATTTTGGCCCTGGTCGCCGGCGCCGTCACCAAAAGTTATCGCAGAGGTCAACAAAAAATGCGACGGAACTAACGATGGTGACTGGTTTTATGGGGGCGATCCGCAGTGCATGTGCGAGTCAGAAATAGGAGACTACAAACGGTGCCGAGAATCAAACCCGGACTACGTGGATCAAGACCCACTGTGCCGCACGTTTGTTGCCAGCTTCAAGGCCTATCAACATGGGGTGGCGGAATATCTCCGGCAGTTCTATTATGTCAGATATGTGTATGATGATGTTGCAGCCACTGCCACAAATTGGGTTTCGCGTTGGTGGGCAACAACAACAGGCGCTGCCAACGATTCGAGCTGTGTGCCGGTTTACGATTACCCTTACGAAATCGTGAACAACAGCGAACCTACATCAGAACAAGAAGAAACTTTTGAAAAATTCATGTACAACATGACGAATTGGAACGGAACCGTCGTCACTGGTGACCCCACCTGCAATCCTTCGACCACGAAAGGCTGCACGCAGCCGTCAGCAAAAATTCTGCCTGTCGCCATGTCTGGCAACATCTCAACTGAATGTTCGCCTGCCCCTGTTGTTGGCGGGTGGGTTTTGGTTTGTGTCCCGCCGTTCCTGACACTTGTGTTGATCCCTGTAACATACGTAAGTTCGGGCCAACAAACAAAATCGGGGCGTTGGTACAAATCGAAAATTGTCGACACAATGAGCCATACCAGCATGGGGGCTCTCGAGAGTTATGTGCTGGCGTCTATCGCCATGCTCATCACTGTTTCGCTCCAAGTCAGTGAATCAGGTCCAATTATGTTTGGATTTCAGCTTGTCGGTGGTACCATGTGGATTCAAGGCAGTACTCGATCGGCTTTACAGCTTCTTAGTTCACTCAACGATGACCGTGACAGAGACACAAACATATTCGCATTTCATTCCGTGATACTGCACCTTGGAGCAGGGATTTTCTTGTTCTACGGGGCAGTCATTGGAATGGAAGCAAGTTGCGACTATTTCGGATGCTTGTGGCCAATCACTGTAGCCGCTGTTCTGCTCTTTCTCCGGGGCCTGGGTGGCGTGCTCCAGATACGGATCCAAAAGCTGCCAGCATGCAGGCGACACGTTGGTGCTTGGCTTGTTCTCTGTGGGTCGACGTTCATCACATCCGCCTGCATTGTATCATATACTGCGCCGGGGCTTATGCTGAATATTGTGCAAGATACTGCCCTTGTGTGGCAACACACGCTGTGGATTATGGGCACTTGCTTCCTCGCGCTAGGGTACTGCGTTCATTGGATCGACGACGTTATTTTGATGAGACGCGACAATGCTTGAGGTTTCCGTTGAGGGTGTGTTCCAAGTAGCGTGGATGATTCGTGCGAGTTGAATTGGGCAATGGAGTGCATTGTTGTGGTGAGATTGAGGGGTGAGAACACTGTTGAGGCACGCTCCTCTTCATGAAGTGTGTGACTTGTAATTGTTTTCCAAGTGGTGTTGTTCGGACGACAACCTGTTGGTTGTGGCGAGGTTGTGCTACAAAATGCTGCGACACTAAGAATGAAAAATAACATTACAGCGTGCAAAGAATATGTCGCAGTTTTTCTTTTGTCAACAAAACCAACAGTTGACTGTATTTTTGTTGTGAAAGTGACTATGAACCCATTGTAACTCTAACGGTGGGCTTAATGTCGGCGAATCAGTTTAGAATGGAGCTTTGTCTACGAAAATCAAAGAGCCTACAAGGAGCTCACTCACAAGGAGCTCACTCACAGCGAGCTCACTCACAGCGAGCTTACACAAACAATGGAACTTTCTGAAATAAACTTGTAAATTAGTATCGGGGCAATTGTACGAAGCGGAAGAATGCAAAATGGCCTGGCGATTCCATGCCTGGCAATCATGGCTTCTTGGCGCCCTCATGCAATCAGGGACACAATTCCAAACAGCACACTCAAGGCGACGACCCACACAACAGCCGTCACGACTTTTTTACGAAACGATTTGCAGCACCGACCGCAGCGCCCAGTTGTGGCAGGCTCGGCGAGTGGCTCACCAAGATGTGACCCACCATCCAGCCAGTTGCGCACAGCATCCTGCAAACAGCACGAATGGGCATCGGCAGATGAGTCGGTTGCAACGTGGATGACAGTCAACGACTGCAAGCGCACAAACCTGACTGCGGGGATTCAATCTCGAAATCAACTCCGGCCGTTGTGTATATATTTCCCGCATATCCTCCAGCTGTTCCTCGCTGAACTGCAAAGCCTCTTCACTGTATGCCCACCTGTCGTATGGACGAGCGATCACAAACACAACAATATAGGGTAAGGAGAAATAATCCACAAACTTCTGTGTAGCAAGAAAACGTACTTTGCATTTTTCGGAGCGGGAGATTCTGTGAGTTCCTTGGCTGGAGTGGAGTCGCCGCGGATGCCCCGTCCTGAGATCTTCATGAAACCCTGCAACATATTCATCGCATGAACACACTACGATGACGCCACACTAATCACTTTTTGTGGGAAAGCGACGTAAACGAACCTTGTCCTTGAAACCACCGTGCCATCCAGATCGCTCGGCATAACTTGGAATATGCCGAGCATGCTCAGCACGGGCATAAAGCCACATTGCTACATGGCCAGAAGCGAGAAGGCACAAAAATGCGGAGAGATCTGACCAGCACTATGATTGCACGAAAGCAAAATTGTGTGAGCGACGAAACAACAACATTCGCATACAAATGTCTGCCAAACTCACTCGCAACGCAACCAAAAGTGACGTCCACCAAAGAGCGTTCTTCAACAAGATGAGACTGAACGAATCAACTTCTTTCATCTGCACAATGAATGATGATTCTATAGTTCCAAACAAAACGCAGCGGGGGCAGCAATGTTGGTCAGTGGCGGACCCACGACGCGCCACAAGCAATCAAGGTAATGCTCACCGGAGCTAAATCCACCGTTCACTGACGAGCGTTCACCATCCTCCACCTACAATGACGTGTGAAAACGGATGTCATGACAGTGTTGAGGAGTACTCAATTTGGATGCAACAACAAACCAACCGTTTTCTTTTCAAACCAGCCGTAGTACCATTTGAACCCTATTCCTGAAATACCGAGAGTGAAAAGAATGATGTACCTACACACCGAAGATCACGAATTGTTATGCTGGCAGTCTTCAGATTGCGCCGTCCGTCGGTGATGTGGTGTAGAACGTACTTCACAGGGATGTAGGTGTCCGTCCAGCCATTCAGCGGCAAGTAGAGAGTTACATCTGACTCGTCATACCTGAACGTAGATGCCACTAGCGGCGGTCAAAAACGCAAGAACAGGTGCAGGGAAAAGAAAGGAAATAAACGCATACCCACCGTAGAGTCCCGATAATGTCGGTGTGGTCAATGTTCACCAAGCGAGATATGGTGAACAGCCCACCAAAACCAAGAATGCCAACTGTGCCGCTGCGATTGATGTGTCGCAGAAATCCAAGTCCTGGGATCTGGCTGATTCCCTTTTGTGCGATGTTGTAAATAAAAACAAGGAGGAAGAAACCAAATATTACGATTCCTAAAGAGAACGCCACTGCGACCTGGTAGAAACATGCACAAACACACAGGCAAACAACAACATATGAGATGCAAACATCGCAACGCAAAACAAATTGCTAGAAAGAATCGGACACACCTTGAAGTATTTGTTCTCACTGAGCTCATTGTAGAACTGTAAAACAACTAACGCAACGATGAACACAATGAGTGCGACCGGCGGAAATTGACTCAGCTCGACGCTTGATACGGACACTTCCAATTCGCTCCCGCCAACCACGTTCGACAGTACAACAAACCCGAACTGAGTTACAGTAGGAACACCCAATTCGCAGTTGCAGAGTTCGTCGCAGACGAGCCATCTAGAGTCAGCCCATTGGACTTCAGATGAAGGCCGCAGAGAGCACGCCCCGGAAACCGGTTGGTCGAAAGAGCATTCCGTCAGAGAGGGCAGGACCTCGGCACACAAACTGAGAACCTTTTCTGCGCCATCGCCGGGGAATAAGTGCGCCAGCTGATTGATGCCTGACTCGTGAGACACCGCAATTGTTATATTGGCAGGATCGCACACGGCGACACGCTTCGAGCATGTTTGGCCATCTTCTGCGCTGCAGGCCTCCGCCTCCGCCTCAATCGGTGAGCGGGCTTGGAACTTGACAACAAGGCTGCGCATGAAGAAGGTTGGGTCGAGATATCGCAGTGCAGTCAAAGGTTCTGGCGTGAAAAATGGGATGACATTACTGGTTGCGTCAATCCACACGCGTTCTCCGGAGTTAAAGTCAACAACTTTTCCTTCCGAGAGACGAGCGTCACCGGGGAATAAATCCGGCTCGCCCGCAGGGTTACCGGCAAACAGTCCCGCCTCTGCGCTCAATAGCCAGCTGAAGGTGATGTGTGTGCACACGAGGGCAATCACCAAAAGCCCGCGAGTCACCATGGTCAACTTTTCCGGCATGTTGCGGCGCACAACACGCAACCGTTGTAGCTGTGAAAAAACTGTTCCTCCTAACGATCCGGTATCTGAGCCCGTCGAAAATGCGAGTTGGAATATCCGTGGCACAAATCGTGTGGCGCTACAAAACAACCACACCTTGCCAATCGTGTGAAGTCGCACCTGCACAGGTCGTCGCGTGCCAGCCACGTTACCGTCGGTGGTGATCTTGTCGCGTTAGCACACCCTTCTACAGCCGCGGCCTTACATGCTGCTTGCAAGTTCCACTTCTCTCCACAGCATTCAACCACCAATTCCACCACCACCACCACCATTACCACGACTACCAACAGAACTCCGTCCCACCATTGCCACCTCGCCACACCACGACGTCACGACGCCACCACGACACTATGATACGATACGACGCCACGACTGACACGCTCCCGACACGCCCGTGTGACCGTGTGCGCCAACAACAACAAACACAACACCGACTCGACAACGACGCTGCGACACTGCGACACTGCGACGCTGCGACACTGCGACACTGCGACACTGCGGCGAACTTTGAGAACTTTCAAACTTCGGTCGTCGTTCGTCGTTCGTCGTTCGTCGTTCGTCGTTCGTCGTTGTCAACGATCAAACAAACGATCAAACAAACAAACGATCAAGCAAACGATCGATCGATCGATCAAACGATGATCAATCACTGTTCGTTCACTCACTGTCACTCAGTCATTCAAAACGACCAAAACGACCCCGAAAACTCAAAAACCCAAAAACTCAAAAACTCAAAAACTTCAAAACTTCAAAACTTCAAAACTTCAAAACTCAAAAACCCAAAAACTCAAAAACTCAAAAACTTCAAAACTCAAAACTCAAAACTCAAAACTCAAAACTCAAAACTTCAAACGACCAATGATCGATCCAACGCCACGTCACAGTCAGCCACAGTCAGTCACAGTCAGTCAGTCAGTCATTCACGCTCACAACTTTCTTTCTTTCAGAAACATCGTTATTCCCGTATCCGGATATCGCACGCGCCTTGATAGAATATTGGAAGGTATCCGCCGACGGGCATTACTGTGGGAATGGGTGAGGGGACCCACGGGCGGTCATACACGAAGTGTACAGTACGAGTAGTACTTTCCACGTACAGTGTACTGTACACTCCAACATTCACCTCCCACGCCCACCACTCCACTGACTCACTCACTCACTCACTCACTCACTCACTCACTCACAGCCTACATAATTCAATTCTATCCAATTCGGTACCTGGGTACTACATATGTAGTACTATGTATTGTCTAGAGTGGGATAGACACATCATAAACAGCATGAGCCGGCGCAGAAGCCATCATTTTTAATTCTGGTGAAATCTGTACTCCGGTATTATGATTGGTACTGCAAGTATTGTATATGCGGGATAGATTCATTAGGAATCTGCGAAAAGCAATCATTCAATCCCGTTCGAGTGTGTACTGAGTACTACTTGCAGTACAAATAGTTGCCCCTGTACTGGAATAGATGCACTATGAAAACGCCCATTCGCTGAAGTATCCTTTTATGACACTATACCGTACTCCCGCGCAAAACACTGCGTCATACCGTGGATATACTAGTTATAGATATACACGCTCAACTTTGTCTGCCGTATAACAACAGCCTGTATAACATTCTGCTCTCTTCCTTTTTCAGTTGCGTTGGCCGCGCGAAGCGGCTGAGGGAAGGTATATATCCATATACCGGATTACGTGGTTTTAAAGTGCTTTCAATGAGAAACTACTGTGTAGTGCCGAATGAAGATATATATGATCTCAACACATCAGCAGCTGGCGGCTGACTGTGTGTCTGGTGGCCACACTCCCCCACGCTCAATCATTCACCGTCACTCAGTGTAACATTGTCACTCATGGCTGAGCTGAAAGTGTAGTGTACAGTAGTAAATTTGCGAGAATACGGAGGTGAGATTAAACGCCACTCCGTGGCCTTAGTACACTATGTTTCAGCCGCTGATGACGCCGAGGTAAAAAGTTAAATTGAGCGAGGGAGTGATAGTCTGAGTGGCTCAGAGCGTCGCAGTCGCAGTCAGTCAACGTCGTTCGTTCGTTCGTTCGTTCGTTCGTTCGTTCGTTCGTTCGTTCGTTCGTTCGTTCGTTCGTTCGTTCGTT
>ENA-OWNT01005336-OWNT01005336.1-seawater-metagenome-genome-assembly--contig:-NODE-5336-length-10649-cov-6.888479_pt1 | contig 10649 bp, 8 predicted proteins | sample MGYA00238136_ERZ651165 | MGnify/ENA primary metagenome ERZ651165 (study PRJEB26861, sample SAMN08777766) | seawater metagenome | isolation source: coastal seawater | place: USA: Florida | collected...
GCCAAGGGCGGCGGCATCGACGAGGATCGCCCCTACTTCGCGCACATGAAGCTGGAGGAGAAGGGCAAGATCCGGGATGTCTTCCTGGGCAACGCCACCCGGCTGGACAATGGCCTGCGCATCGTCGATTGGCGCCACGCGCCGGTCAGCTCCCTCTTCTACCGGTACGCCGAGGGCGACGAGTACGAGGAGCAGTTCGGTGATCGGCTGCGTGAGGGCGAGATCCTCGCCCGCCGCACCCTGAGCATCAACGGCGGCGAGCTCCGGCGCGTCCAGTCCCCCGACGGGACCTGGATCAAGGGCATCGACGGCAACTGGATCGACATGACGTCGAACGCTCCGCGCCTCGAGGGCGGCGGCGGCGAGGTCCTGCGCTTCTACGCCGGCGGCCAGGCCGCGGCGGGCCGCACCATCGGCAGCAAGCAGGCGTACCGGGTGGACAAGCACCTCCCGGAGATCAGCGCGCTGATCGACCCCGAGCAGTTCAAGATCATCACCGAGGGCGAGTCCCAGCTGGTGGTGATTCGCGGCGTCGCCGGCTCCGGCAAGACCACGGTCGCCCTGCACCGCCTCGCGTACCTGAACTACCTCGACGGCCGCCGGTTCCGGAAGGACCGCATGATGGTCGTCGTGTGGTCACGGGCCATGCGCGACTTCATCGGGCGGCTGCTCACGAACCTCGGCGTGGACGGCGTGCCCGTGCGCACCTTCGGCGAGTGGGCCCGGAACATCCTGACGAAGCACTTCCAGTTCCTGCCCGAGCATCGGAGCGAGGACACGCCGGCGATCGTGACCCGCATGAAGCTGCACCCGGCGATGCTCAAGGTCATGGAGACCTACGTCCGCCGGAACAAGGGGCACAAGGATCCGCGCCAGGTGGTGGACGACTGGATGTCGATCATGACCGACCGGGCGCGCCTCAAGCGGGGCTTCAACCGGCACGCGCCGGGCGTGTTCGGCGACGCGGACTACGACCGCTTCGTCAGCTGGACGTCCCGCCAGGTGGACCTGCTGCTGGACTGGCTGAACCCGGACCACCACGACGAGAACGACCCCGACGAGCGTGACCAGGGCGTCTTCCAGGAGCGCTTCCTGGACGACGAGGACGATCCGCTGCTGCTGCACCTGCACCAGCTGCGCGTCGGGCCGCTGTCGATCCGTCGCGGCCGTCCGCTGCGCTACACGCACCTGGTCATCGACGAGGTGCAGGACCTGTCTCCCCTCGAGGTGCGCGTCCTGATGGGCTGCACGTCCAAGGAGCGCTCCCTGACGCTGGCCGGCGACACCCAGCAGCACGTGCTGCAGGAGGCCGGCTTCACGGACTGGGAGGAGTTCTTCGGGCACCTCGGCGTCAAGGGCACCGCGGTGAACACCCTGAAGGTGTCGTACCGCTCCACGCGCCCCATCGTCGACTTCGCGCTGAAGGTCCTCGGACCGCTGGCCGAGGACGACGATCCGCCGACGGCGTCCCGCGACGGCGCGCCCGTCGAGGTGTTCAGCTTCGGCGACCACGGCGAGGCTCTGGCCTTCCTGGTGGACTCGCTGCGTGACCTCGAGGCGAGCGAGCCCCGGGCCAGCGTGGCCCTGCTGACGCGTCAGCCGGACATGGCGGACCTGTACTACCGCGGCCTCGAGAAGGCGGGCCTGCAGCGGCTGCGCCGCGTGGCGGAGCAGGACTTCAGCTTCAGCGCCGGCATCGAGGTCACGGACGTCCAGCAGGCCAAGGGTCTGGAGTTCGACTACGTCGTGCTCGTGGACATCTCCGAGGACTCCTGGCCGGCCACCGCCTCCGCGCGGCGCCAGATGCACGTCGGCGCCACCCGCGCGGCCCACCAGCTGTGGGTCACGTCGGTCGGCAAGCCGAGCCCCATCGTCATCGAGGCGATGGACCGCATCGCCAAGGAAAAGGCCGCGGCCGGCGAAGCCGAGTAGATCCCTGCCAGGCGCGCGCTGCCGAGGTGGCGCGCGCCTGATCAGCGCAGGTAGTCGAGCAGGAGCCGCAGCGCGTCGAGGTCGTGGATCTCGCCCTCGAGCTCCGGCACCTCCACGTACGGAACGCCGTCTCCGCAGTGCGCCGCGAGCGCGCCCATGTGGTGTCGATCCACCAGCGCCCAGCGGGTCCGCAGCCGGTGGTTCGTCCACACCGCGTCGACCACCGCGTCGCGGGTCGGGTCACCCGTCTTCGTGAAGCCGACAGCCGTTGCGTCCTCGGGGAGCCCGGCGAGCTCGCCGCCGTTCGCGGCCGCGGCGGAGGGGCGCACGCGGTTGATGACGAAGCCGCGGAACGGGATGTCCGCCTCCGCCAGCCGATCGTGGAAGTACAGCGCCTCGCTCAGCGCGATCCGGTTTGGGGACGCCACCATCAGGAAGGCGGTGTCTTCGCTGCGCAGCAGCTTCATCACGTCGCCTGCGCGGGAGCGGAAGCCGTCCAGCAGCTCGCTAAAGGCACCGACGAAGTCCGCGATCCCGCGGATTACCTCGCCGCCCATGAACCGCTCGAGCACGTTGAACATGGCCTCGCGCCCCTTGCCGAACAGGCGGAGGCCCGCGGACACAGGCGAGAAGCGGCCGCGCTGGCGCGGGATCAGCCAGCCCAGGACGCCCTCCTCGAGCACGGCCATCAGGCGATCCGGCGCCTCCAGGAAGTCGAGGGCGTTCCGCGTGGGCGGCGTGTCGAGGACGATGAGGTCGTAGCCGCCGACCTCGTGGGTCTCGAGCAGCTTCTCCATCGCCATGTACTCCTGGGAGCCGGACAGGGACTCCGAGGCGCGCTGGTAGTAGGTGTTGGCGAAGATGCGGTCCCGGGTCTCCGGGGACTTGGCGAAGCGGCGGACCGTCTCGTCCCAGGTGCCCTTCGCGTCCAGCATCATCGCGTGCAGCGAGCCGGCGCCCTCGGGGACGTCGCCGAGCGTCGCGAGATCGATGGGCGTGGCTTCGTTGAGCTTGCCCTCGATCCCCAGCGAGTCCGCCAGCCGCTTCGCAGGATCGATGGTCATGACGAGGACCTTCCGGCCCTGCAGCGCGGCCCCCAGCGCGAGCGACGCGGAGACGGTCGTCTTGCCGACGCCGCCGGTGCCGCACACCACCACGACCGCGTGGTCCTTCACGATGCCGGCGAGGCGCTGGGACGCGGCGCTCATGCCCAGGGCTCCAGGTGGGCCGCGAGGGCCCGCAGCGCCTCGGCGTCCAGGTCGCGCTTGGGGAGCAGCGGGATCTCGAGCAGCGGCAGCCCCAGCTCGGTGCGCAGCCGCTCGATGTGCTTGTCCGCCCGGGCGCGATCGCGGATGGAGCGCTCGGCGTCCCGGACCGCGTCGGCGGCGGCGCCCCCGGCCCGGAGGCCCTCGGCGCGTACGTCTTCCCAGTGGGCCTCTTCCTCCGGGGTCGTGAAGAGCCGCGGGGTGACGCCGTTGACGACGATGCCGGCGATCTCGATGTCCACCATCTCACGCAGCACGGTCGCGGCCTGGATGGTCTCGGAGACGGGCATGTCCTCGGCGAGCGTGACGAGCACGACCGTGGTCTTGGTGCGGTTGGACAGCAGGTCCTGCACCAGCCGCGCGTTCGCGTGCAGGGGACCCACGCGGGTCACGTCCATCATCGCCTGCGGGGACTTGAGGAGGCTGAGCCCGTGGCCGGTGGCCGGCGAGTCCACCACGATGAGGTCGTACTTGAGCGGCCCCTCGGCGTCCGGACCCACGGAGCCGTCGATGCGCTCCCAGTCCAGGTCCATGACCTTGCCGACCGTGATGAGGTCGCTGAGCCCGAGCACAGCGTTCATGAAGGGCTCGACGAAGCGGTTGCGGAACACCATCTCGTAGACGAGGCGGAACCGCAGCGTCCGGACCAGGTACTCCTCCACCGCGGCGTTCGGGGTGATGGAGAGGCCGTGGAGGTTCTCCGCGAGGGCGCCGGGCGTGTAGCCCACCGGGTCGCGGTCGAACAGGGCGGACATGGTCTCGGCGCCGGAGGACTCCGCGACGATCACCTTGTGGCCGCGGCCCGCGGCGAGCAGCCCCAGGGACGCCGACACCACCGACTTGCCGACCCCGCCCTTGCCAAGGACGAAGACGACGCGCTTGTCGAGCAGGTGCGGAGGGGGAGGCGTGGGGCTCATGCGCGGGCGCGCATGGATAGCACAAGGATGCTATAGCGGCCGCCTCGGCGGCCCGGCCATGCCGATCGGGACGCCCACGAGGAGGTCTGGATGCCCATCTACGAGTACTCCTGCCCCAGCTGCGGACACGACTTCGAGCAGATCGTGAAGGTGAACGCGCCGGCTCCTCCCTGCCCCGAGTGCGGCGGCGGGGAGGTGGGCAAGAAGATCAGCCTGGCGGCGTTCCACCTGAAGGGCGGCGGCTGGTACAGCGACGCCTACAGCGGCAAGGACAACAAGGCGCCCGGCAGTTCGACCAAGGCGTCCAGCGAGTCCAGCAGCTCCACGGCCTCCAGCGGGTCGAGCGAGTCCAAGAGCTCCAGCGACTCAGGCAGCTCGACGAGCTCCAGTTCCTCGACGGGCAGCAGTTCCAGCAGCAGTTCCAGCAGCTCCAGTACGTCATCCGACTGAACGGAGGTCCCCGTGATCCTCGACGGCAAGGCACTCAGCAAGCGCATCAAGGCCGAGCTCACCGAGCAGACGGCGGCCTTCACGGCCGAGACGGGGATCGTCCCCTGCCTCGCCACCGTGCTCGTCGGCGAGGACCCGGCCAGCGCCGTGTACGTGCGCAGCAAGCGCCGGTCCTGCAAGAAGATCGGGTACGAGTCCCGGCACCATCACCTGGACGCGGACATCACGCAGGAGGCCCTGCTCCAGCTGGTGGAGGACCTCAACGCCGACGACGCCGTGCACGGGATCCTCGTGCAGCTCCCCCTCCCGAAGCACCTGGACGCCGACGCCATCATCGACGCCATCGCGCTCGAGAAGGACGTGGACGGCTTCCACCCGCGCTCCGTCGGGCACGTCGCCCTGAAGAAGCCCGGGTTCGCGCCCTGCACCCCGGCTGGCGTGATGCGCCTCCTGGAGGAGAGCGGCATCAACCCGAGCGGCAAGCGCGCGGTGGTCATCGGCCGGAGCGCGATCGTCGGCCTTCCGGCGCTGCTGCTGCTGACGCACGCCAACGCGACCGTCACCGTGTGCCACTCCCGGACGTCTCGGGAGGACCTCGAAGAGCTCGTCCGCAAGGCCGACATCCTCGTCGCCGCGGTGGGCCGCCCCGAGTTCGTGCCCGGCGAGTGGATCAAGCCCGGCGCCGTCGTCATCGACGTGGGCATCAACCGCGTCCCGAACCCCGCCGATCCGGACAACCCCAAGGGGATGCTCGTGGGCGATGTCGCGTTCGCTACCGCGGCCGAGCGCGCGTCGTGGATCACCCCGGTGCCGGGCGGCGTGGGCCCCATGACGATCGCGATGCTGATGACGAACACGCTGATCGCCGCGCAGCGCACGGCTGGCGTGGCCTGACAGGACGCGCCGGGGGCTGGTAGCGTTCGGCCGCCCCGGAGACACCCCCCAGGCGGAGGTCCGATGGCCGCTCCCGATTTCGACAGCTTGAAGAAGACCCCGCTCTTCGACGTCCACGTCGCCGCTGGCGCGCGCATGGTGGACTTCGGCGGCTGGGGCATGCCGGTGCAGTACGCGGGCATCCTCGCCGAGCACAAGGGCGTGCGGGAGGCGGTCGGCCTGTTCGACGTGTCCCACATGGGCGAGTTCCTGGTGGAGGGCGACGGGGCGGAAGCGTTCCTGCAGCGCATGACCACCAACGACATCACCGCGCTCGAGGACGGCCAGGCCCACTACACGGTCGCGCTGTACGAGCACGGCGGCATCGTCGACGATCTGCTCATCTACAAGCGGGCCGAGGGCATCTACCTCGTCTGCGTGAACGCGGGCTGCATCGACAAGGACTGGGCCTGGTTCAGCGGGCACCACGACGCCGAGCGCGACGGCTGCACGCTCGTCAACGCGTCCGACGACTTCGCGCAGCTGGCCATCCAGGGGCGGCACGCCGCCGCCATCGTCCAGAAGCTCACGGACGAGGACGTGTCCCAGGTGGCCTACTACCGGTTCACCGAGGGCGTCGCGGCGGGCACGCAGGCGATCATCGCGCGCACCGGCTACACCGGCGAGGACGGCTTCGAGCTGTTCGTCCCGGCCGGGGCCGCCGTGCAGGCGTGGACTGCGGTGATGGAGGCGGGCGCCGAGTTCGGCATCCAGCCCATCGGCCTCGGCGCGCGGGACACGCTGCGCCTGGAGGCGAAGTACTGCCTGTACGGCAACGACATCACCGACGCCACGACTCCGCTGGAGGGACGCCTCGCCTGGATCGTGAAGCTCGACAAGGGTGAGTTCATCGGCCGGGACGCGCTGGTGGCCCAGAAGGAGGCCGGGGTGCCCCGTCGCCTCGTCGGCTTCCAGCTCCAGGACCGCGGCATCGCCCGTCCCCACTACCCCGTCCTGCTGAACGGCGAGGAAGTGGGGGAGGTGACCAGCGGGGCGCACGCTCCGTCCCTCGGGACGTCCATCGGCCTGTGCTACCTGCCGAAGGGCAGCACCAAGGTCGGTACCGAGTTCGAAGTCCAGATCCGCAAGAAGCGCGTCCCCGCGGTTGTCGTGAAGACGCCCTTCTACACGCGCCCCTACTAGCCCCCGGGAAACCAGAGCATGGCCAACATCCCCGCGAACCTGCTGTACACGTCGGACCACGAGTGGGTGAAGATCGATGGCAAGGTCGCCACGATCGGCATCACCCATCACGCCCAGGATCAGCTCGGAGACATCGTCTTCCTGGGCGACGCGCCGGACGCCGGGACGAAGATCGAGAAGGGTGACGTCGTCGCCGTCGTGGAGTCCGTGAAGGCCACGAGCGACATCTACACCCCCGTGGACGGAAAGATCGCCGAGCTCAACGAGGACCTCGAGGAGGAGCCCGAGCTCGTGAACAGCGATCCGTACGGGCGGGGCTGGATCCTCAAGATCAAGCTGTCCGAAGAGGACCTGAGTGACCTCCTGAGCGCCGCTCAGTACGAGGAGCTCGTCGAGAACGAGTGACCGGCCCGCTCGGCGCGGCCAGCTGGGGACTCTGGATCCAGCTGCCCCTGGTCATCGCCGTGCTGGCGATGAGCTGGCCCCAGATCCGTGACTCGCTGAGTGCGTCAGCCATCGATCGCCAGGCGCTGGTCGCGGCGGCTGGGCTCGTGCTGGCCGCTGCCTTCTGGATCCCCGTCATTCCGGATCCGTGGATCGGCCACGAAGCCATCTATCTCGCCCTTCTGCAGGGCATGCCGCCTGATCCCGCCGAGCTCGGCGCCACCTACACGATGCCGTTCGCTGCGGGCGTGGCCTGGTGGATGGGAGTGCTGCTGCCGTCCGGCCCCGCGGAGTTCCTGTGGCTCGCCGGGAGCCGGCTGAGCTTCGGACTCGTCGGCCTGCTGCTCGGCGCCGCTGCCGCGCAGCTGGTTGGAGCGTCCGCGCGTCGTCACGCGCTCTGGTTGGGACTCCTGGGCACGGCGCTCGCGGTCCCGATGGCCGCATGGTCGTCTACCGGGTTCGGGCTGGCGCCCGCGATGGTTCTGGGGAGCCTCGCGCTCCTGCTCGCGGTGCGGGGACACGGTGCGGCGGCGCTGGCCTGGACGGCCCTGGCCCTGGCGACCCGGCTCGAGTGGACCGGCCTGCTGCCCGCGGTGCTGCTGCTTCCCGGCCTGGCGGCGCTGCGCAAGGACCGCGGCACCTGGGTCGTTGCGGCGCTCGCGCTCGGCCTCGAGGTGCTCCTGATCCAGGGAAAGACGGGTGGCATGCCGGGCGTCCCCGATCGGCATGTGGCCCGGGACAACCTCGCCAACCTGCCCCTCGGAGGACCGTGGTTCTCCTGGGTAACGCTGGCGTGCGTGGTTGCGCTCGTGCTGATCACGGCTGCTCCTGGTCTGAAGGGGTGGACGCGGCTCGTCTGGATCGCCTGCATCGGGGCTGCCGCGGCGCAGGTCATCACCATCCTCGACTTCGGGGCCCGCCACCTGCTGCCCGCGCACGCCCTGGTGATCACCGCCACGGCGGCTGCGCTGGCGGCCGTCCCGAGGATGATCGGAGGACGGGTCGGGCTTGGCGCCGTGGTCGGAGCGCTCGCGTTCTCTCTCGCGATCGTTGGCGGACGGGGCTACCTCGAGCTCCGGCACCGCGTGACCGGGCCGGATCCGGGAGTCCTGCGGTCGCACCTGCTGCAGGTGTCCCCCGAGGCGCAGCCCCTCGACGCGGCGCTGGATCCCGCGTGCACCCACCTGCTGCCGGGGGGCTCCGACGCACGGCCCGGCGCCTGGAACTCCCTGGATCCGGGGATCGTCCGCGACTCCACCGAGGTCGTGGAGGAGGGCGGCTGCGTGCAGTGGGCGCTGCGCCCCGAGATCGGGTTCTCGGGGGACGCGCAGATCGAGTTCGTCGACCGCGCGATGCGGTCCCTCGATCTGCACGCTGAGAGCTGGGTCGTCGCCCCCGACGGCGCGCGCTGGTTCCTGCTGCGATCGGGGCGACGCTGACTACGCGTAGTCGCTCATGGGCACGCAGGTGCACATGAGGTTGCGGTCGCCGTAGGCGTTGTCCACCCGGCGCACGGCCGGCCAGAACTTGCGCTCCCGCACCCAGGGAAGCGGCCAGGCGGCCTGCTGGCGCGAGTACGCGTGATCCCAGACGTCCCCCGTCACGGACTCCGCCGTGTGCGGTGCGTGCCTCAGGGCGTTGTCCTCCGGGTCCGCCTCGCCGTCCGCGATGGCCTGGATCTCGGCGCGGATGGCGATGAGCGCGTCCACCAGGCGGTCGAGCTCCTCGCGGGACTCGCTCTCGGTGGGCTCGATCATCAGCGTGCCCGTCACCGGCCAGCTCATGGTGGGCGCGTGGAACCCGAAGTCCATCAGGCGCTTCGCGATGTCGTCCACCGTGATGCCCGCCTGCGCCTTGAACCCGCGGCAGTCGAGGATGAACTCGTGGGCCACGCGGCCGCCGACGCCGGTGTAGACGATGTCGTAGTGGTCCTTCAGGCGCGTCGCCATGTAGTTGGCGTTGAGGATCGCCACCTGGGTCGCCTTCTTGAGGCCCTCGGTCCCCATCAGCGCGATGTAGACCCAGCTGATGGGCAGGATGCTGGGCGAGCCGTAGGGCGCCGCCGACACGGGTCCGGTGTTGCCGCCGTGGTCCATGCCCGTCACCGGGTGCCCCGGCAGGTGCGGACGCAGCTCCTCCGTCGCGCAGATCGGGCCCATGCCCGGGCCCCCGCCGCCGTGGGGGATGCAGAACGTCTTGTGCAGGTTCAGGTGGATGACGTCCGCGCCGTAGTCGCCGGGGCGGCACAGCCCGACCTGGGCGTTCATGTTCGCGCCGTCCACGTACACCCGCCCGCCGTGCTGGTGCACCACGTCGCAGATCCGCTGGATGGACTCCTCGAACACGCCGTGGGTGCTCGGGTAGGTGACCATCAGCGCGCCGAGCCGATCGGCGTGCTCGGCAGCCTTCGCCTCCAGGTCGTCCAGGTCGATGTTGCCGAGGTCGTCGCACGTCACGGCGACCACGCGGAACCCTGCGTAGACGGCGCTCGCCGGGTCCTCCCCGACGAGCACGACGGCGAGGTCGGCCGCGGCGCGATCCCTGGCTGCCGCCCATTCGGCACGGGCTGCGGCCGCGTCGGCCTCGGCCGCGCGCTGGAATTCGCATACACCGGCAGCCTGGACGCCGAGCCCGCCTGACCGCGTCATGAGTTGTCAGCCGGGTGAACAATGCGGGGTCTGGTGGTGTCTCACGGACACGAGCCAGGAGGCACCCATGCGGATGATCGTCCTCCCTTGAGCACTCGAGGGCCCTTGCGTATCGCACGAAATCGCACTATCCGAGCGACATGAAGGTGTTTGCCCTCTGTTTTGTTCTGCTCTGTTCTCCTGCGTCTGCGCAAGCCGTGCGCCACGCCGATCTCGAGAACCTGTCAGAAGCAGCGCGCCTCGCCGAATACCATCGCCTGTCGGGCGAGCTGCACCGCTACGCCGAGCGCCAGACCTGGCAGGCCGTCGAGCAGGCCTACCTTGGCTGTGTGGCCACCGGCGCCGACATGAAGTTCTCCGACCACTTCCATGCCGCGCACGCCGCCCGCGCTCGCGGCGACATCAAGGCGATGTACGAGCGGCTCTCTTCCGCGTGTCCGCTGCTCGATGCGAACACCGCCAAGGAGTCCGAGCGCCGCGTGCTGGAAGCCGATCCGCAGGCACTGGTGATTCGCACCAGTTCCTTCTTCGGCCCCTGGGACAAGCACAATTTCGTCACCCAGGCACTCGCCGCATTGAAATCCGGCCGGCCGTTCACGGCCTCGAACGACCTGGTGGTAACGCCGACCTATGTGCCCGACCTGGTCAACGTCAGCCTCGACCTGCTGATCGACCGCGAGCGCGGCGTCTGGCACCTGACCAACGGCCAGGCCGTGAGCTGGGCCGAACTGGCGCGCAAGGCCTGCGAGTTCGCCGGCGTCGACGGGGCGGGCGAGCGCATCGTCGCGCAGACGGAACACTTCACGGCCTATGTGCCGTTCGCGGCACGCTGGCCGCTCGAGATTCACCTGCTGCCGCACGGGCACGTGCCCGATCTGGCCGGGCTAACCGCGGCCGAGCGCGACGACAGATCGGAA
>ENA-OWNT01005337-OWNT01005337.1-seawater-metagenome-genome-assembly--contig:-NODE-5337-length-10647-cov-3.756481_pt1 | contig 10647 bp, 14 predicted proteins | sample MGYA00238136_ERZ651165 | MGnify/ENA primary metagenome ERZ651165 (study PRJEB26861, sample SAMN08777766) | seawater metagenome | isolation source: coastal seawater | place: USA: Florida | collected...
CAGCGAAGCACTGCCTGACTGTGACTGTGACTGTGAGCTGAGTGAGGGCGAACGAAGGGCGGTTTTGAACTCTTGGAGACTGACTGTGGCTGGCTGGGAGTGAAACTGCCCGTCCATCCACTCACTCACTCACTCACTCACTCACCGTGCACTCACTGTTCACTGTCAGTCACCCAAACGAACGAACGAACGATCGAACTGCGGCCACTCACTCACACTCTCACCCACCCACCCACTGCCGCTCAAGCGTATGTATCTACAACCAACATTTCACGTTTTATATACTCATACAAGCACTCGAAAACAGATATTCCTGAATATGGGTCAATCCACAGAGTTTATCTACAATCAGTATTTCATGTTTATAATAGGCTCTCACAGTGCGCTAACACAAGTATCCTGTATGTGGATAACAAGGCTCTGCGCGGGTGGGTTGGCGCAGAGAGTGTGCAAATTTAGTCACAGTTTTGGTACTGAAGTACAAAGCTAGTACTTGTGGTACACTGAATTTCTGTATATGTGAAGGCGCCCGCAATGTCGCTGATGGGTCGGTCGTCGGACACTATGATAGATAGGTTCTTCCAGCTAGCCATCCATGCTCGAGAGCTCTGGATGCTTGGCTTACTCGTCCAACAGCCAGCTAGATGCGAGCCAAGTGTTCTTGGACATGCTGACAAGGGGAAGTGTTGAAGATGTACGTCTCGGTGATTGCGTTTTCATGGACTATGAATTACTGAATTAGTACCATGTGTGACGGCACCGCGTTTTGCGATGATCGATACAATTTCAAGACATCATGATATCATTGCACGAGGTGCTCTGGATCCCATACACACATGCTGTGTTTCTTTAAAAGAAGTGAAGAGTTGATTTGCATGCGCGCGTGCCGAGAACGAGCTTCAAGAACGGCATCGCAACTTGCCTCGACTGGGAGTGGGCGTCACTGTTGCGGCGGTGCTGTGTGGTGCACTGCTTGGAGAATGCGAGACGCGGCGTCAATGCCACCAATCATCGCGGACTCGACGGTTTGTTGCGCTCCACCACCAAAGTAATCTCCGCACAAACTCAGATCCCATCTTCCGAATCCCACAGAATAAAGCTGCAAAAAAAATCAAAGAACACAGGGACATTGAGCATGCGCGTGCCAATATTGCGAACATCAGTGTGTCAACCAGAAGCGACAATACACACCTGTTGCCCAGAAGGATCGGCCGCATTGTCAGGTGCCAACACTGCTGAAATATTAACTGCTCCTGGTCCGTCCTGTGCTAGAAACCCTGAACCCCAACGCTGTGTCTCGGCGTGTACGACCGACAAGGGTTCCTCTGCATTGGGGTGGTTGAGGTCCGCCTCGTGACGTTGAAGAAGGAGTTGCAGCTCTTCGAGCATGGTGTTGCAAAGTCCCTGACGCTGTTCCGCAGAGTCTTCGTGGTTGTCGATGTGACTGGTCTCTCGAGCGAATTCATCAGTGGCATGGGCTACCCATGTTTCAGTGGCACTCCCCGCACCTGAAGTTTCGCTTCCCGATTGGCGCCCAGGTTTCGACGAGTCTCTCGCGATCCACTGCAAAATCGGGCTGCCGTGCACAGCAGCAGCTTCAAATTCAGCGGCAGATTTTCGTGAGAGCGTCACCATCAGCGTCCGGGCAGGAATGTGCTCTTGTTGAGCAAGCAAGCTTGACAACTGTTGGGCAGCCGACTTGACTGCAGCCGCTTCAGGATCGTCGAGCTCCGCGTCGACGGAGTCCTCAAAATCGTGAGAAATCAACTTTTCAAGCTGTGCCGCCGCAAACCCTGGGCTGTGTGTGGCCAAGACTACATGGTCGAATTGCGAATCCTGAGTGCTGGATGGCTCCCCACCAAGGTCCAGCGTCGTCAAGTTCCAAGCGAAGTCGTCCTCGCCTGGGGCAGTGGAGTGGCCGGTCGGTGGGTGCCACTCCATATTCACAACCTCAGTCGACGAGTGGACGTGCACCTTGGACCGGAGGCAGATGCCTTCGCAAAGTGACTGCATCGTGGGCATCCCGACAAAGTAGGGCGGGCCCTGCAAATGCCCACAGAAATCGAGCTCGTTCTTGCTCGACGTCGCAGCGTCGTCATCGGCTCCTTCCTCATCGTCCTTCTGCAGCGATGGTGACAAAACTCCTGTGTTTTTAATCACCTCCACCGGAAGAAACTTGCCGCCTCGCCGACCAAGAATACCCACGCGAGCATTCCACTGTCCTACTAAACCGGCAGTCAAGGGCGATGTCAATATCTGTTTCACATGCGGGTGCGTTGCACGAAAGAACTGAGCGCCGTGGTCGTACTGGACTTGAATTTCGCTACTGGAAGCACCAGGAGCAGTATTGCCCACTGTGGTGTTTCGAAGACGTGTAGAGGCACGGCCACCGAGGCTACGCCCGGAGTCGAACAAGTGCACCTCACCACCACGACCAAGAGATTGCAACCCTTGAGCAAGGACGGTAGCGCAGAACGTCCCTGCCACTCCCCCGCCGACTACGGCCACACGAAATGGTGTCGACACAGACATTGAGGAGTGGCCGAACCTCGAACACAACGAAGCTGCCCAAGCTGTCCAAGCAGGATCACATTTTGTTGTTATTGTTTGACAGCGGAAACACAAAGCTGCTACGTGGAGAAATGCCGAGCGCAATTTCTTTCAAAACGGTTGAAAGTGCGACTGCACTGCGATCGGCGCCCGTGCTATCACTGCCTCATACGCCGTGACCCACAACGGCGGCCAGTAGTCGGCACCACTGTCTCAAAGCTACACGTGCACAAGTATCACCCCGCAAATAAACTCGTGTACTCAAACGCCACCCGTCCGCATCGGTTGTTCAGTCGTTGCCCCGCGCAGTTCGGTTCCCTCCACTTGGAGACTGAGGGTATTAGTTGGCCGTGCGCTCGCGAGATCGTGATACGGACGAGAGACGGAATAATGAACAGCACATGACATATAAATTCTATCCAGTGCCACGACTCCACCCACACACGACTCCACTCACACACCCACGACCCACGACAACGGCAACGACGACGATAACGACGACGATAACGACAACGGCAACGACAACGACGATGACGACGATGACGACGATGACGACGATGATGGGATGACGACGTGATGACGACGTGACCACGTGTTGTCGTTGTCGGTTGGCGCTGTGGATGGAGCACAGCAACTTCGCGCGCTCTATCGTTGTTCGTTCGTCGTGTAAAAAACGGGCACTCTACCAAAATTACACGTTTAAAACGTGTAATTCATCGAAATTACTCTGTAAAACATGTAAAAGTTGACTTTTATACAGTAAAACATGTAAAACTTGGTTTTTACACGATTATACCTCAAAATTTACACGTTTCTTATTTTTACACGGCTTCGAATGGAATGTACAGGTCCTGGTCACTGATATATCTATAATCAGGATTACATGTTTATAAGTGATATTATACGCGGAAATACAGTGTAATCTCAAATGTAGATACTACCGCATGCTGGTGGTTCATTATTGCCACATCCGTTGCGTTCGTTGGTGCGTTCGTTCGTTCGTTGTTGCGTTGTTGCGTTGTTGCGTTGTTGCGTTGCGTTGTTGCGTTGCGTTGTTGCGTTGTCATCGTCGTTGTTGCGTTCGTTGTTGCGTTGTCATCCCTTCGACAGACATTGACATTGTTGTATAATGGAAGTTGCTGTCACTCTGCATTGCCATTGTGGGACTCACGGGGCTCCGGGCGCTCTGTGTCGTGTGTCGTGTGCCGTGTGCCGTGTGACATGTGTTGTGTTTCAGGTGTTAGGTCCCGGGTCGCGCAAGTCATCGCTTGCTCAGGGTAGGCAAGCAATGTCCCACGCGTCCGCGATATGGACACGCAGACCTCAATCAAGCACACAAATACATCCGAGTTAACGTCACGCACTCGTCCACAACTAACCACAGCAGTTCCTGCTCCCAATTGTCATACCTGTTTTCCCCCGCACGTCTGCCGGCCGGTGCTGATGCGGGTGACTGTGTCTCTGTCATGTGTCCAGGTAAACGTAGGTCAAAAGTCACACTTGTGAAATAACGGCTCGTGAACTGGAGCAGTTTTGTGTAGGCCAGGTCACGACAGCAGCAGACTACAGCACGCGATTGCATCGTTCGCGACATCGCGTGAAACATGGGCAACAGTGATTCCCAACCAGTGTACTTCGGTAAAGATGTTCCGGCTAGTCTACAGGAGGAGTTCAATAGCTTGTCCGCGGTCCAGGCAAAGATGGGTTCTGATGAAGAACGAGCAGCCTTGACCAGATTCTTGGAAAATCACGTGAGCCCCACCGACCTTGAGGAGAATCGTGAACTGTGTGAATTTGTTGCACTATCGGCCCTGCGATTTCGGCGATTTGACGAGGCCACAGCTGCGCAACGTGTGACAAAGTACATGGAGTGGCGGCGCAAAACATTTGGCAGCCTCGCACCACAAGATGTCGACGCTGAAATGGATATTGAAGAAGGTGACAACGCTGACGGCAAGAAGCGCACCACCAAGGACCTGCTCGATATTGGCGTTATTCGGGTCCTTCCGCACACAACTCCACAAGGTCAAGCCATTGTGTTTCTACAACTTCGCAACACTCGACCGTCCCAGTTTTACAAACACGCCCGTCAAGTTTGCAGGGCAGCACACTTCCGGCTCATGGAGGCCATCGCCAAGTTCCCTAGCGCTCAAGTCCGAGGTATGGTTCTAATGGTTGACTTCAAAGGCACTGCAATGGAAAACATCGATCGAAAAGTACCGCCGAAAATGGGCAAATTATTTTCGGGAATTCTGCCTTTGAGGATGGCCGGAATTCTGATTTGCAACCCGAATATCTTAGTTCGCGTCGTCATTCCACTAGCCAAGATGTTCATGAGCGAAAAACTTGCCTCGTACGTACATTGCATTAGCTATCAGTCTCCGTTACAATGCGTGCGTCACTCACCTGACTTCTGCTCCTGGTATTTGTTTGTGTATCTTGTGTGCGCGCGGAACTGGGCGTGCTCGGCTACGTCACTGTCATTTCCACTCGACTTGCGCTACAACTCGTCAGACGCTTGCATGTCGTAACCGACTCCTCTCAGCTGCAAGAAACATTTGGACTCCCGATGGACCTAGTGCCGTCAGAAATTGGGGGCACTTTCACGGTGGCATGAATCTGCATGACTCCTTGGTCCACCCGTGCTGAAGCCTGAAGCCAGGACTCGTCTGGCATTCACTAAATTATACTCTTAGTCGCAACGGAGCAATGGCGACGGTTGTTTGTGTGCGCGTGTGTGTGTACGTTTATTATTATTCTTTATTCTTATCAAATGGGTGTTGTGTCGGAAGCTGCGTGCTTACTACAGAACGTCAAAAACCCGAGAGTATTTTCGATAACGGCAACACAGCGATTCTCGAAAAAACTTCTTCCGCACTCGTGGGCAACAGACACAAATTATGGTGGTGGTCGCCGCGCCAACGAGGAGAAGCGCAGCGGTCACGAGCACTACAGTTAACCAGACATCGGACCCATCGATATCAACGACAAGCATCCAGAGATCATTTTGAAACTCTGACGTTGATCCGTCACGAAAACCACCTCCACCAAACAGTAACAAGGACAAGGTCGTGATATCTCCACCCTCGGTGAAGCACGACAGTTTGTCAACTGGAGCAAACCTCCAGAGAGCGGAAAAAGCGCGACCACCAAGGCTCGGACCCTCATCTGCGCTGCCGTAGGAGGTCACAGTGTTGCCTTCAGCCGAACCAACAACAAACGTCCACGACTCACTGCTGGCATTGTAAAGCCAAGCGTCGCCTAGCCGCGTTTGGTACAGCGCATCTTCGGTGTACCCGTAGCCGCCATATAAAAACAGCAGGGTTTCCGACGTACATCGCGGCACGTTAAGGGCGGCCGCTCCGGCTCGGCCTCCCGGCCACTGCGCGGGCCCGGCATACGTTCCTGCTTGATTCGGACGAGTTTCTCGCCCGCCAACCCACTCCCAAGTCAGCGTGCCCAGGTTCATTTTCCACAAATCATCCAAATACCCAGCTCCGCCGGCCTTCGTAAAACCGTAGCCGCCGAAGACGAATAGCTCGTATGACAGAGTACTGATCCACACACTGCTCTTTGCTCTGCCGCCTGGAGACAGTGGGGCGGCGTCAATGTCGTCACTTTCATACACCCCGTACACATGAGGCAGGGAAGATCCTGAGTGCCACGTCCATTCAAAGGTTTCGGTGTCGAACTCCCAAATATCGTTCATGTACCCGAAGTGCGCCTCCACAGCTGAGAAGTCAGTGTCCCCAAGAGGTGCGGCCCCAAAGCCGAGCCCTCCGAAGAGCCAAAGGTTGCTGTTGTGAGTCCACGTACCAGCGCTCTGTCTCGCGCCGGGCCAAGGCTGTGATTCATTGGTGGCAGTGTAAATACCATAACCTGCCGTGATGTTACCAGTGCTGCTACCCCAGCCAATTCTCTCCCAACGCAGTGACTGAAATACCTCGACGACGTCCTGTGTTTCATTGACCACCGGAATGGTAAGACGCCACATGTCGTTTACGTATCCTTCCTGTCCACTGACCGCGTAACCCTGCAGAGCACGCCACCGATACCAGCAGGCGTTAGTAAAGCATACACTATGGTGACAATATAACATAAACCAGATCAGTATTCCAAATCACCTTGCCACCAAACATCCAAAACTCTTGCGAGTAGGAGCCATCCGCGCCTTTTCTCAAAGTGGTCCATGTCAGCGCACCCGTGCGCCCTCGGGGCTTGTCGGTATCAATCGGGGGCGTCGAGGACGTCGTCGCCAGGGGATCGTCCTGCCCAAGATTGGACACCAAGGTCCACTGCATGGTTATGTGTGAGTTGGTGTCGTCATCCTGCACAGTGACAGGGTCACAGTGGTCGGAGCAGTTTGGCCGAATTGTGCCGTTGGTGACGGGGTGGAACAACCAGAAATCCGCCAAGTTGAGCGTTTCTTCAAAGCTGTGAGTCTCGTCGGTGTAAATTCCCGTTCCTCCAAACATGGCAAGGGTACCTTGCTGTTTGCTCACATGCCAGGTCGCTGCCTCCAACCGAGGGTTCGGCCATGACGCCGAGAAACTGTCGGTCCCAAGCGCGAGCAGTGTTGCATTCAAGCGCGAGCCTTGGCACCCGACTTGGTGGAAGTGCACGGCAACGACCGCCAGCAAGCTGGCAAGCTGTCGCATGGCTAGTGCTTACATCGTCCGTCAACGGACTCGTGCTGTGGTCGACTTTGTTTAAAATGATTAACGTCGCTCGAGATTGATTTTCTTGGCATTCAATTTGACTTGCCTCTAGTAGACTGCTGGGATTATGGCGGAGGGTGCTTGAGGTCTGCGACGGTGGCAAATTGGTTTGGGACATTCGGTCCTTTGCGATATCAACTACGGCAGGATCGACTCAGATGCAAGCCGACGATCTCCCAACTCTAGCACGCAGCCGTTGACAATTCAGCAGTCTCGTCCGACACTGAGCGCCATGCTATCCTACTCACGTAAACGTGCGTGTCCTCTTCCAAACACCACCTCACACGCTCCCTTCACCACACGCGTGTGCTTCGAGCCACATCGCCACCACGTCTCGAGCTTAGATCAACCCCACGAAGGACCAACGACAACGACAACGACGACGACGACGACAACGACGACGACGACGACGACGAACGATGACGACGACGACGACGCTGATGACCCTGTACACTACAGCTGAATGCAAAAACCGGTAAAACTTTCACACTCTGGAGTGTTGTGGAACACTCTCCCTACTTTATAAAACTCCCCGCTATCCACTGCTCCACTGCCCCAGCACTCCATCGTGTGTCAAGTTCTATTCCACAGATAGTGGTACTAGAATACGCAGTAGTACATGCAAAGTACCGTGGTACCATATGGAATTGGATAGATCCATGATTCTGACCTGTGAGTGAGTGAGTGAGAAGTTCTATTCCATATTTAGTGGTACTGAACAGTACAATGCGAATACTAGAGTACTGTAAAGAGTTGAATAGATTCATGATACTGACCAGTGGGTGAGTGGGTGAGTGAGTGAGTGAGTGAGTGACCTCGCGGATGCAAGCGACGAAGGTCTGCTCAAGTGAGTTTTCGTCCAAGTGGGCTGTTGCGCGCTGACGGAAGTGTGCGGCGAGGTGGCTGGCCGCCATCCATGCCGTCAACACGTGGCCACGCGTTTGATTTACTTTGCTTACTGGTCACTTTGTTCGAACTGGCCGTGAGTGACTCTTTGACTCTCGTTTCCTTCGTTCGTTCGCGTTCGCAGGCTTCCTCCGCAGTCGTTGGTTCGTTGGTTGGTTCGTTGGTTCGTTCGTTGTTGGTTCTGTTTCTGGTTTTTGATTCGAGCGAGGCCAAGTAAGCGCGCAAGGGTTCTATGCTATTTTTGCTCTTTTTTTTGGTGAACATGTGGGTAGAGATCTATGTTGTGCGTGAACACACTCACGACTCGACTCACGACGAACCGAACAACGAGGGCAGTCACGGCAGCGTTCTGTGAAGGCAGGCCAGGCCGCCACGGCCCAATTGCACTCCGCTTTGGTTGGTGTGTTCGTTTGTGGGGTGTTGTGGGGTGAGGCATCCACTCACTGTGCGTGCGTTGTCCGTCGTGTTGTGTTTATTGTCGGTGGGTGGTGGTGTGAGATTAGATAGTTAGGGCCGTCGTGTCGTCATCGGCCAGTGTGGTTGTTGAGGATTTGAGATTTTGGATTCGCTTCGTTGGCAGGCGGCTCGAAATGCATGGTGAGCAGGCGGCGGGCACGACGAAGGAAGGAAGCGAAGGGAGGGGAGGGGAAGAAAGGGAGCCCACAGCCGGCGGGGAGAAATTGCAATGAGGGAAGGGGCGGGGCGGCGCAAACAGAAAGAAAGGCGTTCGTTCCCGCGGTCATTCCTTGTCATTTTCACCACGCGAAGCGAAGCGAAACTCACCATTTTTGGGCGCTTCTTGAGTGAGGGTTGTTCGTTCTTGCGGTGGGGGGCGGCAAAGGCAAAGGGAACTAAGTGTCGAAGTGGCTGGCAGTCTGCCCACTCCGCCACGCCAGCGCAAGTGGCCCGCAGACCAAGCAGGGGGCAGCCTTTGTTTGTTTTCGTGCGCACGCATGAATGAATGACATTTGACCGGCCTTCCGACCTTTCCTTTCGCCCGCCCCTTCCAGGACCGACCACCTGCCAAACAACCAATACTGGTGGCCCTTGCATTCATTCCCACGACGGTGGACCGAAAAAGGAAAAAGGAGAGCGTGGTGTGGTGTGGTGTGGGGCGCGGCAGGGGAACGCGAATGCGGGAAAAAAAGGAGGCAGTGCGTCCCGCAACAAAGGGACGGAATGATGTCGTTAGTCGTACTGTCGCATGACTCACGACGCTCCTTGACGCTCTTTGTTCACCAAAACAGCGCATACAAACAACGCACGCACGTACCAACCAACCAACCAACCAACCAACGACGGCCACAGCGGAAAGCCGCAAATATGTCAGATGCGGAGAACTGTGTGACAGTTTGTGGTGACTCACTCACTCACTCACTCAGCTCACTCACTGTCCGCCCGCAGATAGATGTTCGTTCAAAGAAAGAAAGAAAGAAAGTGGATGCGCAATCCGCAATGCGCGACGACGGCCAACAGAGCGACAAACACGGAGAGACGAAAACACAACCAACAACGAACGAACAACGAACGAACGAACAACGAACCAACGAACGAACGAATTTATTTCAACAACGCTTGCCCTGCCCCCCGTCCGCGTTCCGTCCCGTCCGGTCCCTTCCTTTCGCTGGCCGAATGTATGCATGCATGCATGCACGACGGCACGGCGGGTTGCTCTGAAGATTCGAAGATTCGAATGTTCAACGACATCGGTTCGTTCGTTCGTTCGTTCGTTCGTTCGTGGGCAGTCAGTGAGTCAGTCAGTCTGCGTCTGCGATCACAATGGAATAAGCCCAGCCCTGCCCAGCCTGGACGAAAACCATGCATCCATTCTGAATGAATGAATGAATGAATCCGCATCTGAGTCTTCGGTGCGCACTGGGCTGGGCTGGGCCTCTTGGGCTGGGCTCGCGAATGGGAACGGGAGTGGGAACGCGGCTGGCTGGGCACATGTATGTGTGCCTGCCTGCCTCTCCAAGTGGGAATTTGTCGCCGCTGCGTGGTGTGCTCGCTGGCTGGCTGCGGCCGGCCGGACGGACGGACGGACGGACGGACAAAAACTTCAAAACTTTCGGTTCGCAAGCAAGCAAGCAACCAACACGCACGTGCGCCAAAGTAAGCACAAAAGTATTCGCGTGCTGATTGATTGATTGGTCCATTCATCCATTGGTTTGAACTTGTGAAGCACTCCATTCAGTACAGTACAGTACCGCTTTTCACTCGCTTCTTCACAATGGGACACTGTCACATACAACCCAGGATGAGTACAGTACAGTATGTTTGTACAGTATACTGTACAGTACAGCATTGTCCCGCTCGACGAAGGCGCTGCTGAACGGGGGCAGGGCGTCGGTGTTGTGGCATGCATGTGTGTGTCATGCACTACTGGGCCGGGCCGCAGCGTGACGTAATCGGTCATTACGCGGTTTGTTGGCAAGGAAAGAAAGGGAGGGGGGAAAGCGAAGGCAGGCAGGCT
>ENA-OWNT01005338-OWNT01005338.1-seawater-metagenome-genome-assembly--contig:-NODE-5338-length-10645-cov-4.975492_pt1 | contig 10645 bp, 9 predicted proteins | sample MGYA00238136_ERZ651165 | MGnify/ENA primary metagenome ERZ651165 (study PRJEB26861, sample SAMN08777766) | seawater metagenome | isolation source: coastal seawater | place: USA: Florida | collected...
CGTCGTCGTCGTCGTCGTCGTCGTCGTCGTCGTTTGTCGTTCGTCGTTGTGTTGTTGTTTTTAGTTTTGGGGGCAGCGACGTCGACCTCCCCAAGAATTCAATTCCATCCCAAGGACCAAACGACCCAACCACACAACACGACGCACTTGAACAAGTTTTGAAACCTGCAAATAGTCCGAATTTTGCGCAGTCATGCATTGAAAACCAGTAACTGCATAACGCACAAAGGCTCAATGAAAACAGAATGATTGATTACAAAGTGCACTTCGCTCGCGCAACATTGTGGAATGGAGTGAAAAATACGCGCTAGTGCACTGAAAACCGTACTCCGTATGACACCTACTTGCATACACACAATTCACGCTGTCGTACTTTGTTGTCGCAAAATGCCAGCCGGCTGAGAGTTTGGAGAGCGGAAAACGTCACTATTACCCACTGTAAACCGTATCATGGAATTCACTGCGTGGACGCTGGATTTACTTCCTCGTAGTAGCAGCATCACTGGGGTGGTTGGCGGTTTGTTTTGCCGTGGCGCCGTTCGCTGCGCCGTTGCTCGTTTGCTCGTTTGCTCGTTTGCTCGTGATTGTTGCATTGTTGTTGCCCGCCAACGAACGACACAACAACGCCCGACGACGACGACGACGGACCAACCGCACACGGGACAAGCCATGGCTGTTCTCTCTCCGTCGAGGCGCAAATGAGACGTTGAGTCACGCTACAACACGAAAATAGCAACGGGAATTGCATTGGTCGTCGAAGATCGTTGCAGCCATGACGAAAATACAATGGTGTCGGAGCGGTTGCGGGGACACCGTTTTCAACAGGGCAGGTTCTACGTGAGTTGGCGTGAAGAACGAAATTTCCACAAGCGAGACTTTTTGTGGAAGCAAATATCAAGTCGACCAATACAGCACTGGACTTAAGAACGGCATATTTGTGATTCACTTTCGAAGAGCTCCGTGCCACAATGCCCTCTCTGGCAAGATCCCTGCACCAAGTGCTCTCTCAAATAGTGGGCCCTATATTCCTCGTCTGCTCGCTTACGGGATCACTGTGGGCCCTCATGTATCGGCTGCTCGGATACGAGAAGGTGGGTTGCTGTGCAGGTTTCAAGATGATTGGGGTGGTTCGCGTGTTGAGTTTGCGTTGTTCCATTTGTGCAGGACGATGTTAAATGGCTTCTTGCATTCCACCAGCTGGACTTCCTGTTCGGCCCGCTGGAGTACCTGAGAGACAACGGCGCCGGCTTGCTTGGCGGCCAAGGCCACGCCGATGAAACCCAAGAACCACCCCCGTCTGCAGTGTACTATAAAGAGGGAGCGCCGCTCGGACTCTCCTCTGTTCCCCTGACGAAGGCCTGGCGCATGCCGACATTCATCGTGGTCCTTGCACTGATTTTGCTGCACGCTGGTCTCGGGGCTACCATGCTGGCCGCACCATCGTCGAAGCAGGTGAAGCAGCAGCGATCCACCATGCGGTGGCTTCACCACGTCTTGGTACGCACTGCAAATTGCCACATATGTACACTGTTCCGGAACCATTTTCACGACCGCCTTTTCGTGCCCCTCACCCCAGGCTTGGCTGATCGGGTTGCCTTTAGTGATTGTCGCTGCTAGCGGGGCAATGTACCGCATTTTGCGGATAGATGGTGCGTAACAGTGAATTATGCTCTCAGCTTTGTATGAGACTCGACGCAACTCCAGCAACTCAAGTTGGGTAATGGTAGGCCGATTCGCCAAAGCCGATTTGAAGTGGTTGCTGTTTCTGCACCAAGGGTGGCAAGTTGTAATCCCTTTCGTTGTGACGCTCACGGGGCGCAATTGCAAGTGCTCACATGCTCACGAATTCCTTCATGTCACAGGTTTCGCTGGGCAGTCCCGTATTTCCCAGTTGTGTTTGGTGGCCTCGTCTTCGTCTTCAGCATTGCAGGTAAGCCCTGACCTGGCGCGGTTGAACGTTGTTCCTGCATGTGACTCCACGAGCTATGGCGTTTGTAAAACGTAGGGCTCTCGTTGACGCCAACTGGACTAAAGACGGCGAAATGTGTACGCCGCCGGCGAAAGAGGTCCTAAAGTCATTTCCAATTCGTCGTAATGTTATATGAAGCACAAAAGCACAATAATGACTTGCTGAGGGTTTCGGGACTGCCACTATTTGCGACCGTATGACATCCAAAGTCAAGCTGTGCTGACATGTGCGCGTAGGCACAGGCAGGCCTCGACCGTGTTGTTGCTGTCAACCTAGTTCAACCCATTGTGTCGATCCCGCAGCCGCTGTCCAAGCGATTCTAGGCGGCTTGACAGTGCGGCAGAGAAAGCTGGCTTGTGTGCATCTTGCCACTGTTTCACCTTTTCTCCGTCAAGTTTTGCGGACTACGCAGCAATTCAACAGTCACAAGACAGTGGACAATAATTCTGAAGTAGAGGACGACGTACCATCGGCCGTCCAGTGTGGAGCTTACCCACCCGTGGTCCAGGGTCTGCCTTCAAAGCACCGGCTTGGCGGCTGACTGGCTCAGTGGCGGGTTTCGCCGAGTGTGGTGAACTGTGACCGTGCAACATATGGCCTGGACAGACACGTCGTTCACTCAACGATAATTCACAGACCGCACACGCAACGTCGACTTAGACTACAAACTTACCCCACTTCTCCGGAAAGAGTCTCAACAGTCCCTTTTCAGAGGCATCACACACCCCACGCTCACATATGAAGCAGGTAATCAACCTGGGCGCAAGCACAATCACAATGTGGTGAGTGCCGCAATACCAAGCTGCATACGCGCACGACACGCACCGGTGTGGAGTCACATCAAAAGCAAAATTTGCGCATTTGCTTGCCGTTGGAATGACTCGAACCTGCGAGGGGAGCACACACAACAAAATGGTGACGCAACGAGCACGAGTGGAGCTCAAACCGCTGACGACGAACTTCTGCTGGTTATCCAGACTCAACATCCAAACCCCGAGCGTTGCCAACCTCGGCTGCACCTCGTTGCTCAATGGGGATTTCTTGTTTGCCGTTGCGGAGCCTCCAGTCGATTGTGGACGATGGGAAGGCAACGTAAAACGGGACGCTATTGTCGGCAGCTGCAAGGGCTTGCATGTATGTGCCGATCTTGTTCGCCTTGGGAGTGTGCGCCAACAGTGGATTACAACACAGCCATGGGATCAGAGTTCTCTACAACACATCCACAACGCACCACATCGCCAGTCCGTGTCACACGGTCTGCTCCGGTGATGACCATGTCGACCATGCCATGCTGCATGAGATGACCTCCCATCGTGTCTGACACAACTGTGTGGGGAATGCCGCTTTGACCTGAAAAACCGCAAGTTGGTGCAAACGTGTACAAAACATGTGAACACCTGCGGTGGTGTGAGCACGATACGAGCAAGGGTGCAACAATACATACCTAGCTCCCAGGCCGTCAGGCGTGCGCCTTGACACCTCGGCCTATTCGTTTTCAACATGGATAACTCGTAATGCAACGGTGATTAACACAACAAAACTAACACGCAGCTAAAGCCGCACCGAGTTTCATCAACAAACACGTGGACGGGGATGCCAGCTGCATGTGCTGCGTATATCGGGGACGTTGCGCTGCCGTAGTCCACAAATGCCTATGCACGTTCACCAGAGCGGTCAATTTACGTTGAAGACATGGAGTAACATCGTGCACGCATCATCATCGAATACGTACAAGCCAACCGGCATTGCAGTGAGTTAAAATGTTCACCTGGACGACCACATCCCACACACACAAACACACTTATCAAACACGAAACCTGGGCTGCCACACGAAACAACACTAAACACAACAAGCGCTAGTGCATTGATCACCAACCACGTCGGTTTCTCCGGGCACCCGTTTGCTTTTACGACGGTGCAAAGCTTTAATTAAGTCGAGCCCATGGTCGCCAATGGCCTTGCAACTTGCAGCGTCCTTATCAGCAATACGCAGCATTGTCTTATAGCATGCCTGTTGCGCAAAAAGCGGAGGTTGACACTGCGTCGTGTCAGGGGCCAATGTTCAGCTAGACACCTACCAGCATTTTAGCTTCCCAGTCGTATTCTTGACATCGACGCATAGCAGTTTTGCATTCATTCAGAGCATGCTCCAAGTTGACAGCTGTTGGCCTCGTTGCCTTCAGTGTCTGGGCCGCTTCCTTCATGAACGCATCGAAATCTTCAGAAGGGCTGCGTGGGGCTTTGACTGCTGCAAGCCACATTCCTGCCGCAGCACATGCCCCGATGCAACCAGCTCCGCGGACATGCATTTCACTGATCGCAGTTGCCATTTCCTCGTGTGTTGTGATGGTCTCGACGACAAACTTGTGCGGGAGGTGACGTTGGTCAATCACTTTGATAGTACGGCCACTTTCATCGTCCTCGTCGACCCACACGGTGCGGTATTGCTGCCCGTCGACCCTCATCTCTGCGCCAAGTCGAATGCGGCACTTGTGAGCAACCACTTGGAGCCGTTCAAGGAAAGTGCTTCTGGCGAAACGACTCAAAATTCACGCCGACAATGTTTTTTCGAAAGAGTCTGTCAAAATCCGGCCCTCAAATGCTGTTGGTTTGCTTCCGCCGTGACTTGCCCGAGTAGGCACATTCACCCCATTTGCACATTCATCTCGTTGCTTGGTCGTCCGAACACCCTCGGGTTCCCCACAACTCCGGTTCCCCGACCCTGCACCGCGGGCTGCAAGCTGGGCGCCACATCATGTTGTCTGTGACACTCCGCTTCACGTCGTCGTCACACAGTGTGTAGAACACACTCGTCGGTCGTCGGTCGTTCGTGTCCGCGTTGGCCGTTTACTCACAAACACGTCGAGTTGTTCACCAACCACCAACCACCAACAGACGACCAACGGACGACCAACCACCAACCAACCAACTAACCAACGAACCGCAGTGAGCGTTTGTGGGAGTGAGTGCGACGTTGCTTCTGTGGGCGTGAGAGGGGCAATAATGTATGTGGAGGTTCTCTGTGAAGATCGCACTCCGACAGCCGACGCCGCTACCTGGGTACATGTCACGCGAGTGTACCTACTCGAGAATGATATAGCCATACACGTGTGTAAACACACTCGAGGTACCCCGCGCGGTCCCAAGGTGTATGTATGTGTGATGTTGCCATCGTTTATGACAAGCACACGGCACACATCCATCACTCTTTTCGCTGTCCAGTATTGTACTTTTGGCAGAGGATTGCTGCCCGCCTTGATACAATTTAAAGACCACCAAGTATCACAAATATGTGTAATGGCGGAATGATTGAGGACGTGAACCGCAACGAAGTTTGCAGGTGCAAAGTGACTTGATGCGCTTGTGCCTTAAAACGGGACTGCCGCACAAGCAACCATTCAAGACAACAAGTTATTGATACAAACACGTGCATGTATGAGCCGACGGTTCAACATCAGTGAGATGCCAGAGTTGCATTTTCAAAGTTCAATTGTTAAAGGATGATAATCAAAACGTCTCGACGGCGTGTTTGTCGTCTGCAATTTTTATTCCGCAGGCTGACTACTGCGTGGTGGCACGCGTCCACGAATGTTGGGGCGCATCGGCACGGGCAATCGAGACGGCGGTGGGCGTGATGGCGGCACCGACGCTCCTCTGTTGAGCTTCGACATCTCGTGTTTCAGTGATGCTGTTGCGCTTTCCATTCTCTGGAATCGCTTTAGGGAATGCATCATAGCTATGCTCTCGGCCTGTTCAACGAAAGACAACACACAAGAGATGAAGAGGTGAAGAGAAGCACAAATAACGCGCACGCTTCCAGCCATGAACGCCGGGAGATTACTGACCTTCTGCGCGTTTTTTACTTCTCCTAGGTCTTTCTTGATGTCGCGCAGGATATTGGTGTCTGACCCTGCACCACCTTCCGCACTTGCAGGGGTTGTGACAGACGAACCAGGCAGTCTTTCGTCGGCTCCGGATGCGTTAGAGCCCTTGGACGTCTCGTCATCTCCATTATCTTTTTGGGAAGCCCCCGCATTTTGGGCGTCAACATCTTCATCATCTTCATCATCTTCTGCGGCGTCCATTTCCGAGTCACTTTCGGCACCATCCTCAGCTTCGGCAGAGTCGCCATCGCTTTCGTCATCATCTGACTCGCCTTCAGCATCGCTGTCGTCTTCAGAATCTTGTTCGGCAGCATCATCTCCTTCAGAGGCGGCCTCAGAGTCTTCGCCGGCGTCGGCTTCTTCGGCCGCATCCTCGGCGTTTTCTCCAGAGTCATCTCCTTCAGCTGCGTCCTCTGAATCTTCAGCAGCGTCCTCAGCGTCTTCAGCTGCGTCCTCTGAATCTTCCGCCGCGTCTTCTGAATCTTCCGCCGCGTCCTCTGAATCTTCAGCCGCGTCCTCTGAATCTTCCGCCGCGTCCTCTGAATCTTCAGCCGCGTCTTCGGAGTCTTCAGCCGCGTCCTCAGCGTCTTCAGCTGCGTCCTCGGAATCTTGATCGTCTTCAGCTTCTTCTGCCGCGCCCTCAGAGTTTTCTTCAGCGTCATCTTCAGCGGCAGCATCTTCGGAGTCTTGATCAGCATCGGCTTCTTCTGCTGCGTCTTCGGAGTCTTGGTCGCCATCGCTGTCTTCGGCTGAATCTTCGGACTCTCGATCTTCTTGCTCCGCGGCATCATCCTCACCCGCCTCATCATCTCCGTCTTGTTCGGCGTCGTCTTGCTCGGCGCCGTCTTCCTCGGCTGCGTCTTCAGAATCTTGCTCGGCATCATCTTCTTCGGCCGCCTCCTCGGCGTCTTGCTCCGAATCCTCTGCTTCCGCAGCATCTTCGGAATCTTGCTCGGAGTCTTCTTCTTCAGCAGCATTTTCAGAGTCCTGCTCGGAGTCCTCTTCTTCAGCAGCATCCTCAGAGTCTTGCTCGGCGTCGTCTTCTTCGGCGGCATCCTCAGCATCGTCTTCTTCAGCTGCGTCCTCAGAATCTTCTTGCTCGGCGTCATCTTCTTCAGCTGAATCCTCGGCCGAGTCCTCAGAGTCTTCCTCAGAAGATTCTTCGCTGTCGCTTTCCTCAGCACCAGCTTCCCCCTCGGAATCTTCGTCGGAGCTTGCAGAGTCTTCCTCACTTTCAGATCCCTCGGCATCTTCCTCCGAGCCCTCGTTCTCTTCGGAATTTTCCTCCGAGGCCTCGTCCTCTTCGGAGCTTTCCTCCGAGGCCTCGTCCTCTTCGGAGCTTTCCTCCGAGGCCTCGTCCTCTTCGGAGTTTTCCTCCGAGGCCTCGTCCTCTTCGGAGTCTTCCTCCGAGCCCTCGTCCTCTTCGGAGTCATCCTCCTCGCCATCTTGCTCTGACGAGTCATCCCCCTCGCCATCCTCCTCGCCATCTTCCTCTGACGATTCATCCGCCTCGTCATCCTCGCCACCATTGACCTTGAGTTGTTTCTTGAGCGCGTCGATGCGGGCAACGATGTGTCCGATTTCGCTCTGCACCCAGCCCCAACAACAGAAGACAGAACATCACACACACACTCATCTCAGCACGGCATTGCTACGGCACACGCACCTTGGTGTCGTCACTGGAACTTTCCTGGGTGAGGAGATCCATGAGCTGCTTCAACTGCTGAATCCGACTTTTGACGGACAGCTGGGACTTGTGCTTGAACACGGGATCGCGTTGCTTGTTGAAGGCCAAGCGTGCTTCAAGTCGCTGGATTTCTTGTTCAATGTGGGACTTTTTCGCGTTCAAGTCCTCCAGGTTGAGGTGGTCAAGGTCATCGCCTGTGCGCGCAGCAACGATGTAGCCGCCTGGAGCGACGGCATCTGGCACGGATTTGCCAAGACCGCCCCATCTATTGTCTAGCCGCAGCGTGTTGTCCGCTGGATCATAGTTTGTGGACACAACTCTCAGGGGCCCGGAAAGGTGGGTTGCTGTGTTGGCTCCAGGCTCGCCATCGTAGTTCTTGGACGCCACAACAACGTACTTTGGTTCTTCCCGCAGCCTCACACCGACGGCTGCCGTACAGACAATTTGCGCGGCAAGAGCGAGGAATACGAGCATGCTGTGCGAATGCCGCATGCTGACCGCGTTCGTGTGCGTTGACGTAAGCTAGGTGGCTCACGCGAAAGGCATAGTGCCTGTGCCTGGACGGAAGAAAGTGCTCCAACCTTAGGCAAGGGCAGCACGCACTTGGCGGTCCCACGACAAGGCTGCACCCCCGAATGCGGTGCTCAACACTGTTTGTCCACACACAAAAATGCAGGAATGAGACACCGATTCACTACACAGCGCAGAAAAAAAGCACGCGTTGCCACGGTCCAAGCGTGCCCTGGACAACAGTTGCGAACGCGTAGTGTGCAGTCAGCACGGTGCCGAAATCACCTTGTGCACTCGAATGAATGGCCGTCGGTGTGCTTGCATTCAAAGCAAGGCGGTGAGCAGCTACTCACGCGCAGATACAGTGTCGTAGAACGGGTTGCATCCGCGCAGCTGGCACACGCCATCAACGATGGCGTGCTCTGTCATTCTCATCACCACATCGCGTTACGGCGTTAAACATGCTTGCTGCACTGCGTGGCGTTGTTCGTGGTTCGACTGACTTGCTCGTTGGAAGTTCATTTCTGGACTGCAATCTTGCGATCGTCCAATGCCTTCGTTTGTTTGATCTTGATGTTTGTCCGTTCCGTCGCTCGTGCATTTCTTTGTCCCCGCATCCAAACGTCGCCTGCCAACGTCCTGCTTCCTTGGGTGTGTTTGTTGTCTTTCGTCTGGTTCGTCCCTTCGTTCGAGCGTTCGTTCGAGCGTACGTTCGGTTCGGTTTGGGTTGCTTTCGGTTTTAGTTTGTTTGTGTTGGTTCGTTCGTTCGTTTGTTCTGTCCGATCCGCGAGTGAGTGAGTGAGTGAGTGGGTGGTGGGTGCAGACGTGCGTGTCTGTCTGCCCGTGTGGGGCTGTGTGCGGAGGCATATCCATCCATCCGCCCCACCCACCACCACCTTCTCACTCAAACCAAAACCACCACCCAATCAGTCAACACGTCCCGCACTCCGCCACTCAGACCACACCTCACTCGAGGGTGTAATTCTCCTTCCTCGCCCTCTCACTCCCACCAACACCCACCGCTCCCCACACACGCCCTCAGGGCACCCACCGTGACCCGCACCACCACCGCACCGCGAGCGAATCCAAAATCGAACTCGCAGGTGAGGTCGAACACTGCTTTGAAAAACAGGTAGAAGCCCCCAAGAATAAAGGGTATGAGTAGGGTGAAACACTGAAAGACTATTTTGCATAGTGGGTATTGTAAATGCATTGGTACCGACTGTGCCCGTATCCCAGCAAGCGTCCTACCGCTCCCGGCCGCAGAGCAAAGCCACTCCTGCACTATCGAACAAACAGCGACGATGAACTCACTTCACTCACTCCCTCACTTCACTCACTCACTCACTCACTCACTCACTCCGTGAAGTCAAAGCCAGCCAGCCAGCCGAAGCCATTCGCCGACAGCCACTCACTGTCAGTCACTCACCCACCCACCGACCATCGCTCACTCACCCACCAACCAGCGCTCACTCACTCACTCACTCACTCACTCACTCACTCACTCATTCACTCACTCACTCATTCATTCACAGTCAAAGCCGCTCAGTCACTCAGTCACTCACTCCACTCACTCACTCACTCACTCTCACGCATCGAGACCCCATTCGTTCACTTGATTGATTGATTGTGAGTGATTGTGAGTGATGGTGATTGATTGTGAGTGATTGATTGATTGTGAGTGATGATGAGTGATAGATAGCCGCTCACTCACTCACTCACTCACTACACTCACTCACTCACTCACTCACTCACTCACTCTCCCGCATCGAGACCCCATTCACTTGATGGAGTGATTGTGATTGATTGTGAGTGAGTGATGGCGTCCAGCCAGCCTCTGTTGATTCGTCCGTCGCCCGACTCATTCATTCATTCATTCATTCATTCATTCATTCATTCATTCATTCATTCACTGACTCACGGACTCACTCACTCACGCCCTCCCTCACCTCACTGCCAGCCACTCACTTTCCCAACAATCATCGATCCATCAGCAAGCAGCTTGCTGTCAGTCAGTCACGCTCCGTCAGTCCGTCCGTCCGTCCGTCCGTGCAAGGTAGTAGAGTAGTAGAGTACAGTGAAGGTGCTGTACAGTTTCAGTATCCAGCAATGTATTACGCTGCCAAAGGCTGAACAATGTTCAAACTTTGCGATGTACGGTATCTTGCACAACAAAGCCATGAGGGCCGACTGCGGCACAATGAACGAGCAGACCCAACCATTGCCCATTCATTGCTCTCGATTATAGGAACTAACTCACAGTCGAAATCCGCAACTGGAAGTTGGAATTGTGCTTGGCGTTCACACATGACGCAAACCTTGCAACACCGCAACTGTATACCGTACACTTGCAATCCCAAAACTCCAAAACTCCAACTCCCATCCATGCAACAACGGAGTGAAGGCAGTGGGCTGGGCTGGGCGGGGCTGGGTTGGGTCGGCGGTCGGTCGGGCGTCGGGCGGTCGGCCGAACGCAAGTTAGTGTGGGGGTTCATTTTCATGCCCTGTACAGCCTTCCCGTGCGTGATACAAAAATGTATGTGAAGCGTCTCGGAAAAATCGGCAGTATCGACCCAAAACTTCAAAAAATGAAAA
>ENA-OWNT01005339-OWNT01005339.1-seawater-metagenome-genome-assembly--contig:-NODE-5339-length-10645-cov-2.563210_pt1 | contig 10645 bp, 11 predicted proteins | sample MGYA00238136_ERZ651165 | MGnify/ENA primary metagenome ERZ651165 (study PRJEB26861, sample SAMN08777766) | seawater metagenome | isolation source: coastal seawater | place: USA: Florida | collected...
CCTCGCCCGCGGCGGCACCACCATCGTGGTCAGCCCGCTGATCGCCCTGATGAAGGACCAGGTGGATGCGCTGGTCGAGAAAGGGGTCCGAGCCACCTTCCTGAACTCCTCCCTGAGCTCCGCGGAGTACAGGGCACGCCAGGAGCGCCTTCGCTCCGGCGAGATCGAGCTCCTCTACGTGGCGCCGGAGCGAGGCCAGCGGGTGCTGCGCCGGGTGCAGGCCACCAACAACAGCGGCCTGGCGCTGGCATCCCCCACGGACCTGAACATGCCAGCCAATGCGCCCGAAGGGCCGGATCCCCGCCAGAACGGCCGCCAGTTCCAGGCCTACTCGCACTACGTCCAGCCGGGCGGGCTGGTGCAGTCCTTTATCGACAACGTGGACGGTGTCCGCGGCGGTTCCCTCTCGCCCACCGTGAAGATCAACTTCCGCAACGGAGTGTCGGCAGTGGACCGCACCTTCGGCCAGAACGGCCTGGGACCGTTCGGGTACCTGCCCACAAACCTCAACGTCGGCGGTGCCGGCCTGTACAAGTAGGCAGTCCTGAGGCGGAAGCGCCCGGATTCTCCGGGCGCTTCCGTCTCCCGCACCTGCAGGCCCCAGATGCGGCGGGATGGCTTCGACCAAGACCAGGAATGTTGAATCATGAAAAACCTTTGGACGATCTGGATCGTGGCGGCCGCCGCGGCCTGATCCGGTCCAATTCTGTTGGCGCAAACAGGAAACTGTTAGCCCTAACCTCTGCGACTATGTTGTGTTAGCGGTAACGCACCCGGTTTACTTTTCCGGCCCGGATGCTATGACGCTGGCAACCTCCATAACCGATCAGGGACCGGACGATGAGCACCATTATCGATATCCACGCGCGCGAAATCCTGGACAGCCGGGGCAACCCGACCGTTGAGGTCGACGTGATCCTCGAAGACGGCACCATGGGCCGCGCGGCCGTGCCCTCGGGCGCCTCCACCGGCGCCTACGAGGCGGTGGAAAAGCGGGACGGCGACAAATCCCGCTTCATGGGCAAGGGCGTGCTGGAAGCGGTGGCCGCCGTGAACGGCGAGATCGCCGAGGAACTGGTGGGTTTCGACGCCACCGAACAGGAAGCCATCGACACCGCGATGATCGAACTGGACGGCACCGACAACAAGGGCCGGCTGGGCGCCAACGCCATCCTGGGCGTGAGCCTCGCCGTGGCCAAGGCGGCCGCCGACTTCACCACCCAGCCGCTCTACCGCTACATCGGCGGCACCTCGGCCCGCGTTCTGCCGGTACCGATGATGAACATCATCAACGGCGGCGAACACGCCGACAACCCGATCGACATCCAGGAATTCATGATCATGCCGGTCTCTGCGACCAGCATCCGCGACGCGGTGCGCATGGGGTCCGAAGTGTTCCATACACTGAAGAAAGAGCTTTCGGCCGCAGGTCTCAGCACCGGTATCGGTGACGAGGGCGGCTTTGCCCCCAACATTGCCTCTTCCCGCGAAGCGCTTGATTTCATTCTGAAGTCCATCGAGAAGGCCGGATACAAACCGGGCGAGGATATCTACCTCGCGCTCGACTGCGCCGCCACCGAATACTACAAGGACGGCAAATACGTTCTGGCCGGCGAAGGCAAAACCCTTACCAGCGAAGAAAACGCCGCCTACCTCGCGGCGCTGGTCGCCGACTACCCGATCATCTCGATCGAGGACGGCATGGCCGAAGACGACTGGGACGGCTGGAAGGCGCTGACCGAGGCGCTGGGCGACAAGGTGCAACTGGTCGGTGACGACCTCTTCGTGACCAACCCCGAGCGTCTGTCAATGGGCATCGAACGGGGCTGCGCCAACTCGATGCTGGTCAAGGTCAACCAGATCGGCTCGCTGTCGGAAACCCTGCGCGCCGTCGATATGGCGCACCGCGCACGCTATACCAACGTGATGAGCCACCGCTCGGGCGAAACCGAGGACGCCACCATCGCCGATCTGGCGGTTGCCACCAACTGCGGCCAGATCAAGACCGGCTCGCTGGCGCGCTCCGACCGGCTGGCGAAATACAACCAGCTGATCCGCATCGAGGAGGCGCTGGGCGAAACCGCGATCTACGCGGGCCGTTCGATCCTCAAGTAATCCGTCGGCACGGCAACGCGCCACGCGGCCCGGCCCCCGAAAGGCCGGGCCGTTTTGCGTTTCACAGGCCCTCGGCCAGCAACAGGTCGGTTTCCGCCGCCTGTTCGCGGATCGCGCGCGCCGCTCCGTAGTCGTCGGAATGGTAAAATGCACGCGCGGTATCGAGATCTTCGAACTCGATGACCACGGCAATGCCGCTGTCCGCGCCTTCCTTGATCTCGGGCGTCGGGTTCGTCACCAGCACCCTGCCGCCGAACTTCTTGATCGCCGGAGCGGCAAGCGACCGGAATTCCAGCATCTTTTCCATGTCATGGGCGCGAATATGGGCGACCAGATAACCCTTTGGCATATGTCTGTCTCCTGCAAATGACCCAGACATAGCACATCCCGCCGCCCTAAAGGCGTTTCGACATCAACAGATATTTGCCGCGACCCTGAAACCCGGCGCGAGCATAGAGCCGCTGGGCGACCTCGTTGCTGCGCTCCACCTCCAGGTGGATCGCCTGCACCCCTGCGCCGGCCAGCGCGCGGGGCAGGGCGATCAGGACATCGGTGGCAATCCCGCGCCCGCGCACGGCCGGCCGCACATAGACCTCGTCGATAAAGGCATCCAGCCCGCCCAGTTCCACCGACCAGCCAAAGGTCACCACGATATAGCCGATCGGTGCCCGGACCGGCCCGATCAGATAAACCGCGCCATGTGGAATGCCCTCCAGCAGCGGCGCAAGTGCCATGGCGCGCCGCTCGTCGTTCCCCTCAAGCCCCTGTTCGGCGTGAAAGGCTGTGACCAGCGCCAACAGCCGGTCCAGATCCTCGGGTTTGGCAAGATGCAGGGCAGTGCTCACAACCGGGCCAGCCTTTCTGTCAACAACGCAAAGAAGCCGTCGGCGTCGACATCGCCCATGAACATCGCGTTGGGCGCCCGGTCGGTGACGCCCCACCAGTCGGCCACAGTCATCCCCATGGTCAATTCCGACCGGGTCTCGATCTCGACATTGATGTGGCGTCCGGAAAACAGCTCCGGCCGGACCAGATAGGCGGTCACGCAGGGATCGTGCAGCGGCGCGCCCTCGGAGCCGTATTTCTCCTTGTCGAACCGCTCGAAGAAATCGGTCATCTCGGCCACCGCCACGCCCACACGGTTGCCCAGCCCGCGAAAGGCGTCGTTGCGGACCCGCGTCACCAGCGCCTTATGGGTGACATCCAGCGGCATCACGGTGATCTCGACGCCGGATTTGAATATGATATCAGCGGCCTGCGGGTCGACGTAAATGTTGAATTCGGCTGCCGGGGTGATGTTGCCCACCTCGAAATAGGCCCCACCCATCAGCACGATCTCCGCCACCCGGTCCATGATATCGGGCGCTTTTTCGAACGCCATGGCGATATTGGTCAGCGGCCCAAGGGGGCAGAGCGTCACCGCGCCCGCATCCTCGCGGCGCAGGGTCTCGATGATGAAATCCACCGCGTGTTCGTCTTGCAGGGGCATTAAAGGGTCCGGCAAAACCGGTCCATTTAAACCGGTCTTGCCATGCACATGCTCGGCGGTGACCAGCTTGCGCCCGAGCGGCCTGTCACAGCCGGCATAGACCGGCACGTCCGGCCGCCCGGCTAGTTCGCAGACAATGCGCGCGTTTTTTGCAGTCAGCGCCAGCGGCACGTTGCCGGCCACCGCAGTGATGCCCAGCACTTCGATCTCCTCGGGACTCGCCAGCGCCAGAAGGATCGCAACCGCGTCGTCCTGTCCGGGGTCGGTATCGATAATGATCTTGCGTGCCATGCCTCAGCCCTCGTCGCCACCGGCGGACCCTTGCAAGCCGGGGCGGGAATGTCCACCCGCCTGTGGTCTCTTCATCTCTTTGAAAATACTCCGGGAAGGCCTGGGGGGCGGAGCCCCCTCTATCAAAACCTAAGGGCGGAGCCCCCTCAATTAATAACTAGGGGCGCAGCCCTCCGCACCTGTAACCGGCGGGCGAGGGGCCAGCCCCTCGCGCTCCCCGGAGTATTTTCAAAGAGATGAAAGGGCGGACCGGGAAAACGGTCTGTCAGGCACGGCGTTCCTCGGCTTTGACCGCGTCCCACAGCGCATCCATTTCGGCCAGGTCGCTGTCGGTCGTAGTTTTTCCCTGTTCCGCAAGTTTGGCCTCGACCGCTTCAAAGCGGCGGATGAACTTGGCGTTGGTACGCCGCAGCGCGGCTTCCGGATCCACGCCCAGGTGCCTCCCGAGGTTCGCGATCACGAACAACAGATCGCCGAGCTCCGCTTCGACTTCGTCTACGGACATCTTATCGCGGGCTTCGACCAGCTCCCCGGCCTCTTCGGTGATCTTGGCCAGCACGTCGCCCGTGTCAGCCCAGTCGAATCCGACCCGTGCCGCGCGTTTCTGGAGTTTGTAGGCGCGCAGCAGCGCCGGCAGGTTCGCCGCGACCCCGTCCAATGCGCCCTGCTGTGCTTTCTGGCTGCGCTCGGCGGCCTTGATCGCCTCCCAGTCGCGGGTCTGCTGTTCGGCGGATTTGTCCCTCGATTCGTCACCGAAGACATGCGGGTGGCGCGCCACCATCTTGTCCGACATTCCCCGCACCACGTCCTGAAAGGTGAAATGACCAGCTTCCTCGGCCATCTGCGCATGAAACACCGATTGAAACAGCAGATCGCCCAGCTCTCCGCTCAGCTCATCCCAGGCCTGCCGCTCGATTGCATCGGCCACCTCATAGGCTTCCTCGATCGTATAGGGCGCGATACTGGCGAAATCCTGCTCGATGTCCCAGGGGCAGCCGGTGTCGGGATCGCGCAGGCGGCGCATGATTTCCAGCAACCGTTCGATTCCGGCGTCGGGGTCGTTGATCAGGGGGGTATCGGCCATTGCAGCACCTCGCGTCCTCGTGTCAGATGCATCAATTCCCGACACGGGCAAAGGAGTCCACCCCATGCCGATCATCAACCGCATCGCCGACTATGCCGAGGACATGACCAGCTGGCGGCGGCATCTGCACACGATCCCCGAGCTGGGGCTGGACTGTCCGCAGACAGCGGCATTTGTTGCGGACCGGCTGCGGGAATTCGGCGTTGATGAATTGCACGAAGGGATCGCGCAGACCGGTCTGGTGGCGATCATCGAGGGGCAGGGCGAGGGCCCTACCATCGGTCTGCGTGCCTATATGGACGCGCTGCCGATGCAGGAGACCACCGGGCTGGACTATGCCTCGGGTCATGACGGGCGGATGCACGCCTGCGGTCATGACGGCCACACCACCATGTTGCTGGGCGCCGCGCGCTACCTGGCCGAGACCCGCCGCTTTGCCGGCCGCGTGGCGCTGATCTTTCAGCCCGCCGAAGAGATCATCGGCGGCGCCCGAGTGATGGTGGACGAAGGCATCATGGAGCGCTTTGGGATTTCGCAGGTCTATGCGCTGCATAATGCGCCGGGGTTCGACGAGGGCGCGTTTTACACCAACCCCGGCCCGATCATGGCGGCAGTGGACACGTTTCACATTCATATCAAGGGGGTCGGCGGCCATGGCGCGATGCCGCATGACACCCGCGACCCGGTGATGGCGGCCTGTGGCATGGCGCAGGCGATCCAGACCATCGTCAGCCGCAACCACTATGCTTTAGATGACCTGGTGGTTTCGGTCACCCAGATCCATACCGGATCGGCCGATAACGTGATTCCCGACACCGCCTATATCAACGGCACCGTGCGCACCTTCGACAAAGGCGTGCAGGCGATGGTGATCCGGCGCATGCAGGCCATCGTCGACGGCCATGCGGCCAGCTACGATGTCGAGGCCGAACTGGATTACGAGGTTGGCTATCCGGCCACCGTGAACGACCCGGACAAGACCACCTTTGCCGCCGAGGTCGCCCGCGAGGTGGCGGGCGAGAACCGGGTCCTGGCCGAGGCGGGGCGCGAGATGGGGGCCGAGGATTTCTCCTATATGCTGGAGGCGCGGCCGGGGGCCTACCTGTTCCTCGGACAGGGGGACAGCGCCGGACTGCACCACCCGGATTACGATTTCAACGACGAGGTGGCGCCGGTCGGTGCCTCCTTCTTTGCCCGGCTGGTGGAAAAGGCGCAGCCGCTGCGCCAAGGGGCGGAAATGGAGCAGGCATAATGGCACTGGAGGATGCAAAAACACAAGTAGATCAAGCGTTTACCAGAACGGACCTGAGAGGGCCGAGCTTCGAGAACACCTTTGGCGGGGCCACGTCATTTCTGCGGCGGCGCTATACCAAGGACCTGACCGACGTCGATGTCGCGGTGACCGGCATCCCCTTTGACCAGGCCGTCACCAACCGCCCGGGCACCCGGCTGGGGCCGCGCGCCATCCGCGAGGCCAGCGCCCTGCAAAGCCCGGACGCGCCCTATGGCTGGCCCTTTGACGTGCTCAGCGAACTGGCCATCGTCGATTATGGCGATCTGGCATTCGACTATGCCGATATCCCAGCCTTTCCTGACAGGGTCACCGACCACATCCGGGGCATCCTGGGGGCGGGCGCGGCCTCGGTCACGCTGGGTGGCGACCATTATATCAGCTTTCCGATCCTCAAAGCCTATGCCGAGACATACGGGCCGATCTCGCTGATCCAGTTCGACGCCCATACCGATACATGGGCTGACGACGATTTCGCCCGCGTCGACCACGGCACCATGTTTTACAAGGCTGTGAAATCCGGTATCGTCGATCCCGAAACCTCGGTCCAGGTCGGCATACGGACCACCAACGCCGACACGCTGGGGGTCAATATAATTGACGCCGCCACCGTGCACCAGACCGGACCGGATGTCACCGCCGCGCGAATCAAGGAGATTGTCGGCGACCGCCCGGCCTATCTGACCTTTGATATCGACGGGCTGGACCCGGCCTTTGCACCCGGAACCGGCACCCCGGTCTGGGGCGGGCTGACCAGCGCCCAGGCGGCGCGTATTCTGCGCCAGAACGCGGGCATCAATATCAAGGGTGGCGATGTGGTCGAGGTCTCCCCACCCTTCGACACCACCGGGGCCACGGCGATTGCCGGCGCTCACGTGGCGGTCGAGATACTCTGTCTACTGGGTTGGACCCTGCGTGGCAGGGAGGCAAAGATGTGAAGGGTCGGCTGAGGCCTTCTTTTCTGGCTTTGGTCATTGGCGGAGGGCCGGCGCTCGGGATGCTGGGCCATAGGGGACTCGACCGGGAAGAGGGACGGGACGCGGACCGCATCGGGGCCGCCCTCGCCCTGTTTCAGCGTCATTGCGTGCCGTTCACCGGGGGCGACATCGTGGCGCCGTCATCCTCGCTGGAACGTTGCAACCTGACCGGCAGTCTGATGTTTCTCGACCCCGACAGCCGTTTTGTGCTCAGCCTGTCGGCGACCCATTGCGCGGTCTCTGATATTGTCGATCCGATCGATCCGCGGGACTGGCCGTCTCTGAAACAAGGTGTGTACGAAATGATCGAGCGCGAGCTTCCGGTTCTGACATTTCAAGGCAACAGGGGGGCGGGACCGCAAAGAGACCGTGCGCTCTGGCGGGAAGAGCCCCTGATGGAAGCTCCAGTCTGGGGGGCAGCCTGTCCTATGATACGTCGCACCTCAGGGCGGGGCTTGTGGAGGTGCGGATGTTTGTGTCGGACGCCGCCCCACGCCGGGAAGCGGTCGACCGGTTGGCCGGAGTTCCCTAGTATCACGTAAAATGACGATAGACGGGGTTGCTTGCGACAAAAGCGAGGGCGCCGCTACGGCCAAGACAGATGGACCAGCCCATGAGTGACTACAACCAACCGATCAGCGGCAACGACCTGGCGCGGTTTTCCGGGCCCAATACTTTCATGCGGCTGCCGCAGGCGGGCAGCCTCGCGGATCTGGACGTGGCGGTGCTGGGCATCCCGATGGATATCGGCACCTCGTGGCGCTCGGGCACGCGCTTTGGCCCCAAGCAGATCCGCGCCGAGAGCGCGATGATTAGGCCTTACAACATGGCAAGCGGGGCGGCGCCGTTTGACAGCCTGCAGGTGGCCGACATCGGCGATCTGGCCATCAACACGTTTTCGCTGGCCGACAGCCTGCGCATCATCGCGGAAAGCTATGACGGCATCCTGGCGCATGATGTGATCCCGGTGGCGATGGGGGGTGACCATTCGATCACCCTGCCGATCCTGCGCGCGATCGCGCGCAGGCACGGGCCGGTGGCGCTGGTTCATGTCGATGCCCATGCCGATGTTAATGACGAGATGTTCGGGGAAAAGGAAACCCACGGCACCGTGTTCCGCCGCGCCTGGGAAGAGGGGCTGATCCAGCCCGACAAGACCTACCAGATCGGCATTCGCGGCACCGGCTATGCCGCCGACGATTTCACAGAGGCGCAGGGCTGGGGGTTCCAACAGTTCCCGGCGCATGAGCTTTGGCACCGCAGCCTATCGGACCTGGGTGCGGAAATACGTCGCGATATTGGCACGCGACCGGTCTATGTGACCTATGATATCGATAGCCTGGACCCGGCCTATGCGCCGGGCACCGGCACGCCGGAAGTGGGAGGACTTTCGACGATGCAGGCGCTTGAACTGATCCGCGAATTGCGCGGATTGGCGATTGTCGGCTGCGATCTTGTCGAAGTGTCACCCCCCTACGATCCGTCGGGCAACACGGCGCTGACCGGGGCAAACCTGCTCTATGAACTGCTCTGTGTGCTGCCGGGAGTGACATACAGGTAGACTGCGGCCGGACCCTGTCCGCACCGCGGGCGGCAGGACAGGCAGGCCAGAATGGGACGCGTGATGATGGTGCTTTGGGTGATTCTGGCGGGGCTGGTCGTGGCGATGGGCTATGTCCGGCTGGCGCCCAGCGATCCGGTGAAATGGCACGTGACGCCCGAGGCGACCCGGGACCGGGATTTCGCGCGGGGGGTCTCCCGGGTTCTGGAGACCGGGCCTGGCGGGCTGGCGCGTTTCGACGCGTTCGCACGAGCGACACCGCGCACAGTTGTTCTGGCAGGATCCGTCGATGCGGGCATGTTGACTTATGTGACTCGGTCCGTGGTTTGGGGGTTTCCTGACTATACAACGGTGCGGCAGGACGGCGATCAGCTCAGGATCTATGCGCGGTCACGTTTTGGGCGCAAGGATTTCGGCGTCAACCGCGCCCGTGTCGATCGCTGGCTGGCGGCTCTGCAGGCGGGATGACAGGCAGCCCTCCTGAACCTCGCGCCACATCGGCACATTCAGCGACATCTGGCATTGCGCCATGAACGCGCGCCCGTCGACGAACAAGCAGATCGTTTCGCCCAGATCGACACGCCCGCCACTGCTGTCGGTGCAGTAGCAGTCCCGCACCTTGCCACCCGGTCCGATGACATCGGCCAGCACGGGCGCGGCGCTCAGAAGCAGCATCAGAGGGGCGATCAGGCGGGTCATAGCGCCAGTTTACCGCAAACCATGCGGGCGGCCAATGGGGCGATGCAGGCGCCTGCGGCGGGCGGCGGAGCGAGGGGCCAGCCCCTCGCGCTCCCTGGAGTATTTGAAAAGAGATGAAAGAAGCAGGAGCGCATCGCGGGACTTGACCACGGGGCCGCGATGTCGGACACCGCCGCCATGGTTCCCGAAGAGCGCCTTGAGCAAATTACCCATCGTTTTGAATACCTGGAGGCCGCGATGGCCGACGGAGCCAGCGGCGCGGACATCGCCCGGCTGGCCAAGGAATATGCCGATCTGAAACCGGTGGTTGAGCAGATCACCGCCTGGCGCGGGCTGGTGGCCGATCTGGCGGAGGCGCAGGTCATGCTGTCCGATCCTGACATGCGCGAGCTGGCCGAGGAGGAGATCCCGGCGCTGAAGGCACGGCTGCCGGAAGCGGAACATGCGCTGCAGCTGGCGTTGCTGCCCAGGGACGCGGCCGATTCCCGTCCGGCGATGCTGGAAATCCGTCCTGGGACGGGCGGGGACGAGGCGGCGCTGTTCGCGGGCGATCTGCTGCGCATGTACCAGCGGTATGCCGAGGCGCGCGGCTGGGGTTTTGACATCATCGAGCAGCAGGACACCGAGCTGGGCGGCATCAAGGAAGTGGTGGCGCATATCAGGGGCGAGGGTGTCTTTGCCCGGATGAAGTACGAATCCGGTGTCCACCGGGTGCAGCGGGTGCCGGCGACCGAAAGCGGCGGCCGCATTCATACATCCGCCGCCACGGTCGCGGTGCTGCCCGAGGCCGAGGACGTGGATATCCAGATCGACACAGGCGATATCCGCATCGACACCATGCGCGCCTCGGGAGCAGGCGGTCAGCATGTGAACACCACCGATTCCGCCGTCAGGATCACCCATTTGCCATCCGGTATCGTGGTGACCTCCTCGGAGAAGTCCCAGCACCGCAACCGCGAGATTGCCATGCAGGTGCTGAAGACCCGGCTTTATGACCTCGAACGCCAGCGGATCGACAGCGAGCGCTCGGCGGACCGTGCCAGCCAGGTAGGCTCCGGCGACCGGTCCGAGCGCATCCGCACCTATAATTTCCCGCAAGGCCGCATGACCGATCACCGCATCAACCTGACGCTCTACA
>ENA-OWNT01005340-OWNT01005340.1-seawater-metagenome-genome-assembly--contig:-NODE-5340-length-10644-cov-6.107221_pt1 | contig 10644 bp, 11 predicted proteins | sample MGYA00238136_ERZ651165 | MGnify/ENA primary metagenome ERZ651165 (study PRJEB26861, sample SAMN08777766) | seawater metagenome | isolation source: coastal seawater | place: USA: Florida | collected...
ACCCCAAGTTCTCAACCGGCTTTTACGGTTTGCGTTGGACTGGGCGGAACCACGATTTGCGTTGCAAGTTGCAATGCGCACTGTTCTTTCGAAAATGACCCCACAGAACGACAACCAACAACATCACGATTTGTCTCGGAAACCGTACCGACAGGCCGTTTCCCGTGTTGTGGACGACGAAAGTGGGGAGAGTGATGACAGCGACGAAAGCGGAGATGATGAAATCACATCTCTGGGCATTTTACGCACTATCATGACGGCAGATTTTGAGTCACTTGTCCAGAATCTTCATGCTGTGCCACTCGAACCGGACCAGTTCAACGCGATGTTTGAAGTCGCATGGTCAACTCGCGAATCAGATGCGAAGCCCATTGCTTGCCCTGACAAGTGCCTAGATGCCGTTACTGTGACACTGCTTTCACACATCGAAGACCATGCATCGGCTAATAACGGAGCTGCAATTCTGACTGCCACACACTCTGAACGTTTTGATGACCGGACAAGTGACGTGAGTGAGAGTACATCGAGTCGACACAGGTTCAGCGAAACGTCCGTGGCATCAAAGAATTTACTACGGGAGGCGCGACGCCGGTGGCGATTTTTGCAGAGCTTTGTTCCGTCTACTGATAGGGTGCAATTCCGGCTTGCTTATCTCCTCCTGCTCTTTGTCCAGTTCCTGGTGCATCAGGCCACAGCTGCCAGTGGAAACTTGAGTGCAAGGTTTGCTGAATTTATTAAAGGGTCCAAGTTCGCAGACCACTTGGCGAAGTCTTCACTGAATCTACTCCGAAAAATTCGAGATGCAGTGAAGTCGTCAATTTCAAGTTCAAAGAAAATGCGAGGCAAAGGAAGGCAGCACCGTCCGCCGACACGAAAGCGGAAAGTGTCAGCGCCTAACAATTCAGGACGTGTGAGCATGACTCGCACCAAGAACGACTTTGTTTGCTGCAGTTTACTCTCTACGATTCGCAGTTCCGATGACGAAAATGGAGCTGTTCACGAACCTGAACACTTCGTCCCCTTGCCGATGGCGGCCCTATTTGTTGGTTTCGTGTCGTGCATTAATCGGTGGCGAAATCATCCATCATGCAATATGGCGCCCACACTCCGGCACAAATTAGGACTTGCTGGCGACCGTTTCGATATCAATATCCAAACCATGTTAGAAACTTGCATCAGCTGGCATGACAACTATGCAGACACCGACGGCATGAACGAAGAAAACGCAAGGCTGAAGCTGATTTGGGAAACTTTGCTTCATGAACTGCGGACGCGTGTTTTAGGTGTTGATTCCAGCCGGGTCCCGACAAACCGAGTCAAGGTATTGTATTTCATGGTGTTGTTGCCTGCGCATCTTCCAAGACGTGACCTGTGTGCTTGAAATGACTTATAGACGATTCGCCGCGGTGGCCGCCGACGCTTGCGGAGTAGCCATCCCGTCATCGACCAGTTGCTTGCATCCGAGAAAGGTGATGACACCTTTGCTGACTTAGAAGGGTTTATTGCCACGGATAATGACGGTGTGGACCCCGCTACCATGACACCCGCGGAGATTGCGCGCTCGTTTCGGGAAACAGAGGCTGCCATGGGCAGAGTCCCACTCGGCGAGGTGAATAGTGCCCAGTGTGGTGCCGAAGTGTCAGGGTCACAGAGTGCACCCACCTTCGGGACACTGAACGCGGAAGAAGAACAAGAAGCAGAAGCAGTGATGACACTCATACCACGCCGCAAAAAGGTTATGCCGCCGCAATCTGTGCAACAAATGAGCAATGGGTCGTCGCAGAACTCCACGCTTCAATCCGATGAAGTGGTTGGTGACACCGTACACAACTTGGTGCCTCGTCGAGACCACGCCGAGCCATCGTCACCACCAAAGCGACAACGACGGCGATTAGCCCCCGAACCTGTGTCCGAAGAATCTACCACCATGGAACTTATCGACGGAGCAGTCAACCGTGATGTTGTATCAGATCATTTTCTCGACGCAAGCCGTGGACCAGCGATGACTCGCAAAGCCAAAGCTGACAGCGTAAGTCAAGAATCTGATGACGTGGACGTCGAAGTCAAGGTTCCACGACCCCAACGCTACAACAGTTCACACATGCTTTGAACGTTTGAATGTTCTGGTAATAACAAATGTTACAACCCTGTGAACTAGCTTTTGTTGGCGCTACTGGTATGCGATGATGTGGTCAACTTATCAACGTCTTCGAGCTGTTGAATCCACTGCGACGCATTTCTGTGTCCGGATTCAAACAGCTTCCACATATCTTCCTCCCTCATCGGGGCGAAAGTCCATGGGAGCAGTTCCTGTGCACACCCCGTATCAATAACCAGAAAACAGCCGCGACGAAACCATTGTTGGATGCGCACCTTCGACAGAGAGAATTCGTTTGGTTCAGGGCAAATGATCTTGGGAGTCCCTAGTCATGCCGCGCGTGCAAGAGCAGTTACTATAGTCCAACACATTCGGCACGTAATTCATTCCGCATGAACGTACCAGCGTGATGAAGTGGGCTGCTGGGTCCGATCAGAAAGCCACGTTTCATTCTACTTGCAATGTCACGGTATGGGCACGACATGATGACCCCGCTGAACGTGTTCACTTCGCTCAAAGAGCCTTCCGCCTTGGCGATGGACGCCTCAGCCACCAGCTCGTGTTCTGATTCTAACTTGTGGGCGGTTGCGACTGCTCTTTGGCGACGCTTACGCGTGTACCGCTCCGGGAAAATGTCAGCAAACCCTCCGTCAACATAAAACTTGCCCCTCCATTCTCGCGAGTAGGTGCCATCGACATAAAAAGGTATGTGGGATGAGCAAAGACACGCTCCAATGAGGTCGTCACGATCTTCAAACTCTGTGATGAGGGTCGGTTCACGGCGATGCAGCCACGGATCTGACTTGTGCCGCAAGGGGGTGACAGCAACGGCAAATCGTCCTTTGCAACGGCTGACAACATCCTGCGGCAACACAGAAATCAATGCACCTTCGACAGCAGTCCCCGCCTTTCCCCAAACGACACGAATTCTTGACAGCGACTCCAGGGGACCGCGGTTCATTTTGCGTTTCGCCTGCAAGCGACGCCGTACCCCCAAAGCAACATCCATCATGTCACGCGGACTGACGCCTGATGCCATGGCAGCGGCGACTAGTGAACCAGCGGATGTACCAGCCCAAACTGTGCTTTCATTCACCAATGATCGTTGAACGAGAGCTTCGACGACACCGATGTGGAAGGGGAATAACCAACCACAACCGGAGAATGCAACAGTCTTCAACGGAGACAGCATATTGTTGAGAAGAGTCGCTACACACTACCCCACCAATGTTGAAAGTTCATAGAAAAGTATTCCCAGACAGTCCTTCAGGTCACACACTTTCGAATCGTTTTCCCGGAGATAGGGCACCGCAACTCCGCTTCAGTGCCAATGTGCCTCGCAAGCTTGAAAGAGATGGCAGTCACCGAGTGTTGGAGCTCTTCCCTCACCAGTGAACCCACCCTCCACATACGCTCAACAATCCAGCCAAACCAAGCCAGAAAAAATCAAAGACTCAAACGCTCTTGACCAAAAACACAACCACGCAATATCATAAACTGTTCCGCGTACATGCAGTCCCCATAGAAGCAACGATGCGAGATCCCGCGTGCAGCTCATGGCAATACAAACAACCGCAACAGTTTGCACGTCCGCGCCGTCGACGACGTTTACGACGCCAACCTCAACATCAACAACGTCGGAGATTGATTGCAACGTTCCGCGCTGACTACAACATGACGTCAGCAGTCAGCAGTCAGTCAGCAACGTCCCTCTCGTCGACGCTTTCCATTATTTTCGGTACTGTACATTTACTTCTCAAATAGTATTCTTCTCTTCGGACTAAATTATCATACAGTAAAATAAGATACAACAATTATCAAACTGTACTATACTACAATATCATTTCAACAGCGACTTTGCCGAAATCAATACAGGCTGCTGCTTCTGGTCCTTCCACTAAGATTGCTCTTTGTCGTCGGTCGTCGTCGTCGTCGTCGTCGTCGTCGTCGGTGTCTTTGAGAACGTGGTGTCGATCATTTCGCCAAGCACCACTGCAAACTTACGACCAGTGTGGCGCGGTGTGACATGGTGCAGTACTTCACCACGACGCGGCCTAAATTGTGCGGCAGTCGATATCCAGTTAGGTTGGATCGTATTGAGATGGGACGAGGCTGAGGTTAGCTGCGTAGAAGGATGGTCGCTGACCAACAACGCTGAACACCAATCACTCCACCGTGCTTTGCTTTTGGCCAACCAGGCAATGTCTTTGACTCTGCTTTTTGGTTTCTTGTTTCTTTTTGTGTGGATTTCACTCTCGTCTTGAAGCTGGCTAGCACATCTTTGGTCCGCTATGTTCGACGTACTCACAAAGTGATTGCTCTGCGTGACGTCTGTACCTTACACCATCCACAGAATCCTGGTGTGCTCGAGCACAAGCCATGGATACAATTCATTTCACCCAGCGACAGAGTGCATTGCATTCGATTGGCAAGCGTCCAAAGCATCTACATGTCTCTGTTTCATCGGCCGGAGCGGTAACAGTGCGCGAAGACACTCAGCATGTGGACAACCAATCCAGCAAACAAATCTCCATTTTCCGTCGCGCTGCCAATGTGCTGCGAGCTCTTTTCTTGCCGGTGGGATATCCTCACAGTGTAACCCCTGATTATCTGGCATTTCAGACATGGGACACGGCGCAAGCTATGTGTTCGTACTTGCGTGGTATATTGGCCACACAAGCAATCCTCGATGGCGTTGGTGTTGGTGACGGAACCAAAACAGTTGCGTCCGCGACCTTGCAGTGGGTGACACGTGATGGCGCATCAATGCTTGGTGGTTTGATATTTACATGGTGGGGAGGCTCAAATTTTGATCGAAGTGTCAAATTTTGGAGGCTTTTTGCGGATGCCATCAATGATGTTGGACTTACTCTCGAAATGATTAGCCCGTTGTGTGGTGAATATTTTCTGCTTGTGGCATGTACGTATCAACACCGCGAATTCATGCGAATAGTTCACCACTCTACCACATCATCGACGGTCTGAAGTGTCTAGTGATTGTGTCCTTTGCAGGTGTCGGGAATATTTGCAAGACAATGTGTGGAATTTCAGCAGGAGCCACACGTACAGCTATCACAGCCCACTTTGCGATTCGCGGAAACTTGGCTGACGTCGCAGCAAAAGAGGTGCGTGGGACAGAGTGCAATGTCATGCGATGTGCGAGTTTGACCATATACCTCGGTGTGGATCACGTTCCTCTTTTGACAGGGTTCTCAAGAAACTGCTGTGAACATGCTCGGCCTTGTAAGTGGAGTAACGTTCGCGTACTACGCCAACAGTTCCCCAACAACAATATGGATTACATTTGCAATCTTAACAATCATCCACGTTGTGGCAAACTACTTCGCAGTTCAATCGCTTCAAGTACGTGGAATGGAGTGCATAATATCAGCTGCTGTGTTGAAATAATTGACAGGGCTTATGAAATCGCGTGTACGGTGCAGATGACCAGAATCAACGCGGCTCGGCTTCACGTTATTGTGGATGATATCATTCGATTCTGTGACAAAGACGAAGCAGGGAATGCAAGTTCTGAGGCCGCGTCCATCCCAGATTGGTATGGCGATCCATGTTTCAGTCGGAAAGAAGTCAATGCCCGAGAGTCCTTGATATATCCGTGGGGTGGCGATGATGCACGCCACCCAGCGGACAAACAACAAGCACGCGTGAGATTTGAGGTGGGACGTGGCTTGGATACTGTCCCGCCAGACGCTATTGGATGGAAGAGCTTGACATCTATGTTCCGGGGACCTGGGCGGCTACCCTACTGTGCACTAGTTTCTGGCACCAAGAACTGGGTTTGTTGGTTCGGATGCTTGCAAACAATGTGAACATCGTGTTAAAGTGTTTTTTGTGCTCGTCGTGCTTGTCGTGATAGACCCACGTCGTTGTTCACGTAGTCTTTTCCAAGTATGTGTTTCTTTCTCTGCCTGTCCGATGCGGTGTCAATGCCGTGGCTCACCTCCTTGCAACTCGCAGACATTTAACTCCGAAGCAACAACTGGATGCGCATATCACCGCCGAGGTTCGTACATTGGATGTGACACATGTGCGCATGCATCGCATCATTATTCGTCGTCAACTAACTTCGTCCACACCTCCACTGCGGTCCAGCTCCTGCAACGTGAAATCGGTACTGCTTCAAAAGCTGTGGGTCGAGACACCCTGCCAACTCTTGTGGCGCAGTTGCTCCTCGAAGTCAACCGAGTACCTGCCGCGGACGAAGTCGGCGACGATGAAGATTTTGTGGCTCCGATAAGGCCGCAGCAACGTCGACGATGGATGCATTGGCATCGCCGACAACATGTGACGAATGTGCTGAAAAAGCACAACTGGCAAACAGAGTATTTTGATTTTCCCCACGTGTACGCTGAGCTATCAAGTGAATCGGAACCGGGCCTCGACGGTGACAAACTTAGCTAAGAAATTTCACAGTAGCCATGCGTTAGTTAGTTGAACGACTTGCAGTTTCTCCAGTTGCTCGTGGATTTGTGGATTTGCGACAAAAATGATTGCGTACATCTACATTGTGTTAGTTTTAGTTCGCTAATCGAATTTGAAACCTTTGAACTTGCCTTTGAACCCTCCTTTAAACCCGCCTTTGAAACCGCCTTTGAAACCGCCTTTGAAACCGCCTTTGAAGCCTTTAAACTTTATCCCCTTCATTTTGAATCCTTTGTGCTTGTAGCGCTTCTTGTAATACTTTTTGTACTTCTTCCCGCCGTGATAATACCCGTGGTGGTGCGCAGGGTATCCCGGGTTCTGATAGACGACTTGGTGGGTGTGCATTGGGACCGGTGCAGGAGCCATGGCCTGTTGGTACATCACTTGTCCTTGAACAGCTACTGGCTGGGCTACTGGCGCTGCCGGAAGTTGCACCTGGAACGTTTGTCCCGGGTAGACACCTTGGGGAACAGTCACGTTGTACAAAGTACCCTGCGGCGTCCTGATTTGCATCGGCATCCCAGGGCCGAAACCCTGTGGGACTGTGACGTTCATCAACTGCATGGGCTGCGGCTGTGGCGCGGGTTGCACGTAGTAGCTCATGGTGCGGAAACGCGTTGAGAAATACAACGACGTAAATCAAGAGTCAAAGCGAGTGGCGTTGCTCTCGCCCACACGGTTCTGCACCGGTAGCTTTAACGTCACTTGTGTGTTTGTTGTAATTGATTGTCTGTTTTGTGGTTTGCTGGTTTATCGAATTTGAATTTCTTGGTTTCTCGGCTCAAAGTACTTTGGTGCACTGCTCGCACAGTGAGTGGTGCACAGTGCAAACAAAGGACGGCATGGCATCCACATGCCGACAGATATTAGATTCCGTGGCACCCCACGATACGTCGAGGGCACGAACAACTGACTGTGACGTCTGTTGCATCAACCACCGAGCACGTACGCGTTTTGACGCCCAACTAGGTGGATATTTGTTTTGAACGCAGTCGGTGCGTCGAACGTCGAGCGTCAGTGTTTGTCGCTTTTCTCTTGTCGCCAACACCACGGACCACGGAGCTGCGTGCACAGCTGCGCCGTTGCCTGCACCACAAACCACAACGACAACAAGGCCTGCCTGCTGCCTGCCGGTTTGCAAAAGAAACAACCCACCACTTTTGTTGTCGATTTCGGCTCGATGTGGTCGATTTGGCCCAAAAGTCAAAGATAGATCTTTTCCACTCACACTCAGGATTTACTTTCCTAGTTACTCAGTTTGTGTTAAATAGTGTTTTGACATGACAGTACTCGTTTTGGTGAAATTGGTGTCGATGTTGGAAATCCCGCGCCAACCCCGCGCCACTGCCTGTCCAGTGCGTGTGAAGGCGGAGCGCAGCGACACCGCGTGGTATACCACGGCGCAGTTGCAAGAAACAGCGCGCCGGGGGCACGTTGGTGGCCACCTTTTCGTTTTTGTCTGCAACTAAGGGCAGTTTTGCCGGCACGCAGTGCCGGCTTCGCTCCGTGGCAAGAAAAATCGGCAAAAACGAAGCTCGTTTCGAAATTTGCGAACGATGATGCTCATCGGGCAAAATCGCTGCATTTGCGGGTCTGACCACGACTGCTTGGATCTTTGCTGGGCACTTGTTCAACATTGACTGGGATGTCTGGACCATGTTCTTACTCACAAAAGCTTCATTTTGCATGCCACCATGCAACTGGGCATCTTACTGGCTGCCGATGGCACGCTAGCGTCCGTGGGCCGGCCCTCGTGTTTGGTGCCATCTCGCGCAATACGACAACCACGGACCAACTATCACCAATTTTTCCCCGGGCCACCGCGAGCATTCCGCACTTTTGGGACGTGTTGACGCAGTGAGAAGTTGTATTACGATTATATGTTAACTTTTGGATGCTATCTTGCAAACTCAGTGTCCATATTTCAGCCCAGTGCGCTTGGACGGATTCTGATTTGGTTTGGCCGCGAAGCGGGGTTTCCACTATTCCACTCTTTTCGCGTTTGAAGGCACGGTGCTGGTTGTTATGCTAGCAAACTACACCTGGGCAATTTCACGCGAACTGGAGAATTACGATCGACAGGTTTGTTTCTTCGGTTGGTGATTGTTATCGGTTGGGACAACGGCTAAGAGGAGCCCATTGCTTCGAGGTGCAGCGCGGAACGTCGAACAATTATCAAGTTCGTGGCATGGAAGGAGCGCCACTGTGTTGCGATGGCTCTCGGCAATGGTGATCGTGATGCAAACCATGTTCTGTTCCGCACTGAAAGTTTTGTGGAAATTGTGCTCGAGTACTGGTAAATAGCGCCGGCACTCTGACAGACGCGCAACTGTTGACTCCCATGAGAGGGCAGGATTCTATTCAGCGGGCGCCGGGAACTTAGCATAACGAGGTGCGCTACTAAAGCCTGCTACGACCACATCGAACGTGTTAGGTGTTTCGAAAATTCCTTGAAACACGAGTAACATTGTAAAACCAAGATACAGCAGTTTGACATTGTGAAAATGCTCCACGCACTCGAGTATGCTCAACCAAAACAATATTTCGACTGCTTCTGGAACCCCGGGCCTCAGACAAGAACCTTGCGGGTTCGTGGCCCACCCCACCCCCTCCTCACAGACGGAAGTAGACTTTTTGATCCGATCAACTATTGCTGACATGCGTGGATGTGCTATGCCATAGAACAAAGTGTATTACCAAACAGATTGAATGTCGTGCCGTCAAACCTAGCTCGGTGGTGGCTGGTGTGGTCGTCAGTGGGCTCGCAGTGCAACGGGCCTTGCACGAAATCCTTGATCGGTCACAGGTGAGAAATTAGAAGTGACAGACTGATTGCTGCAAAACCCAACCCGCAAGCAAACACGCATGTATGTCTTGTGTTGAACATGGACAGGCAGTTGTTTCTATCCTCGAGCTTTGGCATCAACACACTGAAGCATCATATTGGCGCCCACTGCCAGAATACGTGGAGTACCGACAGTGGGCGACTGTGTTTCCCGCCGGGTTGTGACTGGCTTCCAAGCAATGCATCAGGAATGTCGATCGCAGCACTGCGTGCGCAATCGAAATCGCCGCGCCGACACATTGTTTAATATTGCTGTCTTCTCTGCCTTCATTCACCACTGTGCGTGCATGATGCGGTTCCTTGTGGCGCCATTGACAGTGTCTAGTGGGTAGACAGTTAGTTACAACTTGCTGCTGCAAATGCAGCGGGGGATGTACGGTTCTTTCCATAACTCTTTGATGGCATGACTTCGCGACGTTATGTTCGTCAACTACTCCGTTGATATTAGTGTATGTTCAAGGCGCTAAAAATTTCGCGTTGATGTCAGAGCATGCAGCTCCTTTTTAACCATCGTTGGCGCACGCCCCTCCAGCTCGAAAAGCGCCCAGGATAGCACGCGCTTGCCTGCAAGTGTCGGATGGCTGCCAAGTATTTTCTCGGCGCGAAACACAGCAGTTCCATTGAACTGGCTTACAGCAATTCACGTTCATCCGACCTATAGGGGTGCTCCGTTCCTCAATGTAATGGATGTTCGATGCTTTTCATCGCGGGTTGTTAGAATGGTATGGCAGGCATCTTGGTTTCTTCTACCAAACACAGTGGCAATGAGCCAACACCTCAAGTAGGCTCACGCGAAGCACAGTCGATGCTCTAGCATTCCAATCTTAGCATTTCTGTCCTCAGGAGAACCAACATTTATGCGCATACTCTCGCTCGACGATTAAGCGTGGTGTACCTGTTCCACTGCGCGGTGACGGTGGCCTCTCCGTTGGCCCCGGACCTCGGGTTTCGTCCATGGCGTTCAAACGCAATGCAGTGCAAACCGCTCCAGGAAGCAGTCCAGAATTAACGCGCCGAGTCCAGAATTAACGCGCCGATTGAACTGGACACATAAACACACTTTCAGCCCCGTTCGTGCGCAAAATATCGACTCGGCGTCCCCACTAATGTGGAACGAGTGCCCCGTGTCGGTCGAGGACACGCAGGCTGCAGGCCCGCAAATGCAGCGATTTTGCCCGATTAGCATCATCGTTCGCAAATTTCGAAACGAGCTTCGTTTTTGCCGATTTTTCTTGCCACGGAGCGAAGCCGGCACTGC
>ENA-OWNT01005342-OWNT01005342.1-seawater-metagenome-genome-assembly--contig:-NODE-5342-length-10640-cov-3.629935_pt1 | contig 10640 bp, 11 predicted proteins | sample MGYA00238136_ERZ651165 | MGnify/ENA primary metagenome ERZ651165 (study PRJEB26861, sample SAMN08777766) | seawater metagenome | isolation source: coastal seawater | place: USA: Florida | collected...
CGTTCGTTTGTTCGTTTGTTCGTTTGTTAGTTCGTTCGTTCGTTCGTTCGTTCGTTCGTTTGTTTGTTCGTTCGTCGGTGCGTTGACTGTTTGTTGACTCACTTTCAGTCACAGTCAGTCAGCCACAGCGCGACAACGAACGAACGAAGTCAACGGACGAAGCAATGGATGAACGCAACCAACCACCAACCGCCAACGCTGAGTGTGAGTGAGTGAGGGGAAAGATTGAAAACAATGTAATTACATGAAAACAGTGTGTAATTACACGAAATCCTTGTAAAATTACATGAAATCTGCTTGAAACCGCACGCATCGCAAGACCGAGGTTTCGTGTAATTACACTGTATTTTCGTCGATTTTCGTGTAATTACAGATACAACTGTGTAAAAATAGGAATTACAGTGTAATTATAAGAAATTACACTGTAATTTTGGGCATTTTGTGTAATTACAGTGAGCGACACTGGCAGTGAGTGATGGATCTATAACAGTTCACTGAATACCGCAAGTACTTCCACAAGTACTTATGGTTCCAACTATTTCTGAATAAATAAATGTACGAAGATCATTGGCAGCAACGTCGTTGCTGAAACTGTTTCACCACATCGTCGTCGTCGTCGTCGTCGTTGTCGTCGTTGTCGTCGTTGTCGTCGTCGTCGTTGTTGCTGTGTTGGCATTTCGGCCGTCGCCACGGCTCCGGAGCGTCCTGAAATTGGCAAAGCGCGTCGGGAAGGGAGACTTTGTCCCCACCAATCTAGCCACATCGTTCGTCACGCTTTCTGCTGCAGAACACGTTGGTGTGCTGGGGACACGTGAGGAAGGCTGTTGCCAGCAGCGCATCGTGCATCTTAGCAAGCCAACAAAGCGTTTTGCACACTGCACGGCGATGTGTTAGATCACTTTCTGAGGACTCTCGCTTCTATGAGGTTGGGTGGACTCTGGACAAACAAAATGCCAACAGGCTTTTCGTCGCAGTGTGCCGGAGATGCAAGTTGGTCTGTGATTTCGACAAAGACCAATACTCGAGTGAAAATCTTGCCGAAACACGTGAAATTTTGTGGAGTCCAACATGCCGGAGCACGTGGCCAGCGAACGCCGAATTGGAGCAGTGCTACGGCATCTTTCGGCCGACAACAGTGTGGAAACTCGCGCGCGTGGACTGTTGGCAAGGAAAACGAGCGCTGGAGAATGCCCGGCGCAACCGGAAAAAGATAAGTCTGGCACTCTTCGCAGCAAGATCCCTAATGTGTTCGACGCAGCGAACACCGACCCACAAATCATGGCCATGCTGATTCGACCTCTGAACTTTATGGACGAGATGGAAGACACCACTTCGAAGCTCCCTATTGATCCATCCGAAGTATTACCTGGTCCATTGCAGGACAAAGAACGCTTCCCAACGTTCAAGGAAGCGCTCCGCGCGACACTACGCGCCGAAGTACGCGGCGCGCCACATTTGTTATGGGAGGAATATCAGCACCGGTATGGCCGTCAAGGTTTGGCCAGCAACATTTGCGTCCCCGGGGTACGAACTTTGCGCGTTGAGGCGGACGGAACCCGGCGCAAGCCATTCATTGTTCGCGAAGTTGTGCTGGTACGTGTTGTGCCGTCGCTTTGCAAATCCCTTTTGCCCACGCGTGCCGACCACTCCCTTGCATTGCATGCTGCTTACCAAAGGCCCATCCCAACGATTGCGAACGCATCGCCCGATTGCACGTCAAGAAGCAAACCAACTTCACACCTCCGTTTTACGGATCAATAATCTCGACGACGGACAACGAGAGTTGGAAGCATCAGCGTAGCGAATTTTCTCAGGCCTTTCTCCCAATTGCTAGTCTATCGAAGGTATTTCCTGTGAGCCTCAACCGAGCGCGCAAATGCAGCCAGTTGCTCGGATCAAGATTGAGTGAAGGGGAGAGCTCAGCGACCGTGGACATGAACGACTTTCTACTGCACGAGACACAGGTTTGCTTTCTTGGTGTGACGTGTTCTGTGGAAGCCAGCACTTCCAGCACTTGTTGCAACGTGGTGTTCACGCGTGCATCCTTAGGCTCAACTGCAGCTCGCAATGTTTGGCGAAACAGAGGAATTCATGAATGACACCAATGCCGGCTTTCGCAACGGAATGGGTTTGTGAAATTTCTGAGTGACTATGTATGTGGTGCCAGCAGCAGCGTCTGAGGATATTGACCGCGTGTGGCCTCGTGTTTGGAATTGCATGAAACAGCTGGACAAAACGACGATCCGTTTTTCGTGAGAGATTTTTGTTTGGACCTCGTGGACCGTGCCGCAGCGGGTACAACCTCACCTGACGACACTGCCTGCCATGAACACAATTTTTGTGTTTTGATGATCGCCACCTTTTGCGAAATTGGTGCCTAGGTATCGGTGGCGAGCGACGGTGCCCTATGGGACTCGGCAATGGCGGAGGAGACAAGATCCGTGGCCCGCTTGGTGCCAAGCTTGCATCGGTGACAACCCCAGACGACCGCAGCATCGATGAAGTACACCAAGCCCACACAAAGTTCGGCAACGCACTTATCTTCGCCTTCGCTGGCCACGACACCACGGGTGTGCTTTTGTTGTGTGCACCGCAGTCGAGCACGCGATGCGTTCTTTGCGTCCATTGACCATTTATTGATTTTCAAATCTGCGTGGCAGGACACACTTTGTCGTGGCTGCTGATGGAACTCGCCAAGAATCCACAACACCAAGAGACCCTGCGCAGGGAGGTCGATAATCTCTTCCAGAAGCTTGAAAATGAGGTTCGTGAAAATTAGTCGCGTAGCGCAGTGTGCACGAAGGATGTTGACGGCAGGGTTTGCGTTGTGTGTGCAGGGCGGGCGCGACATGACATACTTTGATCTTCCGGACCTGAAGTTCATGACTCAATGCATTATGGAAACCCTACGCTTGTGGTGAGTGCCGTCATACCCGCCCAAATCTGCTGTACTTGTCACCATGACGTACACCACTGCTGTATCTCTTGTAGGCCGGCTGTCGCGAACGGTACATACCGAGAACTCCAGCACGACGATTACGTCACGGGCCCAAACGGCGAACAGGTCGGACGGTGGCGCGTAGATGGCGAGGTTTGATTCGCAAGCTCACTCTCCGTTTTGGCGTTTGGTAGGTTTGGTTGTCGAAAGGAACTCCAGTGCGGATTGCAACCTGGCCGCGGCACAGAAATCCAGACGTGAGTGGCATTGACCTTGCGCCGTAATCGTCTTCATTTGCCGACACATTTCTGATGGAGCAACTGTTGCTAGCTGTGGGGACCAGATGCCAATGAGTTCAACCCGAATCGTGAATTCAGGAGTGAGGAGGTGCGTGCGCGGGATTGCATGAACAGCGAACGACGATCACGGAAAGTGCGTGACAGACTCGATGAATGTGACAGGTGTGGAATGGCGAGGGACTAAGAGCCTACAACCCGCACACGGAACGCTTCAGCCCATTCACGCACCCACCGCGGGATTGCATCGGCAAGAACTTTGCCCAGATGGAAATGAGAGCCATACTGTGCAATTTGCTGCGAGAATTTCGCTTTGAGCTCCCGGATATCCAGCAGGACTGGAACGACCCCAAACTCGGACTCAATCACGGGACTTTGGGACCCAAACTGCCAGGTATCGTGAACCGTGCAATGCCGACTCTTGAAACTCCTGAGTGCGCTGTGGTTTTAAGCTGCTTTTTTTTCGCGTCCGTAGGCCAAAAGAAGATGGGCGTGACGAACTTTGGTCTCAGATACAAGTATGGCCTTCCACTCATTGTCACGCGTCGGTGAATGCCCGAGGTACGGGGAGCAAGCAAAATCAGCATTGAAAACGCGTCTCTTGATCGAACTATGTGGAAGAGAGTACTCGTTTATGTTGAACGTTGCACGCGTTGATAACACGATAATGAACTTGCTCGAATGAACTTCTTGACGAGAAATAATGTGCCGTCGTCTTTCAAGGCTACACCTTACGATTTGGGTGTCCACATGGCTCCCATCGACGGGGGCTCGTTTGAGTGCGGAGGAAGGGGGCGCCGTCGCTGTGGTGCCTGTTGAGACGTGGCAGTCTCTTCACCACCAACCTCACCTCTATGCTGTCCCAAGGAGTGAGGAGAAAACCTAAAGTCCAGTGGGGCTTGACTCCTGCACAAACAGACACGGGGCAATGTTGAGGCAACTATCAGCTCATCTGGCACCAACGGACAACTTACGAGCTTTGAATCCACCACACGGTCGAACGTTTGACGGTCTGGATGAAGTGGATAGCAGCCACTGCCGACGACACAACGCCAAGCGCTGACATAACAAATTTCCAAACATATTCAGAATTCAAAGCATTGTCGAGAATTACGAACACCACTGCAGAAACTCACCGATGCCCACGTGAAATAGGACAATTTGCCATAGCCAATACAGTTCACCAAAACTCCACCTGGAAAGGACAAAGCAACGTGATTGGCCGGTGTATGTTTCCATTCACTTTCAATCACACATTCGTACTGAAGGAGAATTGCCGGATCAACGGGATGGGATGCAAAATAGGCGCCAAAATGGTAAAGGTAGTACAACCCCGCAATGATAATGCATGTCATCAACAACTGATCTCCCATTCGTCTGCTGTCGCTCATTAGTACCAGCACCGCCGTCAACGGCGCGCATAACAGCACTGCGCAGAACAGAGTTAGTCCTTGCAGCACCATCGGCAAAACGCCACCAGATATTTCAATCATGGCATCCATGCCGAGCGTCATCACGGATGCCACCACCGACCAGGCGAACCACGCCGTCAACGCCGTTGACACCACTCTCTCACGCGAGATGCAGCTTGTGGAGTTCCGTGTGTCTCGCCGTCGAACATTGCGGGTGAGTAAAATCAGCGACGAAGTTCCGAACGCAATGGTGCCCGCAATGGCTGCAGCAAACAGAAACCATCCCCACATCAAAACACCATAAATCAGCATTCCAATTGAGACGCAAAGCGCAGCGTGGCCCATCCGATGTTTTGCAGGTGTGCTGCGCTTACGACTCTCCAAGGCGGTTGCCAAAACCGTCCACCACAGCGCCACCGCAGCGGCAGCAAGTCTCCACAGAAGCAAGCTTGGGCACCACGCGACCATCACTCGGAACAAAACGGTCATGGGAATGCAGGTACACAGTAGTAGAAACTGCCTCAGGTTGAGAGTCTCCATGAAATTGAATTTCATGCAAGGCAACGCCGTCGCGATAGCCACAATCATCGGACCATCCGACACCCATCCCATGCCGCCGAGCGGCCCAGCACAGGTGACAAGAAATCCAGTGAGAGAGAAACAAAAGCAAACAAGGCAATGCAAGCCATCGCGCTGCATGGCACGTTCGTAGAGCCCGTTCAGCATGATGGCAACCCGAGGGTAGATATCAGCTCGCCTTTCGAAACATATCCACAAGTAGCAGAGGACAACCGACACAACAGCAAACGCAGCGGTCGCAAGGATATGGCCGGAAGCGGACAATGTGCTGCTCGCATTCATTACAATGTCGCTGCCGCATTCTAACTCGCCGTCACTTGCAGCCGACGAGACGCAGTCTTCATTGGCGGAGTCGGTTTCGTCGGAGGTGACGTTGCCTGGCGCCAGCCACGCGTCGATTGCCACGCGGCTGCCAACGAGAGAAATAGCGTACGACATGGACATCCACACTTTAGCCACAGGAGCTGTTGGCATCGCGACAAACGACAGTAGTTATTTCAACCGATCCACATTACACCACACGGGGCCAGCAGTGATTATTCATGTTTTCTCATTCGAGTTAACGGAATCTAACATAAAAGTCTCTCCAACGAGTCGTTGGCAAGGCACGCGCAGATCCAGATAACACGCTCGATGTTGTACAGCCAAACCGATAGATGCCTGTGATAATCACATCCAACGTCACAGCACAGGTTTGCCAAGAACCTTCTCAAATGCATCAATGCCCTCCGCTACGAGCGAGTCCGTTTGTTTTGTGCGTGATGGTCGCCCACGGACCTGCTTGCTTGGCGCAATCGTTACACCCCCACGTCATCTATCACAATCGCCTGTCATTTGTTGCCACGTCGACCATCACGGTTGCAGACGGCGACGAATTGTGTGCTGTAGAGTAAGTATGCCTCTTGAGAAAGCAAGCTAGGTGTAGTTATCGTACCGCGTCGACAACACCACAGCACAACGACGGCGGCGACGACGGCGGCGACGACGACGACAACTTTTACGACGCGACAACGACGGCAACGACAACGACAACGACGACGACAACGGCAACAGCAACAACAACGCAACGACGACGAACAACGAACGATGAACGAACGAACGCTCAAAGCGAAATTATATCGCCCACATTTATGGATACTGGAGGTAAACGACACATTGTGCGTGTTTATACCAACGGTTAAATAATGTCAGGAGGCGGTGAGCGTTCAGGCGGTTGAGCGCTTCGCGCGGGAATTCGTGCACTGGCTTGCTGCCTTGCGTTGCCACGATAATGCGCCACTTTACTTCTATGGCATAACGTACGCACGTCGTTGTAATGTCAGTGCGCGCGTTCGGTTCCATTGCTTGCGAGGCTGTTGTTGAGGATGTCACCACTCAACAGACGCAAAATACATGCATTTGTGTATGAGGGTGTGTTGCGAATTGGCGTGCATGTGTGATAGCTAGACAACATGGATTGTGCCAACTGCGTTTGAGCTTTTTGTTTGACGGATGGCTTCATTGGCTCAGGCTGATCGACAAGGTTATGCAGAGTGATGTTGTGAGCGTTGCTATCATGTGAGGGATTTTTATGTGTTACTCTACAATTAATCATGACAAGTGACGGAGAAGAAGTCGGTATTGACGCTAAAGACAGGCTTTTTCCGCTGCATCAATACAATCAGGGCGGATCCCATTCTGCGACTCGCGTGCTGCTCCTCCGCCGCCGCCAGTGGCCGCAACACCTTCCTTGCGCATGCTCCGTTGACGCCGCAACGGCTTTATTGGTGGATGCAGTGCATTAGATTGCTGCCAAATTCGATCACGCACGAGGTCACTGGCTGAGAAAGTCGTAGTTGACGGTGAAGATGGAAGCTTCACAGTAAGGCGCTTCTCAGACGGCTCACGCTCGACTGGCATGTGTGCTGCAACAGGAGCAAAGCAAAGTCCAATGAGAAGAGGAATGACAATGTGCCGATGCTGCCATTTCACAAGGATTTACCTAATCGATGCTTTGGTGTTTCAGGCTTTGACACCTTTGTGTCGCATGGCTGAGTGACTTCGTCGACAATCGAAGCTGTTATCGGCCACCCATTTCTCGTGAAGCTCAACCGCGAGGCTGAACATGGACACACGCAGGACAGGGCACATAAGAGAGCGGAACGTGCGAGTAGACAGAAGGATGGAATGGTAAAGCAAACTTACCAACTCGTGCCAGCGGTGGATCGTCAGCAACAATTGCAGCTTCATGTCCAATGGGAAGAATGTGAGCCCTTTTCTTTGAGCACCGGTGCTTGCAGACAACCACAATGGTGATTGTTGCAGCAATAATTGCCACAATAAGAGCGGCAATGACGACGACAGTGTTTGTGTCGCTGCCTAAAATGGCATGATCGCCGGTGAAGTTGTTCAAAGAAGCGGAGCCTGGAAGTGGCGACGTCGTATCCGTGGCACGTGATGTCAACTGTGGTTGTTCTTGCGTATAATCTGTCTCCAACTGGTGTGGTGGTTGCGTACTGCCACTAGAAGTTGGCCCAGACGGCGTTGTTTGTTCCGCAGGACGACCACTATCGGCGGCTTTCATAGAGGAGCTCGTAGCGCTTGCTCGTCCCGAAGAAGCTCCCGCTGTTGTTGTGCTTTGTATGAAAGTCACCTTGGGAGTGGTTGTAGTCGAGGCAGATGAAGTTGGCGCATTGACCGCATTCGAAGTTGCTGAGTCTCGATTGTCCTCTGTCGTGGTAGACGTCGTCGTTCTCACAATCTCCGGGCTATTTTTGAAGGATACAGTTATGAGAGAGCGAGTAACAGTCATTGTTACGTTGTTGGATGCTTTGGTCTCGGCCATCGTAGACGCAGTGCTTGAAATTGTTGCTGCTGCAGTTTCTGAAGCAATTGTTGTTGCAGCCGATGCACCGGCGGCGGTGGCAGCCATCGTTGTTGTGGTCGCAGCGGTTGTTGGCGTTGGTGTAGCTTCAGTCGTCGGGAAATTCGAAGTCATTTTCAAAGGTACGATGGCTGTGGTCGTTGTGGCAGTACTAGCTGCGGTGGTGTCGCTTGAAGTCGTGGTCGTCACCGTCGTTGTTATGGACGTAGTTGTAGTCAGGCCAGCACTTGCGATGGTGATGGCCGCAGTCGTTGTGCCAGTCGCAGCGGTGGTTGAGGTCGTAATTGTTGTTGTAGTCTGCATTGAAGTACTTGTAGTCGTCGCTGTCGTAGTAGTCGTCGTGATCGCGCTGGTGGTTGTCATGGTAGTTGTTGTAGTCATAGTTGCTGAAGTTGTACTAGTTGTAGCCGGTGCCAAAGTAGTCACAGTCGTGGTGGTTGTGGTGGCAGTCACGGTCGTTGTTGTAGTTGTATTTGTAGTTGTAATTGTAGTGGAGTGTGCAGAAGAGACCGAAACGTATGTGGAACGGTCGAGCTTATTTTTGCCTGTGTTTTGGGCGATAACAAGTTACGCACTCTGTGACTGAACGACGAACACCGTCACTAATCTAGTACAATTCAAGCACGTTGGCGATCAGTATTTATCATGGGCACGTGGGTGACGAGATGTTGACATACGATTTTATCAAATAAGTTATGTGAAGGACACGCTGCCTGTGGGCGGAAACCCATAGCAGCTGTGTTTTCGACTCTTGCCGTCGATCCTCGGCTGTGTACAGTCCTTCGGATAGTAGGTGATATATTTATCACACTTGAACCAGTCCCAAGTGCCACCAATGTTGTCGCGGCGAAGGAGAGATGGGGACAGTACTTATTCAGGTTCTCGCGTAGTGCATTCAAAGTCGCCATCTAACGTGCAGAAGCAATTTGATTTTTATTTTCAGGTAATACATGGCACAACGGCCAGAAATACCGCCCCCAACAATGACGACATTCACCGTCATCGCAGTGTCAGGCTTCAGTTTTCTCTCACTTCCTAATGAATAAAGATGTAGACTAGTCTACTTGACGTAGTGCACCTAGAAGCCAAGTTCCGCAAGCTTCATTTGTAACCGGTGGCGAATGTACTCCTTATCCGGCGTGAACATCGCGAAGCGGCCGTCTTCCAAACCCACGGCCATGAACATCTAACAAGCAACAGACGGACATGAGTCAGAGCGCCAACAACGTTTTTCGTCATTTAGCAATTTTGGGCTCAAGTCAGTCAGTCGGTCAGTGTCCACATACATCAAACCGCAGACAGGACATAGAGTTTTCTCACATGTCAACGCTCCACCCACAAACTTACCTCATCCTTCGTCAACAACAACGACCGTATGGGTACCGGAATTTTAGCTGCTGACGACTCCGCCATCGACACAGTCGAGGCCTGTCTGCCCCTCTCCCGCCTTGAAAACCGTCCTCCTTTCGCTCGCGTCGACTGCTGCACTTGTGGTAAGAACGGTGCACCATGAGAAGCCAACGCTTTGTTCGTTCTGTACTTGGACGGTGACGATGCAATGGCACTGCTGATACTATTGACCGTCGACGAGGATGCTGAGCTGCTTGTTGAAGACACTGAACTCACGCTGGTTCGATGGAAGAGGTCAGGGGCAGTCGTCGTACTGTTATTACGACTAGTGCCACCGCTGTTCATCGAGTTGGTGTTGACATTGCTGCTGCTGAAGCTGCTGTTGAGACTGTTTTCTCGACTGCCGTTGGGGTTCGTATTCACCCCGTTGACCGTGGTAGGTATAGGCCACTTGGGCAGAGGTGCTTTCATGACGTCACCGCATTCCCAGAGAATGTCCAGGTTGTAAGTGGATCGAGCGCGCACCATGCCTTTCGAACCTCCCGTGACGAGGTAGTTGCCATCTTTGGACAAGACCAGAGCGAACCTGTTGTTTTATTACATAATAAAAATTATTGCACCAGACGTTCAAAGGTGAGGAGGTGATGAATACGTCAGGATGATACAATTGGAGACAGGGAGTGTTAAAAGATTGGACACCGCGTTACAGCGTCAAGGACAGCTCGTCTAATTTCCCCACTCACACAGGTGGTGACAGAAGCCACGAAAGAAAGAACAAAAATCACAACGTACAATCGCTCGCGAGCGCTTTGACGAGCTTCCAACGTGCCGTTAACGCTGTACACTGAAAGACGTGTGTCGGAGGTGTACCCAACGATCTTTCTGGTGGCGGTGATGCCCACCCACTTCACTTGGCACTGTTCCTTTGCGCCGACAGTGCTCGCACGGCGACGACCTAGCAAGAAAACATCAGTCAAATCAACACAAGTGATGAAGTGGTGAGGTAATCAAGGCGACAATATAAAGAAGTTTAAGCATCGAGAGACGCTGATTTCAATAGCACCATCAGGGCAAAAGACAACAACGTCAAGTGGTAGTTGATCAATCCTCTACCACCACACCCAAAACGTACTGTTGGACTTACTGGACGTGTGTGGGCGCGGGTCCTCCCTGACCTCAATCGACCTCACGTACTTGCCACT
>ENA-OWNT01005344-OWNT01005344.1-seawater-metagenome-genome-assembly--contig:-NODE-5344-length-10636-cov-3.175869_pt1 | contig 10636 bp, 7 predicted proteins | sample MGYA00238136_ERZ651165 | MGnify/ENA primary metagenome ERZ651165 (study PRJEB26861, sample SAMN08777766) | seawater metagenome | isolation source: coastal seawater | place: USA: Florida | collected...
GATCCGAGCCCCTCGGTGGGGCCGTGGCCGGTCAGGGCGACCCATGCCTTGTAGACCTCCTCCGACAGGATCTCGGCGGCTGACATGCTTTGCCGGATCGACGAGAGGTCGGCCGATTGCGCCGCCGGGTGCCGGGTGATCGAGGTGAACAGCGTCGGCAGGCCGAAGAACACCGTGGGGCGGTAGGTCCCGATAGTGTCCAGCACCGCCTCGGCGCGCGGCTGGCCGGGCATCAGGACCGTTGTCGCGCCGACCGAGAAGGGGAAGGTGATCGCGTTGCCGAACCCGTAGGCGAAGAAGATCTTCGGGACCGAGAAGCAGATGTCGTCGGGCCGCAGGCGGAGCACCTGCTGGCCGAAGCTGGCCTCGGAATAGGCCATGTCGTGATGCAGGTGGACGATGCCCTTGGGCCGCCCCGTCGAGCCGGAGGAGTACATCCAGAAGGCCATGTCGTTCGGCCCGGTGTCGGCGCAGGCGAGCGTGTCGGGCTGATCCTTCAGAAAGTCCTCGGCGCTGACAAAGCCGTTGTCCGAGACGCTGCCGTTCACGGCCACCACCGTGGCGACCTCGGTGCCCTCGCGCACCGTCGGCCCGAAGTGCCGGGCGAGCCCTGCCTCGCAGACGGCGAGCCGCGCGCCGGTGTCCTTGAGGAAGTAGTTCAGCGTGTCGTCGGTGGCTTGAGTGTTCAGCAGCACCGGCACGAACCCGGCCCGGACCGCGCCGAAGAAGGCGGCGGGGTAGGCGGGCGTGTCGTCGAGGAAGAACGGAATGCGCTCGCCCCGTTGCAGCCCCGCCGCGGCAAAGGCGTTGCCCCAGCGCGCGGCTTCGGCAATCAGCTCGCGGTAGGTCAGCGTGCCGGCGGGCCCGATGACCGCCGGCTTGTCGGGGTTGCGCGCGAGGTTCTGCCAGAGCGTTTCGGAGCAGTTGGGATGCGCCGACCGGTCAAAGCCGATCTCGGCCGCGCCGGGGGTGTCGTCCCCCACCGGGTCGCTGATGGCGTCGGGGTGCGCGCGCTTCTCGGCTTCGTAGCGGGCGGTGAATTCGGGCGCCATCCGGCGGAGCCTGTCCATGTCCACCCGGCCCGAGCGGGTGATGTAGTCGAAGGCGAAGTCCAGCGGCGCCTTGTCGATCTTGGCGCCGAAGGTATCGTACCAGGTGGCCGAGGTATTGGCGGCCTCGACGATCTTCTTCGCGATGGGCAGCCGTTCGGCCTCGAACCGCTGGAGCGCCTTGCGCCAGTCCGGTTCGGCCTCGAGCGCGCCGACCAGCGCGATCACGTCCTCCAGCGCCAGCCGTGTGCCCGAGCCGATCGAGAAATGCGCGGTATGCGCCGCGTCGCCCAGGATCACGTAGCGGTCGTGGACCCAGCGCGGGCACCAGAGGCGCGGGAACTGCCGCCAGATGGATTTGTTGGTGATGAGCTTGGCGCCGTCGAGCACCTCGGCGAAGAGGTCCTGGCACAGGGCCGCGCTCTCGGCCTCGTCCATCTGGCCAAAGCCGTAGCGTTCGAAGGTCTCGTGCTCGCATTCGACGATGAAGGTCGAACGGTCGGGGGTGAAACGGTAGTGGTGGGCGTTCAGCGCGCCCTTGTCGGTACGGATGAAGCTCTGCGTCAGCGTATCGAAGGGGCGGTCGGTTCCGAACCACGCGAAGTGGCAGTTGAAATGCTCGACCTCGGGTGCAAAGGCGCTCTCGAAGGTCTGGCGCACGAGCGAGTTCAGCCCGTCGGCGCCCACTATGATATCGGCCTCCAGCGCGGCCAGGTCCTCGATCCGCGTGTCAAAGCGCAGGTCGATGCCAAGACCATCGGCGTGGGTGCGCAGGATCTCGATCAGTTCGAGCCGTCCGAGCGCGGTGAAGCCGACGCCGTCGATGGTGATCCGGTCCTCCGGATGCTGCAGCGTCATGTTCTGCCAGCGCTCCATGTGGGGCAGGATCAGGTCGTGGATTTCCGGGTCGGCGGCCTTGAGAAAGGCCAGCGCCTGATCCGAGAAGACGACGCCGAAGCCGAAGGTCGCGCCCTGCGGGTTCTGCTCGTAGACGGTGACCTCGACCTGGGGCATCCGGCGGCGCATCTGGATCGCCGCGTAGAGCCCCGCCGGTCCTCCTCCGATGATCGCCATCTTGCTCAGCTGTGACATCGCTTTTCCTCCCGCTCGACATCCACCCGGGGAAAAGCTATCAGATTAATTGCGTATCACGCAATACGTTTCATATGATGCAATAACTGCTATGCCGCACGAGATCCGCTACCAGATTACCTTCGGCGATTGCGATCCCGCCGGAATCGTCTTCTATCCAAACGTTTACCGATGGATGGACCGCTGCTTTCACGACCTGCTCCGCAGTCGTGGCGGCCATGATGCACTCTGCAAATCGCTCGGGGCGCTCGGGGTCGGGCTGCGGAATGCGAGTGCCAGCTTCCTCCGTCCGATGCGCGACGGGGACGATCTGACGATTCTGATCGAGCTTCTGGAGTGGTCGCCGCGGACCCTCACGGTTCACTATGTCGGGACTGTCGCCGGAGAGGTGGCCTTTGCCGGGCAGGAGGCCCGCGCGTTGTTCGTTGCCACGCCCGCTGGTATGAAAGCGGGAGATTTGCAGCCGCTCAGGGACATGATCGACGACCATGGCGAAGGATAAGACCGACAACGGCAGTGGCGGCGGCATTGGCGGCGGAACTGGTGGGGGCATCCAGTCGCTCGATGCCGCGCTGAGGGTGCTGATGTTCATGGCATCGCGCCCGGGGCCGCTGTCGCTGTCGGAGCTGGCGCGCGAGGTCGACATGCCGCCCTCCAAGGTGCACCGCTACCTCGCATCTTTCCTTCACGCGGGACTGGCCGAGCAGGGCGGGCGTTCGGGCAAGTATGACCTCGGGGCCGGTTCCATCCGTCTTGGCCTTGCGGCCATCGGGCGGCACGACTTCGTCAACAAGCCCTCGGCCCATCTCGAAGAGCTCCGCGATGCGACGGGGCTGACGGTGCTCCTCTCGGTCTGGGGCGGAGGCGGTGCGACCGTGGTGCGCTGGGAGCGTGCCGCCTCCCCCATCGTGACCTCGATGGGGCTGGGCACCACGCTGCCGCTGCTGAACTCGTCGACCGGCCGCATCTTTCTGGCCTACGCACCGCAGGCCACGGTCCAGGCCCGGCTGGCTGAGGAACTGGCACAAGCGGCGCAGAATCCGGCGGTGCTCGGCGACGTGGAGCCGACGCGCTCGGGCGTCGACGCCCTCATCGAGCGGGTGCGCGGTATGGGCTATGCGACCGTCTATGGCGACTACATTCCCGGCCTCGTCGCGGTGGCGGCGCCGATCCTTGACTGGCAGGGCGAGGCACAGGCGGCGATCACCCTGATCGGAACCAATCCGAAGGCAGTGCAGGACGGCTCGGACGAGATCGGGCACCTGCTGGACTTCTGCCGGGCCCATTCCTTTGCGGCGGTGGGGTCGGAGGGCTAGGCGATCCCGCCTGAGCCGGTGCCAGACCCGCAGCCGGCGCTCCCGTTGCCTGCCCTCGTTCCAGGGCCGCTGACGGAGGAAACCCTGCGCCGCGTTTTCCTGATCCTGACCGTGCTTCCGGCCCTGAAAAAAAGACCGGACGGGGCCTTCGTGGAGTCCGAGTCGCGACTTACATATGTGGGCATCGGGAAAGGGCCCGTCGTTCCGCCCGACCCGTGAAAGGAAGGTGAGGAAACCCCTGCCATTCGGAACCGGCCAAGGCCGGAGCTTACCCATGGTGACCGGGCCCCTCTGGCAAGCGTCTGCGGTACGCTTGTGATGTCGGCGCTGAAAATCTGTCAACCGCAGGGATCGGGCCAGCAGGCGATGCCGGTCGGTGCGTCATGCCCCCGGACGCGGCCGGTCAGGTCCCGAAAGGAACGTCGACATGACCACCAATTCACCTTCGGGCCGCGTGATGGCGAGCTACTTCACCTGGGCCTTCGTCGTCACCGTTGCGGGGCTGGCCCTCGGCAGCCTCGTCGGCTGGTTCTACACCGGAACGCTGGGCGGCGTGCTGTCCTATCTCTTCATCTGCTCCGTGCTCGCGGTGCTCGAGATCTCGCTGTCCTTCGACAACTCCATCGTCAACGCGAACAAGCTGAAGTCGATGCGCCCGGAATGGCAGCGGCGGTTCCTGACGTGGGGCATCCTGATCGCGGTCTTTGGAATGCGGATCGTGTTTCCGCTGCTGATCGTCGTCGTCGCGGCGGGGATCGGGCCGGTGCAGGCGATCTATCTCGCGGCGTCCGACCCCGCGCAGTACGGCCGGATCATGCATGCGGCGCATCTGCCCATCACCGCCTTTGGCGGCACCTTCCTGATGATGGTCGGGCTGAGCTATTTCTTCGATCAGGAAAAGAACATTCACTGGGTCCGCTGGATCGAGGAGAAGATGGCCCATTCGGCCACCGTGCGCGGCATCGAGGTGGCGATCGTCCTGCTGCTGGCGCTGCTGTTCTCCTCTGCCCTGCCGGACGCCAAGGGAGAGGTCTTCATGGATGCCGCCATCATGGGCCTGCTGACCTTCCTCTTCGTCGAGGTCGTCGGCGGGCTGATCGACGCGGGGAACGCGACGCGGGCCGCGGCGGGCGGCGGCGTCGGTGCGTTTCTCTACCTCGAGGTGCTGGACGCCTCCTTTTCCTTCGATGGGGTAATCGGGGCCTTCGCGCTCAGCCAGAACATCTTTGTCATCGCCATCGGGCTGGGGATCGGGGCGATGTACGTCCGGTCGATGACGATCATGCTGGTCGAGAAGGGGACGCTGTCGGAGTACCGCTATCTGGAACACGGGGCCTTCTACGCCATCCTGTCGCTGTCGATCGTCATGTACGCGCAGGCGCTGGTGCATATCCCCGAGGTCGTGACCGGGCTGCTCGGGGCAGGGTTGATCCTGATCGCCTTCCTGTCGTCGGTGCGGTGCAAGGTCCCGGCCTGACGGTTGATGGGGCGACTGGGCCGGGCGCTATGTCGCCCGGCCTGTCGCTGCCCTGACGCGCGGGCCTACAGCGCGTCGAGCTCTGCCTTCTGCCCGGCCTCGAACCGCAGGGCGGCCGCTTCGATGTTCTCGCGCAGGTGGGTGCGGCGCGAGGTGCCGGGGATCACGAGGATGTTGGGGCTGCGCGCCAGCAGCCACGCCAGCGCGACCTTCTGCGGGCTGGTTCCCATCGACCTCGCCACGCCATCCAGCACCGCCGATTGCAGGGGGCTGAACCCGCCGAGCGGGAAGTAGGGCACATAGGCGATGCCATCCTCGGCCAGCGCGTCGATCAGCGCGTCATCGTCGCGGTGGGCAAGGTTGTAGTGGTTTTGCACGCAGACCACCGGGGCGATGTCGCGCGCGATCCGGACCTGTTCGGCGGTCACGGTGCTGATGCCGATATGGCCGATCAGCCCCTCCTCCTGCATCGCCCGCATGGCCCGCATCGGGGTGGCGATATCGTCCTCCGCACCGCCCATCCGCAGGTTCACGATGTCGATCCGGTCGAGCCCGAGCCGGTCGAGATTGTCCTCGACGGACTGGCGCAGGAAGGCATCGTCGCGCCGGAGGTTCCAGCCGCCGCTCTCGTCGCGCCACGCCCCGACCTTGGTGACGAGGACAAGGTTGCCCGGGTAGGGATGCAGCGCCTTGCGGATGATCTCGTTGGTGACATGGGGGCCATAGAAGTCGCTGGTGTCGATGTGGTCGATGCCGAGCGCGAGCGCCTCCTGCAGCACCGCCACCGCCTCGTCCGGGTCCTTCGGAGGCCCCATCACGTGCGGACCGGCAAGCTGCATCGCGCCGTAGCCCATGCGGTTCACGGTGAGGTCGGTTCCGGGAAAGGTAAAGCGGCCGGCGGCCATTGCGGGGCGTGTCATGTCTGGTCTCCTTGAGTGCTGCCGGAGAGATGGGGGACTGCGAGCTGTTTGAAAACGGCGCTCAATCCGAATAAGCTGATCGGCATGACGAACAATCTGGATGATCTCAGCGTCTTCATCGCGGTCGTGCGGGCCAATGGTTTTCGCAGCGCGGCCCGCGCCCTCGGAATGTCACCGGCAACCGTGAGCGAGACCGTCGCGCGGCTGGAGGCGCGGCTCGACACCCGGCTGCTGACCCGCACCACCCGCAGCGTGGCCCCGACCGAGGCGGGCCGGGAGCTTGCCGACCGCATCGCGCCGCTGCTGGCGGAGGCGGCGGATGCGCTCGACACCGTGCGCAGCCGGAGCGGCACCCTGCAGGGCAGGCTTACGCTGAACGTGCCGGGGGCGGTGATGGTCGACATCCTGCCGCCGCTGATCGAGGCCTTCATGGCCGAACACCCCGGCGTCGAGGTCGAGATCATGGTGGAGGATCGCATGGTCGATGCGGTCGCCGCGAACTGCGACGCGGGTATCCGCTATGGCGAGGCGCTGGCGCAGGACATGATCGCCGTGCCGCTGGGGCCCCGGCGCCAGCAGGCGGCGCTGGCGGCGTCGCCCGCCTATCTCGAACGTGCCGGAACCCCGGAACATCCCCGCGACCTGTTGCAGCACGACTGCCTGCGAGGCCGTTTCAGCAGCGGTGCGCTGGTGCCCTGGGAGTTCGAGCGCGCGGGCCAGACGATCACCCTCGACGTCCGCGCGCGGCTGACCATCGGCACCGGTGGCTCGGCGGCGATGATCGGGCATGCGATCTCGGGCATGGGGCTCTGCTTCGTCTTCCGGAACTGGCTGGAGCCGCATTTCGCGAGCGGTGCGCTGGTCCCGGTCCTGCCCGACTGGTGGCCCGAGTTCGAAGGGCCGTTCCTCTACTTCCACGGCCGCCGCCCCCCGGCCCCGCTGCGGGCCTTCGTCGATTTCCTGCGCAGCAGGCAACGCGACGGGGCGGCGTAGCGTCCTAGTCGCCGGACAGAACGGCGCGCACCTCGCGGTCTGCCAGCGTCAGGTCCAGCAGGTTTCGGGTGCGCTCCACGATGGCGTCGATCTCGTCCGCGGTACAGCAGAGCGGCGGCGCGTAGCCGAGGACCCCGTTGCCAAAGGCCCGCAGGATCAGGCCCTGTTGCCAGGCGCCGTCGAAGAACCGTCGTGCCGGGTCGAGCTCTGCGGGCAGGGGGGCCTTGGTCTCCTTGTTGGCGACCAGTTCCACCGCCGCCAGCATCCCGCGCCCGCGGACCTCGCCGACGAGGGGATGGTCCGAGAGACTTCCGAGCCCTTCGAGCAGGCGCTGACCGGCCTCACGCCCATTGGCCAGCAGGCCGCCTTCGTAGAGCCGCAGCACCTCGAGCCCGACCGATGCCGAGACGGGGTGGCCGGAGTAGGTGAAGCCATGCCCGACAGCGGCCTTTCCCGCACCGTCGGCGATGGTCTCGTAGACCGTCTCGCTCAGGAACACGGCGCCCATCGGCGCGTAGCCCGAGGTCAGGCCCTTTGCCGTGGTCATCAGGTCGGGCACGATGCCCTCGTCCTCGCAGGCGAAAAGGGGGCCGGTGCGGCCAAAGCCGGTGATGACCTCGTCGGCGATGAACAGGATGTCATGCTCGGTGCAGACCGCGCGCATGGCCCTGACCCAGCCCGGCGGCGGCACGAGGACGCCTCCGGAGCCCTGGATCGGCTCGACGTAGAAGGCGGCGACCCTCTCCTCGCCGATCTCCCTGATCTTTGCGCGCAGCGCGGCGGTCGAAGCCGCGATGATGTCGGCGGGGGCCGACCCGACGGGATTGCGGTAGCTGTAGTGGGAGGGGATCTTGTGCTGCCAGTCCCAGGGCGCGCCGAAGCCCGTATGGAACAGCGGCAGGGCAGTCAGTCCGGCCCCGGCGGAGGACGAGCCGTGATAGCCCTGTTCCAGCGAGATGAACTGGTCGCGCTGGGGTTGGTTGCGCGCATGCCAGTAGTAGCGGACGAAACGGATCGTGCTGTCGACCGCATCCGAGCCGCCCAGCGTGAAATAGACGTGGTTGAGGTCGCCGGGCGCGCGCTCGGCAAGGGCGGCGGCAAGGCGGATGGGGGCCTCGGCACCAAGATCGAAGTAGCCGGTGGCATAGGGCAGGCGGCGCATCTGTTCGGCGGCGGCTTCGACGATGCTCTCGTGGCCATAGCCTGCGTTGACGCACCAGAGCCCGGAGAACCCGTCGATCAGTTCGCGCCCCTCGCTGTCGGTGACGCGCGCGCCTTGCGCGGAGGAGAGGAGGCGGACGCCCGTCGCCTCGTGCCCGCGCCACGAGGCGACGGGGTGAACAAGGTGGGCGCGGTCGAGTTCGACAAGGGAATTTGCGGTCATGGAGGTGTCTCTGGGTGAAAGGTCAGCGGGAGGAGGCGGAGTCACGCGCCGGCGAGGTGCAGGGCCTTGGTTTCGAGGTACTCCTCGATCCCCGCGTGGGCGCCTTCGCGTCCCAGGCCCGACATCTTGACCCCGCCGAAAGGGGCGACCTCGCTCGAGATCGCGCCGGTGTTCAGGCCGAGCATTCCGAATTCGAGGGCGTCGCTGACGCGGAAGGCACGGTCGAGGTCGCGGGTGTAGAAATAGGCGGCAAGGCCATAGGGCGTGTCGTTGGCAAGGGCGATGGCCTCCTCCTCGGTCTCGAACCGGAAGACCGGCGCGACCGGGCCGAAGGTCTCTTCGCTCGCCAGTTGCATATCGGTCCGGGCCCCCGTCAGGACGGTGGGGCAGGCGTAGTGCGCGGGCAGTTCGCGCTGCGCGGTAAGGCGCCGCGCGCCCCGGGCGAGGGCGTCGGCGACGTGGCCATTGATCTTGTTGATCGCGGTGGCGTTGATCATCGGTCCGATGTCCGTTCCGGGCGCGGTGCCCGGGCCGACCTTCAGCGCGTCGACCCGGGCGGCCAGCCGCTCGACAAAGGCATCATGGATGCCGGACTGGACGAGAAACCGGTTGGCGCAGACGCAGGTCTGTCCCCCGTTGCGGAATTTGGACGCCATTGCGCCCTCGACGGCAAGGTCGAGGTCGGCGTCGTCGAAGACGAGGAAGGGCGCGTTGCCGCCCAGTTCCAGCGAGAGCCGTTTCACCGTGGGCGCGCATTGCGCCATCAGCAGGGCGCCCACGCGGGTCGAGCCGGTGAAAGACAGTTTGCGGACCGTCGGACTGGCGGTCAGCACCTGCCCGATGGCTTCCGGGCGACCCGTCACCACGTTGATCACACCGGCGGGAATGCCCGCCCGTTCCGCCAGCACGGCGAGGGCGAGCGCGGTGAAGGGCGTGAAGTCCGAGGGCTTGATGACCACGGTGCAGCCTGCCGCGAGGGCGGGAGCGACCTTGCGCGTGATCATGGCGGCGGGAAAGTTCCATGGGGTGATGATCGCGCAGACCCCGACCGGATCCTTGCTGACCAGAACCCGGCGGCCGCGTTCGGGCAGGAGGCTGCCCTCGATCCGGCGGGCCTCTTCGGCGAACCACTTGATGTAGCTCGCGGCGTAGCTGATTTCGCCCGCGGCCTCCGACAGGGGCTTGCCCTGTTCCGCGGTCAGGATGCGGGCGAGGTCGTCCACACTGGCGATCATCAGGTCGTGCCAGCGCATCAGCGCCGCGGCCCGGTCCGCGTTCGGAACCCTGCGCCACGTCCGGAAGGCCGCCTCGGCTGCTGCGATGGCCTCTGCCGTCTCGTCCGCGCCGCACTCCGGGACGTGTCCCATGACCTGCCCCGTGGCCGGGTCGTGCACCTGCAACGTGGCCGTCCCGGTCCAGGCGCCGCCGATCAGGGCGCGTTCGCGAAACAGGTCGGGGTCTTGCAGGTTCATCCGGCTCTCCTTTGGCGGGTCCGGGCCACAGGGGTGGCCCGTTCGACCGCAGGTCTACCGCGCGCGGCGCGGACCGGATTGACGCGATCGGTAGGAACCGCCGCCGGTTGCTTCCTCCGCATCGGTGGAGACAACGCGACAGGGCCGCCCGGGGGTACGGACGGCCCTGCTGTTCGGTTCTGCCCCGGGGTGTCAGCCGAGCACGGTTTCGACCGCGCGCCGGGTGGCTCCGACGATCAGGTCGGCCTCCTCCCGGGTCAGGCAGAAGGGCGGGGCAAAGCCGAGGATGTCGCCCTGCGGCATGGCCCGTCCGATAACCTTGTCCTGGCTCAGCAGTGCCGCCGACACCTGCGGCCCGATCTTCCGGGCCGGATCGAAGAAGCGGCGGTCGCCCCGGTCCTCGACGAACTCGACGGCGCAGAGCATCCCCTCGCCCCGGATGTCGCCGACGTTCGGATGGTCGCCAAGCGCGGCCTTCATCGCGTCGTTGAGATAGGCGCCGACGCTGGCCGCGTTGTCGATCAGCCCGAGGCTGTCGATCAGCTTGAGGTTGGCGACCCCGGCGGCTGCCCCGATGGGGTGGGCGGAATAGGTCCAGCCATGACCGATGGCTCCGTTCTCGTCGGTCCCCTGTTCGAGGACCTTCCACATCCTGTCTCCGACGATGGACCCCGAGAGCGGCGCGTAGGCCGAGGTCAGCCCCTTGGCGATGGTGATCAGGTCGGGGCGGATGCCATAGTGGTCCGAGCCGAACATGCTCCCCAGCCGCCCGAAGCCGGTCACGACCTCGTCGGCGATCAGCAGGATGTCGTACTTGTCGAGCACGGCCTGGATCGCAGGCCAGTAGCCTGCGGGCGGCGGAACGATCCCGCCGGTTCCGAGCACCGGCTCGCCGATGAAGGCGGCGACAGTGTCAGGCCCTTCGCTCAGGAT
>ENA-OWNT01005345-OWNT01005345.1-seawater-metagenome-genome-assembly--contig:-NODE-5345-length-10633-cov-3.580902_pt1 | contig 10633 bp, 9 predicted proteins | sample MGYA00238136_ERZ651165 | MGnify/ENA primary metagenome ERZ651165 (study PRJEB26861, sample SAMN08777766) | seawater metagenome | isolation source: coastal seawater | place: USA: Florida | collected...
CGACGTGCACCCGCAGGCAGATCTCATCAGTGGGGCGATTGTTTTCCCAGCGATATCCGACGTCGACTGCGGTCACACCGGCAAAGCCGTTGACCCTTTGCTGCAGGCGCGTCCGGGCATTCTCAAAATCGTATTCCTTGGGTGCCGGTGCCATCGATCATCTCCCATCCTGAACGTCACCGCCTTGCGCGCGGCGAACAGGTTAAAATATGATTAACACCTAGCTGACGCTGCGTTAGCCCAGCGTGAACCGCGCGTCAAATCGCCGTGAATTTGGGTCAGGAAGTGGGAAGGAACCTCTCAACGCACAAAAAACATATGCCGCCGTGAGGGTGAGACAGATGCTTGCCGTGGTCGCTCATGTCGCAAAACGCGTCTGAAGGCTCGATCAGACAGGCCGACGGCTGCCACCGTCTCTGCGACAGATGTCAGGCGATCGCCTCTTCCATGCTCATCGCTTGCAATTCAGCGACATTGAACAGCGCCGACTGGCTGACAGTGCCTTCGATATCGAATTTCCGGCCAACGGGAACCGCGTAAAGCCCCAGCCTTCTTAGCCACCGGGACCAGACCGCCGGCACAATTCCGATAACGTGTTTTGCCCCGTGCTCGCATGCTGTCCGGCTCATGTGTGCCATCAACATATACTGGATATGGCTGCGCCGGCTCGACGGAACGGTTTCCGAGACGAACAGGCGCGATGCCTCCCACATACGCTCTTCGACCGGTGCATCGAAGAACAGAACGTCATCGGGGATGGATTCGAGTAAACCGCGCTGCGCATCCCGCAGCATATAAGAATATAGGCCAACCTGCGCTGTCGTCGGCACCAACCGAATACCGGCCAAAACCTCTCCGAACTCGTGAATGATCACCCAACGGCACAGCGGCGTATCGTATTGATCGAACTCCATACCCTGCGTTTCGGGCAGTTGCCAATGCATCCGGTCGATGAAAACCGACTTGCGGGCCATCAGATAGCGAACGAGCAGATCGCCATAGGCGTTCATGTTCGCAAACGACAAAGTCGCCGCGCGTGCATGGCCCATCTGACCGGGGCGCTTGCTACGGGCGTCCTTCAGCGAGACGATCTTGGTAGAGATCCGCCGCCTCGGCCGCGTTTCCTTTTTTTCAGCAGACTCAACAGGGGCCAACTCGGGAAAAACGGACAACGAACGCGTGTCCGGCACAGTGTTCCGGGAGTGCTTCATTTCTGCCTCGACGACTTTTTCCTCAAATTGGCCCAGATTTCGCCACATCGTCTACACTTTATTAACACTTTTCCTCAACTTGGACGGTGGTGTTACAAAATGGCCATCCCCCTGGGGAAAGCCGCAACAATCTGCCGACACAGAATGAAATAACGCCTGCAAGTTATGCAGGCACCACATTTTTCATGCATTGTCCCGGATCTTGGGTCAGGCGGCTTGTTGTTCCGCTATAGGTTGTATGTCAAACTCGACATGGAACACAGTACCCTGACCCAGCTGGCTGACGTAGTCGATTTCACCATTGTGATTTTCGACAATCTGTTTGGAAATATTCATGCCCAAACCGGTTCCGCCCACTTTGCGCTGGTCTGTAGAGTCGACCTGGCTGAACTTGTCGAACACCTTGTGACGAGCATTTTCAGGAATACCCACACCCTCGTCTTTGACAAAAATGCGGACCTTTTCGCCGATCACCCGATAGGACACGGTAACTTTGCCTTCCTCGTTCGAAAATTTCAGTGCGTTTGAAATGATGTTGGCCATCACCTGCATCAGCCGGCCCTCGTCCCCCTTGATGTAGACCGGGTCGGCATCATCCAGCTCCGTCAGGATTTCTACCCCAAGCGATCCGGCATACCCAAGGTTGGATTCAACCGAATCCTTTACCAGCATGCGCACATCGACAACCTCAAAGTTATAGACCATCTCGCCCGCCTCGATTTTCTGCAGGTCCAGAATATCATTGATCAGGTTGGCCAACCGGGCGCTGTTCTTGCCCGCGATGTCCAGCAGCGATTTCATCTGCTCGGGGACCTGCCCCAGCATGCCAGACGTCATCAGGTCCAGCGACCCCTTGATCGACGTCAGCGGGGTACGCAATTCATGGCTGACAGTGGAGACGAACTGCGACTTCGCAACATAGGCGGCTTTGGTACGTTCGTGTTCGGCCCGCAGGATCTGCAGTTGCCGCAGGTTCTTTCGGTAGAGGCGCAAGAAAACAAACGAGCAGTCAATGATGAAGTAGAGCACAAAAACGACGGTGAAAAAGTGCAGCCACAGCTCTGAACTCAGGGGCGGACGGACCCGCCAGATATCCATTAGCACAATGGCGAAAAACGTCACACCATAGATGGTCAGCCGCACCGCCAGCGCCGGCACCAGCTGATGATTGTTCATTGCGGCGAACAGGGCGGCGGCGAAGAGGAAGAACAAGGGTGTGAAATGGCCGCCGATGCTCTGCTGCGTGGCAACCACGAAGACAAAGACGCAGATCGCCAGCGAACTCAGCACCGTATTGAACAAAATCCAGGCAAGGAACCGTCTGGCCGTCGCCATGTCATAGGGTCCGCGGCGCTGGACCCGGCGGGCAAGCACCAGATCCACGAGTTCGGTGAACAGAACAGCGCCGTAGCAGCCGAATGATTTGCTGGGGTCAAAATAGAACGAGGTCAGGATCGTCGCCGCAAGAAAGATCGCCTGACGCTGCCAGATCAACTTGGTCGAGATGATGTAATAGTCGCGGATCTGCTGTTCTAGCTGCGCCGCACGGGAAGGGGTGGTGTCGTCAATCAAAGTATCTTCGGTAAGTTCCATGACGTTCTGCCACCCGATGTTCGATGTCTTCCCGATCCGTGATATCTGGTCAATTTGGTAAATTTTTGTGCGTAATCAGGTCTTTATAAGGCCAATTGAGCGAATTACTCGCGCCAACACAGGCGAGCCGCCCCGCCGACCAGGGCGGGCCAATGCGGGTCGCGAATGCATGGGTACCAATCAGTGGCTGCGCAGCGAAGGCTCTTCGCGGAACAGATCGCGCAGCACGGATTCGAATGCACGCCGGTTGACCTGCGCCTGTTCACGACCGCCAACTTGACCGTTCAACACCCGGCTCGACACAGTCGTCAACTCTTCCGAGACGGCTTCCTTGGCCTCGACGCTCTCAACCGCCTTGTAAAGCGACATCAATGCGCCCGACTTCGATAGCGAGCGCATTGGCACCCGGTCCCCCATCACGATGCCAACGGTTGTCTTGGCCTGGCGCTGCGCCTGCAGCGTTTCGACCAGCTGGTTCAGCATGGTTTCATCCGGCAGATCCTGCGCCTGTGCGCGTCCGTGAACGATGCTCAGGAAGACGCCGTTGCCGCGGTAAGACAGGATATCTCCGGTCTTTTTTGTGACCTCGGAAATGCCGTTTGCGACATCCTTCAACGTGCGCCGGAAATCGGCGGACGACATCAGTGCGTGGTGCTGTTCCGCATGGTGCAACTTGTAGGCGGTGGCATAGGTATTGAACAGGCGACCCTGCGACAACTGCATGATATAGTTGTCGAATTCCGCATATCGCAGCAACCTTCCGACGCCTTCGATCGTGACCGGATCGTCCAGATTGAATTGCTGGTTTGCGGTCAGTTCTTGTTGCAGCTTTCGGGCCGTCTCGGCACTGTCGCTGGCGCGCTTGTGCTCCTTGACGATCCGCTGGGCCGCCGCCATGCGGCTGCGCAACTCCAGAAAGTCGAAGGGTTTCGTCACATAGTCGGTAGCCCCCGCAAGAAACGCCTGATCGACATATTTGCGATCGGACATCGCCGTCAACATGATGATCGGTGTATCCTCGTATTCAGGGCATTTGCGTACTTCTTCACACAGGGTGATCCCGTTCATCTGCGGCATCTGGATGTCCAGCAGGATACAGTCAAACGGATCGTTCTGGCGGTCGATCAGCTTCAGCGCCGCCGCCCCCGAATTCGCGATCGACACATCGAAACTGTCGAATGCGGTCAATGCGGTTTTCAAAAGCTCCAGAATACTGGGCTCGTCATCCACGGCCAGAACACGTAGTTTTCTGGTCGGCTTGGCACGTCTGGCCAGCTTTTCCTGGAATGCGTTCGATGTGTTGCGGTCAGGATCAGACATTTCTTACGCCCATATTGGTCGGCTATGGTTAACAAATAGCAACCAAGTTGGCCGACAAAGAGGCGCGAAACAGACCAAAATGGGGCCTTGTTTTGGGCATGCCTACCGCTTTTTATCCTTTGTCTCGCTCGTCCGGAACCGAGAAGTGAATTTCGGCACGTTTTCGACGGTTTTCCGCGGATTTCGTCCGCAAATAAGATCCAATCGCCGCCGCAGCGCGGCATTGGTGACCGTCGGGTCAAAGCAACCCGATTCGGCGACTGCGCGCGGCATTTAGTGCTGCAAATGAGAGAGAATGACAGGAGCGACAGTTCCAACGGAACAGGCCGTTTTACCGCCACAAAGGTTAACTGTCGGAACGATAGATCCCGGCCCAAACCGACAGGACGTCCGGCCCCGTCTCAGTTGGGATCACTGCAATCAGGCGGCGACGGCCTTCTGCGGCGACAACCAGGCTAACGTCCTCGGGCAGAGGCAAAATCGCGCATTCCGGACGCGCCGGCGCGACTCTTGCCGATTTGGCCAGCCCATAGCCGGTCTCGCTCAGTCCAATCAGGTAATCGGCCAACTCGGCATCGCCGCCGGTTCTGTTGTCTTGCGTGCCGCACCGGGCCCAACCATGGCAAAACGGCTTAACCTGATCGACGAATGCATCGAGCCGGTCCGCATCACCGCCGTTTTCTGACAATCCGGCAGCGGCGGCCAGATGGCCGACTGAGCAACTGACGCCGGAATGCCCGATCTCTGACGCGCGCCCCGAGGTCCGAATGCGTAGAGCGGAGGCCGTCGCCGCAAGGTTACGGAGTCCCTGAACAAACACCCGCGCTGCGGCGGACGGGTCGGATGGCGCTTCGATTGCGGCGTTCCCCTCGCACTCCAATGCAAACAGGCGCCGGTTTGACACCACGAGGCGGGCCAGCGGACGATCAGAATCGTAAACCGTCAGATAACGGGGCAAAACAGTTTCGTCGATTTCCCGCAGGATCACGCGCAACGCGGCAGACACCGGATCGCCGCCGCAGCTCCCGGCTCCGTCATGCGCCGCCTCGGAACCGGCCAAGACGAACCGATGCACCAGATCACCCAGGCGCGAAAGGCCCCCCGATGTTTCAAGCACGTCTGCCATCTCAGCCTGTCCCATCACTGACCGTCCGAAATTTTTTTCAGAACTCGGCGCGCTGCGGCGATCGCTCCCTCTGCGTCCATGGCACTGTCACACAGACAACACAGAACGTCGGCCTGCTCCCCTGCTGATCGAACATAAATCCGCACGTCATCCGGGGTCAGCACGACCGCCTCGGTCGGGATCTCTCCCGTTTCGCCAAAAACTCGCTGCATCACCGTCTCGCCCGCAGTGTTGGACAATAGGCTTGCGGCCTGCGTGCAGAGTTCATCCAGTTGTTCCTGCGGGCGCGGCCTGGCGCTGCTGGCACGCAAGACCAGGCGCGCATCCAGATCTCCAAACGCAACCAGGGAGCAGCCCGGAACAGCGGAACGCAAACCGTCTAGATGGGCGGAAATGCTCATTCCCGCCCGCCTTGACGGGCAATGGCCCGCGCCGATCTATGACTTTGCTCAATCAACATCCAACATATCCTTGACCGCCGGGATCACGTCGCTGACCGCAGACGCCGGCAAACGGGTGCGCACCCGCTCCGCCCGATTGCGGCGCACCCGCTTCGGCGTGATGCGCGGCTCGGATGGATCCAGGTTTTCCGCAGCAGGGTTCGATGCATCCTCCTGCACGGCAGGAGCGGTCTCGACCGGCAACAGCGCGGGTGCCTCGCGCATCGCCTCTGCAAGCCCGTACTCCGGCTCCTCTTCCCGATCAGCCAGTGCCGATGGCGACAACAGCATCTCGATCAGATGCTCGGTAAACGCCCCTGCCCCACTTTGTTCCCACTTGTCGCTGTCTTCACCGGCATCCAGCGCCTGCGTCAGAGAGATCGGATAAACCGCTTGAAACCGGCCCTCGGTTTCGGCCCGGATACGGGCCATTACACGGGACCGGTCACGGTCGCTTTGCAGCTTGTCAAATTGCGTGACCAAAAGCAGATTGTCGCCATTGGTCTTGTCGATGACCTGTTCCCACGTGGCGGCTTCGGACTGCCGCCAGGCCTGAGTTGCATGAGTGCACCAGACAACGCAATCGGCTTCATCGATAACCCCCTGCCAAACCTGTGCCGACATATTGGGATCCGAAATTCCAGGCATGTCGATCAAATCGCACAGCTGCAACGCGTCTGATTTCATAAACAGGCGGATCATCCGGGTGTCTTCCAAAGGCACCTGATCCAGCGTCTCAACGTCGATGAGGCTGCGGCTTCCGTCGTTTCCGACGCGATAGGCTGCCCGATCCCCGTAGGAAATCCAGACAGGTGGCAGTCGCGTCGCAGTGATCCGAACCGGCAACGGGTCGGCCCCCAACAGCATATTTGACAGCGTGCTCTTACCGGCGCTGAATTCACCCATCAGGGCCAAACGAGGTTTGCGCCGAGGCGCGACCACCTCGGATGATCCTGCCGCCCCCACGTTTTCAATGCTTGCGTCCGTGAAATCGCTGCTCATTTCCATCCGGCCTCTCCTTATGCGTCCTCGGTTGTCAGGTCAGACAACCCGGTTACCAGATCCTGCAGCCTGTGCTGGCGGTCGGCCTCATCCCGACCGATGAACAGTTCCTGAACATCGCCGCCGTTGTGGTTGCGCAGTTCCAGCAGGATATCTTTTTGTTCTTCGAAGAAATCACTCAGGGCGGTGCGTGTGTCTCGAAAGACCGCTTCGGTCTGGACGGTCTTCAGCTGGTGCATGAAGTCTTCGGTCTCGGCGCTGATCAGCTTGTGAAACCGGTTCGCGAAGGCTTTGTAACCGCGCGTGCGCCGCCACCACGACACCCACCAGCCGTCGCGGAAGTCCAACGCGATGGTCTGCCCCAGCGCCACCGGCGACGGAATCTGCGGAGCGGACGGAACCGCGATCTGGATACCTTCGACCGCAGGCCCAAAGGCCCGGCAGTACAGTTCGGCAACGTCGCCTACAGCAGCTTCGTATTGAGCTGCCGCGACCGATTGTGCCCGGGTACCGAACACCGTGTAGGCAGAGCGCAGCAGCATCCTCAATCCGGTCGGGCTGTATTCCCAAACATCGCTTTCGCCATAGCGCTCCAGATGTGCGATCAGCGAATGGGTGGCGCGTTCCACAAAATTGGCATGCGCACGGTCGGCCCGCTGCTGGTAGCTTGCCACGACCTCGGCAAAGGCTGCATCCAGCGCCGCCAAGTTGCGCTCCGTGATCGCGTCAAACTCGCCTTTTACCTCGTACATCGACATTGAATTGTCGTGCGCGGCTCCGCCAATGGCGATCGTGTCAGCGGCGTGCAGACTGCCCGCGATTGTCACTGCGGAACTGGCGATCTTGTGCAGCTGGCGCTTTCCCTGGGTTTCGACGATCCGCCCGGACAAGGCCCGGAACAGGGCCGGCAGCCCTGACAGCTCCCACACCATATTGGCCGAAGACTGGTCGGCGACCTGAGGGGTCAGCGTCGACTCCGCCCAGCTCAGCAGCGTTTTGGTGCTGGCCTCGGACATTTCCTCCAACTGACCTGACAACACCTTGTTGGCCCAATAAGCACTGCCAAAAACGATCTCGGCGGCCTCGGGTCCGTGATGATCCTTCAGGGTCTGCCGGATCGAGGTTTCAATCTCGGGAATCTGATTGGCCGGGTCCGGCAGTTCGTCGATCCGGTTGACAAAAATCAGCACGTCACGAGCCTTGAGGTTCGAAATGAGCCGGATCAGCCCCATGTCGACCGATGTCAGCGCCTGATGCGCCGACAGAACCACAACACAGATCTTGCTTTCGCGGATCGCCTGAATGGTGACCTGCTCACGCATCATGAAGGTGTCGTTGACCCCGGGCGTGTCACGAAGGCACATACGAAACGGCACGGTCTGGCTGTTCAGATACAGATCGGCAGAGCGGGTGATGTCTGCGAACCGGCCCTGATCGTCGTCCGACGGCCCTCCTTCGAAATCGAAATCGTCGCCCAGAACCGTGTAGCGTTCCACCAGATTCTTGTCGAAGAATCCGTACTCGTGCTCTTGGCCCAGCAGCATTTCAAACCGGCGCCCCAACCGTTTGCGCGATTTTTCGCACATGGTTTCAATCTGTTCGCGGATTTTCTGCAACTCGCTGTCGGCACCGGCGCGCCCCGCCAGCTCTCCGATACGGCCACCCTTGGTCAGCAGACGATCCCATTCCTCTTCGGTCATGAATTTGAACCGCGCACCGATCTCGACCCGCTTCTTGCCGGGCACCAAATGCAGCGACGTCACCACCGACGTCCAGGGATTCACGTCCGATGGCAGCAAATCGGCCCAGCCCGCCATCGCATTGACCAGCGACGTTTTTCCGGCTTTGACCTGGCCCAGCAATGTCACGCTGGGTTCGAAATCGGCCAGCGCGTTGCGCAGCCGCTCTACCGTTCGTTCGGTGCCCTCGCCCGCCAGTTCAGCCAGCTCTTGCAACTTCGCGTCCAGCGACTCCGCCTCTCGCGCCAAACCTTTGAGCGGTTCCATACCCGATTGCAGGTTTGTCGGCCGGGCCAGAGCCCGTATTTCGGTGGCAGGATCGATGTCGACTTCGATGTTCATGACTTACCTGGCGTTCTGATACGTCTTCGCTGGTGGGCCGTTCTTGGCGCCCGCGATACGGAACTGGTCACGAGCGACTCCCCTGCGGTGATTTTCGCGTCGGAATGTGTTCTTAATTTGGCTGGTATCGGGCAATCGTTTACCACGTGGACACAGTTCATTGGTCGGCCCGCTGCGCCAGTTCCTTTTTTAGTTGCAACAGCAGGGTCACTGCATCAGCAGCGGCGTCTTCGCCCTTTTCCAGCTGAAACAACAGCATCATTTCAGCGCTTTCTTCCGCGTCCTCCTGCGCCTCGCGCACGGTCGGATTGTCAGGGTCGGCGCCGTTCAGAACATCCATCAGGGCATTGGCGGTTTCAACACAACGGGCCAGAACCGCATTCGGGTCAGGCTCGCTTTCTTTGGACATTGATGCAAACAACACGTCGGCGCGCGATTGCAGCAGGTCCAGCGCATCGGACAGGTGATCCGATGGCGGGAGAACGCTGTTTTGTGCCTTGGCGCCATCCTCCAGAATGCGGGTTTTGCGGCGCGGTTCCGGCGCCACCGGCATCGGCGCGATCTCCGGCGCGAACCGGCTCAGCAGCATATCGGCACGGTCCATGTCCGCAGCCCGGCCGATTTCGACCTGGCGCAGAACGCTATCCAGCAACTCCTTGCCGCCGCTGGATTTCCAAAGCCGCGGATCGGCGGCCGCGCCCGCCGAACGCGCGGCAATCGCCTGAATCGTCGCGATCGGATAGAGCCCCAGAAATTCCTCTGCCACCAGATCTTCGAGCGCGTTGATCCGGTCCACCAGTGTGCCGCGCATCATCTGCTGGTCTGCCATGGTCAGGACCAGGAAACTGCGGTCCTTGATTTCGTCCGGAACCGAAGTCCACAGCTCCTGCTCGGCGTCGTCGAATTCGCGGGTGCACCACAGAACGATGTCGGCCCATTGAACGACCCAGTTCACGATGGATTTCTGATAGCCAAAGTTGCCTGTCAGATCGACCTCGACGAAATTTTGGCGCTTCAGATCGGGATCCGGCAGTTCCTGGCGGGCCCGGATGGTACCCTCCGGGATCAGCCCATCGCCCAGGGTACCGGAACGACGCTCCATGGACCCGTCCTCGATCTCGAAGATCACGCGCGGCTCTGGGCCGCCGGCAATCTCGATGACCGGGATCGACTTTTTACGCGGAATGACCTGTTCGCCTGCCAACATGTTGACCAACGTGGACTTGCCGCTGCCGGGCAGACCCATGATCACCACTTGCACCGGCTTGCGCAGATGGGACAGCAATTGCCGCCCCCAATCCAGCATATGCGGCGGCAGCTTGCCTGCGCCCAGCGCATATTCCAGCCGGTCGGCTATCGGAAGAGCGGTCTTGGCCAGGCTCATGCGGATCTCCCTACTTTGGCGCGGAACATCAACATCTGCCGTGTCTTGCTACCGTTCACCATGACCGTCAGAGAATCGCGGGCTCTGGGCATTGGTACCGGCTTTGGCATCGGCGTCGGCGACATTTGCCCATCCTCGGCAGCTTCGATACCGTGGCGGTTCACCTTGATGACACACAACGACACGTTGTCCTGATCAGGGTCGTCCAAATTCGCCAGAGCAGCCAGCAGACGGCTGCTGATTTCGCTGCTGGGACGGTCGGCATAGGATTGGATGAGGTCCTCGATTTCTTCTTCTTCGAGAAACAGCAGCCCGTCGCTGGCAGCCTCATATGTACCAGCTTGAAACTGAAGATTAAGATCTGGTGTTCCGATAGGGGAGTCGAAGCCTTCCCTCATCAACTTCCGTTACATTTTCCAAAGTGTCTCAAAAAGGCTTGTTTCAGTCCGTCATTTCCAGACTTACGAAGTTGCCGA
>ENA-OWNT01005347-OWNT01005347.1-seawater-metagenome-genome-assembly--contig:-NODE-5347-length-10628-cov-3.904369_pt1 | contig 10628 bp, 8 predicted proteins | sample MGYA00238136_ERZ651165 | MGnify/ENA primary metagenome ERZ651165 (study PRJEB26861, sample SAMN08777766) | seawater metagenome | isolation source: coastal seawater | place: USA: Florida | collected...
TCTGCGTACTGTACATTACGTTTCTACTCCCAACATCAACAGCGACAACGACGACCAACGACCAACGCAGCCACGGTGTTCGGGGTCACGGAGGCATCGCTTTGTAAGGGTGCTGTAGCACCCATTGTGGCAAAATGCACCTTGTTACCGGGTGTATGACCACCTAGTAACGTTCTCTCTCAACACGACTGCGTGTGGGTGCTCGAGCACCCGTGGGCCCACACCGCACTTTGCATAACGGGTGGTTGGCCACCCAACAACTCACCAACTTTTGACACTGCATATTACCGTTTGTAGATACCCCGATGCCGCCGTGACGCAGTATGATGAGGTATCCTGATATGATACTGTGCTGATGCCACCGAACCAGCGCATTTCCGAGGCAGGTTCTGTGGAATTCAGAGGTACACTGTATTGCTATAAAGCGGTGTACCAACCGCGCGACAATGCTTTTTAGTGAAGGTATCCATAATCGGTATTCCGCGGTAAACCTTATATAAGGATATGTTCTGTCCGTGTCGAAAACCGCGTCGTATTAATGCAGGATACCAGTATCACAGGGCGTAGTAGGGGACGTAAAGTACCCGCAACCGGGAATCAATGGAAGTACTGTAAACGGATATCATTGCTGGTCGTCCGTTCGTTCGTTCGTTCGTTTGTTCGTTTGTTCGTTCGTCCGTTCGTTCGTTTGTTCGTTCGTTCGTTTTCGTTCGTTGTGGGTGGTGGTTACGGTTCGTTTGTTTGTTGTTTGGTTGTTGTCGGTTGTTGTCGGTTGTCGTTGGTGCTGCTGCTCGAGTTCCTTGCGTTCGTTCGTTCGTTTGACTGCGAGGTCGTTCGTTCGTCACTGCGAGGTCGTTCGTTTGAGTGTGAGATCGTTCGTTTGAGTGTGAGGTTGTTCGTTTGACTGCGAGGTTGTTCGTGTTGTCTGTGAGTTCGGTTGGTTTGGTTTGGTTTGGTTTGGTTTGGTTTGGTTTGAGTTCGTTGGTTTGAGTTCGTTGGTTTGAGTTCGTCGTTGTGATCGTTGCGTTGGGTTGGGTTGGGTTGGGTCTGGGTCTGGTTCGGGGAGTTGGGTTGGTCGTTGTGGTCGTTGTGGTGTGGTTTGGGGCTGGGTTGTGCCAGAATCTTATTTGTGGTTTCCTCTCCTTCTTGAGGAAATACACACATTTCCATTCAAACATTATTTTATTGTTTCGTGTACCTCCCCTGCTGCGGGTGCTGTGACAGCAGTATGTGAGGAACCAGGAGCTCACGTTCGCCGTCTGCCTCAGCGATGCCTCGCAATTTTGCAGTGCACCCTGAACGCTTCGCTCCCGCAACCCGTGTCACGCGGCTGGCGAATGGCGGCACGCGTCTCGGCAATGGCACTCGCTTCGGACAATTAGGAGGCGGGGCGTCACGGCTCGGTCGAAACAACGACATTGAGCTGGTCGACCTCTCCCGCCGAGAACTAACGTCCGTGCAGAGTCAAGACGAAGATCAGGCGCCTGGGAGCGCGGCCGGCTTGACGAGGTTGTCGCGCCCCGTACGTGACGACGACAGTGATGATGACGGTGGCCACCACGCGAGACGTGGCAGTGGGGGCGGTGGTTCGTTCAACGGGGACAGCGACGACGACGACGACGACGACGACGACGACGAGGACGTCGGCTTCGCGCAAGCGGCGCCAGACGTGCTTCGCGAAGACGTGGAAGCCATCATTCTGGACCTGAAAGACGTGATCATGCGGCACAAGCGCGAGAACAAAAAGATTCACAAACTCGTGGAGGAGGAGCAGAACCAGAAGAAAGCCATGGAGCGCAAGTACAAGGAACTCACTCGGCAATACGAGAACCTTGTCGCTATGCAGCAGTTCCAGCATACCGGATCGCTGCAGTCCTCGGCCATGAAGGGGACGAGCGTCCAGTCGGGCGGCGAGAACAGCGCCATATTTCACTCGGCGATGAGCATCACAGAAGGCCAGATGCAACTGACCATCGACGACGATGACGCTGGGTCGTGCCGAAAGCTCTGGCGCCGCGTCGTGGCCTGGATCATTCGATCCATCCCACTGCAGACGCAGTTTAAGCTCGTGCAGGCCCGCTACGGCGACTCCGTGGGCTCGTACTTTTCGTTTTTAAGGTGGATCGTGTTGGTGAACATGCTCCTCGGCTTCATTGCGTTGATATTCTTGGGAGTTCACATTGACCACCTCGCAGGGCTCGCGACCGTCAACGACGCCGCAGAGCTCAACTACACGAATCCAGCGTCCCTCGCCGCGCTGGGGGAGGAACTCACGTCGTTTACGTGGAGAAGTGAATTCTTCTACCACCTGCAGGTGCGTTCTGGCCCTAGCGACTCGCCTTGCATCTGCTACCACAAACGCCCTTGTACTCTTCCACAATCGTCACATTTGTTGCGCGTACGTGTGTGTGGTATGTTGTGACGTTTGCCACTGCAGGGTGTGTCGCCCCGAGTGTTGCTTCTCTCCAGTTATGACCCGGGCGAGCCTGGCGAAGGTACCAGCGTCGATTACGGCGAGCGGCTCCACTACACATCTTTTTTGCTGACGATGGCGGTCCTGTTTTGGACAACAGTGGCCATCAAGTTTATCCAAGAGAACAGGAAGGCCATCCTAAAGAACCCGGGAGGCAAGAATGCGAGAAAGAACACGTTGAAGCATTCGCGGTTTGTTTTGACGGCGTGGGACTTCTCGATTCCGACAGAGCAAGAAATTGAAAACAGAAAGTACTCGCTGGGCGAGGGCTTGTTCGGACTCGCGTTTGAGGACGTCGTCGAGGCTCTCCAGCGCACACGCAGCATGAAGACCATCGTCATCCGTCGCCTGAAGCAGACGGCCGGATTTTTGGTGTTTTTTGCTGCGTTGGCGGGGTCGGTGTCCTGCATTGTGTACGCCTCGACACAGGTACGACCCCCCAGTGTGAAACATTCCATCGTGCATCGCTCCCACTGTGTGTGCTCACATGCTCTGTTGTTGTGCTTCCGTGCAGGTCGGAAACGGTGCTGTGGACGAGTTTGTGGAGAGTTCAACTGTCCTTGCCCCCTTTGCTTCCCTTGGGCTCTCATCCTTAGTGGTGCCCGTGACGGTTGCTGTGTTCAATGCAGCGATTCCGAAAGTTGTGCAGTTTTCTTCGAACCTCCTTGAGCAGTGGGATGACCCGGGTGTAGCTCTGCGAATGGAACTTTGGAGAATGTACGCGTGCAAAGTCCTCAACTCCTTCATCGCCATATTTGGCAAAATGCTGCTTGCCGATCCGTACTACGTCTTGACGTTCTTTTTGGAGTACCCGATTTTTCACGATTTTATCGCAACCATGCGTGCAGCCATTGCGACTGTGCTTCCATTTGACGATGCTTCCACGATGCAGTCCAACGCATCGATGGAGTTGATAGACCCCACGAACCTCTACGCGACATCTGGTGTCGGTAAGTCACCATTCGCCGTGCCTGTCATGCGTGCCAAACTCACTCTTGCGACCGTGTGCGCACCGAGTGTGCTGACCTCTGCTGCTGATGCTGCTGCTGCTGCGGTTGCGATGTGCTTCAGACTGGGTGGAGTATCGAAATCGGATCCCGCCCTGCCGGCTGGACCACTGCGGCCAAGAATTGCTGCTCTTGCTGCTTTCGGAGTGGACTATTGGGAAAGTGCTCAAGTTAGGAGTAGCGCTTTTCGTGCGCATCCTGAAGGGTCGAAAGTATCGCCGCCTTGTTTTCATGGTGCCCGTGGAAATGGTTTCGACGCTTTACTTCCAGCTGCTCACCCTGGTGGCTTTCCCTTTCACACCGTTTCTGGCCACAATATTTGGAGCCCTTCTGTGGGTCTTGAATTTCGAGTTCTACTACCTGCTCATCAACAAGTTTTACAGAAAGCCGGACAAGCCCTGGAACTCTCAAAATGCGGGTTACTCATTCACCATCACTTACATTCTGACCGCCGGCCTCGCAATGCTGGCATGGGTGTTCGTCCTGAAGGCCACAACGCTGCCGAAAGACTGCAGCCGATTACAACTTGACACGGAGGACGCCCGCAACACGAGTCTGGCGTACAATGTATCTATTTTTGCCCAGCGCTTGCCGGAAGAGAGATGCTTGTGGGATTACGCGGACTTGGCGTTGAACGAATTGGCGGAAACTGGGTCGAATGTATCCACTTGGTGCGGGTCCACTGATTATGCCGCACTTAAATTCGATGCCGTGTTTGAGGACATGCAGCTTGCGGCTGGCTTGACGCCAGTGCCTATAGACGAGTCCTCACTCCGGGAGTTCGTTGTGGGGGACAGTTTGGCTGACATTGACACCGACGTGTTGTCCGTGTGCATGTTCTCCTGCGGACCCTACCAATACAGTCGTAACGGTTTTGCGAGCTTCTCTGAATACTGCACGGGCACTGGTGCCACCGCAGCCGCAGCGTGGGTGTATGGGCTTGTATTCGAATCGATAGAGCTCATCTACATTGTTGCAACTCTCCTGATCGTCGTCACCATTGCCAAGACGCACCAGCTAGATTCACTGCGGTTCTGGGCCAAAAAGTCCAACGATGCCATTATTAAAGAAAATTCGCGACTGCGCGAGACACTCGTGGGTCTCAGCGATCAGTACAATATGCTACGACGGCGCGCGCAAGAAAAGGACGATTGAAGCAGCATGTCGCGTTCGTCCCGGCCACGCGGCGAACATTTTTATGGTTGCAGGCTGGAGGCCAGCAGTTGACACTCAAAACTACATGCGACAGCGGAACGTTGCAAAGCTTTCATCACACTATTTATTACATATTTATTCTATTGATTGATTGACATGCATCACTTCTACCGTTGTCGGTTCACGCAATGTCGTCTGCCTGGCTTGGTTCACCGCCCGTGCCTTCCATGTGCAATTGCCCGCTGCCGTTGATGTCCTGCTGCTGCATCAGCTGGAAGGCGACCACGTGTGGTGGCACATGCTTGTCGTGCCCGGGTGGGAGCAAGAACCTGGGGACGGTGTTCGAATCAGATGCCTCTAGCACTTGGATAGCCAATTGGGTCGGGGTGGGGTAGCCACTGCTCTCGAGGGGGTCAAAGTCGCCAGCACCATGGTGATCTGAGTCAAGACTAGCGGTGCGGCTGTTGCGATTGGAGCCGTTGTTGCTCGATGCGTTGGCAGCCAGATCTGTTGTATCTGATATGGGCACCATCTCCAGTCCTTCGTCACACCCCTCGACCAGTTGTTCCTGCAGACCAACCTCGAGATCTGCAGTCTCCACGCAGTCGCCCTCCTCACTGTCGAGCAAATCGTACACATAGTGAATGACTTGAAGCTTGGAGTGGTCGATGTACGTTCGTTGCAGTGTTGGCGTCGCAGGGAGCCTCGCATAAAAGACCGTAGACTCGGAGACCATCCAGGCGACCACTGTAAATCCGCACGCATCCAGGGCCAAGGCACACCATATGACAACATTGGAGGCGCACGCCTGCAACACGAAGGAAGGGAACTGGGTTGCCAGCAGCTGCGGAAGTAGTTGCCCTAACGACGCTACGAGCAGCACGGCTGGGATGCCAGGCGACAAGATTCCATCGAGGAACCATGAAGGAAGGACTACGTCGTCAAAAAACGGGAGAGTGACCAGGGTAGGAAACGTGGTGATTTGCGTGATCAGGTACACTGTCAAAATCACGAAGACTTGTCTCCCACTCATGAACCGCATCAGCGCCACCGGATCCTGCGTGCGGCGGAAGTTTCGAAGCGCAATTCCGTTGAGTCGCGAGTGTGGGCGAATTTTTGATCCCTGAATGAGCGCCACCTGCAAACCCTCGAGGTACGCAAGAATACAAATCATGCATGCCAAGATAAGCAAGTGGCTCCACCCAGGTCCAGCGAAGTTGCTGTAGTTCAACCATATGGCCCCACAAAGAAACGCGAGTGCGCAGAGCGAAACCACCACCATCACCGCGAACCGGCATGAATCGCAAACCGTCCACACCGGTGTCCTCGGCAGCAATGCCTCGCCTGTCGACGATTCCTGGCGGCCTGACGGTGAACCGGTGCTGTCATCGTCGTCATCGTCGTCACCAGAACTCACTGGTGCAGCCACGACGAGGTCTTCCCCACCTTCTAATTCGACAGTGGGCGCTGCATCTGCGATGCGCTTGCTTCGAGTGGAGTGCGCTTTGACGGGATGCGGTTTCCCACAATCCGGATCACCGCCTACTGCCACGGTCTTGTTGCTGAGTTCGCCATCGCCGGCATCTTTGACGTCGCCGCCGTCCTGTGCTGCATTGACGGCATCGACCTGCTCCGTTCCAGCGCTCTCCGTCACAACGAGGGCATGCTTCCGCAAGCACGCAGCTTTTGAAAATAGGTGCACCAGCCCTTTGGCAAGATGAGTGAGACCGACTGAATACAAAAGCTTGGCCAGCTTGATGACTGGCACACACCCAGGTAGCTTTAAAAACTGCACAGGATGAGGGGAGGCGATAATCTGCGGGACGAGCTGCCCGATACACACTGTCACCAGTGCGCCTGGAAGACCCGTATCAAGGATAGCCGTCTGGAACCAATCAGGCACGGGTGTGGTGGTGAATGGCCTGGGCACACGAACACCGGACGGGTTAGCAAGACTTCTCACGCCGTGCTGGCAAAGCATTCTACCGCTTACGTACCAGAAGTCAACTCCAATAAAAGTGGTCAACCGAGCGGACACATAGACGCAGAAAATAGTCAACAGCTGTCGACCACAAAGCCAGTCATCCATCAGCGGTCCCTTGGTCAGCTCGTAGCACTGCCACACTGCAGGGCAGGCGTACTTGAGCGCCTTGCAGTCTGCCGCAGACACCTGGAGCAGGGCAATCTGCAGCCCTTCCAGCATTCCCAGGAGGCTAACGTCCGCGATGAACAGGACAAAATCGGCCACATTATTGCCAGTGAAAGATGTGAATCCTCCCAAGATCCCGACGACAATCACAGTCAAAGCTGCAGCTGTGAGTGTCGTCATGACAATTCCTCGACACACCAGCCATATTTTACGGCACAAGCGGCAAGTCTTGCGGCGCTTGGTGGCATCGGCTTCTTGCTGCACTGCCTGATTGCCGGTGTTGCTGAGGTCCTCGTCCGACTTTCGTGACCGGGACCGTGAATACGCCATCAAGATAATGGAAGCCAGTATTATGACGGAGGCGACCGCGCATCCGACGGCAGCTCCAACGTTGATCGACGGCGCCGCGCACCGGTGCAGAACAGTGGCAGAGCGCACCACCACCTGTTCATGACAGCAATCACACAACGGAACTTCAGACGACCAGGAGCTCTCACAGGCACGCAACACACGCTGGCGATATGGACAACGATGCGGACCATCACCGGCGACGTACCCCGTTTTGCAGCACCACGGGATCCGGGAGCGGCGTGCAGGATGCATTCGTGAACGTCACCGTGGAAATATTTGCCAATGACGACGCATTGACCAGAGACGCGTCGCCAACGCAACCCGTGCCATCTTCGGCAGAAGCACTGCTGAAAGTCAGCTCCAGGGAGGGAGTGGGGGCGTGCGAGGCGCAGGATGCGGTGAACGCGACAATGTTTCGGAACCAGGAGCAGCCTTCCAGAAATGAGCCAGAGACGATGGCGGTTCCCGTGCAGTCGGCACTGCCGAAAAAGCTGATGTCGGACGACCGAGGTTCCTCCACCAAGTGTTGGTGTTCCAACAGTGAGGCTGGGCTGGAAGCCAAGCTGGCATCTGCAATTCGCACCGATTTGGCGAACCCATCAGCACTGGCCCCTGCGGATGCACACGTCGAGTAATTTCCACCCAAAGCGAAGATGCTGTGTCCACCCGAGGACGTGACCTCGATGAAGAGGTCGAGATCGTCGGCTGCAGTCGAGCTGTGCGCGATCGAAGGGGCTGAACTTGACGGGACAATCGATCGGAATTCTGTCGATGCCCAATCGGCATCTCGCGAGACCGACAGCGTGGTTCCGCTCACGTGCCGGTAGTCTGCCTCCAAAGTGCCGTCCCTGCAATCGGAGGAGTTGAATTGCTGGACATGGTACCACTCGGCCGGCTCAACTTCGCCGTTTTGCGCGACGCTTGCCATGTTCTCCTCAGCTGCCGAGGCTGCTCACTGCCGCGCAAGTCACAACGATGTGGACCGAGAGTGGCCTTCCCCACACGGGCACGTGCGGCAAGTCAGTCTCAAGAGAGGCAAGGCGTGTGCCGCACCGTGCCGTGCCACAACGATTTCCACTTTGCTCCGCGGTCGTCTGCCGTTGATATCACGCGGGAAAACGATAAAAAGCAAAAAAATAATAAGACTCGCATTGTCATGGTGTGCACAGAGATTGCTACTCCTCTATGACGTGCCTGCTTACAGTCTGCAAAACAACTGGTTCAATGTCGGAACCCAGCGCACCGACAGCTTTGCTCTCGTCGGCTGTTCAGCTTTTCGACTCCGAGTCACGGGCACGCGTACATGTCCCGCGACACGCGGCACCACAAAACTGACTCACTCCCCTCCGCCAGCCATCCTTCAAATCAGTGTTGCGACCTAACCTCCAAGGAGCAGCTGCAGTCGACGCAATGGGCACCCCTTTCGTCGTCGGTGACAACACACGCGCAAAACAGACGCGCACAGGCACACGCATTGAAGCACGCCGCAACAAACGCCAACCACAGCGTTCCTGTTCACGGCATGTATGTACGGCGCGCCGCCGCACCACCTGCGACGACGCCACAGGCAGCAGGCGCGCCGCCGTACGCTTTGGCGCGTTCCACGGACGGAGTCAGTAAGGAAGGAAGAAGTGAGTAAGTCAGCGGGTAAGTGGTAAGTCAAGCACAGAGTCAGTGAGGTTTCCGCACACACACGCACACTCAACAACAACGAACCAAAACGAACCACGAAGCTCAATCAATCAACCAACCAACCAATCAAACGACGACCACAACGAACAACAACGAACCACAAACCACGAACCACAAACCACAAACCAACAAAAGCAGCGAGCGACAGAAAAAACGCACACAAAACGCACAAACGCGCGGACCGACACGGAGCGCTTTCGGAAGCCGTGCAGTACTCGAATAGTTGCGCCGTCGACGCACCGAACCTTGGGCATCGTGTGTTCCCGCAACACCGTGAACACAACGTTGCTTCCGTCCACACCGCAACGACCAAGTCAGCCACGCACGTACTGTACTTGCAAACATATTGCTTCCAGCGCACTGAAAAGAAACCAGCAACCCGCAAACTGTACAGCAGCCCACACCGCCCTCTGCGCAACATTTCAAAAGTCGAAAAACAGCCAACGAACGAACGAACAAACAAACAAACGAACGAACAAACGAACGAACGAACGAACGAACGAACGACAACGAATTCGACGACGTTTGCAGTGTTTTTCCAAACGCTGTCGCAGCGCCGCTTCACCGCTGCGCTGCACCGGAACGCGACCTTGGCGCCTCCGCCACCACCGCCTTCCGCCCAGACTGTAAGCTCTTCCGCCGCCCCCAGCCCCAGTCCCGAGACAACGTAAGGCCAACGTGGCTTACGCCGCGCGCAGCGTAAATTCGAAGCGCCGCGCGCAGCGTTCGGTGAAACCACCGCCGCACGCATCCCTCCCACCAGCAGGCCGCTTTCGAACAACGCGCGGCGACAAATAGTGCAACGCTAAGTGGGAGTGAGTGGGAGTAAAGTACGGTTTTCTGTGCGCTAATACCGGCTATAGGAATTGCTACGTTTAGTACTGTCTGTTTGGGTTTATCCGGAAGACTAAAATGCGGTGACGTGCATTTATTCAAGTTTAAATGGTTCCAATACGAGTTCAACGTACCCGAAGTACTGCGTGTTTTGGCATTGAAGTGCATGTGCGGATCACTGTAGTTTTAATGCACATTTCGCAGTCCCGGTACTGATATGTTGTACTTTGTGTCCTCGCATTTGCAGCATTGAACCACACTGACGGTGTGCGTCGTTTGTTGGCTCGACGACGGAAAGCAGGGAACGTGCAAAAACGAAATATTATATGTATTCCCGTTATCGGATACGTACCACTACGTTTTAGGGGTTGTGTATATATCCTCATTTAGGGTTATATGTTAATCTTCTTTCAAACTCGGCAGTGCGGTTTCTGCCAACTCTCAACTCTCAACTCTCAACTCTCGACCAAGCGGCGGAAGAATACAGTGTACAGTACAGCGTTTGATGGTGCGGTTGAATGGAATACTGCGATCATAAAATGCAGAAAGTCAGTGAATGTGGAAAGGAGTGTTGAAGGGCGGGCAGCGGATCGCGGATTGACGCTCAGTCAAGTCAGTCAGTCAGTTAGGCAGTCAGTCTGCAAATCTGCAAATCTGCAAATCCGCAATTTGAAATCCGTCCGCGTCCGCATTTCAGTCTTATTTCTCGAAGAAAGGTTACTGTGCCGTTCTGTACATATTCCATAGCTTTGAGTACGCGTAATAGCTGTTAACACAAATACATTATCAACGTACTGTTCATTAGCGTTTTGGGTAGCATAACAAAAACTGAAAAAATCAAAAATCAAAAAATCGAAAAATCAAAAAGTGTGGAAAAAAAAGGGAGGAGTGAGGCCTGAAAAAGCGTGAATGTCCGTGAAGCGAGACGGAAGAGTTGGAATTGATTGGTGATAGGAGGGATTTGGAT
>ENA-OWNT01005348-OWNT01005348.1-seawater-metagenome-genome-assembly--contig:-NODE-5348-length-10628-cov-3.839826_pt1 | contig 10628 bp, 11 predicted proteins | sample MGYA00238136_ERZ651165 | MGnify/ENA primary metagenome ERZ651165 (study PRJEB26861, sample SAMN08777766) | seawater metagenome | isolation source: coastal seawater | place: USA: Florida | collected...
AACGAACGAACGGACGGACGGACGAAAACGAACGAACAACAGCGGAAATTTGTTATTGTTGCGTTGTCGTTGTCGTTGTCATTGTCGTCGTCGTTGTCATTGTCGTCGTCGTCGTCGTCGTCGTTGTCATTGTCGTCATCGTTGTGGAAGTAAGTAGGTAAGGTTTTATCCTAGCAACGAGACAGTTCGTTAGATACTGCTGCGCACTCACTCAGTCGATCAACCATTCACTCGTGCCATGGCATGAATGAAGAGGACGTTGTCGGAGTTGTTGTCGTTGTCGTTGTCGTAAGATTATAAGATTATCGCTGCAATGAAAACTAGACTACGGTATTACCACGTGCAGACCCCTTGTGCAGGAAAACTGCCTATGCGTTGTTATTGCGTTGTTGTGTCGAGGTGTCGTTGTTGTCGTTGTCGCTGTTGTCGCTGTTGCTTGTTCGTTGAGTTCGTCGTAGCATTCGGCGGCGTATTCATTGAATAATTCGGTCGCCAAACGCCAATTTGAATGTGAAGTTGGTGGTTGAGAACATGGCAGCGTAGAATTTCACGGCACGAAACCATTTACGAAAAAACGATAGTTTTCGCTGGAATCGCATAGAATCAGCATCCAAACAGCAGTCCAGCTGCACACTATCGTGGAAACCATGAGATAATGAGCAATTAATTCATCCCCGCAACGTTGATGTCAAGTTGACGTTGGCACGCGATGAATTCCGATCGTTCGCAGTCTACAACCAGAAACTCCAGTCAGGAGCGTGACTGTGCACCAATTCTGCCCGTCACTCCTGCCGTGAGTAGTGCGGTAGAGCCTATTAATTCGGAACTTTGGACGATTGCAATTGGGGCCACGAAAAGACACCCACGGCTGCACCAGATGCCATCTTGGAAGGCACCCACCCCGGCAGAACAGTGTCCCAATGGGGAGGATGCGCAAAAATCCCCCGTTCTGCCCATGTACGAGGCTTTACAAGATCGTTTTTGGAGCGAAGGGTTCGTCTGTGTGCGCGGCCTACTCGAGCGAGTGAGTACCTGGTGTAACTTCGTCGTTGTCGAGACGTTCAATTCCTCATTTGACTTTGCTGTTGTGCAATTTCTCTTCTGCAGGCTCACGTACGGCAAGCACGTGATGTTGTGGCCGATTATCTTGAGAGACACCCCAACGTTCACAGTCTAACTGGTCTGCGATCCGTGACGCACCATCCAACCGTTTTACGTGTCGCTGAGAGTCCGGTAATTCAGAGATTTCTGCAGAATATGTTCAGTATTCCTGCAAGTGCAGCGCGTGACATTTCCACTCTACCCACGAAATGGATCCGAGCAGTTCCACCAGGTGCAATGACTTCGCCCCACGCTGATTGCTTCTTTTTCCATTTAACGGTTCGTGAACAGCACAGCACAAATCCACTATGATACCTTTCCAGCTGCTCAACCCCACCCCCACATGCTGCTCAGCTGATCCTCGTGCCGGTGTGTCTCATGCAGAAAAGCCTCTTCACCGTTTGGATTCCATTGCAAGACATTTCTTTGGACCAAGCTCCTCTGGTAGTGTGTCCAAAATCGCACATGCTTCCTGGGTTCGAAAACGATAGCACGACTCCTGCGGGTCAACCACCGGAGACAAAGCGTGCGCCCGAGGCCAATCGCAGCGAGTTACCGGTTGGGTTTGAAAGTTACTTGCCCCAACTGCAATGGCAAACGAGCTGTTTCTCTGCGGGTGACGTTGTTGTGTTTCATGAACGCACAGTGCATGCATCCTTGCGAATGGGCGAGACGCCTTCGCAGCTCGACGACTCCCTGTCGCAAAGCGAACGCGCGGAAGTTTCCGGCCGCCGCAGTGGGCCCAGAATCAGCATGGACACCCGGTGGCACGTTCCTCTGTAGTCTTGGAGTGTGCGACAGTGGAAAGGTGCGGGTGGCGAGGATTTGCAACACGCCACCACCACATTCCTCGACTTTTGTCCTGTTTCTCTGTTTCTCTATTTATTCTTCTAATTTGTGGTCATATAAAAGCGTTGTTTCACTTTATTACTATCACAGTGCCAGCTTTTATTTACTGCGTTGCTCACTGCTTTCCATTTCATTCAGCGATGCCATCATCAAAAGTGCAATCAAAGACAAAAGTCTTTCGAACACAGCAGCAAGTGAGCGAGGTGAGGGGTTCTTGGACCTGTGCAGCGGAAGGCATGAAGGGGAGCAGCTGTGTCATGTCTATATCATAGCACATAACAAGCTCGAATTGCATTGCATGTCAAATCGTCTCGTGCCTTTTGGGATCACGCGACCACCCGTGGAATGCACCGTTCGTACAATGCACCAACTACTACCAAAGTGCAAGTGCAAGTGCGGCGGCCTTGTGTCCCGTCCCTCACTGTGCGATTACTGATGCATGCTTGGAGATGCCTCAGCGGTGATATCGTAGTTGTGGAAACAAATTGTTTACTTGTGTTACTGCTGAAAGATCATTCCTGAAATAGGATACTGTGTGTGTTATCAGGCGCAACGAAATGAGCTTTGATCGCCGATCGCCGATCGTCGAATCGTTTTTGTTCGAAGCGTTCGAAACGTCGAAGCGTTTGAACTTCGAACGTTGTTGCGAGGTAGAGTTGTTGTTGTTGCGAGTCATACCACTTGGAAATGGCAGTCGTAGTAAATGTCAACGCTGGTGACTCGGAACGCTCGATGAAGGGTGAGACCGTCTGTTTTCTTTTCCTTCTTGCTGATGCGCAGCATTTGGTCTGTTGCTGCCGCGATTGAACGGTGATGCCGAGCCAAGTACGACTGGATTCGTCGCGCACGAACGAAACGGAGATGGTGATGACTACAAATACTGTACATGGCTTTTGGTGTTCGTTCGTCGAGCCATCGCCACGCATCTTGACATTAACTTCGACTCATATGCTAATTTTCATCCACCTTTTCAAGCGTTCCCGTTGTTTGTTGCGTGATTTGTTGCAGTTTGTGCGTTGCTCGATTGCGCGTGTTTGAACCCGTTGAACACACAAGCTCGACACCATGAATCACGTTCGTCGTGGGATCGCCGTAGCGAACATGTGTTCCCGTAATAATGCGCAAACAAATTTGGCTGCGTGTACTAAACTCGTGACAGCTGCTGCTGAACGTGGTGTTGGACTGCTGTGCCTTCCTGAGTGCTTTGCGTTCATGGGGACCAGTGGTACGCGGGAGACCGCTGACTTCGCCCAGCCTCTCGATGGTGAGCTCATCGGTGCCTACCGCGCTCTTGCGAAGTCGAACAAGATGTGGCTCTCGTTGGGTGGCTTTCACGAACTCTATGACAGCAACAGCTGCAAAGAGAGCGGTGCAGTCGTGGACGAAATCCCGGAAGGCACAGTGAAGTACTTCAACAGTCATCTTCTGCTGGACGATGCCGGCGATATCGTCGCCACGTACAGGAAAATTCACCTCTTCGACGTGGACGTCGACGGAGGCTTTCGGGAATCCAAGTTTACCGTCCCCGGGACAAGCCTTGTTCTTGTGAAAGGTACTCCCTTTGGCAACATTGGCCTCACCACATGCTACGACGTCCGATTTGCGGAGGTTTTCACGACTTATTCGAGGGCAGGAGCCGATTTGATACTGGTCCCGGCGGCATTCATGCCAACGACCGGCAAGGCTCATTGGGAAGTCCTGTTGCGAGCACGCGCCATCGAGACGCAGTGCTACATTGCCGCAGCAGCCCAATACGGCAAACACGATTTTAAGCGCAGTAGCTTTGGGCACGCGTTGATTGCAGATCCGTGGGGCGTTGTAACCGCGCATTGTGAGGAGGAGGTACGTGCATGCGCGACCACCGCTCATCAGTAACACCACGCTTGTGAGCAAGCAAGCAAGCAACTAACACTTTCTGCATCTTAGGTTGACGCTATTGCAGTCGCAAAAATTGACACAGAGAAGCAAGAAAAGATTAGAACCTCTCTTCCGGTAAGAAGCCACCACCGACTCTTCCATGCGGGGCCCGATCCGTTCCCGGAGCCGTATCGTCTCGTAGAAGTGGACTACCAGCCAGCAAAGACGACTTAGGTTCAATGGCGCAGCATGGACGAGGGAACAAAGCAGTAGCCAACCGGGATCCAAGAGTGCAAAGATGCAAAATTCGCTACTGTTATAAGAAAGAAAACACCTGTGATGAAACAATAATATCAACGAAGATACAAGATGCAATGATTCTTTCTTTTGTTTACCATTATTCTTTTAAACCACCCCGCGGGTAGAATGCCTCTGGCTAGGATAATTTCAGCAGTGTCTCCGGTGCGCATCACGACCTCTTGAGTTAAAATAAATACCCCGACAGGGTCGGTACGCACTATTCAATTGGCGCCACCGTCATTGGGGGCCAGTTGTTGTTGATTTGGGTGCTGGTTCGGGTTCAGGCGCTGACTCTGCTTCTGCTGCTGCTGTTGCTGCTGCTGCTGCCGACGTCGCTGTTGTTGCTGCTGCTGATAACGTTGGTATTGTTGCCGTTGGTACTGCTGCTGGTTTTGCTGGTTTTGCTGCTGCTGTTGTTGCTGCGGCTGGAGTTGCTGGGGGTGACCCTGGCGGAAATGCCGTTGCTGTTGGTGGTGATGCTGTTGCCGTGACCTTTGTCCACCCTTGGCTCGGCTATCGTTGATGGCGGTGCAGGTGACGGCCTACAACGAGAGCAAACACAGGAATCGGGTCACAACCACATTTGGTCAACAACGCAAGTAACGGACGAATGCGCAACAGACAGCCTGACCTTGTTGTGTCCTTTCAGCACTGTGATCAATTTGCCAGTTGCCACGTCCCAGAGTCTTGCCAGCGTGTCACTAGAAGCCGTAATGCAATAATCCGAGTCCGTCGAAAAGTCACAGTCCCACACCCACTTCTCGTGCTCCATCAGGGTGACGTGAGGTGCCAACGTATCAGCCTTCCACAGACCAGCGGTGCCGTCCGCAGAAGTCGTGGCTACGTACTTGTCATCAGGACTCAATTTACATCGCAGAATATACGTGTCGTGCGCCTGTATCTGGTTCATGAGCGCGTACTCGTCATCGGCCGGATTGAATTGATATAACTTGCCGCTATCAGTGGATGCTATCAGGCATCGATTGCGCCTGGAGATGCTAATGCTAGACACGGACACCTGTGCATTTCGACATGAAGTAAAGTGAGACCAACATAATGAACTGAATCTGTGCGAAAAGGGTTGTGTCTGCGGTACGGACCTTGCCATCAGGAGCCCACTCTTTCGAGACGGTTCCCTTTCCAATGTCCCACACCCGAATCTTTCCGTCACGGTGACAGCTAATGATCTCGCCGCCATTCGGATGCATGACCGCATCTGCCACGGGCGAGCGGCACTTGAACTCACGCTGGAATACCTTCGAAGTCTTATCCCAAATTTTGATGGTCTTGTCGTCGGACGCGGAGAAGAAGTACTTGTTGTTGTTGCCTTTTATCATGCCAATTGCTGTGATATTTGACGTGTGACCGCCATACTTTGAGATGGGGGCCGGTGTTCCAGCGAGGACGTCATATATCTTCACCTGTGGGTTCCCAGCAGCAAGCAGGAACTGCTTGTCTGGAGCAATGAGAAGCCGGTTTACCTGCGACCCTTCGAACTGCAATGTTCTGGCACACACCCCAGACCTGGGCTCCCACAGCCGAATGACATGGTCGTATCCGGCCGTGGCGAGAAGCACGTTGGACATGGCTGCTTGAATGTGCGGTGTGACTCTCCTTACTTGTTGTCTCTGAGACGAGACAGCGGCAGCGACGACCGCGGAACAAGGTGTGAAACAAGGCAAAAAAAAGGCAAAACAGCGGGAAAAGCACGCCATTTATGTGAACCCAAGACCAAAATCACGTCACGGGTGGGAGGCAGTTGCGTCACGATACAACCCAACAGCGCCAACGAAGCAGCTCAACACAACCAGACACGCCCGACACAGCAATTCAACGACCCAGTGTCGCCAAACGACACACGCGTCAATCTAGCATCCTCCTGACACAGCCAGCCACACAACAACCGCATACAGACACGCGGTGTCTACCAAACAAGCGTAACGCAACAGCACGACCCAAGCGTTCACCAACTCCCATAAAAAGACGGTCACCCCACCTCAAGAATCAACCACCCATCATCCCCCCACCGTATAGATCAGACGCTACTCTTTGTACACACAAACACCACACGATGCAATTCAAAACATAAAAGTAAAAGACCAACTAACTCTTCACAACCACCCCAACACCAGGACGCCTCCCGCCTCCCTTCAGAAGGCATTGCTTTCCCCAAAACGACGACAACGACGACGACGACGACGACGACGACGACGACGACGACGAACGACGAACGACGAACGAACGACGAACGAACGAAGACGTCAAAATCGTCGGCTCCCATGGAATATATCTATAACTGATAATTCACAATTTTCAATACCACTGACCGCTTTTAATTACAATGTAATCTCAATTGTAGATAAGTACAGACCACCAACTGATTTCAGTGAGCCAACAGTGGACGAGTGAAAGTGAATGATTGAAGTGAAGTAACAGTGGACGAGTGAAAGTGGATGATTACAGTGAACTAACAGTGAACGAGTCATCGCGGATGATTAAAGTGAGCCAGCAGTGAGCGAGTGAAAGTGAATGATTCAAGTAAGCTGACAGTGAACGAGTGCCCACTGCGGGCGGAAGTTCGTCTGATTTCGACTGATTTGAGGGGCGTGGGAGTGAGCGAGTGAGTCGTTGGCCCTTCGGTTGAGATGACTGCGGGGGGCGTTGGTGTTTGAAAGTTCAAACCACGCCTTCGCCTGTACAATGACATTCCTCCATCGATATATATCTATAATTGACATATAGACAGATTTTTCGAAAATTCGGAGTAAACTTCACTGTGAGTGGGTGTATATAATTATAGAAATGTGCAAAAACATAAAAATTAGGCAATAAGTACGAATTATAGAGTATTAAAGGTCGTCCGTGTCGTCGTCGTCGTCGTCGTCGTCGTCGTCGTTCGTTCGTTCGTTCGTTCGTTCGTTCGTTTGTTCGTTCGTTCGTTCGTTCGTTCGTTCGTTCGTTTGTGGTGGTGACGTGGGGCGTCGAAGTGTGGCGAAGTTGTTGTTGGAGGTTGGAGTTGCTTGCTTGCGGAGGGGCGGGGGTGTTGGAGGTAGGTGTGGAGGTGCTGGGTTGCAGAGTTGTTGGGAGAGTGACGTTGTAGATAGAATTGTGGAAACGGGGAGGAGTGGAGGTACTGCAAGTCAGCGTGAAGGTGTTGATGCGGCATGACCGAACCGATGGCCAGCCGTGGGCTCGAGCTGAGAAGCAACGTGGCTTGGAGGATGATAACCCCAAGACCGTTGGATAAGATTGAGGGAGCGGGGCTTGGCGAGGGTGGTGGGAGGGTCAGAGATGACGCTCGCGTGGCGTCGAGGTGGATGTGCATGCATGTATGCACAGGGAAGGTGTGGGATGGTCAATGTAAGTCGAGCGGTCGTTCAAGTTGCGGGCGTGCACGCTCGTGGCCGTTCCCTTCAACAAGAAAGCCTTTTACTTGCTGCAGTATTTTCTTTCGAAAGTGCCAGTTTGCTCTCTGTTTTTGCTCCGTTGTGTGCTGGAAAACTGGGTACGGAAGGTTGGCGGTGTGCGTTTTGCAGAGTCGCTTCTCTTGCCAAAATGCATCTGAGTTCGTTCCGACGCGGCAAAAAGAAGAAGAGGAAGCAGCCGAAAGCATGGCAGGTCGACCTTGGACTCATCAGCAAAGACGAATTTGCTGAGCAGAAAAAGCTTCGCGATGAGGAGCAGGAAAAGGAAGATACGACTGAGTCTGCGATGAAAAATAAGACCACGTTCGCCACGTCCTCGTCTGCCACGTCGAAAAAGACGAGCTGGTCCAAAATCAAGAAGGAGGTGCGCATGCAACAGAAACTGGAGAAAGAACAAGAGAAAATCGAGGTAGGTCCTCTTACTAGTCTTGGCCTGCTATTGTCGACACACACGCAAACATGACATCTTCGCCGCAGTTCTGACAAATGCCTTTTATTGCCCTCGTTGTGACAGGAGCGAAAGAAGGCTATGCTATTGCGCAGTCTCGGAAAGTCCGAAGAGCCGAAAGGGTCACTCTACTACGTCGACGTGGAAGTAACCGATTTCATCCCGAATTCCGGCATCCGACTCGTTCGAGCCAACGGTAGACTGATCTTCGAATTGTTCGACGACATCGTTCCGAACGTCACCCGCGTATTCAAGGAGATGGTGGAGTTTATTAGCGAAAACAAGATTGTGTATGAATGTGGAAACAACGAAGGTGGATTTCGCTGCGTGTGGAATCAGTTAGACCAAAAGCTCGACGAGCAGGCTATGTCGGTAAGTGCAAGTGTTTGCTGGTCCATGCGTTGGCTGGTCCACAGTGCCTCGCCTCGGGCTCGTCTCGTCTCGGGCTCGTCTCGTCTCGGGCTCGTCTCGTCTCGGGCTCGTCTCGTCTCGTTCTATCGTCGTGACCGAGCGTTCTTCTTTTGTGACTCTGCAGTCGCGAGGCCGCAAGGCCCGCTTCCCCGGGCGGCTTCCATCGAATCGAGACTTCAATTGGGAATTAGTGCATGCGTGCCCTGGTGCGTAAACGCGTATTCTACGCCACCCATCTCGCGCCACCACAAGCTTCCTCAACTTACACTGAAATCGCGATGTGTTTGTGTGCGGCAAATGCTCGCTTCTCTTACAGGCGTGCTCTCCATGGTCCTCGACCCTAAAGCCGCTGGACTTGATCCGCAGGACCGAGGTGCTCATAAAAATGGGTTCAACTTTCAGATTATCGCGCGTCCTGCTGACGAGCTGGACGAGGTGTGTGACTAAAAAATGCTCTGTCGCTAAGTGTTGGTGCGCATAATGCTCACAAGGCAAACCTTGACGGTTGTGCAGGTGTGTCCCGTCTTCGGCCGCCTCGAATCCGGCTTCGCACTCTTGAAATATATCCAAGATATTGGGGGCTTGCCCGAGTCAATGCAAGTCCGCATGGTGGACGGCGGCTCTGTTCCGCGCGACGCGGTACGTTTGCGATACGGTGTTGTCTCCGCATTTCTTTTGTGTCATTTGTTTGGCCTCTTACGTGTAGGATATCAAAGACTACGAGAAGCTCTTGGAAGTGTCCCGCGAGTGGGATTCGGTACGCAGAGCACGCAGACTGTCGTCGATGAACACCGTCCAGAACACTCACGTCCTCGTTGTTTCTGCTCTGCTGTGGCACGTATGGATAGGCGTCTAAACGGTTCCGACTTCCCGACGCGAAGAAGTCGGGTGATCCGCGTGCGATGAAGGCCATGCTGGGTTCTCTCAACGCGTAATCTCGGCGAAAATGTCTCGAGGTCCCTAGTGTCACACTTAACGTTTTGAATCAGCTCAATTTAATTGGCCCCTTGCATGCGTCATGGCGTTGCTGATGACCGTAATGAACAAACTACAGACGATCAACAACTGAAGAATTTGTTGGTGTTAACTTAGCTGCCCCGCGTTCTGTTCCTGCTCCCGACGCTGCTTGAGAGCGAGCGCCGCGGCACGACCAGCAGCAAAGTAGTCAGACATTTTGTTCGACTCTTCTTGCTGCTCGGTCGTTCTTTCCGCCGCAGCAATCTCGTCACTTGAATTGGAGTCAGCACGGGCGTTGCTCCCGCTGTCCTCGCGTGACGTTCGTTCCGCAGGACTCTGTTGCGACCGTTTCTTTCCGCTCAGGTTCCCAGTCTTTCTTCCGCGGTTGATGGATTTCTCACTCTTCGAGAATTTCTCTTTGCTACCGGAGTGTGTCGATATTTTGGCTTCCTGCACCGTCGACTCTGCTGGAGTTGGACGGCCTTCGACTCGCCTTAAAGCTGAGTGCTCAACACCCTGTTCCGTCGTAGCAAAGTGATGAAGGGCCAGCGCAGTACGCTCGAAAGAGGAGTCCTGGTCGACGAGCTCGCTCGGCATCACCTTTTCTGGCCATTCGTACATCGAATCAGCCACTTTGAACTTTGGGAGCGATTGTTTGCGGTGCGATCCCCACTTCCACCAGCACGGCTCCGGCAGTAGGACTCGCTCGTTCGACTTGGACATTTCCCCAGGTCGCCGGTCCTCGCGCTTCCCCTCGCGTGTCACACGCACATTGTAGCCATTCCAAAAACAATATGTCAACTCATGGTCGCGCTTCGTTTCAGGATTCTCATCGTCTGAGGAGGTGCCCGTCGCGGGCCACTGCTCAATTCGTGTTCCATCCGGCAACACTTGCTTCCTCCTTCCATCGGGATGCATCTTCACGTGACAAGAATCGCTAAACACGATATCGAGGACTGCCTGCGAGTCGTTGTCGTCTCGTGGGTACAACTTCGTCGATCGGAAAATAAGGCCCTGCGTCAAATCCAGCAGAGAAACAGACACCAGAGTCCCCACGTGCTGGTTGACGTCGGTCACTGGTGAGCTTGGGAGAAATAGCTTCTCAAGCAGCATGCCGGCGCCTGTATCGTATTGCATCAGGCGCCACCCGTTTAGCTCGCCCCCGCTCGCTTGGTCGTGGTTGTGGTCCACTGGAACTCGGGCTGGCTCTCGCACAATCAAAACGAGATCTGAATCATCTGCTGTTGACGATGGAGAAGATCGCGATGCCGTTCTGCCAC
>ENA-OWNT01005349-OWNT01005349.1-seawater-metagenome-genome-assembly--contig:-NODE-5349-length-10626-cov-4.421841_pt1 | contig 10626 bp, 14 predicted proteins | sample MGYA00238136_ERZ651165 | MGnify/ENA primary metagenome ERZ651165 (study PRJEB26861, sample SAMN08777766) | seawater metagenome | isolation source: coastal seawater | place: USA: Florida | collected...
TGTCAATGTCAATGTCAATGTCAATGTCAATGTCAATGTCAATGTCAATGTCAATGTCAATGTCAATGTCAATGTCACTGCCAAAGTCACTGCCAATGTCAATGTCAGCTGACATTTTCCCAGCACCCACACCCACACCCCACAACTCCACGCTATCCACTGCTTTACCCACCGACAGTGAGCAGTGAGCTGACAGTGAACGAACGAACGAACGAACCATCGAATTCACAGTGAGTGAGTGAGTAAATGAGTGACCTCACAGTGAACGACCGAACGAACGAACGAACGAATCCATCACTGAGTGAGTGAGTGAGTGACTGCGTGAGTGAGTGAGTGACGTGGGGTTGGTGGGTTCTCCGTGCTTACATTTCCTCTTTTGATAATACACGTTTTAACAGCGGTTATGGCGGAGTAATAACGTGGAATCCTGGAAAGAGATAATAAATAAAGAGCTTGCGGTCGGCCAACACAGCACTCACTGTCACTCACTCACTGTCACTCACTCACTGTCGCACTCACTGTGCTTGCTTTGTGCTGCTGTTGGTTCGTTCGTTCGTTCGGCGTTCGATGTTCGGCGTTCGATGTTCGGCGTTCGATGTTCGGCGTTCGATGTTCGGTGTTTGGTGTTCGGTGTTGGGTGTTCGGCGTTCGGTATTCGGCGTTCGGTATTCGGCGTTCGGCGTTCGGGCGTTGTGGTATCGTAATGGCGTGGTACTGTGTGTTGGTGCGTGTTTTGTTGGTGGGTGGGTGTTGTGTGTGTGTGCTGTGGCGTCATGTATGCATGTCGTGGTTTCCTTCCATTCGGCGTGTTTCCGTTGTTCTTGTGCTCGTTCTTGTGCTCGTGGCTTTGAACGCTGTGGTGCTGTCGATGCTGTCGATGCTTACTTGCATGAATGCCTATTTTCTTTCACTCAGCGCCCGCGGATTCGGTCGCCGCTACACGTGCATTTCTCGCACTGCGTTACCTTGCTTGGTGTTGGTCTTGCGTCTGCAATCTGTGTGGTGCTGCTTTTCTGTGCGTGGGTTTCCGTCTGTGTTTTTGTCCCGCTTGTTCGTTTTGTTCTGCCCTCTCGCTTCGCGTCGGCGTCGGGTCCGGTCTTGGATCTGTCAGTCGTTGTTGTTGTGCTTTTCCTGTGCAGCTGTTGGATTCGATCTTTAGGTTTTGTGTGTTGACGCGCACGCACGTGGCTCTTTTGTGAACAGAACAGAGCAGGCGATCATGTCAGACAGCAGCCGTGGCTCTGGGGGCGGTGGTGCCGACCGTCGTGGTGGTCGCAAAAACAACTTTGACTACGAAGAGGATGCCAAAATGGCCGGTGACATCTCCACGTCGAAGGGCGTGCAAGTCGTCAAGACTTTCGAGGACATGGGCCTACGCGAAGACCTTCTCCGTGGAATTTACTCCTACGGGTTCACCAAGCCGTCTGCCATCCAGCAGCGCGCCATCGTCCAGATCGTGAAAGGCCGCGACGTCATCGCGCAGTCTCAGTCAGGTACCGGCAAAACCGCTGTGTTCTGCATTTCGTCGCTGCAGACTTTGGACATGAAGTCCCGGGACACACAGGTGTTGATTCTCTCCCCAACTCGCGAGCTTGCGGAGCAGTCACAGAAGGTCCTCCTTGCTTTGGGCGACTACATGAGCGTCCAGTGCCATGCCTGCATCGGTGGCAAGAGTATCGGTGAAGATATCCGGCGTCTGGATGCTGGAGTCCAGGTTGTTTCCGGAACACCCGGCCGCGTGTTCGACATGATCCGCCGTCGCCATTTGCGCGTCAAAGGACTGAAGATGCTTGTGTTGGACGAAGCCGACGAAATGTTGAGCATGGGCTTCAAAGACCAAATTTATGACATTTACCGCTACCTGCCCGAGGTGCAGGTGGTTCTCTGTTCGGCCACCCTGCCACAGGAAATTCTGGAGATGACCAAAAAGTTTATGAAATCGCCAGTGCGCGTGCTCGTCAAGCGTGATGAACTGACCCTCGAGGGCATCAAGCAGTTCTTCGTTGCAGTAGAAAAAGAAGAGTGGAAGTTCGACACATTATGCGATCTCTACGACACATTGACGATTACACAGGCGGTCATTTTCTGCAACACAAGACGTAAAGTCGATTGGTTGACGGAAAAAATGCGGGAGGCAAACTTCACGGTGTCTGCCATGTGAGTTTTCGCATCTGTGATTTTTGCGTCCCGTCTGAAACATGGAATTGATTGTATTTGATGTTGGGGTGTTCTTCTTATTCTTGCAGGCACGGTGAGATGCCTCAAAACGAACGTGATGCCATCATGCAGGAATTCCGCAGCGGTGGAAGCAGGGTATGTTCCCCCCCCCTTCGCTTGCTTTGCTGCCACGTTGCAGATCTGTATGCCCGCACTGCCTCGCACTCCACATAAGCACGCACATACACGGAAGAATATCCAACGTTGCTGGAGCGCAAACCATACACAAGTTGTCATGGTTTTGTACATCTCCTGTAAACTATTTCACCCTTCCAAGAGCACCCTGCTGGCGGCTGTAGCAAGAAACCGTGCGCGTTCAAAACTTTGTGTCGTGCGCTTTGCTGTCTCCGCGTCCACTTGCCTGTTGCTTTCACCGCTCGCTTGCTTGTGTGCTCCGACGTCATATCATGCATGCGACACTGCCGCTCACGTTGTTGTTGCTGTACTTTTATTTTGTCCAGGTCCTGATCACAACAGATTTGTGGGGTCGTGGTATCGACGTGGCGCAAGTCTCTTTGGTGATTTGCTACGACTTGCCCAACTCGCGTGAGCTGTACATCCACCGCATCGGCCGTGGTGGACGTTTTGGCCGCAAAGGTGTTGCGATCAACTTTGTGAAAGACGACGACGTGCGCATCCTTCGCGATATCGAGCAGTACTACTCCACCCAAATTGATGAAATGCCGATGAACATCGCCGAGATCATGTAAGAGAACAAGGAAGCCACCATGACAACACCACAGCTGAGCAGCACTAAACTTTATGGCATGTATTACCGCCGCCAACGTCGCGAAACGCTTGCGTCAAAAGCCAGCTATGGTGTGTGTATGTACATGTATGTATGTGTTGTTTGTGTGCTGCGTCGGGGAATCAGTCCATCGTCAATCCCTCAATCCACAGCATCAATCTACAAAGATCCATTTCGACAAAACAATTCAATTTCTTCCGTCGTCGTCGCTGCAACGAGCAGAAGACGATGGCGAAGGGCGTCGAGTGACGGAAGAAGTGCAGTGCAGTCGTTCTTCGTCGTCGTTGTTGTCGTCGTCGTCGTCGTCGTCGTCGTCGTCGTCGTCGTCGTTGTTCGTTGCTGTGACCACAATGAAAAATAATTTCCCCTGCTTTCAATTTTCGCATTTTCGCATTTTCGCATTTTCGCATTTTCGCATTTTCGCAATTTCGCATTTTCGCATTTTTGCAATTTCGCAATTTCGCGTTTCGGCATTTTCCAAAGAAGAATTCCCTTTCTAATGAACAGATGAACAGCGCTCAAACAATTCACAAATTCAATAATTCAACAACTTTCCAACTTTCCAACTTTCCAACTTTCCAACTTTCCAACTTTCCAATTTTTTCAATTTTCCAACTTTGCGAGTTTTGTTTTGGCAATCGTTCATCGTTCATTTGTTCATCGTTCGTCGCTCATTCAAACTGCGGCACTCACTGCCTTCCAAGCGTTCGTTCCTTCCGTTCCTTCCGTTCGCAAACGGCAAACGGCGAACGGCAAACGGCCACTTCGTCGACGTTGCGAAGTGGCACCGTCGACGTTGTTTGGTGTTGCGCGTGCGCTGGGTGGTTGGTATTATGGTACAACGATGCCGCGCAGCAAGAAAACAAACAACAACAACGTCGGATGGGTCGCAAAAATGGTCGTGGCAACGGCGGAGGTGCTGAGAAGGGTTGATTTCAAGAGCGTGGTTTTTGGTGCTTGCAGCGTTAGATACCCGGGTAGTTGTTGCCGAGGACAGACTGCGTTGTGGACCACATCCACCAAGAATCATCATCATTGGCTCTGCTGAAGTCGTCCCCATCATTGGTCGGCGATACCTACGATGCAATGAACGAATAATCCAGAACAGAACATGTTGTGTGCTGTTGAGCAGTTGGCGACGACGAAAGTATGCGCGGTATATCAATTGCCTCCGATGAAAAACCATGGTTTTCTGGTTTTCCCTTGACGCTTCACTGTGGTGGCCCCGCCGTGACGTCGTGAAACTTCGGTGCAACGTACTGGTGCTGGAAGGATAATGAATTTGTTGTGAGGTCTCCCGGAGGAGAAACGTTGCACCACAGCGAGCATGCCCCGTGCTGCCGTTGTGACCGTCGATCTTGCTGCTCTGCAAGACCAGGCAATGAGAGCCACAGGTCACCAACCTGCTTCGCGATCATCCACACGAAGAACCCCAAGGTCGGCGACTAGACGCAACAAAGTCCGCAACCCAATACGTGGCGGGGATCGTCCGAGACCCAATGGTTCTGACCGTGGCAGAACAAAGACGCCGTCAAAGGGGTGGCATCGAGTCGAGGCTCCGCGTCATTCAGGGAGTCGCAACGCCGTGCGAGCTGCTGATGAACCAATGATGGTTCTTGCCAATGATATTAACGACGACTACCTGACCGACGATGATGGTTATTCCACCAAAGTGTTTGTCAACCCTACTAGAACTGGATTGGGCGACCAAAAGCTTCTAGCCAGGAGACAGAAACCTCCTCCATTGCGCCCCCGAATCGCTGCGAAAAAACATAACGCCGCTCTACCTACCGCCTTGGGCCCCAGTGATCGCGAAAGAAAAGTCAAAGTTGTGGTGCGCTGCCGTCCCGCTTTCGAAGATGAAGTTCGCAGGCCCATGTACCGCCAGATCGTGAACATTCAGGAGCAACCACAGACCAGAGAATCTCGTCTGGGTGAAGGTGTTGACCCAACCTTGTGTGCATTGCGACGTCGCAAGAGAACCAGCGCCTCATTGCTCCTTGTGTGCTTGAATGAATGCAGGTCAAGACTTGTTGACTTTAGACTTACTGGAAGATGGAAACATTCGAGAGTTTGGATTTGATCGATGTTTTTCTGAGTTGTCCACTCAAGGCGAACTGTTTGACACGTGCGCTCGTCCGGTAGTTGACCAAGTATTCGAGGGATTCAACGGCTCCGTTTTGGCGTACGTTGAGCGCGGCCGCAGTATTGTCATCCCACTCCTGCCATTAATACTCTGTGTCCTTGCACCGTGCAGCTACGGCCAAACTGGGACAGGAAAAACGTACACAATGGGGTTGCTGGAATCATCGCAGGATCTTCTGCCATCCTCAAGCTCCCCAGACAAGACCTCTCTCAGAAATCGAGTCCGCCGAAAGGGAATCATTCCTCAGACCCTGCATGAAGTGTTCGACCGCGTCAGCAGATTTGGTTCCAGTCGTGAGGTGATTTCGTAGGTGTTTCCGGCACTGCTGGTTTTGCGCGAATTAAGTCGACGGATTTTGTGCGGCGTTGTGCTGTCTATAGGTGGTGGTAAAAATGTCGTTTTTGCAAGTCTACCTTGACTATGTGTACGACTTGTTCTGCGAAGCTGGATCGCCGGAAAGCACACAGAGTCTGAGAGTCCGCGAAGGCGACGGAGGATTCTATGCTCACGGTGAGCATTGTGCCTTGCTGCGCGCATGCATTTGTTTCACCGTGCATCCGGTTGAGCGGCAGTGCATTTGTACACAAAATTGTGTCAGGCCTAGCAGAATACGAAGTTGAGAATTTTCCAGAGGTAATAAGACCGACTTCGTAGGTGCCAGTGACATTTTTGTGATTGAACCGCGCCTCATTGCTCGCAGGCCATCGAGTTGTTGGAGTGGGGTTTACAAAACCGAGTTTTCAGTTCCACTTTCATGAATATCACGTCGTCAAGATCCCACACAGTGTTGTTCCTACGGGTTTCTCAAAAAGTGTACCGAGCACCTGGCTCTTCTGCCGCAACGGCAAAGAATAAGCAGAGATCGAGTCGCCAAAAGCTCCAAACAAGCCACACCATCAACGCGACACTTGCTCTTGTAGACCTTGCAGGATCCGAACGGATTCGGCGAACTGGAAGCACAGGGACTGCTTTGAACGAGGCAAAAGCAATTAACTCGAGCCTTGCCGCCCTTGGCAATGTTGTCTCTGCTCTTTCCGATGAATCGCGGTAAGCAATTTCTTTGTGCATTGCATGGTATGCGTCTGCATGTGACAACACAGCCCTTGAACGAACGGTGCTCTGCTTTTGCAGGCCGCACATTCCGTACCGTGACCACAAGCTCACGAAAATCCTACAAGATTGCATTGGTGGTGCAGCCAACACTGTGTTCATCACAACGATTGGTCCTTCCGACTGGGACTACAATGAAACACTGTCAACACTTGGTTTCGCATCGAGATGCATGAACATCGCGGCTGCTCCCGTGCAGAATCGGGTTGACTCCGAAGAGGACCAGTCCGAGCTGGTGGCAGCACTGAAGGTTGGTTGCGGCAGCGTCGTAAGAGTATGTATTCGGTACGCACCGTTCTCAAAGACTGTTTTGTTCTTTCAGGTGAAACTCAATGCTACGTTGGCTGAAAACGATGCGTTCAAGACTGAAATTCAAGAATGGAAGTCGCAAGCCGTTAGCTGGAAGCAAAAACATGACGAAAAGTCTGTTCAACTTCAAAGAAATGCAATTGTGTTGAAGCAAGCCACGGCAAGAGTGGAAACACTTACAGCACAGTCGTCCACAGAGAAGCCACAAGAGATCGGCCGACCACTGCGACGAGTTATGAGTCAAATGTACGAATTCTATGGAAATATTTTGCAGCAACTTCGATTTGTTATCACCATTGCACTTGGCGGAAACACTGGCACTCGTGATCACACATCGAAATTGCTCTCACATGCATGGCATCAATGTTACGACGAAACTAGGGACGTCACCCATAGCAGCAGATCCGACTTGCTGGATGAAGGAGACAAAAGCGGTCTTCACCGTGCTAGAGCTACGGAATTGCTGCTGAAGCATCGTGAGTATTTCCCAATAGTTTCCGACGACGGCCACTCATGGGTATGGTCACCGACAAGTTGGAATGCTGTTGGGTTCCACGAGCTTTCGAAACGCCCCGTGGAACTCGAACGGGTAGTCGCGCAGCAGGAACAGCTCCTTCGGAAACATTGTTCTTTGCTTGCGGACATTTTGAAGTTCCGCTCAGCTGTGGCTGCAGGACGTGAGAACTCGACCTCAAAGATAGCGCCGCAGGACCACAGCATCGGACCGGAGCGCCATGGAGTCAAAGGCCGTGATAACGGACGCGGGGAACCCATTACGAAGAACACCGATGCCAGTCCTGACAGTGATAAAATCATTGGATTCTTGATGCAGCAGAACGCAGAGTTGAAGTCAAGACTGTTGGATTCGACTTCAAAACCTGGAAAGGGTGATACGGTATCACCTATAGATTCAGTTGGACAACGCAACAGAGAAGGGAATGTTGCCATTGTAACAACTCCTCGACCATCTCGCCGAGAGCAAAATGACGGTAAAGTCACCAGTAGCAGCAATAATTCGTGGGTCACACCTGGAATGAGTACCATCGCATCGGCGGCAAAATCACACGAATTTGTGTCACCAGTTGAGCGACCCGAACCACCAAGACCAACGCTGCAGCCATCGCGGCCAAATCTCGTAACTTTGGAAGATGTGCTTGCAACCAGCATCGCTGAGCCCGTCTCGAGCCATGGCAACTCTTCACAGCCACAAAAGATGACGCTGACGTTGAATGATTCCGACGCAAATTCTGAAGTGAGCCCACAACCGCAGGAGCATTCAGCGTTAGGAGAGGTCTCCACCTCGACAACACCTGCTCGTCCGCAACCACAACATGCGGCCAGCCCAGCTAGTCCGCCGTCTCCGAAGGATATTATTCTGTCACTGCAGCAACAGGTATTGTGGCAGCAGAATGCTACTAATACGTGGCGAATACTCAACTAAGTTAGTGTGTGAACTGTAGGTTCGAGATCGAATCGAAAGCTTACAGTACAATCTTGCTGACGGCTCTTCTGACTCCGAAGTGTCATCAGCGTCACCACACCACTCAAAATATGCACCGACAGTAGGCACTGTTGAGCCTCGCCAGGACCCACACGCTGGTGGCGATGCTGCGTCCTCCTTGCAGTATGAGGCTACCTTCCCAAACATCATCGATGGTCGGGGTAAATCACCAGCAACAAGTCCACGGTTTGATGACGAATCGATTACTGGTGACGATGCGGACGACCGCATCGAGAAAATTGTTGGTTCACGAATCAAGAAAGTTGTGGACGCTGAGGGACAAGTCGTGTCGGCAATTCAGTGAGTCGTGGGTTTCTGAAACCATTTGTGCTTGCCTTGTGCTTGGTCGTTACGAAGCACCTATTGCCCTGACACAGGTATAAAGTACACTGGGAAAATTCTCTTCCTTCCGAAGACGAATGGTTCTTCCGTGCTGACTTACTCGAAGATTTCCCCACTGTGGTACGCGTGATTAATCCAGAGTGCAGTTGTGCAAAACTGGGCGTGCGTTGACAGTGCAAAATGTGCGTGTTCAGGTGGCCGCCTTTGAATCCACTGGGACCAGACAAATCGCTTCGAGTCGTTTCTCGCCGCCACGCAGGACTCGGTAGTGGTGCGTGTTCAGTCCGTCTCACTGTTCACGGGGAATCGCGCTCAACGTTACAATTTACAACTCAAAAGATTGGATAACAAAAGTTACAAAGATTTGACTTGGAAAATTACTTGGTTACCTCCCTGTGTCACGCTTTTGTTTCCTACGATTGTGTTTCTTCGCGTGGTTACCACTGTTTGGTGGCGCTGATTCCGATGACACGCGCGACGTCGTTTCTGTTCCATTGTCGTTTGGCGTAGATGCGAGCTTGTCCTTATGCGTGGGACGCTCCCAACATGTCGTGTCTTCGTCTTCGAAGCCATCAATATCACCAAGATCAAACTCTGCACCCCAATAATTTGAACTAAGATGCGGATGAAGGTCGTTCGCATGCATCGCCATCTCTTGCCGCGTACTAACTATCTCCGCACATTGAAACTTGTGGCCATCGTTTTTGCCAACATACCAATGGCCTTTTTGACACTCTAGGCTGCAATATTTGACGACTTTACAAATCGAACACGCGGCGAAATCACCTGGAGTGGGCTCGATTGCGTGACAATACGCGCAGCGGTGAACGAATCCCTGCGGGTTCCTGGGAGGTGCGAAAAATCGGCTTGGATCTTGCGCGAACATCAGCTTTAACGTCACTACCAAGTCGGCGTCAGACATCAACCGCAGCCCTGCCAACGTAGCAGGCGCACCCCACATCTTTGGTATTCCAGGCCAAAAGGCGTTCGGCGAGTGCCCATGATGCCGACACGTGTAGTGCAGGATACAGCGCAGCTCTGGACCGAGGTCCGGAACACTGCCAGTCATAATCGCTCCAAGGTCGTATCTCAGTTGCAACTTGAGGCACATGATGGTGCGAGTATTGTGGTCGAGCGTCCTCATCCAAAATTTCCGTTTCAGTGGCTCCTCTAGATAAAACCCAGGGGCTTTGATCTTGTCCGACAGCAACGGGAAGAGTCTGAGCACCATCATGAGCACGTCCGCACTCGCGTGCGGCGAGCGTCGCGCCCTTAGCTGCTGAGCTGCCCACCACAGGGCGTATGTCGCTGAGTCGAGCAATTTAAACGACTCCCTGATGGCGAAGAACCTCAGGTACTGATTTAGATTTCGCGTCATGTGATGATACAAAATGAGCACAGAAATGTCATCTGCATTTTTAGTTTTGGCGGGGCCGTGGCGTCCCATCGCTTTGTCAACATCTACGGCGCAGCGCATTATCAACGGGAAACATTCGGCGAAAAATTCGTGAGCTTCGTCTTCTGAAGTCATCATAGCGAACTTATCGTACACCATGTACTTTTCTTCCACCAACTTTTCGGCGCTCACAGGACCTCTGCCCATGACCTCATCTTGAGCCGAGACGCCCAAGGCTTGAATACTTGGTGCAGACATATCAAGCGTGGACGGCGCACCCGTCTTCACATGAAAGCAAACAGCAGATGAGACAAAGAAGTGGTTATCGCAGGTTCCTGAACCACTGGATGGAAAATACTGCGGAAGAGGAGCAGACTTTGCGCAAAAGACCAGACTTTGCGCAAAAGACTTTTTGCAGAGCCCGTTTTGTTGGCGACGCGGGTTATCCAGCACAGCGGACGAGGAATTGGTTTTCAAACCAAAGCCCCTCGTACAGACGTGCTTTAGAATGAGCAACGACGGCGGCGACGGCGACAGCGACGGGCCACGACAAAACACGTGTGCACACATCTACGCCAGACGTCGGCCAGCGATAAAAGCCGAACACCGAACGACGAACGCCGAACGCCGAACGCCGAACGCCGAACGCCGAACGATGAACGCCGAACGCCGAACGCCGAACGCCGAACGACGAACGACGAACGACGAACGACGAACGACGAACGACGAAGGACGAACGACGAAGGACGAACGACGAAGGACGAAGGACGAACGACGAAGGACGAACGACGAACGACGAACGACGAACGACGAACGACGAAGGACGAACGACGAACGACGAACGACGAACGACGAAC
>ENA-OWNT01005350-OWNT01005350.1-seawater-metagenome-genome-assembly--contig:-NODE-5350-length-10624-cov-4.238741_pt1 | contig 10624 bp, 3 predicted proteins | sample MGYA00238136_ERZ651165 | MGnify/ENA primary metagenome ERZ651165 (study PRJEB26861, sample SAMN08777766) | seawater metagenome | isolation source: coastal seawater | place: USA: Florida | collected...
CCCATATTGCAACGCTCAGTCTACGGAAACGTAGAATTTCAGTCAGATGACGCGGGGTTAATGCACTGTAAAACTGACTCAAACGAGAGTTAGTAAATCAGTCGCGAATTCCGGCGGTCAGCGGGTGTATGAGACAGTCACGTGGCCGAGAGAATGACGTGACGGCGTCGCTGTCCGAAGCGATCGACCGACGGTCACACTGTCACTCACTCACTGTTCACTCACTGTTCACTCACTGTTCACTGTCACTCACTGTCGTTCACTGTCACTCACTGTTGTGCACTGTCGTTCGTTCGTTCATTCATTGTCGTTGTTGTCGACGCCGTCGTTCACTTCACTTCACTTTGCCGTTCGTTTGTTTGTTCGTTCGTTCGTTCGTTCGTTCGTTCGTTCGTTCCTTTGTTTGCGTGGCATCGCTTTCCTTTCCATTCCTTTGCCAAAAGCCAGCGGAACCACCCCGCAGTCAGTCAGGGAGGGAGGGAGGGAGGGAGTCAGCGAAGCCGAAGCCAGCTAAGTATGAGAGCTGTGACGGCTGACTGCCGTCCGTCCGTCCGTCCGTCCGTCCGTCCGTTCGTTCGTTCGTTCGTTCCGCCATGCACAGCGCACTGTCCGTCGCTCTCTCTCGGACGTGGCACTACCACGCCCTGCCGTTGTTCTTGTTCGTGGCTGCGCCGCGTTGCGCTGGGCTTGACTAAGTAAGTCACTCAGGCCTCCAGCCACAACGCCGCAACGCAACGCAGCGCAACGCAACGCAACGCAACTGCCGTCCGTACGTCGTAGGACGCATTTTCGTGTGTGTTTGTCGATGGTTCGTTCATGCGTTCCACCTGTCGTTCCACGCACGCGTGCACTGGTCCACGACGCGCCGTCGTCGACGTACGTGCCGACCAACCTTCACTCGCGAGGCACGCGCCAGCGCGCCCTTAACTCACTCACTCATTGACTAACTTGCTGACGCACGCGCTGGCTGACTGGTTGGCTGACTGGCTGGCTGACGTGATTGTGGCACTTCTGAGACAGAAACACAGACACACCAGTGTGTTGTTGTCAACAGCCAAGGCAACGTGAATCGCCAAGTGCAGCTGTGGTGGTCTTGTGCGTCACCGCGTAGGCGACGGCATTGGAACGCTTGTGCCGCGTGTCGACGAGTGAGCAACAAAACACGCAGGCAAGCGCAAGCAAGCAGCCAAGACACCTGGGCTTCAAACCTAGGAAACTGCAACGCGTGGTGGCACCACCTGACGCGCGTCAGGTTTGGCAGCTCCGCGCAACACACATTCTCCTCGACAGGTTTGAACGCCACATATATTTCCAAGAGAAATTGCCGGGGTTGGTCCAAAGCAGCGCGTTCCTGCTTTGCACACTCACGACGATTCACAAGCGAGCATGTCGTGTAGACTCTGTCGCCCGACTCAACCGTCTCAGCTGCAGCACGCTCGTGCTGCAGTGACCTATACAGCTTCTGTCGGAGACGGCGATTAACTCTTGGTCTCAAGTGCCCCCCCCCCCCCCCCCCCCCCCCCCCCCCCCACCCCGCTCTCGCGCCTCGCGGAGGTCTTGTGCGTCTTGGTCGCTGGGCGCGCGTTCATCATGGGGGCGAAACAATCTGCGTTGTTCGACACGTTCGGGATGGAAGAGGAGTTCAACCCGTATCGCCCGTTCGGTGACGAAGAATTCGAAGCAGACTTGCCAACCAGCGAACACGTCACGGCGCTCATGAACATGGATGTGCAGTCAAGACGCACCGCGTTTCGCAGGTCCAACTACGCGGAATCTACTCTGCTGACTTGCATTTGCTTGGAGGCCTCGCAGCCAGACAACGGACTGGCGAAGGTCACACAAGACATTCACAACCGGGCGTACACAAACTGCTTTACAGGGTACAATTTCGTCAAGTGGCTGAAGAATCAGCAGTACGTCACGTCGAAGACAATTGGATTGCAAATTGCGCAAAAGATGCTTTTCTCGAGGCTGATGGAGCACGTGGAGAAAAAGCAATGCTTCGAGGTTTTGAACAAGACGCCCATGTATACCTTTAACGTCGGTGCTTGCGCCAGCAAAGTGCTGCGTTCGTCGCCAACAATTCAGAGGAAAGTGACCCCAAAGATCAAGCCCAAAATCAGTCGTCTGAAGCACTTTGACTCGGAATTGCCTACAGTCCTAAATCTGTCACAAGTGGCTACTGGTGAGACGAAGCAACGCACCCCGATGAAGGGAGGCGGCCCAAGCATTAGGCGAGGGCACAGCAGCTCAGACAGTGCCCGCAGTTCTGGCACACCTGCCAGGCCCCGCACTCTTACATCGGACTCAATCACATCGGCAATGTCCACTGGCTCCGGTGGCTCGTCCGTGCCATCGTTGCCGGCTCACGGAAGGGGCCTGTCAATACAGAGGCGAGTGTCTCGGGACAAAAATTGGGATGTGTTTGGCCCGGACGCCTTGCTCGGACACAAGTTCGTGTGTCTGACCACTCAACGCAAACTACAGGAAAATCTCATCTCACAAACAGCCTACCACCACATCGTCAAGATGTCCGGCGTCAACTTTGGCATCACAAACCCTTTCGACGCCAAGTTTTTCGTGGATAACGCAATCACACCACAAGGGTTGGTGTCGCCACACCGGCGACCGCGCGTGTCGTCTGACTTCGCCATCACGGACGACGTCTTCGCCGTCGAGACGGCGCCGGTCACTGTGGCCGAAACCCGACCCACCGCACCGTCTCCCCGAAGGGTCATCCGCCGTATCAGCTCGCGCTGGGACGACGAGCCGCTGCCGAAACTTCCAGCCGTCCAAAACTTTTTGGACAGGTTCGAGTCGAAAGATGTGCTTCTCTTCCTCTACAGCTTGTTGTTGCGCCCTGCGCAACTCACAGAGGAGCAACAGACCGACTTCCTGAACTCTCTGGAATTGGGAAATTACCGTGCCGGCGAGACAATTATCCAGCAAGGCACACCCGCAGACGACGCAAAATATTGGTACGTTGTGCTCCGCGGCCGAGTCAGCGTCATGAAGTCCGTGGAAGGCGGCACGCCGAGGCACGTTGTCAAGCTGCCCGAGGGGTCATTTTTCGGCGAATCTGCTCATCTGACCGGAAAACCACGAAGCGCAACGATCAAGGCATATTCATCCGTGCCGAATCACCTAAAGACGGCCATCGTCTGCAAGTGCTTGAAGTTGAGGAAGGAGAAGTTGCTTCAGTTTTGTAAGGAATCTGAAAAGTTCCACCAAATCATGCTCCATATCAAGGAACACGTCGAGAAGGTGAGTCGCGAGAGAGAGGAGGCCGAGTCCTGTTCGAGAAATCGGGCCAGCACGGAAGTGGAAGTCGAGGGATTCTCCAACGAAACGGGAGTGAGGGTATCACGCACGATGATCAAAAGGAGAAACTCTGGCGCGAAGGAAATATGCAGTGATACGCGGACGTATCGAGTCGACCGCGTGATCGGAGAGGGCATGCAGGGAAAGGTGAAGCTGATTATCGACATCGCCGACCAGCGCCAGTACGCGATGAAGGCAATGTTTCGGAAGGAGAAAGGGGCCAAAATTGGAGCTGACCCCATGGCCAGAATAAAGAAACAGGTTGAAATGATGAAAACTCTGCGCCACCCCAATGTCGTCCTCCTCCATGAGGTTATCGACGACCCGAACAACGAAAAACTGTACTTGGTTCAAGAATATGTTGAAGGGGGTGCAGCCATGGGCGAAAAGGATTTAGCGGAAAACTGCGAGGCTCTACCATACAGCTTGGCTTGGACGTTGTTCCGTGACATGCTTAATGGCCTCGAGTATCTGCACAAGCACTGCGTCGTGCACCGCGACTTGAAACCAAGCAATATTTTGATCACGAAGGACCTGCGAGGCAAGATTGCCGACTTTGGCGTGTCGACAGCGTTGCAGGATCAAGCGGACGAGGTTATCGGTTCGGAAGGGTCCCCAATTTTCATGGCCCCGGAAGTGATCGGCGTGGGACATGAAGGCTCTTACTCTGGGCAGGCTGCCGACATGTACAGCTTGGGCGCCACTCTGTATGCATTCTTGTTCGGACGTGTTCCTTTCCCAGCAACAAACTTTATGGCGTTGTTCGAGATCAAGCTCAAGGTATGTCTTGGACTTGACGTCGTTGAAGTCTGTCGAGTGTGTCTGTACCATGCATGGTTTCTGATTGTGTCATGTCTGTGTGCTCATATCAGCCCCTTCAATTTTGGACCGTGCGTCCCGACGATGACACCGTTCCCAACCGCGTTTCTGAGCAGGAACTGTCGCATCAGCGTCCACAAATGCAGGACCTCCTTAGCAGTCTTATGCACCCCGATCCTAAACAACGACTCACACTTCAAGGTGCCAAGGTTCACCCGTGGGTCACGAGGGAGGGCACGCGCCCGTTGATTAAGACGGAGTACGTTCAGAAAGGAAATAGCAGCGCTTCCGAAGCGTCAACCCCAAAAGTTTGATCGCAGAGCCACGATTCAACTTTGGTAGATATTTATATGGCTCACTATTTTATTATTTTAGTGTTATTGGTTTACTTCCAAGCAAAACTATTGTTCACATCGAGCCGTTTGTCGAAGGTACGAATTGTAGTGTGTGTGTGTGTGGTCGATGGGTCAGCGCAGAGCAAGTACTCGTAATACAACTTCAACATCCAGCGCGGCGTCATCGGAAGCAGTGCCACGCGATGGGACGAACCCACCAGTGAGCGTCAACTTCAGCGTCCGCTCTATCCACTGCGTGATCCTCACAGGTCCTTTCGGCAGATCTTCTTCCTGAGCCGCTTGTTGAAAACTGAACGTGACGTCAGTCCGAGCTCCGCTCGACAAGGCGCCTCCCATCGAGGAAGCAGTGAATCCACCATCGTCGTCGCCATTTTCAAACGCGAGAGTGAAACTGCCGCCAGCACCTCCAGCAGCAGCATCGACGGCACACGATCCAACAGTGATGGACCTGGACGAACGACCTGCTTCGTCCAATTTGGGGAACTCAAGTACTAACCGGCGAGGTAATTGGCGATCTGGCTGAAGAACGTCGATCTCCGCTGGTCGCAGCGGGACGAAGTCACTGTCCGGTTCTGCAGCGGCAAGTGCATCTAATTGATCAAACAGGAAGAACGGATCCTCCGGCTTGCCGTCAACATCGCCACCCGTTGCGCCGCTCGCATCTGCGGATGCAAACACCCCGAGTGTTCTAGGCACCCGAAACTTTAAAGAGTCGTTGGAACTGGTCGTAGGATCGGCAAGCGCCATCGGATCATCGGACACCGCAAACAATTGTCGTTCCCAGCAGTGTCCGATCAAGTCAAGGGTGCGATCTGCGTCCTTTTCGTTCGGAGTCACCACTTTGTACGAGAAGTAGTACGGCCCGGCCTGTTCGTGGTCAGGCGCAAATCGAATGGTGACAGTTCGCTTCTTTTGAGGCGCCACTACCAGCTCACAGGGACTACAGTCAAACACAGGCAGGTTGGAGAAAGTGCTTGGCTGTGCCGAAGTCGGCACTAACTGTACTGGGAGCGGGAACACCGACGTGTTCTCGAGGGTGATTGTCTGGGTCACTATGCGTCCGGCGAGTACGTGGCCGAGGTCCACACGGCCGTCTTCCGGCGTCATCTGCAGAACCGGCGACACACCTTGACCAGTCAACGTCACGGCGAAGCGACCTAACTGCGAGGTAACTACTAACGATTCGCAAAATCGGAGTTCTTGTTTTGGTGCGAATTGAACTAACACATCCAACGAGGCGTTGGGAGCCAGCGGTCGGATGGCGTTCACCACTCGAAAAGGCCCAGTTGGGTTGAGGGGTTGCAGGACCAGCTGCGCAGTTGATTGGCTCACATTTTGCAACCGCACCGTGACAGTTTCTGTGTTGCCGACAGCCACTTGGTTGAAGCTGACAGCTTCTGGCGTCGCCACCAAAACCCTCTCTACTGTTGTCGTTTGCACGCTGAGGAACATAGGCGTGTATGTCTCAGGATCGCTAGGGGATGCCTGGGTGCCATCGTCCACGAGGGTTCGGCTTGGCTTGTCTCGCACCAGCACCGGGATGAGCCACTTACTGTGCAGGCTCCAAGGTTCAGCCCCTTCGTTGTGTTGACTCTCTGTGACACTGCCGAGATTGGGCAGAGTGGAACCATTGTCTTCGTTCGCAGTGGAAGCTGTGGGACTTGTCTCAGCGGCCGCGTCATCGACAGTGACGGCGGCATCGGTTGTCTCATCGCCTGCCGCTTCTCCATCCGGACCAGCGGTACCGGTTGCGGGTGTCTCGCCGTCGGACTCATGGGCCGAGAGATCGCCGGCAACCTCGACCGGCTTCGGTTTCGGTTTCGGGCTAAATTCGACTTCGATTCGCGTTGATCCACCAGGTGCCACCGTGCCAACTATTGGGGAAATTTTGATCTCATCGCGGATTGCCTCCGGGATAACGATTTGAAATTCTTTCTCCGGGATTTGTTGCGAAGAAACATCTTGCACGGTTCGGGACGGATCACCACTCACTCCCACGTTACGAAGGAAAACGGATTGTTCTATCCAGTCGCCCGGAGCAACTGGACGAAACTTGACGACTGTTTGGGACAGCTGGAGCGGAGGATCGACCGCGAGTGCTTGAACTCGAACGCTGAAGGTCCTATTCAGTGAAGTGCGGCATGTAAGTGAAAAGTCCTTCCCGGTCGCGCTAGACGGCTGCAGAATCACGCGCAAGGTTGTGCTTTCAAAAGGCAGCAGCGTCGACGGGCCGTCGAACGGCAAGACTTCGATTTCGGGAGGGAGATTGATGAAACTGAACCGTTGTGGAACAGCGGCATGAGAGGTCAACTTCAAAGACAGCTCGGATCCTTGGGACGCGTACACAGTCCCAAAATCCAGGACGGACGGCTGAAAAGAGACGTCGTTCTCGTCGAGTTGTGCCAACAGTGCAAAAGACACCGGCATTACTTGATCCGGCACGTTTACTTGTATCGGTACTTGAAAAGTCCTGTCAAGGCGGGCCATGGGTAGCCACGGAGCAGATGCATCCTGCACCACACAATCTTCGTTGCCGAGGACGAACTTGGCACATCGCTCCAGCAGCTCCAGAGTCGGGCGGAACCTCAGTTGGATGGTCATGCATCCTGGTTGCTTCGCTCCAGTCACGGGGTCGACAGTGGCCCCTTGAATGAAGCCGACGTCGGGATTGAATTCAAGCGCGTCGCGTAGGTGCGGACTCTTGGGCAGCTGGGCTTTCAACGCAGACTTGCCACGGTTGCAGAGGACGAAATCGCACCGATACATCTTGCCAACAACGCAGCAGCGGAAGTCGACCACTTTTTGCTGCACATAAATAGGAACTTTGGCTGAACTCGCTCGTACTTTGATTACTTGGTCTGGGCAGTTCGGATCTGAGAACCGAACCAGCAATCGCAGCGTGAAGTCCACGCCGGCCTCAGTGGGCACAAAAGAGAAAGTCAGCGTGCGTTGCTTCCTGGACTTCACGATCCCGCTAGTCGGGAAATGGAGCATGGAAAGATGGGATTCAGAAATGTTTTGGTCCTCCACCTCGTCGCCTCGTCCACGAAACTTGTCATCAGCGAAATGGCCGCGGCGAATGATTTCGTAGCCAGTGTCGAGGGCGCCCAAGTTTGACAGCGTGACAGCACAGGACTCTTCTTCCCCGGTGACAACGTCCTCCAAGTGCAATACACGCGTGCTCAACACCGGCTTTGCCTTTTTCGCGAGACACACAATCGGGATCGTGAACGGACCCGTCTGCGCCAGTAGAGGGAGTTCAGCATGAATATCGTGTTGTGTTTTCGGCACGAAAGTAATTTGCAAAGTACATGTCATGCCCGCGGACATGCGCCCAGGTCGTGTGTACTTGATGTGGAAGAAGTCGCGCACTTCGTCTGGCAAATCCAGCACTTTGAAGGTGTTGAAGGAATAGCTCACGTTTGTCAAGACGATGGACCGTCTCATCTTTTGACCGACAACGAAGTCCTTGAACTCGATAACATCGGGCTTGGACAGGAACGCGCGACCGGTGAACTCTTTCCCCCACACGACCTGCTTCGACACCAGGTTGTCCTTTTGTCTCGACAGCGCGTCCGTGATCATGTTTTTTTCGAGCACGCTAAGCTCGCGTGTTGCTAATTTGTTCTGATCAGATGCCGCCTGCTGTGATCTCTTCGCTGTTGTGGGGGCCGACGACGCACGCTGGTTTCCTGCGCTTTGCTGTGCCCTTGGGGCGGCAGTTTTCTGAAACAATCCGGCCATGGCTGAGCCGTATATGGTGGCGGCAGCGGGATCCAAGTCGGCGTCTGGTTCCTCTTCGCTCCCCGTCTCGATGTCGTCGTCGCCGTGGGGCCTCATATCGTCGTCGCTGTCGTGTCCGTTGTTGCTGCGACGCTTGTCATCGCTGCTGCCGGGGGAGCGCGATTTGCGCAGAAGTATTGAAGCCGGCTCCACGTTGCGCAGCTTTTTCTTCTTCTCCAGCTTACGAATGACGTCTGCGTCAGCTCCACCGAGGCCAAACTTGTTGTTTTTGACGGTGGTGAGCTTCGAAGGGTCGAGTCGGAACGCCCGCCCAGTAGGATCGACCATACCAGTGCCCGACTTCGTCACAGACTTCATGTACGCTTCAATCTTTTTGTCCTTGTGTGAACGTTTCAGAGAATTTTTGTATGACTGCTCATGCTCCTTGTCCGCCTGCGCCTTTTTGTCTCGTTTCCGCAAGAACTCGTCATCTCGCAGCATGCGCTCGGCGATCGCCATCTTTTTGTCTCGAATATTGGTTTGCAACTGGTGCAGCTTTTTCTGCTGCTCCTTCTTCAAGCGTCGGCGTCGGAACACCTCGTACGGGTTGCGGCCTTCCCGCAGAATTTCGTTGTGCTCTGCTTGCTCCCGCTGCCGCAGCTCGGCTTCCTTCCTTGCCAACTTATCATTGCGCCCTTCAATTTTCTTGTATTCGCGCTCGATGCTCTTCTTCAGTTCCGTCACAGCCGTCGAACGTTGCGCCAGTGTTTGTGTTTGAAGCTGAGTCAGCGTTGCGGCACCAGCCTTTACTTCTTTGCCCAAGCGAGCCACCCGCGCTCGGGCGGCCTTCATAGCTTGCATGGTCGCCCCCAGCTGCGCGCTGCGTTGTTCCTCGATTTCATTTGCTCGCGCAACAGCTGCTGCGTGCCGAGATTGACGTCTGGAGTTGGTTGACCGAAGGACTTCGTCGCGCTTCTGGCTGATGGTGGCTGCCTTCAACTGGAGCAATTTTCGGTTCTGCACCTCGACGATGTGCTCCGCTGCAGCTTGTTCTCGCAGCTTCCCGAATGTCACTTCGGCACGAGACGCCATTTGCTCCGCATGGTTGAGTACTTTGGCTTCCCGGGCTGCAATTTCCTCCAGCGTGTGCAGCGAGCCCTCCGCAGCGGCGAGTGCAGCCCGCGCCGCGGCGTCGCCACGCCTCGCTTCCTTGCGCAACTTGGCGACGACGCCTGTCTGCTTCTGCACCGCATGCTCTGCTGTATCGCTCTTGATCTTAGCTTCAGCAGCAAGTTTGTTTTTCACAGCCAGGTCGTGGGCGACTTCGGCGTAGTGGTGCTTGAACTTGGCATTGGACACCATGTCGATTTGCGTCGGGCCGACCACGCCATTTTCGTGCAGCAGGACACGAGGGTCTGGCTCCACTTCGAGGGGATCTTCGATCTCATCCTCGTCGGTGTCGTCCGAAAAGTTGTCCAACAGTGCATTGGCTTCGTCGTCCATGAAACGGGGGCTGGCGTCCGTCGACATGTTGCGTGCCAACGGTCCGTCTGCTAACGACCTAACGAGCAGCCGCCCAGGGCAACTATTGCTCTAAGGCAGCATCTACGAACCCACAGCCCAGCACGAGGAAGGCTGTTTTGATGGTTTCGTAGTTGTTTTGTTAATGTTAGTGTTTTCCCCCGGCTTTTGGTTGTCGTATTTGTCGTCGTCACAGTGTTTTGTGGGTCCTTCGGGTTCGGGGCAGTCCCCACCAACCAACCAACGAAGAGCTGCACGAGGTGCACCAAGCACGTGCAGAATCACCCGAGCGCAGAAACCGAAGGAAGGACGTAGCAACGAAGCAACGAAGGAAACGAAGCAGCAAAGCACAGCTCCTGAAACAGCAACGCAGACAGCAACGAGAGGAATGAACGTAAAATGCTCCAAAGTCCGAAGCTACGCAATAGCTAGCACCGACGAGCCACAATAAAACAACGACGACGGTTCCACAATAACGACGACGACGACGACACAGACGAGACAACGATGACGACGACGACGACAGCGACGACGGCCAAAACAATGACCACAACAACGACCACAACAACGACGACGAAGGACGAAGGACGAACGATGACGAACTACGAAGAACGAAGAACGAAGAACGAAGAACAAAAGACGAACGGCGAAGGACGAATGACAAACGACGAACGACGAACGACGAACGGCGGACGACGAACGACAAACGACGAACGACGAACGGCGAAGGACGAAGGACGAAGGACGAAGGACGAACGACGAAGGCAGCGAGTGAGTGAGTGAGTGAGTGAGTGAGTGACCAGTGAACGGTGACCACAGTGAGTGAGTGAGTGAGTGAGTGAGAGAGACGTTACACCGCTCACTCACTCACTCACTCACTCACT
>ENA-OWNT01005352-OWNT01005352.1-seawater-metagenome-genome-assembly--contig:-NODE-5352-length-10622-cov-39.804173_pt1 | contig 10622 bp, 11 predicted proteins | sample MGYA00238136_ERZ651165 | MGnify/ENA primary metagenome ERZ651165 (study PRJEB26861, sample SAMN08777766) | seawater metagenome | isolation source: coastal seawater | place: USA: Florida | collected...
CAAGCAGATTCATCCACGGATGCAGCCACCATGCTTGGCCGCTTCGCACCTTTATTGATATTAGCACTGGTCACCAAAGGCCGCAGCACAGAACTAGAAACCAGCACAGAGCTTAAAACCATCATCGAATCCATCGCCGGCGACAAAGGCACCATCGAGCGCGCCGCCGTACAAACCATGGATGAGGGTGATGTTGAAAGTATGAGTAGTCAGATTGATACCTTAAAAGGTAACATTATTGAGAAGCGTAAAATATTAGCCAAGAAATTCTACTTGGATAGTGGGTTTGATTTAGATGAGATACCATATCATATGCAAGGCATAGATTTTAGTGTTGATGTTGAGCTTGTAAAAATAAATAAAGGTACGCGGTTATATCAATGGCGGATCAATGATTCGTCACAAGGATCTTATTATGCTAAAAAAATATATCAGCCAAGTAATTTAGGTATTAACCCATATGGAAGAAACTTTAAAACAGGTAAGGTTGAGAAAAAAGTATTGTATAAGTACAAGCTAACAAAAGATATAAAAGTATTATATACTAAAGCACGACCTGTTGTTGATACGTGGTCTGTTGAAGATGTGCCATACAAAACTATAGGCGAGGCTATGCAAGTTTTTACTACAGATGGAAGCGCTATGGAGTTGGATGATGAATAAGGAAACTATTGTTTTATTAAAAATTGAATCTTTAAAAGATAAGGCAGATCTGTACGCGCATGAAACTGGCTATACATATCTGTTTAATGCATTAAAGGAAACACTTGATGCGCTTAAAAATTCAGTAAAGGAGGGTGATTTAAGCGCTATAGTCGGAATATCAGATAAACTGGCAATGTATTCCATTCATAACATTGAACCTGAAAAGGCTTTGTATTCTAAAGAGCTATGTAAGCTTGCAGCGCAATGTAAGCAGTATTTTCTTAAATAAAAGAATATATCAAATATTTTTACAAACTAAAAAAAAGATGTCAAATGCTATGTAAGATTGTTAATAGATTTGAAATGCCGCGAGCTACTTTATAATTTCCCCAAGCGCTACGTGCAAGCAGATTCATCCACGGATGCAGCCACCATGCTTGGCCGCTTCGCACCTTTATTGATATTAGCACTGGTCACCAAAGGCCGCAGCACAGAACTAGAAACCAGCACAGAGCTTAAAACCATCATCGAATCCATCGCCGGCGACAAAGGCACCATCGAGCGCGCCGCCGTACAAACCATGGATGAGGGTGATGTTGAAAGTATGAGCAGTCAGATTGATACGATTAAAGAGGGCTCAATAGCAAAACGGAAAGCATTGGCTGCACAGTTTTATCTAGACAGCGGGATGACTAATGAGGCTGCAGAGTTACATATGCAAGGAATTGATTTCAATTACCCAGTAGATGTTATAACTGTTAAAAAAGGTGGTATAATATACCAATGGCAGCGTAATAGTGATGCTATTGGAAATTACTTTGCTAGTGAAGCAGTTTCCCCTACACGATTAGGTATTAATCCCGACTATAGAATTGGTTTTATGCCAGACTTAAGAAAAAAAATACTTTATAAGTATAGGCTCAAGGATAACGTTGAAGCTTTATCGTCAACGGCAGCTTCAGTTATTGATGATTGGTCTGATTTTTTGAATGAGTATTCTGCTAAAGGTGGTGGAAAACAATTATTTATAGCTGAAAAAGGGATGTTGGAGAATATAAATGAATAGTGTCAGTGTGGTGCAATTGATTAACAAAGCTTTGTATAGGTCTCTAATGGTAGAGAAGGCTACAGGATCGTATAGTCAGTATCAAGCAATTAGCGATATATTAGAACAATTACAAAAAGCTATTAATTTAAATGATAAAGAGGCAATAACAAGATTAAGCTCCCAACTTGGGCAAATTGGGATAAGATTAACAGTGCATGATGATAGTGTTTTATCTGATTATCTTTGTAGAATTGCGATTGCCTGTAAGCACACAGAGCAAAATAAGAACTTAGAACGCTAAACAACAAGCAGATGCCAAAGCACAATTATATTTGGCACGCTTAATGACAGACTCTAAATGCCGCGAGCTTCGTTATAATTTCCTCAAGCGCTACGTGCAAGCAGATTCATCCACGGATGCAGCCACCATGCTTGGCCGCGCGACTCCGGCGGCTTCAAGGCTAATCACTAAAACTTACCAACTATCATATGCTTTTGAGGCACTAGCTGATCTGAATCACCAAAAATTACATCATAATAATTGCCTAAATCGTCTTAATCACGTAGACTACTAGCCGAACCTTTAGTGTATAATTTACTCAAATTGAATAATGAAATCAATTGGTTCGTTGGTTTCACGGTGCGATAAGGAACTTTGGCATGCATGGGCATATTTTAAAAATCATTATGGAAGGCCAATTCGGCATTGGTTTGATTGTTAATGCAATGCTTTATGTGCCACAAATTATGCGCTTATATAAAGAAAAAGGATCCAGAGAGCTTTCCTATTTAATGTTTGGTGGCTTCTGGTTTTTAACACTGTCTCAAACGATATATGGATTTTTCAAGCATGATTGGATCATGGCATGGGGCAATATGCTAACAATGATAACTTGCGGAACTGTTGTATGTCTAATTTATATTTATCGGAAAAGATAGAGAGTCCGCATTCCCAACCTCAGCAACCAGAGGTTATTCATAACCCCCACTACCAAGAATTTCTAAAGCTATCCAAAAAGCAATGGATGTTTTCTGATTTACTACCGATGGATAAAGAGAAAACCATTCTCTGTGATAATAAACAAAAAATAAAACTCCTCAACATTTTAAAACATCTCTACCAAACAGCCGCCGATGCCTTGCATGCGTTTTATATTGATAGAAGGGTGGACCTCTTTGATGCTCATGTGGGTGAGTCAGCTTGTCAGCTAAGGGCGGTTAAGTTGGCTTATATGTTAAAAAAAATAAATATTAAAATAAGCACGGAAGTTTTAGGTATTTATGATAGATGTAATCAGAAGATGAAAATATCTGAAGATTTAATTGTAAGTTATAAAAATACACATAAAAAAATAGATGGGAATTTGCCTTTGGTGGAATTCCTAAAGCAATATGATTTGGATTGTAGGTTTGATTTAGATATGATTTTTCTGGTTTCCTGCAGTATTTTATCTTTATATAAAAAAAATATTAACTTATCAAAAGATATAATACGTTATGATTGTTTTAAGAAAGATTGGTCATTAAGTAATTCACTTGTATATAAAGTAATTACTAATACTCAAAGGCTTGCTTCATTTTCATCGGTTCATTTTATGTTTTTGAACTATATTGGGAACCCCGACGACCTATTGTTATTGTCATATCAATTAAAAAAAGATGATTCAAGGCGTTGGGTGCTCCCATGTTTGGCCATTTCTGAGTATTTATTGCGATTTACAATTAAATATGATTTGCCATATATTATAGATATTTTGCTAGAGTTTAATGGCAAGCTCATTAACAGCTATAAGCTCATTTCAATAGATGGTGTTATCGGTGATTATGAAGAGTATAAAGGCACGAAGTATGTGTCGTCTCCTTATCCTATGCCTATGATATATATTCAGGGGTTTTCTACCAAGAGTGCTCATAATAAAACACAAGATTTAATGGTTAAACATTTAAATACTTATGGGATTGATTTTATTATTCGTGCTAATACGGCGTCACATAATCAGTATATTGCAGAGTCACTTAAATCAATTGCACAAAATCCAAATGCAGGATTAGATAGATATTTTTCTCGGTCATGGCTAGATAAAAAAACTCAATATCTGAGGGACTTGCAAGCTGCTTCATTAATATATGGGCTTTGTAATTTCAGGCCTGATACTTTTGCAATTTCGCATATAGCTTGCACAACACAAAGTTTGATCTGAATGTGATATATGCTGTATAATTGGCTAACAAATGAGGATATGGCCTTACTTTTGCTCGGAGTATATTTATGGATGAGTTTCACCTAGATTTTCTAAATGTTTTAATGCAGCTGCCATGTAATGTTTATTGGGTAAATAAGCATGGTGTTACTTTGGGTTGCAACCAAAATGTAGCCGATTTTTTGAAAGTAGATTCTGTAGATGATGTAATTGGTAAATCACATCATCAGCTTTACCGTAAGGAAGATGCTGAACGCTTTGATGAGACATTAAAAGAAATAATAGATTCAGGGAAGGCAATTCAAATTCAGGAAACCGCTAAATTAAGTGATGGTAAGACGTATTGTTATCAATCATTTAAATCTCCCTTGAAAGATGATAACGGGAATATAATAGGTGTTATTGGTGTTTCTTTTGATACCACTCAAGATAAAACTGAAATCAGTTTGTTGAAACATATTATATCGGTTCTTCCAGGGCATGTCTGGTGGACTGACAAAAAGAATAATTTGCTTGGCTGTAATTTAAATATGGCTCAAACATTTGGTTTTGGTTCAATAGAGCAAATCATTGGAATGGATACTTTTCATTTATTGCATAACAGTAGTCATGTTGATAACAAAAACACTGACTATCGGCAGTATGATAAAGATGATCTGCACGTTATTGAAGATGACGTAACTTTAGAGAAAGAGGAGTTAGTTACAATTGATGGCAAGTTACATTCGTTTTTATCATCAAAAGCACCATTGAAAGATTTAGATGGTAAGACGATTGGCTTGGTTGGTGTGGCTCAGAATATTACTGATAATACAACGGAAAGAAAAGTGTTGAAACATGTATTATCTATGATGCCAGGACATGTTTGGTGGACAGATAAAGATGGTTTGATTTTAGGTTGTAATGATTTAATGGCTCAGAGGTTTGGTTTTAAAAATGCTGATGATTTAATAGGTAAGTCCACTAAGTGTTTGTTACCCACATCCATGTCAGAACTTGAAAAAGATAAAATTGCAGAAGAAACTGCTGAAATTGATAAAAGAATTATGGAAACAGGTAAGCCATTTGTTGGTGAGGAATCTTTGGATTTGGATGGTGAAGAAAAAACATTTTATTCTCATAAATTGCCAATTCATGATTTAGATGGTGTTATTTCTGGAACAGTCGGTATCGCCCAAGATATTACTGAGCTCAAAGCAGCTCAAGCAATTGCCGAGCGCGCTAGTGCGGTTAAATCTGAATTTATTGCAAATATGAGTCACGATTTTCGCACACCCATAACTGGCATGTTAGGTGAAGCGGAATATATTGAAACGCATGCTAAAGATAAAGATATCCAAGAATGCGGTGGTTTTTTGCGGCAGGCCACGCAGCAATTATTGCGTTTAACCAACTCTATTCTTGAGTTTGTTAGTTTGGAATCGGGTGAAATTGATGAGCCTGTTGCTGTGTTTAATCCCAAGGAAGTTTTAGAGCAGGTGATGACGCTGATGCGTGTCACGCTTCGGCAAAAAACTTTAGAATTGAAGCTAACTGTCGCACCTGATGTGCCTAAGGTAGTCAAAGGCTACGCGCAATCATTTGAGCGTATTGTTAATAATCTTGTCGCCAATGCGATTAAGTTCACCGAAAATGGTTCAGTTAAATTATCGTTAACTGCTACATCGCCTATCAGTGAAGAGGTTAATTTAAAACTTACGGTTGAAGATACTGGCATGGGTATTCCAGCAGATAAGCATGAAGAAATTTTCGAGCAATTTTCTAAATTATCATCTTCTTATCAAGGTTTATTTGATGGCACAGGTTTGGGTTTATATGCTGTCAAACAATATGTTGGCCAGATGCAAGGGCTTATTAAAGTCGATAGCGTGGTGGGTAAAGGGTCAAAATTTACAGTTATTTTGCCATTTGATAAAGCAGTCGCAGCTGAAACAGTCTCGCTGAATATTAAAAAAAGACCGCGTCCTACAGAAACTTCTCAACCTGCCAATGCCCAGGCTTGTCAGGTGCAGCAATTACATCCGGTTCACAAGCAAAAAACAAAAGTGTTGGTTGTTGAAGATGCGCCATTGCCAGCACGAGCGGTTATTCGTCTGTTAAATGATTTTAATTGCGAGGTCAAATTAGTTAAATCGGGTGAGGAAGCTTTAAAAGCGGTGGTGAAAAAAGTTTATGATATTATTTTAATGGATATCGGTTTGCCGGGCATAGATGGTGTGGAAACAACGCGTCGAATTCGTGCATTACCCAAAAACAATGATATGCCAATCGTTGCGTTAACTGGTCATGTGCGCGGTAAGAAAAAGCCTGAGTGCATGGAAGCGGGTATGCAAGATGTATATTCAAAACCTTTAACTCGTAATCAATTAAAATTTATGTTAAAAACATATGTAGTGAGTGATTCTGACGAAGGAACAGATATTATGAAAACACCATTTGCAACGCATGTATTAGATATTGAAGGAATGATGGGTGTGTTTCAAACTGAAGATCCAACCCAGTTGTTGGATATGTTTGAAGCTGCCGTTGATTATATTCCTGAAGAGCTAGATCGTTTAAAAGCAGCGGTTGCTATTGAAGACTTTGAAACAATTAAAGCTAGCGTGCATAGTATAAAAGGCGGTATGGCTTATATTTCAGCGTCAGAATGTAATGATTTAATTGCCAATTGGGATGAGATCTTGCGTCACGAAAAACCAGCAAAAGTCGCGTTAGAAATGATGTATGAACAAATTGAACGCGTATTAATTAATTTAAGAGATGCGATGTTGCAAGCCATTGAGTTAGTCAATAAAAACGATTAATCGTTTCTACGTTTTCCCCTCTCCATAATCTGTGATTAACTACCAAGTTGTTGCTCTCCCTAGGGAGAGTCAAAATCTGTGGTTTTGGAGAGGGGTTTATTAAAAATATTTCTTAATTTAATACAGCTTCCTATTCTCCAAAAGCTTTTATGCTACAATCCACCACTGTCGCTCCTACATAGTTCCCCGTAAAAACTACTAATAAATAAACGAAAACTTTATTAGTATTTTTTACGGATATTTATTTGTAAATCAGGTTGATATAATTGTAAAACTTAATCAACAACAGGAGGCTCGTATGAGCCAATATATGAAAATAAAAGGTATTCAAGGTAACGTCACAACAAAAGGCTTTGAAGGTTGTGTTGAACTACATCATTCAAATCGCACCGGTAATCGATTAGTTAGGCAGCAAGTTGGCAGTGGTAATCGAGAAATGGGATTATTGCAATTAAGTCATCTCGAGATACAAAAATCAACTGATAATGCTAGTGCTGAATTATGGCAGCATTTTTATACAGGTAAATCGATCCCTGAATTAACCATTACATGCTGCCAGTTAAATAATAAAAATCCAGAGTGGCATTCTAAATGCACTTTATCCAATGTCATGGTGGTAAGTATTTATGAAACAAATAATGAAGGCGGTACGGGTGAAAACATTGAGCTTGCATTTAGTAAGATAGAGCAGCAATTTAGAAGTCAAAGTGCTTCTGGTCAGTGGCAAACACAAAAGGCAGTGGGTTTCGATATTCCTACCGCAAAATAGGGCAAAGGCGTTGGAAGGAAACAGTATCAAATAGGTGAAAAACGCTTCGCTGACTTGGACCCAGGGTTGCTTTGTTGCACTAAATGAAACCACTCTCCCTTTGGGGCGGGTTAAAATATTTGATTGACCACCTGGCCACTACTCTCTCTTTGTGGCAGAGTCGAAGCGCAGGCGGGTTAAAATATTTGATTGACCACCTGGCCACTACTCTCCCCTTGTGGGAGAGTCAAAATCTTCGATTTTGGAGAGGGGGAATAATAAAAAATAGTGTAAACTAAGGATCAGTTAATTAATTAAGGAAGATAATGGCATTTACAAGGAAAAAAATCATCGCATTAGGATGTGCGTTAGGTGTGATATTGGTATTGGCTTTAATAGGCCTACATGTTTGGCAGCGTCATTTAGAAAAAGCAAAGCCGAACCCGCATCCAAAATACTTTGTAACTATTAAAGGCAACATTCAACCAGATATGCCATACCCGATGACCACTATATATAAAGCTACTTATGCAGCTTATAACCCAACGTGCGGTGTTTGGATAAGTCGCTTTGAGGGCGTAAGTGGATTGCCAGCAAAAACTGTTTTTTATCCAGCTAGGCCGGATAAACAAGGTAATTATAAAATACATATACCGATTGATGCTTATCAGTTAGGAAAATGCCAATGGAAAATAGCCTGGGTTATGCAGGGTTTTGTGAAAAAAATTCCGCCCAAAAAAGCTTGGCCTGATATTTGGAGCTGGAGTGATATGATTCGTTTTGGTAATAAGAATAATCCAAATGAGTTGCCAGATTATCCTGTTGTGAATAATGCTACATTTTATTGTGGTTATGGTGGGCAAGATAGTTGTACGGGAACTGGTTTGGTTGGTGGTTATGTTAATAGTGTTAGTCGTAAGAATAATTATAACTTTATACAAAATATAAAAGCAAAAAAGGAGAAGAAAAATGATGATGGTACCAGCAGCATGTAATGGTTTGCGCACAGTGACCTTAATAGATTATGCTTATTTAGCATTGAATGTTTATCATAGTCCTAAGGATGATAAAATATTGGGAATGAGGCCGAAACCAGCAGAAAATATAGACTTGATTGCAAGTCTTATAGATGTAAATAAGCAAGGTTGGTTTCACCTCAAATTCCAAGAGCTCTGGCTTCCACACGCCAACGGCTTCTATGCAGAATTTTACGTCAAAGTTTATGATGGCAAGATCCATGATCTGATGATTTCATTTCGTGGTACTTGTAATCGTAGTGATGATATCGAAGATGGCAAAACATGGTGGAAATCAGTTGTGATGGGCAGTGATGTGTCGATTACTTTAATGGATTATTGGAAGCAAGTTATTCCATTTCATATACAAGTGAAAAATATTATTTTAGACTTAGATGAGGATGATTTGCTGGCACCTAAATGTAATTTTCATGTGACAGGTCATTCTTTAGGCGGGGCATTAGCCAATATGTTTGTTGCTTCAGGTATGATTTGTCGGCCACTAGCTTCACAGCTTACAAGCCAAATACCATTTGTTCCAAGCGTTATAAGCTTTAATGCACCCGGCATTGGCGCTATGCCTATTCGCTGCAGCTCTAAGATGTGTGAAGGGCAGGTGGTTAGTATGCGTGCGCGTTATGATATTGTCAGTGCCATCGGCACACCTTATGGTTATGTTGTTAATAATGATATTCCCCAAGGTTTTGAAGCAGGTAAAATAAATTTTGAAATAACGCACTTGGATGAAAAAATTAATCCACTACTCCAAGAAACAGGCCAAGATGGACTTGTAAATCATGTTGAAAGGAAAATAGACACTGCACTTATACAAGGCCTTTTAGCCGCTGATAGTGCAATGGATCAACATAGTATGGATAATTTTATCAAGACCATTTGCCGCCAACCCGGTTTAGCTAATATGAGTTATTACCAAGTTAGACACTGGGGTTATAAAAACGGCGGGCTTAATCATGCTGAAAATGCAAAGTCTTTGTTTCATTTAGCGGCTTAATTTTTGTTATGAGTCTCAGTTTATTATCTATGCAAGATTGCCTGCCTAAATAGAAAATAAATATTTATGAAATACTGATTATGGAATAAATGTCATTTTTTCTTCAGTTTTTGGTATGTATAAAATTTTATTCAATCTGTATATATGTTTTTTACAAAAAAATACTCTGTTTAACTATTGATTAATTATTTAGGTCCAAATTCCTAATCAGCGCGAGGCAAGTTGAAGCTTGGAAAGCGCTTTAACATATAAAGGGCTTTTCAAGGCTCAGCATGACGCAAGCCAAGGAAGTCTGAAGAGCGAGGGGTTCAACTCTCGAATTAAAGCCAAGTTTTGATGTTCAGGATGCTTGTCCTGTAGCTTAGGTTAGGAGATTAAAGATGTTTAAAATGGTTCGCTCTTTTCTAAAAGATGAATCCGGTGCAACTGCCATCGAATATGGTCTGATTGCTGCTCTGGTCGCACTGGCGGGCATTGTTGCTTTCAATGGCCTTGGAGATAGTGTTCTGGATGCATTCAATGATGTTGCACAAGAGCTCTGTGAAGGCACCGGTGGTACTTATACTGCTGGTACAGGTAGTACAGACGGTAGCTGCGCTTAATAGCAGTTATGAAAACACTGCAAGGGTTGCTTAGTCGTAGCCCTTGCAGTTTATTCCGGAAAGGACCCCGTCATGCGCTTGTTAGTTTCAATTGGTAAGAATAACGACGGCGCAACTTCCATTGAATATGCACTGATCGCATCACTTATTTCGATTGCTGGAATTGTTGCATTTGTTGGTTTGGGGGACACGCTTCTGGATTTATATGACAGTGTTGCAGACCAATACTGTACAGCACTAGGTGGTAGTTACGCCAACGATAAGTGCACGCTTCCTTAAGACTATTCGTCGATAATTCACTACCTCAATAAGTCCCGGACGTTGGTAGTTTGAAATGTTACTTTTCCAAATAATTCTTGTTTTTTGTATAGCCCTAACGGCATTCGCAGCCTTTAGTGACGCGAGAACTTTCAAAATTCCTAACTGGATTAGCCTGCTTCTTATTCTGCTTTATCCGGTTGCTGTGATCTTCTGTCCAGAGAAGCTTGATTGGGTAGGCGGAATTATGGCGGCGACTGCCATTTTAGTTGTCGGATTTATTCTGTT
>ENA-OWNT01005354-OWNT01005354.1-seawater-metagenome-genome-assembly--contig:-NODE-5354-length-10621-cov-3.489947_pt1 | contig 10621 bp, 10 predicted proteins | sample MGYA00238136_ERZ651165 | MGnify/ENA primary metagenome ERZ651165 (study PRJEB26861, sample SAMN08777766) | seawater metagenome | isolation source: coastal seawater | place: USA: Florida | collected...
ACAAGAGGCGGTAAGCGCGTGCGACGGCAATTGAAACGAACCCGTCCGCAGCTTTGAAGTCGCGGAATCCTGAACCAATGCCGCACAACTTCACGGACGCCTGTATCATCGAGCATATATACATGTCACAGAGCTACATGGGCACTCCCACTCCTTGCACACGATGCCAACATCAACAGCAATGCCCACGTACAGTCTGACATCCTTCCGCCAGTCGTTCGAAGTTGGGACCGAGCTCTGACTGCGCATGTTGTCGAAATTGTTCGCTGAACTGTGGCCCGACAATGATACGGCCTGGGTTCGATATGACAATGAAATCGTCAACAATACTGTGTGTGTGTGTGTGTGTGTGTGTGTGTGTGTGACATAGTTTGCAACAACACGAACTCTTGAGGTCTCGCTCTGCGTTTCTTGACGGCGACCCGTTGTATTTCCGCGACAATAAACTGACGATGACGGAAACTTCACGAGGAGTCACTCCTCGGACGACGTCATCACAGTTGTCACTGCGCTCCACTTCCGGAACATACTCACACACTGCTTTGGCGATCAAACCTTGGTGCAGATTAGGACAGAGCAACAAAGGCTGAAATCGAATTTGGAGCTCGTCGCCACCTTCAAGGTCCTTGGCGCTGTAAGCGCCCATGTTGCGACCTAATAAGTTGTATGGCAATATGCGAGGCATTGGTTTGCCCAACACTTCATACGCGCCAATGACTTGGTCGGTGGACTACATATTCATTCAGAGGTCAGCTGGAGATATCTCCATGGAATACACTGCGATTGAAACGCACCGAGTCAATGAAAAAAACTAAACTACCAGAGCCAATTTGTGCGCCGGCATGCCGGTTCTTGAACGGGACAGCGCACACACGATGACGCATGAATTCATCGAACAGTTGGCGATCACAGCCAACCATGACGCCCGTAACACCAATGATCGGGGTGTCGTCCAAGAGCCTGGAAATTATCAATAACAACGGATGAGACTCGTTGTCGCTCAACTGCGCGATTGCATTGATCGTACTTTGTGAACAGGTGATCTTTTGATTGCACATGACCCGGGGTTGGATCCGGGTCTTTGTTGTTGTCAATAATTTGAGCAGCGCCATCTTCGATTTGGATAATGTCGGTAACTGGTTGCAAGTACGCGTATACAACCATGGCGTGGCCCAGACGAGGACGCATCTGGTGGCAGATGGGGACTTTTGTCAAGCGCATGTCCCATGACAATCGTTTCCTAAGGTGCATGATCTACAGCAGCAAACACCACACGGTCAGCATCAGGGGGTGGTGGTGTGGAGGTGGTGGTGTGGGCGAAGCACGCAACGTTCAATGCAAAGGCTTCACCTTGGCGAAAGGCACGTCTGTGATGTGAAGCCACTTCACCCGCATTGCTGCCATAGTGTCAGACTCTAACGTGCCGCACTTCACAATCCAATCTGTCATAGCCTATGGACGCCAAGCACGGTGATATATTCGAGTAGATAAGGCCACCGAAGAACCCGCAGCAAACGCACGCTCTCATCTCCTAATGGCGATTCCAAAACCGCTATTCCTTGGTAACTGTCACTGCGGAAGACGCTGAATATCAGAATGACAGGGGCCTACGCCGTGGAAAAAGTGCAGTGGTGAACAAACGGGTCGCATCTCTTCACAAGCAATGCAGGTTTTCATACCCCGCTGAAATAGGCCTCATTGACTTCGTCCATGCTGTGGATACTTGCAAGAATGACTCCAGAGTCCGCGGCCACAGCTAGCATCTTGAACGTTGGACAACGCAGGTAGAAGTATGTTGGGGTGAGATCGGATGTTGGCTTGGGGTGTTCCAACGTTTCAGAGCTCTCGATTTTCACGGCAGGAGCACCGCTTTCATTCTTAACAGCAGTGGATTCCTGCAGCTCGGCACCGTATGGTGAATACGGTATTTTCAAAAGCTTGGTCGTCAGCTTCAAGTCCACGCCTTGCAGGTAAGCCATTGTGTCGTCCTCTCCACCAGCACCCTGCAGTGAAAGTGATGACCACCACAAGCCGAAAAGGATTAGAGGCGGACGCCTTGTGCAACACTCAATCCAATGTGCCGTACCATCATTTTACTGTTGGGATGTTTTCTAAGCTCATTTTCTGAGTGTGCAAAATGACACTCGGCGCCGAAACGGCAATACCCTTTTCCGCCGTTGTACTTTGCACACCTGCACCCACACAAGTCAATAATTACCCACAGTCGAAAAAGAAAGCCACAAGGACTGTGCAGACGAACATCTGCGTTTTGAACTGTTGGTTGGGCGCCGCCGTGACAGCGCGTTCCTCTTGTCGCTTGATTGCCTGCGCACATGTGCAATCCAATACAATCACTCGGGAGACGTTACGCTAGTTTGCAAACCCACAGTTGCAACAGCCGCACCATTTTCGGTTTCGCATTCCAATCTGCCAATTTTGGGATCTCCCACTGATGTCGACGTTGGTGTCGAGACGTACAGCGTGGTCCTGTACATACGCATACCAGCGAGGCATCTGGTTCACACAAGTCACCAAATTCACCGGCGTGTCATGATGGTGAGGTCGTACCGTCTGGGCAGAACCCCAAGTCGTAAGGGACACAAGACAACTTCTCGACGTCTTCACTCATATCGGTGTGACGAAAGGGACACCGTGGGTGCCCACACTCTTCTTTCGTGTGGTATTCACACTCTCGCATCTTTCTCGGGTCATAGCGATGCAAAAATTCGCACGTATCGGCTTTTTTGCACAGAGAGCGAAGCCAATGCTTGCACACTACAGTTCCCTGCCGAATGTCGAATTCTTCCTCACTTGCCTGTTGAATGTTACGGCGCTGCTCCGTGCTGGACAATGAACCACAGCAAATCGCAACATGTGTCGTGAACCACATCCGCACACCGTCGTCAAGCAAGTTCGCCATGCGCAAAAGAATCAAATGCAATAATTATGGTGACGAACCTCAAACTAGCCAAACTCTTTTCGTTCATAATATCGTCCTCATCTTCGAAATCGAAGTGTAGAGACTTGATATGTTCAGCTGAAAGCATTTTGACAGCTGATACAGTGAAAATGGAATTAACTGCCTCTTCTTGCCTGCCTCCTGCAGGCAAGCCGCTGTCAAAGGAGCAGCCTTGGACGGCTTCAGTCTTACTTCAATTCAAACACACCGTGGCCGCCAAAAGCCCTTCCTTTTCACTGCAGATATCTTGTGGTTTACACGACGGCAACTAATATTTTTGGACTGCACACGTATCCTGCGGGTGAAGGTTTCAAGTGGCTGCATCTGCCTTGCTATGATATCTCCATTGCGAACTGTCGTTCCGCGGCGGCGCTGTAGTTCGAAATCGGCGTCGAATGCGAATCCGGACGCATCAAAGATCGAAGTCGCCCCAGGCCACATCAGTCACCCCATGCCACATTTTCGAGGAGCCGCTGTACTATCGTGCCATCGTGCCGTCGTGCTGTCGAACCGTCACAGTCGCCGTCACAGTCGCCGTCATTCCGCCGTCACTCCACGTCAATCCAAACGCAAACAACGACGAAGCGATGCAGTGAACGAACGAACGAACGAACGAACGAACGAACGAACGAACGAACGAACGAACGAACGACACAAAGTCGCGCATCCAACGAAGGCCACCACAGCACAGTGAGTTGGCAGTGACAGTGAGTGAGTAAGTGAGTGAGTAAGTGAGCTGTGAGTTCGTTGACTGTGAGTGAGTGACAGTACACTCACGAGCTCACTGCCGACTCACATTCTTCTATTCCAATACATACAGTACTGAACATAAAGTACCAAATTACTGAGGTTTAACAGTATGGCAACATACCGCACATGCTCGCATAGAGAGTCATCACATCTATGCGATATAGAAAGATACCGCAAGTACTAGAATAACGGAATTTTTGCAGAATTGAGTGCGTAGTTATTTAGATTGGTTTTCTCAATATTAACATGTACTGAGTACTGAATGAAATGTACTAGTACGGGGAATACCTGTGCTTTGTATGGTACGTGTTTTGACTGTCGACGGATGGACGGACGGACGAACGAACGGACGGACGACGACGACGGCGATGACGACGCAGAAGAAAGAAGCAGCCAGAAGAGTTCAAAAGTTCACTGGAGTTGCGTTGACATGGTGTTGTCGTTGCGTCGTTGTAGTGTCGTTGTAGTGTCGTCGTAGTGTCGTCGTAGTGTCGTCGTAGTGTCGTCGCAGTGTAGTTGTTGTAAAGAGTCGCAATTTCGTGCAGAGTCGTACAGAGTTGTGTCGAGTTGTGTCCTTGAGGACAAAGGACCACAGGGCAGTCTAGAGGATGGAATAAGGATCACTGAGGACGCAGACAGATTGCTTGTGGCGCACGCGACGTAAGAAAGTGTAAGTCAATGCCAGGGAGTTGAAGCGCGGGCAGGATGTGGTATGCAGCGCTTGGACAGTACGATGTAAGTGCAATCAGCTGTCAAGAAAGTGAAAGTGGGTTGTCTTTGAAAGCAGGTGCTGCAGTTGGAGCAGCACGGCGTGTAGAGCCGCGAGTTTTGGTTGTTTTTTTTGCTTGAGAAATCAAGCTATGTTTCCGTTGGGTGACAACTGCACGGCATTGCATGTACAGCGAGAGGCCATGAGCCCTCACAGGATGTAGGACTTCGCCGTATCCTCGGATGTTGCGTTTGTGGGTGAAGTAAACTCAATGCAGTTGGGCGGTGTGTTCAACATGGTGGCATTGGGTATTGTCATGGTCGCGTCCGTTCTTTGTGCGCACCTCGGCCTCGCACAGGGTCTGTGCGTCGGAGCGACGTGTTGCGTGTCTGCAACTGACTGCCCCGAGTCCATTTTACCTGTTCCTCCGCCTGGAGTCGTGTTTGTGCGCGATGGCGGTGTGTTCTCGCCAGGGCACATTCAAACAGTAATTGCTATTGCTGGGGTGGACGGAGTGGGCGAGAATTTTAGCCCGTTCCTGGCCCGACGCGTGTATGACTCAAGCACGGATCCGAGGAGTGAAGTGTATTATCCTGTTGAATTTACTCCCATGCCACGAAGCGACGTCGACTATTTGGAGTGGTTTCAACAACCCTTTGACGGGCATGGAGTTGTTGTCCATCGTGTCACGACGGCCCGAGGGCTAGCAAGACTTCTGCACGCTGCCAAACAAAGTCGCACGCAGCACTCACAAAGCACGCATGCTGGTGGTCGTTTGAAAAAGACGTTTGCGTTGAATCTTCGAATAGTTTATGTGGAGGACAATTTCGCAAACACGGTGTGTTCAATTCTGGCTGACGATTTCGTCGGTGCAAGCACGGCCACAGGTCTAGCGCTCAACCTGTTGTCAGAGTTGCGAAATTTTGATCTGGTTCTCAGAGACACCAAAGTGCATTTTGAGACATTGCGAGTGTCCGCTCCACATACTCACGCTGCCACGTGGGAACGGGTTTTGCGCGGCATTCGGGTGATTGTCTCCGGTGGGCATCAGTACCAACCACTTCGACCGCTTACTGTTAAGAATGTGCTTTCAAGGGCGAACTCACAGAACCCGCAGTCCAGCGAGCGTGTCGAGAAACACTGCTTGCATCGGAACGCGATTGAGCTAGCAGCCAAGCAGTTTAATCATGGCTTTCGGTCCGTGGAGTTGGTTCTGGACTCTCCGAATGCAGTGACAAAGACACGCTGCGTGGAAAGCGTCAATGCCAGAACAGCTTCAATTTTCGTCAGCAATTTTCTTCATGCGTACGGCGGTCGAGAGGTGTTCAATTTCCGAATGGCGTCCTCCCACAATCCGCATCCTTGCAATGAGTTAGCGCACGCGGGCAACCCCAAGCTGCGGCTCCTTGCTGCGCACCAGCTTAACCTTGCCAACCAGTACCAAGTGAAGCTCAATGCATTTGATACCCGTAATTATGTCGACAACGAAACGTCGATGACACCCCCAGCCTTTTTAACAGGTGACGAACATTGCAATGCCCCTGCTACGGGGCCGTGGTTGACAGCGTTTCTCGGTCGACAATACGATGCCAAGAAGTACGCAGCTGGCAAAATGGGTGAAATGTATCTTCCACTTGGAGTGCGCCACGAATTGTCCCCATTTTACGGCGTTGTGCCACAAAGGCGACGCAAGTTCTTAGTAAATTTCGCTGGAAGTTTGGGTACACATGCGACGCGTAGGCTCATGAGAGCTGCGGCACTCAAGTGGGAAACACAGAACAATGTGTCTCCGCACAATTCAACATCTTACTGGCACTTTGCTGACGAGTGGGTACGATCCCGTCCCTTGTACATGCACCGTTTTGAGTGATCGTTGGCACAAGACAAATGGGCATATCGGCAGTCTGTGTTATCGTTTCTGTTGCGTTGAATGACTGCGTAGGTTGCAGACCCTTCGAAGTCAACGCAACATCTTGATCCCTCGGACTATCAGCGCATAATCTTGGACTCTTACTTTACGCTCTGCCCGAGAGGTAAGCCTCGTGAGATGACGTATGGAAGTACTACGTTTGTAATCAACGACATGTTGGTACTTGCAGGACATGCATTCGAGACTTTCCGATTTTGGGAGGCGATCGATGTGCTCTCAATTCCAATTTTGGTAAGGCCCGATCACAACGTGTCCGCTGTTGTTGATCGGGCGCGGGTGGACGCTTTTTCCCATTTCACCAAGCTGGATGGAAAGTTTGTGGTACGGCCGAGTAATCACATGGGCGGTGTGCTGGGTTAATCTCATGCGCTCCATCGTTTTTGGTGATGTCTGTAGGCCTGGTCGGACCTGCTTGACAGCTGCGACGAGGCATTTGATCGCGTTCTTAGCAAAAACCCGCCAGTAGTACTGCTGGACTCCTGGGTGCGTTGTGCCTCAATGCGAGCTGGCGAGGTGACGTTCGCTGACACTAACTTGCAAGAGTATCTGCCTGCTGTTGCGAACAGGACGAACTGCCATCATTCCTGGCCCGGGTAAGTGTGTAACTGGCGTTGCAAGTGTTCACTCACACAATTTCTTAGTTGACGCTGGTTCACAATTCATGTGTTTGCGTTAGATGGTCTCTGACCCAGATTTTGAGATGAAGATTCGCCAGCAGCAGTTTGCTTTGAAAGTATGGGCAGAAGGATGGTGGCGAGGCGTGGCGAGGAAGCTCGACGAGTCCTTGCGTCCCTACTCAAGTGCCACAGTGCCACCCTGAGAACAGTGGCGCCTTGAGTAAATTAATTTACAGCACGGGTACTGGTCTGAGGCTTGTCGTCATTGTTAACAATTTCCCACAAGTGTTTGTTTTCCGCTGCTAATTTAGCCGTGTGCGCAATCGAGTTGTCGTAAGCCTGCAGGTACCGCCACATCGTGAATGAGCGACATGAAGCAACGGTTAAAAGATAATGTAGAAGCAGAACGTACAGCTTTGTAGTGGTCGACCTCAGCTTGCAGTTTCTTCGGACTTGGTGGGCTACTTGACGGAGATGCTGCTGCATCCGGAGACGACTGCTGCGTTTTCTGCAGCAGTTCCCACAACTTTTGGTTTTCTTTCTGGAGTTCACGAGCGTGTGCCACAGAACTTTCATATGCTGCCTGATAATGTGCCATCACCGCAGACACAGCAGGACTTGTGCGAGCCACGAGCGCACTTTCCTGTGGGTCAGGAGTCGTATCGACGTTGTCACCATCATTCGTCGGGACAAGCCTTGCATGTTCGTGGTCATCGCCGGTGTTGGCGGCCACGGCATCGCCATTTTCCTCAAAATCGCTCGCAGTGTTGGCGGAGCTGTCAGCAGGCAACGTGGTGACTGCCGGCTCATTGAAGGGAGTACGCGGATGATCGTCTTGATCGAGTGTGTCAGCTTCTGCATCATCGGTGACAAGGAGCGCTGCAAGTTGTGGGTTGTGCACCACAACCTTCGTAGGCCGATCCGGCGAGGTTCCGGGTGTCTCAACGTGCCTGTCGGGTTCGCAAGGCGGACTGACGCTGTCCACAACGTCGCCGCCGCTATCGCTGCTGCTGTCGTTCTTTTCATTTATTTCGACCTGAGGTGTTGTACTGCTCGTTTCGGCTGCGTTGGCCTGTTCCTGCAATGCCGGCGTGCGATGCGTGGTATCTGCATGGTGATCACCAAGTGTGGCCTGGTCATCGTTGGCGCTTGGACGATCATTACGTGGCTGATGCAAACTTGTTGCACTAAAATCATTGGGGGTTTGCGAACTTCTAGATGTGGACAGAAGCTCATCTTGGCGGTGCCGGAATTCCGCTTGCTCGCGCTCCAGTACACGAAGGGCTTCTTGATGCATTAGTAACTCCTGCGTTTGCTCCTTCTGCTGTCGGTATAGTTCATGCACACGTCTTTGCTGGCGACGCAGCATTTCGGCTTCTGCGGCCTCGATTTCAGCTTCGTCTCGTCGTCTGGCGTAGTCGGCAGCCCTGCGTAGCGTTTCGACCTCTTCTCCTAACGCAATCAATTCCGGGCTCAACAGTGTGTGTGGATTGTGACGATTCTGTGGAGGAGTGAGGTCTTGCTGAGGAGTAGTAAGCTCCTGCTGCGACACCACAGGTTGTCCTGATCCTGCGGGCAAGCCACTATCAATGATATTGTCCATACTGTCTTCGGACATTGCGCCAATGTCATCAATTACACTGTCAGGATATGTTGGAACTTCCACATCATAGTCTTGGACATCAGGAGCCCAGGCAACTTCTGGTCGAAAGTGACGAGATGAGGAGAAGTGGACCATAGACACTGCTGCAGGTGGTGGTGTGCGGGTACTGGGCGAAGCGGAGTTAAAAACATCGAACGCGCGCGTCAATGTTTTCCGTTGCCGGTGCGCACCGGACCGCTGCTGCTGTTTTAGGCGTGCTTTTTCGCGCCCAGCCTTCTGTCGTGCAATGTGCTTTGCCACTGCAGCTGACTCAGTTGGAGACAGGGGGCCGTTTTGTGTGTTTGCGGCGCGGGAGTCAGGCTTCGTGGACAATATTTCGCTATCACGGGTCTTTTTGCGGTTGGCCGTCGCGCGGCCGACTCGCTCAATATGCTTCTGAACCGAACGCTGTTGCTCGGATGCAAGTCGCTGACCAGCTTGCACCCAGCTCCTGGCTGCCTGCGACGACTTGAGCGCGCCCAGGCGCTCGTGGTAGCGTCGATCAAATTCATCGATAATTTGCTCAATGGCAGTGTGACCTCGTCGCATTGCAGTGGCAGGTGACACGTTAGATTGGACTGCTCCCACAGGCGAGTTGGTACCGAGAGATTTCTTGTCCTTGCTGAACATGTCGCCTGCGACGGCAGACGTCATCGAAAAGTGACGGTTTTGGGCGACAGTCCGTTCGACGTATGCGTCGAAGTCAAGGTCCGGCTGCTCATCGTGAGGCTCTTGTGCTGCAGCGACGGCACTGCTTCGGCGAACTTTCCGCGCAATACGGCGCTCTTTGTCTCGCTGCTTGCGCCATGACTGTCGATCGCGTTGCACTGCGTGGAGACCTTCGTATGTCTCATGCACGGGCTGGCCTTGGCCATTCACCCACGATGAAAAGTACGGAGCCACCAGGTCGTCGACATCAGAGTAGTCCGACATATTTATTGGGACTCTCTTACACAAGCATTCGCAGCTGGCTGGCAACGTGTACTGGTTTACAGCTAGTGCTCGCGCGCAACCAAGTGGTCACACATGACGATCAAGTACGGCACTTCGTCCGCCACCTTCAGGGCGGTGGAACGGACTTGCGCAACCACAATGTTCTTTGTAAAACAATGGCTTCTCTGTGTATTTTTACCGTCAAGGGAAATTGCTGTGTCCGTGTCCGTGTTGCGCTACGTGCAATGAGCAACTGGTATTAATTCTCATCGTGAATCTTGACGCCGCATTCACGACACCTGTTTGGACATACCAACCCTCCAGATAGTCCAACAACATCAAATTAGAGAACACAATCACACCACAACGGGGACAGCAAGAGTTCTATCACCGAGAAGAGCGAGGCGAGGACGGCAACGACGCGTCACAAAGTCGCGTATAAGGAGGTTCGCTGAAGCCGGCGTCTCGTCAAATGACAATGTCGAGCAAGTGACGTCACGTCACGGCACAGCCCAGCGCAACAGAGCGAACTACCAACCAACCACCGGCAACGACGCAATACTGAACGCATCGAATGTATCGAACACAGCAACACCTCCACCGACCACCGATTACAGCAACGACAACAACACCAAACACCAAACACGAACTCGGTCGCCGGTCGTCGGTCGCCGGTCGTCCGGAGCGGTCAAGATCTCGACAGCGACGGCGGCGACAGCGAATGTTACGGCCGCTCGCTGTTGGTGTTGGCAGTGAGACACAACGAATATTCCCAATAACAGAAATATGTTCACTATGAACGAACAGAAATAATCATATCCGGATATAGGAATACACAGTTAATGTCACTCACTCAAGATCAATCTTTCAAGGTCCGCGCGGTCAAATGCACAGTTTACGAGTGAACGACAGTGAAAGGAATGGTACTTGAACGCGCGGATGGATGATGAGTGTTTGTTGGTTCCCGCGTTCGTTCGTTCGTTCGTTCGTTTGTTCGTTCGTTTGTTTGGTTGTTGGTTTGTTTGTTCGTTTGTTCGTTTGTTCGTTTGTTCGTTCGTTTGATCGTTCGTTTTTCGTTCGT
>ENA-OWNT01005355-OWNT01005355.1-seawater-metagenome-genome-assembly--contig:-NODE-5355-length-10621-cov-3.128604_pt1 | contig 10621 bp, 8 predicted proteins | sample MGYA00238136_ERZ651165 | MGnify/ENA primary metagenome ERZ651165 (study PRJEB26861, sample SAMN08777766) | seawater metagenome | isolation source: coastal seawater | place: USA: Florida | collected...
CCATCTGCTGGTGGCGGGAACCACCGGGTCCGGTAAATCCGTGGCCATCAACACCTTCATTCTGTCCCTGCTGTACCGTTTGCCGCCGGAACGCTGCCGGCTGATCATGATCGACCCGAAAATGCTGGAACTGTCCATCTATGAAGGCATTCCGCACCTGCTGACGCCGGTGGTCACAGAACCCCGGAAAGCGGTTGTGGCGCTGAAATGGGCGGTGAAGGAAATGGAAAGCCGCTACAAGCGCATGTCGGAGCTTAGCGTGCGCAACATCACCGCCTACAACAAGCGGGTGGACGATGCGGAGGCTCAGGATCAGCCGATCACCAAACGGGTGCAGACCGGTTTTGACCCGGAAACCGACATGCCGATTTACGAGGATGTGGAGCTGGAAACCCAGCGCATGCCCAATATCGTGGTCATCGTCGACGAAATGGCCGACCTGATGATGGTGGCGGGCAAGGATATCGAAGGTGCCATTCAGCGGCTGGCGCAAATGGCGCGGGCCGCGGGTATTCACCTGATCATGGCCACCCAGCGCCCGTCCGTCGACGTCATCACCGGCACCATCAAGGCGAATTTCCCCACCCGGATTTCGTTCCAGGTCACCAGCAAGATCGACAGCCGCACCATCCTGGGTGAAATGGGCGCCGAGCAATTGCTGGGGCAGGGGGACATGCTGTTCCAGCCGAACGGATCGAAACTGGTCCGGGTGCACGGGCCGTTCGTATCCGATGAAGAGGTGGAAGAAGTCGTCACCTATCTCCGACGCACCGGCCGACCGGATTATCTGGACGCGGTTACCGACGACCCGGAAGAAGACGGCGGATTTGACGGGGAGGGCGGCGCCGGGGGTGAAGATGCCGACCCCATGTTCGACAAGGCCGTGGATGTGGTCGCCCGTACAGGCAAGGCATCCACTAGCTTTATCCAGCGCCACCTGAAAATCGGCTATAACCGTGCCGCCCGCATCATTGAGATGATGGAGGAACAGGGCATGGTCAGCGCCGCCAATCACGTGGGCAAGCGGGAGGTTCTGCTGCGCAACCCGGATGAGGAAGCATAGCCGGACCCCCGTCCGGTCCTTCGCGATATCGCCAGAGCTTCGCCTGATTTCCGCCTGATTGCAGTATGATGGTGCCGCACGGGAGGAGACCTGACCATGCGATTTCTGAAACGATCCACCGCTGCGATCCTGCTGGGCGGAATAGCCTCCGGCCTTGTACAGGTCGAGGCTGCAACCGCGTACACAAAGCTGATCCCGGAACAGCATGGGCCCGAACTCGGCATCACCCTGCCGGAACTGGATGGCCGCATGTTCCCGCAGATCAATATCGAACGCGCCGAAAATGCCCTTCACCGTGCATTGGCGGACAGGCTGGACGGGCTGAACCATGGTCAGGCCCTGTCAGCGCTGCAAAAGCTCGGCTTCGTCTGTGAAGACAGTCAGTGCCTGCACGGGCGCCTGACCTGGCAGGGCCCCATGCATTTTGCCGAATTCATCAACACGGTGTTCTTTGTCCGCCTGACCGGCAACGGATCCACCATAAGGCGTTCCGATATCAGGGTAACCATCACCAGCCAGGGCTATTCACGCTATGATCGCTAATTTCAGACACCGTGGCCGGGCGGGTTTTGCCTTGTTGTTGGCCGCCATTCTCACGACCGCCTGTTCGGTCAACGACCGGGAACACAAACCGTTTCAACCGCAGGGTCAGGCCAGAGTGCTGGAAACGCCGCTGCCGGGCCGGAACTACACGTCACTGTATCCCGCCATTCCCGCAGTGGATCCGGTGCTGCAACAGCAAAAGAAGCGCGCCATCATGCAGATGATCCGCGGCCGGTCGGCGACGGACGCACATGCCATACTGACGGATCGCGGTTATCGGTGTTATGAGACCCGCTGCAGCTATGGTCGCATCCGCCAGCACGAACATGACGATCATCGCGTCTACATCACCGAAAACACGGTGATCGAGATCCGCGCGGCCCGGGCGCTGGCAGAGGATGACGTCACCGTGGCATTCGCAGTTCTGACTTTCCGCCAACCGGATTGACACCTGCCCGGCCGCGACCGGCATCATGTTCTTTGACCCGGGCGCGGCATTAAATGCGTGTCGTCCAATTGATCACCGGGTTCATGCGTGCTAGGTCCTGTCCACCAGAATTCTAACCGGATTTTGCGCGCACGACTTTCCCGGCGGCAAAATCCTTCCGGCGTGGCGTCTCGGAATGCGGACAGGGCCGGTGAAGGGAGCAGAACAGTCATGCGTAAATTTGATCGGCTGAAAGCCATCGCCGCCCCGATGAAGATCGCCAATATCGACACCGATATGATCATTCCGAAGCAGTTTCTGAAAACCATCAAGCGATCCGGCCTGGGCAAACATCTGTTTGACGAAATGCGCTATACGACCGATGGGGCGGAAATCCCGGAATTCGTGCTGAACAAGGAACCGTACCGTCAGGCGGAGATCATCGTCGCCGGTGACAATTTCGGCTGTGGTTCCAGCCGCGAGCATGCCCCCTGGGCGCTGGCAGATTTCGGCATTCGGTGCGTGATCGCCGAAAGCTTTGCCGACATCTTCTACAACAATTGCTCCAAAAACGGCATTCTGGCGGTGATCCTGCCCAAAGAAGCGGTGGAATATCTGATGGCCGACGCGGCCGAAGGCCTGGAAATCGATGTCGATCTGGTTGAACAGGTCGTGCATGGCAGCAATGGCCGCAGCTTCAAATTCGAAATTGATCCGTTCCGTCGGCAGGCTTTGCTGGACGGGCTGGACGATATCGGCCTGACCCTGCAGTCGAACGCCGCGATCAGCTCGTTCGAAGAAAAGCGTCACCTGTCCCAGCCATGGCTGGCCCGCTGAAACCGCCCGTTTCAGGATTACCCATATATAAGGAATAATGATCAATGGCTTCTAACCGCAAGCTTCTGATGTTGCCGGGTGACGGCATTGGCCCCGAAACCATGGGTGTTGTTCGCCGGGTGATCGACTGGATGGACAAGCGCCGCGCCGTGTCGTTCGATGTGGAGGAAGATCTGGTCGGTGGCGCCGCCATTGATGCCCATGGCATTCCGGTGACCGACGAAACCGTCGACAAGGCGATGAACGCCGATGCCGTGCTGCTGGGCGCCGTTGGTGGTCCGAAATGGGATGATCTGCCGTTTGAACAGAAGCCGGAACGGGGCCTGCTGCGCCTGCGCAAGGACATGTCGCTGTATGCCAATCTGCGCCCGGCCATGTGCTTTGATGCGCTGGTCGATGCCTCCACCCTGAAACCGGAACTGGTGTCCGGCCTGGACATCATGATCGTGCGTGAACTGACCGGCGGTGTCTATTTCGGTGAGCCGCGCGGTATTACCGAACTGCCGAATGGTGAGCGTCAGGGCATCAATACCCAGGTCTATACCACGTCGGAAATTCATCGCGTCGCCCGCGTCGGCTTCGAACTGGCGCAGAAACGCGACGGTCGCCTGTGTTCGGTGGAAAAAGCCAACGTCATGGAATCCGGCGTGCTGTGGCGCGAAGAAGTGACCAAGCTGCATGCGGCGGAATACACCGATGTGGAACTCAGCCACATGTATGCCGACAATTGCGCCATGCAGCTGGTACGCGCGCCGAAACAGTTCGACGTCATCGTCACCGACAATCTGTTCGGCGACCTGCTGTCCGATGCCGCCGCCATGCTGACCGGTTCGCTGGGCATGCTGCCATCCGCGTCGCTGGGCGATGTCGACGAAACCGGCCGCCGCAAGGCGATGTACGAGCCGGTCCACGGTTCCGCCCCCGACATTGCCGGACAGAACAAGGCCAATCCGCTGGCCACCCTGCTGTCCTACGCCATGGCACTGCGGTATTCCTTCGACCTGCCGGAAGATGCCCAGCTGATCGAAGATGCGGTGAAAAACGTGCTGGCCAAGGGTCTGCGCACCGGCGACATCATGGCCCCGGGCATGGCTGCGGTGAGCACCACCACCATGACCGACGCCATGCTGCAGGAACTGGACAAGATGGCCGCCTGATCGACGTATCCATCGGCGTTTTCAAAGGCGGTCTCTGCGGAGGCCGCCTTTTGTTTGCCTGGCCACCTAAAATAATTCGTATTCTTACGTTTGCGTCAATCAGATTGCCGTTGCGTTAGGGAAATTCCCCGCCTAAAGTTTGTGCAACGGGCCCGGGTAACGGGGGGAACCGACAGACGCCTGACTGCGCCCATGCAAATAGCGGAGGCGGCACCGGCGGGGATGCAACGACATCCGGCGTTACCGGTCAAAGAACCGGATGTTTTGGCAAAGCCGGAACAGCGCCAGAAAAACGACGACACCTGATGCGGCCTCTCCGGTCGCTTTTTTTTGCCCATAGCAGGCATGCCGCACTGCAGCACGGCACAGCTTGCATTTTGTGGCTATTGGCAGTATCACCCAAGCGCTTTTCCATGCCGTGTCCGGGCATTTTGCCGGGCAAAGCATGACCGCCGGAATATCAGTAAAAGGATCCGACACGATGGGTTACCGCGTCGCCGTCGTTGGCGCCACAGGCAATGTGGGCCGTGAAATCATGAACATCCTGGACGAGCGACAGTTCCCGGTGGATGAAGTCACCGCAGTGGCCAGCCGCCGGTCGCTGGGCAGCGAAGTCGCCTTCGGTGATAAAATGCTGAAAACCAAGGCACTGGATGACTTCGATTTCACCGGTTATGACATCGCGCTGTTTTCCGCGGGCGGGTCCATTTCCAAGGAATTCGCACCGAAGGCCGCACAGCAGGGCTGCATTGTCATCGACAATTCATCCGCCTACCGCATGGACCCCGACTGTCCGCTGATCGTGCCGGAAGTGAATGCCGATGATCTGGCCGGATACGCGAAGAAAAACATCATCGCCAATCCCAATTGCTCCACCGCGCAGATGGTGGTAGCGCTGCAGCCGCTGCATGAAGTGGCAAAAATCCGCCGCGTCGTGGTGTCGACCTATCAGTCCACCTCCGGCGCCGGGAAAAACGGCATGGACGAATTGTTCAACCAGACCAAGGGCATTTTCGTCAATCAGGAGCCGGAACCGGATACCTTCACCAAGCAGATCGCCTTCAACGTCATTCCGCATATCGATGTGTTCCTGGACGATGGCTCGACCAAGGAAGAATGGAAGATGGTGGTCGAGACCAAGAAGATCATGGATCCGAAAATCAAGGTCACGGCCACCTGTGTGCGCGTGCCCACCTTTGTCGGCCATGCAGAAGCGATCAATCTGGAATTCGAAAACCCCATTTCTGCCGATCAGGCCCGCGAATTGCTGCGGGAAGCGCCGGGCTGCATGGTGGTCGACAATCCCGATGACGATCAGTATGTCACCCCGGTCGACTGTGTGGGCGACTATGCCACCTTCATCAGCCGTATCCGCGAAGACGCCACGGTCGAAAACGGCCTGAACCTGTGGGTGGTCAGCGACAATCTGCGAAAGGGTGCCGCCCTGAACGCCGTACAGATCGCCGAAACCCTGGGCAATCGCTATCTGAAAAAGGCAGGCTGACAGACCGCCGCTGAACGATCAGATCTTGTGATCCTGCAGGATTTTGAGCGCCCGGCGGCTGACGGATTTGCTGATCGGCAGGTCATTCGCTTCCTGAAAATCCGCCAGGGCGATCAGGAAGCGGCCATCGGCAAACGGGGTTCGTGACCCGGCGTCATAGCCGTTCAGCCGCAACAGCGCGCGGACCATTTCGTGATGGAACCAGCCGCGCGCCTTGCGCGCCACAGGCAGATTGGCATCCACCCGTCGGGCCCGGCGGATATCCTTGTCCGATCCCAGATGATCGCCAGCCTGCCAGCGAATGGCGGCACGGGTCATCAGGTAATCTGTATTGCGGCCATTGATCTTGATCGCCCGACCGGCGGCGTCTTCCGCTTCCGCCAGACGCTGCAACCGCAGCAATGTCAATGCATGCAGGGCATGCGCCTGCCCGGCGTTCTTGTTGGCCGCCACAGCTTTTTCCGCATCCGCCCGGGCCAGGCGATACCGCCCCTGCAGCAGCAGTTCTTCACCCCGCAGAATATGGGCTTTGGTCCGGCCAACTTTGCGGATCAGAACCTTCATCACTTTCCGGGCTTTGCCGGCTTCTTCCAGCGACAGCCAGACAGATGACGTCACCACCATGATCGGCACGTTGCCGGGCGACGCCCGCCGCATCTCCGTCAATTCGTTCATCGCCCGGCTGTTGAAACCATTGCCGTGCAGCAGACGTGCCCGCCGCAGACGATAGTCGACATTCTTGCGATCCAGCCGGATCGCCCGGTCGTAATCCGCGATGGCGGCATCAAACTCGCCATTGACCGCATGCAGCGCCCCCCGCTTGGCCAACGCCTCATGGCTTTTTTTGTTCAACCGGATGGCACGGATGAAGTCCTTTTTTGCCCGGTCCAGCTTGCCCAGCTGGAAATAGGCGGACCCGCGGGCGGAGAATCCTTTGGAATGTTTCGGTTTCAACTGCAATGCGGTGGAATAGTCGCTGATGGCACCGCGATAATCACGGGTCCGGCGTTTCAGGTGCGCCCGGGACATCAGCGCCTGAAAATAGTCAGGCCGATGGAATATCGAGGCATTGAGATCCCTCAGCGCCTCGTCCCATTTCCGGTCCCGGAAATTGATCCAGCCCCGAAGGTAATAGGCCTCCGCCGATTTGGGGTTGATTTCCAGCGCCCGCGTTAGATCCCGGAGCGCCAGATCAAACTGTTTCCGGGCACGATAGGCCATGGCACGGGCAAAGGTGTAAGCGAACTTGGTCTGACGCTCCAGACCCAGCTCCTTCAGAACCAGATTGCACGCATCGATGCGGATGCGGGGCGGTGTCGACTTATTCCGGCACGATTCCCGGTCATAGGAGGTGACGGCGGCGCCTGCCGCCTGCGACAGCAAGAGGCCAAGCATAAGACTGGCCAAAATGAAAAAAGCTCTGAGCATTGGTCCGGATCAGGGTCTCAAGCATGAAACGCCCGGCCCCACCGCCGGACGATCCCATCAGGCTAGCGGCACATGCTTACCAAAGTCTTGATCCGGGCCAAAGTCTTGATCCGGACGATCATCCGGCGATCAGAACTTTCCGTGGCGGCCTTCGCCATCCCGGAACCGCTGAGCGCCCGATTGCGCTTCCTGTTTTTTGGCCTGTTCCGCCAACTCGGTTTCCAGCGCCAGGGCGTCGTCCATGTCGAGGCTGAAAGTCCGGTACATCGACGTCCGGTCAGAATTCATGGCGATGGGCGGGAAAGCGGCAATACGGATTGCCATCTCCTCCGCCGCCGCGCGCGCCGAACCGGTGGGTACCATTTCCGTGATCAGCCCCCATTCCAGCGCCTTTGGTGCCGGAACCGGTTCGCCGGTCAGCAGCATATGCAGCGCCCGACCCTGCCCGATCAGGCGCGGCAGACGCACCGTGGTCCCGTCACTCATGGGCACACCCCAGCGGCGGCAGAATATGCCGAAAATCGCACCCTCACCGGCAATGCGGATATCACACCGCAGCGCCACGCCAACCCCGCCAGCGGTCGCGTACCCCTCCACCGCCGCGATCAGCGGTTTCGACAGCAGGTTGGCACAGGGCCCGTCCGGATGTCCGGCCCAGGGAATGTAATCGGCTGCATCGGCCATTTCATTGAGGTCACCACCAGCGCAGAACGTCCCCTCCGCCCCGGTGATTACACCGACCTTCTGTTCCGGATCCTGATCAAAGGCCAGCAGCGCCGCCCCCAATTCCCGCGCCGTCGGCGTATCCAGCGCATTGCGCACCTGGGGCCGGTTGATGATGAAAGTGGTCAGGGGACCGTTTCGTTCGATCAGGATATTGGGCATCGGAAGCTCGGTATCATTGTTGCTGGTGCACAGGGACTGCTGGTTTTTTTAGCAGACCCTGCGTCCTACCAGTTACGATACCTCCGCAACCCCCACCCGGATTTGGCAGGGGCTGCGAATATAGTACTGTCTAGATCACACCCCGTTCGCGCAGGTCGTCGATCACGGCGGTGGCGGCGGCTTCCGGGTCCAGCGTGGTGGTGTCCAACCGGATTTCCGGGTTTTCAGGTGCCTCATAGGCACTGTCGATACCGGTGAAGTTCTTGATCTCGCCTGCCCGTGCTTTCTGATACAGGCCTTTGGGGTCGCGGTCTTCGCAGACCTCCAGCGGTGTATCGACGAAGACTTCGATGAACTCTTCATCCTCCACCAGGTCCCGAGCCATCTGCCGTTCGCTGCGGAAGGGCGAGATGAAGCTGACCACGACGATCAGCCCGGCATCCAGGAACAGTTTCGACGTTTCACCCACACGGCGGATATTTTCGACCCGGTCCGCCTCGGTAAAGCCGAGATCGCGGTTGAGGCCGTGGCGCACATTGTCCCCGTCCAGGGTATAGGTGTGCTTGCCCATGGCGTGCAGGCGTTTTTCGACAATGTTGGCGACCGTCGACTTGCCTGCTCCCGACAGACCAGTAAACCAGAGGATGACCGGTTTCTGCCCCTTCTGTTCGGCGCGCGTGGCCTTGTCCAGATCCATTGCCTGCCAGACCAGATTGGTGGCACGGCGCAGACCATAGTCGATCATGCCCGCCCCAATCGTTTCGTTGGTGAAACGATCAATCAGCACAAAGGCACCGGTGGCCCGGTTGTCGGCATAAGGGTCAAAGGCTACGGCACGGTCCAGCGCCAGATTGCAGACCGCAACCTCGTTGAGGTTCAGGGTCTTGGCGGCCGTATGTTCCAGCGTGTTGACGTTGACCTGATATTTCAGTTCGGTCACGGCCGCGCCCACGGTCTGGCTGCCGATCTTCATCAGATATTGCCGTTCCGGCAGCAGATTTTCAGGGCTCATCCAGATCAGATGCGCCTGGAACTGATCGGTGGTTTCCACCGCATTTTCCGTATGGGACAGCATGTCGCCACGGGAAATGTCCAGCTCATCCTCCAGCGTCAGGGTCACGGCCTGACCGGCAATGGCCTCGGCCATCAGCTTGCCGCCCAAAGTGCCCATCGCCACGCCATGCCCCGAGAAGCCGGAGGCCGTGAGCACATTCCCCGCCAGCCGCGCGAAATGCGGCATGCGATTGAAGGCGATGCCCAGGGTCCCGCCCCAGGCATGGGTGATCTCGATGCCCTTCAGTTCCTCGTCCAGTTCCTGGACGAGCTGGCCGGCGAACATCCGGTCGTAGGAGACGCGCTGCATGTCGAAGTGGTTGCAATCTCCAATCACTGCCGACTTCACCGCCGAGTAGTCGATGACATCGCCCTCGGTGGCGGTGACGTAGCCGCGGTCGATCCAGTCCTGCAAGGGAACCTGGAGCTGCTTCTGCAAGTCGATGACGCGCTCGGCCGGCACCCAGATCCGTGTGAAGAGATCCAGCTGGAAGCCAGGCCTATTGGACTCCGCCCAGACAGACCAGGCCGTCAGGTCAGAAGTTGCCGAGAGGTCCAGTCCGCCCCATGCCCTCCGGCCCCGCAGCGGGGTCCGTGTGGCGATCCGCAGGCCGTTCCACTTCTCCATATCCACCCAGCGCATCTGAGACGGCGAGCGCCGGTTCAGTGAGAGCTGGAGGAAGGCCGGGAGAGTTGTCGGGGAGGACTTGGCTTTCTCAGCCTGGCTGCGCATGTAGGCGAGCGTGGGGGACTTTCCCAGCCCGGGGTTGGCTTTGTACCAGGTGGACTCCGCGAAGGGGTCATCGTCCGGGCCCGCGGCCCAGATCACGCCGTAGAACGAGGGGTCCTTGACGATGCCATTGGCGATGTTGCGGGTGTAGAGGTGCTTTTCGTCGTACGGGGTGCCTTCTTCGGCCTCGTCCGCCGTCGTGATGAACACGATGAGGGGCTGGTCGCGGGCGCCGACGCCGGTCTCGATGGCCTCGATGAGCTTGCGCTGGAGACGCAGGGTGTGGATCTCGTCAATGGTGGCGCCGGAGACGTTCAGGCCGTGGGCTGTTTCAGCGACGCGGGAGAGGACGCGGAGGATACCGGCGGTCTTCGGTACCCGGACGACCTCTTTCAGCGGCTCAATGCGCTTCCTGGCGGCCGGGGACGTCATCAGCATGTGCTTGGCGTCTTCGAACACGCGCCCGGCCTGCAACGCGGAGCCGGCCGCGTTGTAGACCTCCGCGCCCATCTCGCCGTCGGCGAGCAGCAGCACACCGGAGATCCCCGATGCGAAGGTGGACTTGCCGTTCTTTCGGGGGATCTCGATCCAGACTGTCCGGATGACCCGGACTACCCGGTCAATCTCGGCGTCGTGGTAGACCCAGCCGAAGACCGGCGCCATCACCCAGACGACCTGCCAAGGGTCCAGTCCCTCGCCCAGGCGCAGCCGGGTGCCGGCCCAGCGGCCCTTGGAGTGCTTGAAGGTGCCCAGCGCCCGGAGGGCTTTGCGGGCACGGTCCACGTCGAACCACGAGCCCGCGCGCTGGTCGGCCTGGTTGGCGACGACCAGCGGTTCCTTGCTCGCTGCATCGACGATCTGCTCGCGGGTCATGCCCAGCTCGACCAGGGCCTCGTACGGGGCCGGCAGCCGGGATGGATCGAAGTCCGCGGGCATCAGACCTCCTGGGGTGCGCCGGGTCCGCTATCGGGCCAGCGCGGCAGCTCAGGTGCGC